>Ga0207693_10001118_pt1 | contig 24088 bp, 18 predicted proteins | sample LARL81metaG_FD_184347 | JGI IMG/M metagenome (GOLD analysis project Ga0207693, IMG submission 184347) | Corn, switchgrass and miscanthus rhizosphere microbial communities from Kellogg Biological Station, Michigan, USA - LAR L8-1 metaG... | ecosystem: Host-associated > Plants > Roots >... | reverse complement strand
CAGATCGGATTTCTGGCGCAGCCGGCGTAACGTCTCCATGCCGTCCATACGCGGCATCTTGATATCGAGAATGGCGAGATCGGGCGGCGCGGTCTTAAAGCCGTCGAGCGCCGAAGCGCCGTCGGTATAGGTGGTGATCCGGTAGCCTTCGGCTTCGAGCGCGATTGAAACCGAGGTGAGGATATTGCGGTCGTCGTCGACGAGAGCGATTGTCGGCATGGCGGCCTTCTAACATGATTGACATGAGTCGGCCGCAGCATCATCAGCCCGGCCCCATAAGCCTTTGAATCCCCATGTGGGGGCGGAAGTGTGACCAGACAAGGCAAAATCGGGGCAATTCCAGTGGCGCACACTACCCCGCAGGCTTTAAGAGCCTCTAAATGGGAACCGACAGGAACCGGGCATGACGCCCTCCGATAAAGCCCCAAATAGCGCGCCAAACAGCGCGCCCAGGAATGCCCCTATGGCCGAGTCCAGCCGCCTTGAGGGAGCAAACCGCTTAACTGCGGATCGGCCGCTGCCGGGTGTCATGCCGGACCGGCTGCCGGAAACCGCTCCGGCGCCGGATTTTGACGCCAAATCGACGGCGAAAAAATTACTACGCTCGATCCGCGCCGGCGCGCTCGCGACGATCGACCGCAACACCGGACATCCGTTCGGCTCGCTCGTCAATGTCGCAACCGACAGCGACGGGTCGCCGCTGATCCTGATATCCCGGCTTTCCAGCCATACCGCCAATCTTGAAACGGACAGTCGCGCATCGGTGCTGCTCGCCACCGCCGGCAAGGGCGATCCGCTCGCGCATCCGCGGCTGACCGTGCTTGGCAGGTTTGCAAAGATTGCGCGTGACGCGTCTGACGAAGCGCATTTACGCCGGCGTTTTCTGGCCCGGCATCCAAAGGCCGAGCTCTACGCCGGCTTTGCCGATTTTGCGCTCTGGCGCATGACTGTTGAATCCGCGCATCTCAATGCTGGCTTCGCCCGCGCTGCCGATCTCACGGCGGCCGATGTCATGACCGATATTTCCGGCGCCGGCGATCTGCTCGAAATCGAGGCAAGCACCATCGCCCATATGAATGACGATCACGCCGATGCCGTCGCGCTTTACGCAACACAATTATTGGGTGCCCCGGCGGGACCGTGGCAGCTGATCGCGCTCGACCCGGACGGATTGGACCTTGGCTGTGGCGATGCCGTGCTGCGCCTTGAATTCCCACAGCGCGTCACGGCTGCGAGGCAATTGCGCCAAGTTTTGGCCGATTTGGCGACACGGGCGCGCGGCAACTCATAATTCGACTGAATATTCCGCCGATCAATCTCGCTGCACTGCAGCGTTGGAACGTGCCAGCCGTGAGCCGGTTAGGCATTCCGGATGCAGCGGTCTTGGCAGCGGCAGGGTGGCTGGATATAGGGTCGCAATGCTTGCCGCCGAGGCTGGTGAGCGTAGGCGGGGCCGCCGCTCGGGCGGCTCCATGCGATCGAAGAAACGCGACAAGAAACGGCCAATCCAAGCGGCGAACCAATAGCCGGGAGGCAGCCGCGCCAAGCGGCCAAAGCGGAGGCTTAAGGTGGTGGAAACGGGTGTGAGGAACGCCGGGCACGGCGCCGATAAGTTCGGTTTCAAGAATCTCGCCGGCGTTCATTGGAATTTTCCTGACACCGTTTTGGTGGAACACGCCATCAGAAATGGCGAAGGCGCGCTCGTGCAGGGCGGTGCCTTCTGCGCCGAGACCGGCGTCCATACCGGTCGCAGCCCCAAAGACAAACACGTTGTCGTCGACGCGCTTACCGAACACACGGTGTGGTGGGGCGGCAACCGAAAACTCAGCCAGGCCAATTTCCAGCTGCTCTACGACGACATGATCGCGCATGCGCGCGGCAAGACCTTATACGCGCAGGACCTCTATGGCGGCGCCAATGCAAAATACCGGATAAGAACGCGCGTCTTCACCGAGCTTGCCTGGCATTCTTTGTTCATTCGCCAATTGCTGATCCGGCCCAATATTTTCGAACTGGCCGACTTCGTTCCTGACCTCACCATCGTCGACTTGCCGAGCTTTAAGGCTGATCCGGCGCGCCACGGCGTGCGCAGCGATACGGTTATCGCCATAGACTTCACCAAGAAGATCATCCTGATCGGCAACTCGTCCTATGCCGGCGAGATGAAAAAATCGGTGTTCACCACGCTCAACTTCTACCTGCCGGCGCAAGGCGTGATGCCGATGCATTGTTCAGCCAATGTCGGCAAAGCCGGCGATGTGGCCCTGTTCTTCGGGCTGTCGGGCACCGGCAAGACCACGCTGTCGGCCGATCCGAACCGCACACTGATCGGCGACGACGAGCATGGCTGGAGCGAAGAGGGCGTCTTCAATTTCGAGGGCGGCTGTTACGCCAAATGCATCAATCTATCCGAAGAAGCCGAGCCGGAGATTTACGCCGCGACCAACCGCTTTGGCGCGGTGCTGGAAAATGTCATTTTCGATCGGGATACCCGCGTTTGTGATTTCGAGAGCGACAAGCGAACTGAAAATACCCGTTCCGCCTATCCGATCGAATTCATGCCGCTCGCTTCGCGCAGCGGATGCGCCGGACAGCCGAAGAACATCATCTTTTTGACCGCCGACGCGTTCGGAGTGATGCCGCCGATCGCCAAGCTGACGCCGGCGCAGGCGATGTACCATTTCCTTTCCGGTTACACCGCCAAAGTCGCCGGCACGGAAAAAGGCCTCGTTGGCGTCGAGCCGGAATTCTCGACCTGCTTTGCCGCGCCATTCTTGCCGCGGCCGCCCGCCGAATACGGCAACCTGTTGCGCGACATGATCAAGAAGCACGATGTCGATTGCTGGCTGGTCAATTCCGGCTGGACCGGCGGCATTTACGGCGTCGGCCGGCGCATGCCGATCAAGGCGACGCGTGCGCTCGTGACTGGCGCGCTTGACGGCTCACTGAAAAATGCGAGCTACCGCACCGATCCGTATTTCGGCTTCGCGGTGCCGACGTCGGTGCCGGGCGTCGAGCCGCATCTGCTCTACCCGATGAAAACGTGGAAGGACAAAGCGGCATTCGACGCCACCGCGCGCAAGCTCGTCGGCATGTTCCAGAACAATTTCACCAAATACGAGAAGCATGTCGACGCCGAAGTCCGCGACGCCGCGCCGGAGGTGCGTCTCGCGGCGGAGTGACGAGCGGCTGGGTAGTTGAGAATTTCTCATTTTGCTGGCATTAGCATTTAGCCGCCAAGCAGTTACGATTCGCCTCTCGGAAGAGGGGAGAATTGTCATGGCAACCCGGATGGAAACCGCGCGCGGCCTTACCGATCAAGAGAGCGATTGCGTTGGCGGCGGGACACGTGGGTCTTTATCGCCTCCGCCTTCAGGCTCTCTGACGGTCTCGAAATCCTCCGGACCTGATCCGTCAGATCTTAACTGGATTCGTTAGGAGGGTTCGAGTTTTGAAGTGCGACTGGCGGCGGAGTGACGAGCAGCTCCTCTAATTGAGAAATTCTCATTATTTGAGAAATTCTCATTATTGCAAGCATCCAGCCTTCATTAACATGGCCGGCGTGCCCATTAGCTTTGCCGATCACAGTGTGATCAGCAAAATCGAGAGGGGGGAATCATGACAGCGAAGATTGAGGCAGTACCGCGTCCTCTGACCGGTCAAGAAATCGAATATGTTGGCGGAGGCTTCACTCGTGGAAGTACGTCGCCTCCATTAATTCCGCCCGGAAATCAGGCCCCGAGCTACAGCGTAAACGGTAGTATCATGAACGAGGACTACTCGATCTCCTTCTACACGTTTGGCCTTCTTTGTCGATGCGTCATGTTTTGACGGTCGCTGTTGAGCCGTCTCTAAGACGAAGCGCGAGCAACCGCCCCGCACCGGCTCGGGCGATCTACGTGTCCTGCATCTGCCGCCCCGCGCGCCGCGCCCAGTTTTCCCAGGCGCGGTTGAGCGTGTAATCGTTCAGCCGCGCCACGATCTGGTCGATCTCGCCAGGGCTCAAAAACTTGATCTCGCCAAGGGCCATGGCCTGCATCTGCAGCTTGGCGCCGACTTCCAGATAGACTGAAACGAACACGGCATGGCGGACCGAGCGGCCGACCACGGTGGCGCCGTGGCCGCGCATCAGCGTGGTCGGATGCGCGCCAAGAAGCCGCGCGAGATCGCGGCCCATCGCCATGTCGCTCACCAGCAAGGTGGTATCGCCGAATTTGTCGCGGCAATCCCAAGTCGGCACTTCGTGGCCGATATGGGCGCACATGTGCAGGAACGGCTTGAGCTTTTTTGTCGTGACGCCGAATGGAATAACGCTCGGCGAATGGTTGTGCACGACCGCGTGCACCTCCGGCCGCGCCTCATAGATCGCGCCGTGGATGAAGCGTTCCACGTAGGGCGCCGCCGCGTTCTTATCGATAGCTTCGCCCTCGAGCGTATATTCGACGATATCGGCGCGCTCGATGCGCTCGGGCGCGCGGGCGCGCGACAACAGATAATGCTTGGGATTGTCGGGATGGCGCGCGCTGACATGGCCGAACGAATCGACGATGCCCTCGTTGGCCAGAATGCGATTGGCGGTAACCAACTCCTCGAGAACGAAATCGAGCCTGCTCATGCGGTACCTCCCGGCGATACTTGTAGCGGCAGCACGCCGCGGGACTCAACGCCTGATCTGGGCTATGGCATCACCGATGCAATTTCGGGGACCTTCAATGTTGCGGCGTTTGGCTATCGTCGTTTCGTTCGCAGCGGCGCTGCCGCTGGCCGCCGCGGCGCGCGCGGCCGAATTTCCCGATCGTCCGATCCGGGTGATCGTGTCGGTGCCCGCGGGCGGCGGCGTCGATACCATCACCCGCGTTGTCACCGACAAGATGCGCACGGCGCTCGGCCAGCCGCTCATCGTCGAAAACAAACCGGGTGTGAGCGGCAGCCTCGCCGCGGAAACGGTGTTTAAGGCCGATCCCGACGGCTACACCCTGCTCGCGTCGCAGCCGGCGCCGATCACAACCGCCGCGTTTCTGTATAAGTCGCTCAACTACCAGCCCGCGGAGCTCGTTCCGGTTGCGATCATGTCGCAGGTGCCGAACGTCGTTCTCGTCCGCAAGGATTTCCCGGCCAAGAGCGTGGCCGAGCTGATCGCTTACGCCAAAGCCAATCCCGGCAAGATCAACTATGCTTCGCAGGGTATCGGCACCACCTCGCACACCACTGCCGAACTGTTTCAGTCGATCACCGGCACAAAGCTGACGCACGTGCCGTACAAAGGCACCGCTCCGGCGCTCAACGATCTGCTCGCCGGCAATGTCGACCTGATGTTCAACGAACTTGCCACCTCGATCGAACTGAACAAATCCGGACAGGCGCGCATTCTCGCCGTCACCGTGAAGGACCGCGTGCCAGCGTTGCCGGATATTCCGACATTGGAAGAGGTCGGCGTCCACGGCTGCATCTCCGATACCTGGCACGCTATCACCGCGCCGCCGAAAACGCCGCCCGCGATCATCGCCAAGCTCAATGCCGCCGCCAATGCGGCAATGCGCGATCCTGGCCTGCGCGAGCGCTTTGCCGCGCTGAGCATCGGCCCGGGGGGCGGCACGCCCGCCGAGGCGAGCGCCTTCGTCAAAGAAGAGACGCAGCGCTGGGGCGACGTAATCCGCAAGGCCGGCATCGAGCCGGAATAAATCGGCTGTCAGATGTCGCAGATCAGAAGTCAGTGGCAGGGTAATCTGATATAGTTTTTTGACATCCGAAATCTGACATCCGATCTCCGACTACCATGAAAGTCATTATCGCAGGCGGCGGCATAGGCGGACTCACCGCCGCGCTGATGCTGCACGCACGCGGCATCCAATGCGAGGTGTTCGAGCAATCCGATCAGATCCGCGAGCTTGGCGTCGGCATCAATACGCTGCCGCATGCGATCAAGGAGCTTGGCGCACTCGGCCTTTTGCAACGGCTCGATGCGGTCGCGATCCGCACCTATGAGCTGTTCTACACCAATCGCTTCGGTCAGGAGATCTGGCGCGAACCGCGCGGGCTCGACGCCGGCTATGACGTGCCGCAGTTTTCGATCCATCGCGGTCGGCTGCAGGGCGTGATCCATGACGCCGTGCGCGAACGGGTCGGCGAGCAGCGTATCCATACCGGCCATCGCCTCGGCGCCTTCCGTCAGGATGAATCCGGCGTCACCGCCTATTTCTTTGACCGCACCGGTGCGCACCGTGCCACCGCTTGCAGCGACATCTTGATTGGTGCCGACGGTATTCATTCGGCGGTGCGCGAAGCGCTTTACCCCTGTGAGGGTCCGGCGCGCTGGAACGGCGCCATGCTGTGGCGCGGCGCGATCGAATGGCCCCGCTTCTTGACCGGCCGCTCCATGATCGTGGCCGGCGGCATGGGGGCCAAACTCGTCGTCTATCCGATCGCTGAAGGCGCGCGCGAGGACCTGCGGCTCACCAACTGGGCGGTGGTCGCCAAAATCGGCGACGGCTCGACGCCGCCGCCGCGCAAGGAGGACTGGTCGCGCCCCGGGCGCATTGAAGAGCTCGAGCCGCACATACGGAGATTCGAAATTCGGCACGTCGATGCGCAAGCCTTGATCACGGCAACGCCGGAATTTTGGGAATACCCGATGTGCGACCGCGACCCGCTGCCGCGCTGGTCATTCGGACGTGTCACGCTGCTCGGCGATGCCGCGCATCCGATGTATCCGGTCGGTTCGAATGGCGCCTCACAGGCCATTCTCGACGCCCGCGCTCTTGCCGACCATTTGATTGCCGCCGAGCACCCCATGCAGGCGCTGTGGGCGTATGAGCGCGATCGCTTGCCGCCGACGGCGCAAATCGTGCAAATGAATCGAAGCGGCGGACCGGAAGGCGTCATCGACGCGGTCGAAGAACGCGCACCTGAAGGATTTACCGATATAGACGCGGTGCTCTCCTATGAGGAGCGGAAAGCCATCGTACGCGGCTATGCTGCGACCGCAGGCTTTGCCAAAGAACAGGTCAACAGGGCCCCTGCCGCGGCCGGCGGCGGACGATGACGATCGGAACAAAGCCGCCAGCTATTGTTTTAGGTTGGTAACAGGCCCAGTATGACCAATGGCGCCCGCGGCTTTTGATATGCCGCGCAAGGCAACGGCGATTGAGTAAGCGCGGCCATCTTACGGTTATGAGTTCCTTACAGTTATGAGTTCGCCAATGAGCAAACATTCCGATCAAGTCGTCAACGACATTGCCGGACGCTATTTACTCGTGCTCGGTGCCGCCGCGGCAGATTTGTGGAGCGAATTGCCGCACGATCTGCAGCAGCAATTGTTCGAGCGCGCCGTCCTGCTCGGTCACCAAGGCGAGCAAGACGAGAGCTTGCGCGAGCAATTGGCGAAATTTCTCCACGACCATCACGAGAGAACTGTCCAGTCCTCGCCGCCGCTAACTTGATCGTCGCGCCGCCACCCGACATGCCAAGCAATCGAGACCAGCCAGAGCGGCCGCGCCGAGAGCCTGAAATTATTCCGCCGGGCAATGATTGGCCCAACCGGGATTCGCGCTGGCCGCCAAACGACGGATTTCGTCGCGGCACGCACCGCATCTATGTCAGCCGCATCGGGCCGCTTGGCTTTGCGCTGCTGTTGCTCGTGCTGGCGCTGTTTGGCGGCGTCTTCCTGCTGGCGCTGGTCGGGGCTGCGCTGATCTGGTTTCCGGTGTTGCTCGTGTTGGCCCTCATAGCGGCCATCGCCGGGCTCATCCGGCGGCTGTAAGGGGACCCGTCGGCGCGGACCGGGGCGGGCCGGCAAGGCGACAAACCATTGCCGGGACGAACCGAGCTCAAGAATGGCTTGAGAACTAGACCTCGCCTGCGGCGTTGAATCGACAATGTTAATGAGCAGGCGGCGTTATCTTAATTAAGTTTAATGCGCCGGCCGTTCCCGAGTCGCTATATTAGGCGCAGGGCGCACGCGCCAACCGGGAGAAGCCCGGATTTGGCGTGAGTTCGCCGTTTGAGCGCTTAGGAAAGCAAGCTATAGCTACGCCCATGGGAATGCGAATGACCGGGCGGGATTCCCGACAGATTTTTTTCATTGTTGCCGGGATCGCGTTCGCCTCCTTGGCTGCCGCGATAATTTTCTGGCGGCACACGACTTCGCAGGCGGCGCAAACGCCGGCGCGCCCTTCGGTACCGGTGACCGTCACTGAAGCGACCGTCCGTGACGTGCCGATTTATTCTCACGCGCTGGGAACGGTCCAGGCGCTCAACACCGTTGCCATCCGCGCTCAGGTCAACGGCCAAATCGTCTCGATCAATTTCCGCCAGGGCCAGGAGGTGCATCAAGGCGACGTTCTCGCCAAGATCGATCCGGCGCCGTTGAAAGCCGCCCTCGACCAGGCGATAGCAAAAAAGAGTCAGGACGAAGCGCAGTTGATCGCGGCGCAGAAGGACTTGGCGCGATTTAAGGCCTTGGCGCTCAAGAGTTTCGAGACCCAGCAGAACGTCGATTTGCAGCAGGCCAAGGTCGATACGACCAAAGCGACCATCGATGCCGATCAGGCCGCCATCGAGGCGGCGCAGAACCAGCTCGACTATGCGACGATAACCGCACCGATCGACGGCGTGGTCGGCTTCCGGCAGATCGACGTCGGCAACATCATTCACACGACTGACGTCAACCCGCTCACCGTGCTCACGCAGATCAAGCCGACCACAGTGATTTGCACGCTGCCGCAGAGCTATCTCGGACTGGTTCGCGAGGCGATGCTACGCGGTGAGGTCAGGGTGTTGGCGTTCGATCAAGACGGCAAAAACCAGCTCGCCGACGGCAAACTCCTGCTGATCAACAATCAGATCGATCAAACAACCAGCACGATTCAACTAAAAGCAGAATTCCCCAACGACGATCAGCGGCTATGGCCTGGCGAGTTTGTGCGCGTGCAATTGCTCATCACCACGCGCAAGAACGTGGTCACAATACCGGCAGTCGCGCTGCAGCGCGGTCCCGAGGGCTATTACGTTTGGGTCGTGAAAGCTGACGAAACAGTCGAGCAGAGACCGATCGAAGCATTCCAGGCAGACGAAGACGTTGTCATTGCCACCAAAGGCCTTAATGCCCGCGAGACCGTCGTTCTCGACGGGCAATCACGGCTCGATGTCGGGACCCATGTCGCGATCCGGTCGCCAAAAACCCCCGTGGCGCAGCAGCCGGATAATTCCTGATGAATTTTTCGGAAGTTTTTATCAGGCGGCCGATCGCCACGTCATTGTTGATGGCCGCCCTGGCGCTGGTCGGCATTGTCGCGTTTCCACTGTTGCCGGTCGCGCCGCTGCCGCAGGTCGATTTTCCGACCATTCAAGTGGTCGCCACCGTTCCGGGCGCCAGCCCGGAGACCATGGGGGCGACCGTCGCAACGCCCCTGGAGCGACAGTTCGGCCAGATTGCCGGCGTGTCGCAGATGACCTCGGTGAGCTCGCTGGGCTCGACCGTGGTGACGCTGCAATTCGATCTCAATCGCAATATCGACGGCGCCGCGCAGGACGTGCAGGCGGCGATCACGGCGGCCGGTTCACAGCTGCCGAAAAATCTCTCGACGCCGCCGACCTACCGCAAGGTCAATCCGGCCGACTCGCCGATCCTGATCGTGTCCGCAAATTCGGAGACCCTCCCGCTCACCAAGGTTGACGATTTCGCCGAGAACGTTGTCGCGCAGCAGATTTCGCAGATTGGCGGCGTTGCGCAGGTGATCATCGGCGGCCAGCAACGTCCTGCCATTCGCGTGCAGGTCGACCCGGCCAAACTGACCGCCCGTCAGTTGACGCTCGCCGACGTGCGCGCGGCACTCGCCAACGCCACAACCGATGCCGCCAAAGGCACGACCCTCGGCCCCCAACAAAGCTTCACGATTGCCGCCAACGACCAGCTCACCGAGCCGGAAGCCTTCAACAAGGTCATCGTCGACTATCGCAACGGCGCCCCAGTTCGCGTCGAAGACGTCGGGCAGGCGATTGCAGGACCTCAGGACGTAACGCTCGGCGCGCTGCATCGCCAGCAGACCGCGGTGACCCTGCTGGTATTCAAGCAGCCTGGCGCCAACGTGATCGATACGGTTGACAACATCAAAAAAGCCCTGGCGGGGATGCATGCTTTGATCCCACCCGGCATTCACCTGACCACGATCGTCGATCGCACGCAGACCATCCGCGCTTCGGTCAAGGACGTCGAATTCACGCTGGCGTTGACCTGCGTGCTGGTCGTGCTGGTTATTCTCTTGTTCCTTCGCAGCATCCACGCGACGCTGATCCCCGGCGCCGCGGTGCCGTTGTCGCTGCTTGGCGCCGTTGGCATCATCTATCTCGCCGGCTTCAGCCTCGACAACCTGTCGCTGATGGCATTGACCATCGCAGTCGGTTTCGTGGTCGACGATGCCATCGTCGTGGTCGAAAACATCTTTCGGCATCTGGAGGCCGGCACGACGCCATTACAATCGGCGATCAAGGGCGCGCGCGAAATCGGATTTACGGTTCTGTCGATCAGCGTATCGCTGATCGCGGTGTTCATCCCATTGTTGCTCATGAGCGGCATTGTCGGACGGCTATTCCACGAATTCGCCATCACCGTTACGGCTTCAATCGTCGTTTCTGTCGTGGTTTCGCTGACTTTGACGCCGATGTTGTGCTCGCGGTTTCTGGTCAGCGAGCATGACCGCGAGCATGGCCGGCTTTATCGGGTCATTGAGCGCGGCTTCGATCTCATTCTCGACGGCTATCGTCGCAGCCTTGATCTGGTGTTGCACCATCAGTTCACCACCCTGATGGTTTTTCTGGCGACGGTGGCCGTTACCGGCGTGATGTTCGTCATGATGCCGAAAGGCTTCTTTCCGGTTCAGGACATCGGCATGATCCTTGGCATTTCCGAAGCGGGACAAGACGTGTCGCCGGCGAAGATGCGACAGATCCAGCTGCAGCTTTCCGATGTCATCGCGCAGGACCCGGACGTCGCCGATTTCGGCTCATTCTTCGGGCCGAGCTACGGCAACACCCAGAATACCGGTCGGTTCATTATCGGATTGAAGCTGCGCGATGATCGCAACGTTTCGGCGTCGCAGATCATCGACCGGTTGCGCCCGAAACTGGCGGAGGTTCCGGGGGTCCGGCTGTTCTTGCAGCCGGCGCAGGACATCACGGTAGGCGGGCGCATCGCACGCGGCCAATTCCAGTACGTGCTGCAGGATCCCGACCTGCGCGAGCTCGACACCTGGGCGCCGCGGCTGACTGCAAAACTAAAGACGCTGCCGGAATTAGCCGACGTCGCCACCGATGCCCAGAACGCCGCGCCACTGCTTACGGTTACGATCAATCGCGACGCCGCCGCGCGGTTCAACATTCAACCGGCGCAGATTGACGCCACGCTCAATGCCGCGTTCGGCCAGGATCAGGTCACGCAATATTTCACCAACAATTCCTATTACGTCGTACTTGAGGTGCTGCCTGAATTGCAGGGCAGGCTGCGAACGCTGGATGACCTTTACATCAAGGCACCGACCAATGGACAACTCGTCCCGCTCTCGACCGTCATACGGGTCGATACCGCCCACATCGGTCCGCTTCTTGTATCGCATTCCGGCCAATTCCCGGCGGTTACGCTGACCTTCAATCTGCCGCCGGGCGTGGCGCTCGGCCAAGCCGTCGACGCCATCAATCGAGCGTCAGCCGAGATCGGCATGCCGCAATCGCTGATCGGCAGCTTCCAGGGTAACGCGCAGGCGTTCCAAGCGGCGCTGTCGAATGAACCGGTCCTGATCGCCGCCGCGCTGGTCGTCGTCTACGTTATTCTCGGCGTGCTCTATGAGAGCTACATCCACCCGCTGACGATTCTCTCGACGTTGCCTTCAGCCGGCGTCGGCGCGCTGCTGGCATTGTGGGCCGGCGGCTTCGACCTGTCGGTGATTGGAATCATCGGCATCATCCTCCTCATCGGCATCGTCAAGAAAAACGGCATCATGCTGGTCGATTTTGCGATCAATCGCGAGCGCGCCGGACTGGAACCGCGCGAGGCGATCCGGCAGGCCTGTCTGTTGCGCTTCCGGCCGATTGTGATGACGACGATGACCGCGTTGTTGAGCGGCGTGGCGCTGATGTTCAGCCAGGGCTCCGGGTCCGAACTTCGGCAGCCGCTCGGTTATTCGATGGTCGGCGGCCTCGCGCTCAGCCAGGTATTAACGCTGTACACCACGCCGGTGATTTATCTTTATCTCGATCGGTTCCAGGATTGGTTACGCGGCCACAAAGAGGAACCGCAACGCGAGGAAGCGTTACCGCTCGCAGCCGAGTGAAGAGCCTTTGCCAGGCCGGTTCCAAATTTTTTTCTAAAATATTGTTCATGCAAGTTCCCGCGCTGAAGGCGCGTTCCGGGGAACGTGGTCGCGCCGCTTCGCGTTTCTCTTTCTGAGCGCAATAGCGACAGGAGGAGATAATGAGAAGGTTTGCGCTTGGAATTGGTACGGCGGCCCTGCTGACAGCGGCCGCGGCGGCGCCTGCAATGGCGCAGGTGGGATTCTACGCGGGGCCGTTTGGCGTAGGCGTCGAAGTCGGCGCGCCCGCATATTATGATTGCGGCTATAACGGTTATCCGTGCGGCTACTACGACTACTACGGCGGCCCCGACATCGTGGTTGGCGGCGGCTTTGGTGGCTGGCACGGCGGTGGCTGGCATGGCGGCCACGTCCACTTCCATCACCGATAATCATTAACTAGCGTGGCTCACCGCGACGAATTTGGCGCGGTGATCAGGCGGAAAGGGCTCCCGGGTTGGGGCCCTTTTCGTTATGGACGTCACGGAATCCGGGCACGCGCACACACTGGAATGTGAATTGAACCGCGAGCCGCCGCACGCGTTGGGTGATGCGTGGGCCGCCGCGAAATGCCATGATCGCTGCATGACGAGCATGCTTCGCTGCTTACGGGAATATCCGCTGCAGCAAGAGAATCATGCTTCGGTATAGCTCGGGCCGCTCGCGGGCGATTGTTTTCACAAAAGCTGCCCGTGGCGCGCCCCCGCCAATAAGTTCAGGAGGAGCGCCTATGGCCAATTCGCATATTCTTGTTGGCGCAACGACGAGTCCTGCGCAACCGGTCGTTCGCCGCATTTCGTCCGCTGATATTTACTACGCCCTTACCCGAGGCATTGACGATTTCACCGCAGTCCCCAGCCACGCGGTGTTTCTGTGCGTGATCTATCCCTTGCTTGGAATTTTTCTGATCGGCCTCACCTTGGGAAATTCGCTGTCGATGTTGCCGCTGGCGTTCCCGATCGCTGCCGGTTTCGCTTTGGTCGGGCCGCTGGCCGCCATCGGTCTCTATGAACTGAGCCGGCGCCGCGAAGCCGGGCTCGACAGTTCGACAGGCCATGCGCTCGATGTGCTGCATTCGCCATCGCTCGGCGCCATCATCGCGCTCGGTGTGTTGTTGATGGTGCTGTTTTTGATCTGGCTGGTGGTCGCCGAAGCACTCTATATCGCAGTCTTCGGCTATTCGCCGCCGGCTTCGATCATGCAATTCGCACACGACGTGTTGACCACGCCGCGCGGATGGACTCTGATCGCGGTCGGCACCGGTATCGGCTTTCTGTTCGCCGCGCTCGTGCTCTCCATCAGTGCGATTTCATTTCCGCTACTGCTCGACCGCCACGTCGGCGCGGCGGTGGCGGTCTACACATCACTCCGCGTGGTGGCTGCAAACCCGCTGCCGATGGCGTTATGGGGATTGATCGTCGCCGCATTGTTGGTGATCGGCTCGATTCCGTTTTTTGTCGGTCTCACCGTCGTGATGCCGGTGCTTGGACATGCGACCTGGCATCTCTACCGGCGGGCGGTCGAGCCGGATCCAAATCCGCATCCGGACTACACGCCGAGCGAACGCCCGCGCCGTTCGGCGGCCGATTTTCCGGCGGCGCTGTTCCCGACCCGCGAGTAACGCAAGGCGCGGGCTAAAGCAGGCTCGCGCGCGACCGCGGGCCGCCCCCGCATGCGGATTGTCAGCGCGAGGCGATGGCCTATCATGTCCGGGACGGCAACAATCGCCGTTCCGGTTGTGGTGCATGCTCGACCTTGGTCTAAGCTTTCTCAGCAGCGTTGCGCGGGACCCGAACGCGCTTGCCATCGTCGATGGTCAGCTGCGCCTAACCTATGCGCAATGGTACCGGCGCATCTCGGCCCTGGTCGCGGGCCTCGATTCGCTCGGACTTGCGCCCGGCGATCACATCGTAACCGCGCTGCAGAATCGCTGGGAAGCCGCCACCCTGCATTGGGCCTGCCAATTTGCCGGCGTGATCGTGACGCCTGTGAACTGGCGATCGACGACAGGCGAACTCGATTTCTTTCTGCGGGACGCCGAGGCCAAGGCGCTGGTCTATGAGGATTGCTCCGCGGCCGCAGCCAGTGGATCGCAACTGTCGGCGCGATTGCCGCATATCGAGCTCGACAGCGCTTCCCCCGGCGCCACGCCATTCGCCGCCCTCACCGACGGCGACGCGCCCGAGGCGCGCCCGCGCGTCGACGCCGAGGCCTGGTCGGTGATGCTCTACACCTCCGGCACGACGGCGCGGCCGAAGGGCGTTCCGCGCCGGCAGCGGGCCGAGCGCGCCGCCGCTCTGGCCCATGTCGCGCAAAATCTTTACGGCCGCGGCGGACGGACGCTTGGCGTCATGCCGCTCTATCACACGATGGGCGTCCGTTCGCTTCTGGCGATGTCGCTTGTCGGCGGCGCTTTTATTTGCTTGCGCCGGTTCGACCCAACCGAAGCCTTACGCCTGATCGCGGCTGACCGCGTGACCAATCTCTATCTGGTACCGACACTCTATCACGATCTCGTGCACCATCCGGCCTTCGCGCAAACCGACACCAGTTCGGTGCGTAAACTCGGCTTTGCCGGCGCGCCGATGACCGACGGACTACTCAAGAAACTGCAAGCGGCGTTCCGGCCGGATCTGTTCGTCAACCATTACGGCTCGTCCGAAATCTACACCTTCACCATCGAGCCAAATGCCCCGGCGAAACCCGGGTCCGCCGGCCGGGCCGGAATCAATCAGATGGTGCGGGTGGTCAAACTCGGCGCCAAATCCGTGGACGAACTGGCCGCGCCCGGCGAAGAAGGCGAGATCATTGCGCTCCTTGCCGGCGATGAGTCTTTCGACGGCTACTGGCGGCGTCCGGACGCCCACGCCAAGGCGCTGCGGCAGGGCTGGTATTTCACCGGCGACACCGGCTACATCGATTCCGAAGGCGACATCTTCGTCACTGGCCGGGTCGACGACATGATCATCACGGGCGGCGAGAATGTCTCGCCGGTGGAGATCGAATCCTGTCTATCGCTGCACGCCGCGGTGTCGGAAGTTGCCGTGGTCGGGTTGCCCGACGAACGCTGGGGCAGGATCATTGCCGCTTTCGTCAAGCGCCGCGCTGCGATCGAAGCCGAGGAGCTTGACGCCTTCTGCCGCGCCGCCGGCCTTGCCAATTTCAAGCGACCGCGCCGCTATATCTTTGTCACCGAGATCCCGAAATCGCCCGTAGGTAAACTGTTGCGCCGCAAACTCGCCGCCGGTGACTACACACCAGAGCCGGCCGCTGCGCCGCGCCAGCAAGGAACGGCGGCATGAATGATTCTTCGCCGGTTCGGTTTTCCGATCCGCGCTTGTCGAAGCTCGACGGTTTTCGCGTCGAGATCGATCCGGCGCGCGAGCGCGCCGATATCGTGCTCGACCGGCCGCCGTTCAATGTCATCGAGATGGAACAGCGCGATCAGCTTCGGCTGGTATTCGAGGCGCTCGACGAGGATGCGCGCGTACGTGTGATCGTGCTGCGCGCGACGGGAGAGCATTTCTCCTCCGGCGGCAATATCGCGGGTTTTCTGCAAGCCTCTCCGGAACACGTTTCCAAACTGGCGTGGAACATCGCGGCGCCGGCGCGTTGCATGAAGCCGGTCATCGCCGCCAATCGCGGCTATTGCTTCGGCGTCGGCTTTGAAATTTCGCTGGCTTGCGATTTTCGCATTGCGTCCGAGACTTGCCTATATGCGCTTCCGGAACAGCGGCTCGGGCAGATCCCCGGCTCAGGGGGTTCCGCGCGCTTGCAAAAGATCATCGGCATCACCCGCACCAAGGACATCGTGATGCGTTCGAAGCGGATTCCCGCCAGGCAGGCTTACGATTGGGGCATCGCGACCGATTGCGTCTCCGACGACAAGCTTGAAACGGCGACCGATGCGCTGGTCAATGAATTGCGCACTTTCTCGCCGCTGGCGCAGCGCACCGCGAAAGCGCTCTTGAACGCCACCGAAGACACCAATCTGCAAGCCGCCATCGAGCTGGAAGGCCATAGTTACAGCCGGCTGCGGCAGTCCGACGATTTCCGCGAGGGCGTCGAAGCCTTCCATGCCAAGCGCAAGCCCAAGTTCCGCGGCACGTAGAACGCCCGCCCGCTTTGCGGTAGATTTAGCGAAACCCTGAAAAGCAACCTCAGAAACGCCAGGAAACGCATCATGACGCTCAGCCCCGCAGAGCTCAAACAGTTCGACGAACTCGGCTATCTGTTTTTCCCGAACTGCTTCAACGAGGAGGAAATCGCACTTCTGCGCGATGATGCCGCAGCGATCCTCAAGCTCGACCGCCAGGAGATTTGGCGCGAAAAATCGGGCGTGCCGCGCACCGCCTTTGCCGCACACACTTTCAACGAGACTTTTCGTTTGCTGGCGAGCCATCCGCGCCTGATCGAGCCGCTGCGGCAATTGTTCGGCGAGGATGTCTACGTCCATCAATTCAAGATCAACGCCAAGGCTGCCTTCGAAGGCGACGTGTGGCAATGGCACCAGGACTATGGCACCTGGGCGCGCGACGATGGCATGCCGGAGCCGCGGGCGATGAACATCGCGGTGTTTCTGGATGAGGTGATGCCGATCAATGGCGCGCTGATGCTTATTCCGAAGAGTCACCGGCAGGGCGTGCTGGCTGCCGGTCACGACGAGCTGACCACGTCCTATCCATTGTGGACGCTCGACAAGGAGACCGTGACGCGGCTCGCCGCCGAAGGCGGGATCGTGGCGCCGACCGGCAAGGCCGGCTCGGTCCTGATGTTCCACGGCAATCTGGTGCACGCCTCGCCACCGAACATCACGCCCTATCCGCGCAAGATCGTCTATTTGACGCTGTGCGCGGTGTCGAACCACATCACCAAGTTCACCCGGCCGGAATGGATCGCGCATCGCGACTTCACCCCGCTTGCGCCGGTCGCCGATGACGCGCTGCTCGCCTATGCCCGCGCCCACAAAGTGGCGGCGGAATAAGTTGCGAATTTCGAAACCGGTACGCGCATGAACCTGCAATCGCTTCTCGCCGCCCGCGTCGAAGCCGGCAAGCCGGTGCGCGTCGGCCTGATCGGCGCCGGCAAATTCGGCTCGATGTTTCTCGCCCAGGTGCCGTCGATTGCCGGCCTCGAGGTGACACTGATCTGCGACCGCGACGTCGATCGCGCCAAGGCCGCGTGTGGCACCGTAGGCTGGGATGCGGGGCGCATCGCGCGCACGCAATTTTCCGCGCGCGGCAGCGACGCCTGCGCCGACGATCGGGTCGAAGTCGTGGTCGAAGCAACTGGCGATCCGGGAGCCGGCATTGCCCACGCGCTGGCCGCGATCGAGGCGCGCAAACCGATCGTCATGGTCAATGTCGAAGCCGATGCGCTGGCCGGACCGTGGCTCGCCGCCAAGGCGCGCTCCGCCGGCGTGATCTACTCGCTCGCCTATGGCGACCAGCCGGCTCTGATTGCCGAGCTGGTGGATTGGGCGCGCGCGGCCGGTTTTATCGTCGCCGCCGCTGGCAAGGGCACCAAATATCTGCCGGCCTATCACGCGGTGACGCCGGACGGCGTATGGGAGCATTACGGGCTGACCGCCGAAGCGGCCCGCCAGGCCGGCATGAATTCGCAAATGTTCAATTCCTTTCTCGACGGCACCAAGTCAGCCATCGAGATGGCCGCGGTTGCCAATGCCTGCGATCTCGCCGTACCGCAGGACGGTCTTCTGTTCCCGCCGTGCGGGGCCGACGCGCTCGCAACCGTGCTGCGGCCAAAAGAATTGGGCGGCGTTCTGGAGCGCGATGGCATGGTCGAGGTCGTCTCCTCGCTCGAACGCGACGGCAGTGCGGTGCCGCGCGATCTGCGCTGGGGTGTTTACGTCGTGCTCAAGGCGGCAAATGACTATGCCGCCGGGTGTTTCAAGCAATATGGCCTGCCGACCGATGCCACCGGGCGCTATGCGGCCATGTACAAGCCCTACCATCTGATCGGGCTTGAATTGTCGATCTCCGTGCTCAATGCGGTGCTCCGATGCGAGCCGACCGGATCGTGCCGCACGTGGCGCGGCGATGCTGTCGCAGTCGCCAAGCGAGCGCTGAAAGCGGGCGAAACGCTCGACGGCGAAGGCGGCTATACCGTGTACGCCAAGCTCATTCCGGCGGCGAAGAGCCTTGAGCGCGGCGCCTTGCCGATCGGACTAGCGCATCATGTCAAGCTCATCCGCGACGTCGCTGCAGGCGAGATTTTGACCGCGGCCGACGTCACGCTCGATGGCAATCAGGAGGTGGTGCGCATCCGCCGCGAAATGGAACGGCAGGCCCATTCCTCGCACGCTGCAATCGCTGCGGAGTAGACAAGTCACTCCGCCGCAAGCCGCGGCGGCGGGCGCATCGATTCAAGTCCATCCAGGGCGGTCGCCGAGATCGTGGTGCGCACCATGTAGCGCGCTTCATGCGCCGGCCATGGCCGGCCGCGATGCATGGTGGCGCGATTGTCCCACATCACTACGTCGCCGGCGCGCCAGGCATGGACGTAAGTCGTGCCGAGCGCTGTCGCAGCGATGGTGAGCTCGTCGATCAGTTTCTCACCCGCGATCGGGTCCATGCCTTCGACGGCATAGGCATGCGAAGCGAGATAGAGCGCGCCGCGCCCGTTGGTCGGATTTCGCCACACCATGCGCCAGCATTGCGGCGGCAGCGCCGCCAGCTCCTCGGTGGTGGCAAGGCCCTCGGCGACCTTTTTGCGCGAATGGCCGTAATGGTGCCAAGCGAAGGAATTTTCAAACTTCTCGCGCATCGCCGGGTCGAGCCGCTCAAAGGCCAGCCGCGTCGAGGCGAATTCGGTTTCGCCGCCATTGTCCGGAATGATGCGCGCCGAAAGGATCGATGCCAGCGCCGGCACGCTCTTGAACGAGCTGTCGGTGTGCCAAAGCTGATTGGCCTTGTTGCGCATCGCGTAGCGATGGTCGGCTGGGACGACGTTGCCGTCCGGACCGATCGTGGTGAGAATGACAAAATGCGTTCCGGTGCCGAGCGAGCCGACCTTGGTTGTTTCGGGCGGACCGAAGCGGCGCGAAAATGCAAGCTGGCTCTCGTTGGTCACGTCCTGGTTGCGAAACACCAGGACCGAATATTCTTCGAACGCCGCGCGTACTTCCTGGTAGGCGGCGTCATGCGCAGCCACGTCGGCCAGCGTCACGCCGCGCAATTCCGCACCGAATCCGGGACACAGAGGGATGATGTCCATCGGCGTAGCCTCCATTGAGTTCGTTTTGGCAAATCTCCTCCAAAATGCGAGTTCTGGCAAGAAAGCCTGCTGGCAAGGAAGCATTGCGCGCCACGCCGAAGCAACGCGCGTTGCACCCAGTGGCGGAGGGCATTAGGCTTTGATCGGCGCAAATACCGTGCAATTGGGGTGGGTACAGTTGGGGTGAGAGACAGCCGCCGCGGGCTGCGTCGGGCGGGGAGCATCCATGCTGGAAGACCTGCTGCAGCGGCGGCCATACAATGCCGTCACTGATCTCATCGATGCGCCGGTCGAGCGCGGCCTTGCCGGCAAAACCGCCTTCATCGACGCCGACCGCACGCTGAGTTACGGCGAGTTGCAAGCGCGCAGCTGCCGGTTCGCCTCCGCGCTCTCCGATATCGGGTTACGGGCGGAGGAGCGGCTCGCGCTTCTGCTTTACGACACCGTTGATTTTCCGGTGGCATTCTCGGGCTGCGTACGCGCGGGTATCGTGGCGCTGCCGCTCAATACGCTGCTCAATGCCGAGCAATACGCCTACATCCTCGGCGACAGCCGGGCTTCGGCGATCGTCGCTTCGGCATCGCTGGCCAAGACGCTGCGGCCGATCCTCGACCGCCTGCCGCGGCTGCGCACCATCGTCCTCATTGGTAGCAGCGCCAATGACCGCGCCGCGTTCACCGCGGCTGGCCGTGACGTGCATGATTTCACCGAGCTCGTGGCGCGCGGCCGCGCCGAAGTGTTCACGGCGCCGACGCTTTCCGACGAAGTCGCGTTTTGGCTGTACACGTCGGGCTCGACCGGCGAGCCGAAGGGCGTCAAGCACGTTCACACCACCCCGCTCGCGGCGGCGCGGCTGATGGGCCTTAACATCATCGGCATCCGCGAGGACGACGTGGTGTTTTCCGCGGCCAAGCTGTTCTTCTCTTATGGCATGGGCAACGCCATGGCGTTTCCGCTGTCGGTCGGCGCCACCAGCGTTTTGCTGGCACAACGGCCGACGCCTGAAGCGGTGTTCGAAGTCATGCGCCGCCAGCGGCCGACGATTTTCTACGGCGTGCCGACGCTCTATGCGTCCCTATTGGCGCATAAAGATATGACGCCCGGCGCCGGCTCCGACCGCCTGCGGCTGTGCATCTCTGCCGGCGAGCCGCTGCCGCGTGCGCTCGGCGAGCGCTGGCGGCAGGCCAGCGGCGTCGACGTGCTCGACGGCATCGGCTCGACGGAAATGTTCCAGACGTTCTTATCAAACCGTCCCGGCGATGTGCGCTATGGCACCACCGGAAAACCGGTGCCGGGTTATGACCTGAAAATTCTCGACGATCAGGGACGCGAAACCGCCGATGATGAGATCGGCGAGCTTATCGTACGCGGCGCCACTGCCGGCGAAGGCTACTGGAACCAGCGCGCCAAAAGCCGGCGCACCTTTGCCGGCGACTGGACCTTCACCGGCGATAAATATTTCCGCGACCGCGACGGCTATTATCATTACTGCGGGCGCACCGACGACATGTTCAAGGTCAGCGGCATGTGGGTATCGCCGTTCGAAGTCGAGGCGGCACTCGCCTCGCACGAGGCAGTTCTCGAGGCCGCCGTGATCGGCAAACAGGACGCCGACGGCCTGATCAAACCGAAAGCCTTCATCGTGCTGCGCAACGGCTTTGCCGCCGACGAGCGGCTCCTCGAAAACTTGCGCGTGCACGTCAAAAACTGCGCCGGGCCGTGGAAATATCCGCGCTGGATTGACATCCGGCCCGATCTGCCGCGCACGGCAACCGGCAAGATTCAGCGCTTCAAGCTGCGGGAGTTGGAGCCCGAGTGACACCGGGTGGCAAGTTATGGACCGCTTGCGCGGTGAACCTGTAGGACCCGCCTAAACGGTTGGTTCGTCGTCAAACAATCGCTGCACCAAGCGGCGCGCCAAAACGCCGGCAACACGGCGGCGATAATGGCCTGGCGTAAACGTCGTTTTCATCGCCATGATCTGGTCGCGAATGAGCGCGTCGAGACCGGCGAAGACGCGCGCGTCGAGCGCGCCGCCGCACAGCGGCTCGGTGCCGGTTAGCCGCACCGGGCGCGGATTGGTGCCGGTGAAAGCGACGCGGAGATCACTGAGCGTGTCGCCGTCGCGCCGCAAAGCCACCGCGACACCGGTCACCGGATATTCGATCGAGCGGCGGATGCGGATCTTGTCGTAGGCCGAGCGCAGCGCCGGCGCATTTTTGGCGCGCACAGCGGTGACGATCTCACCTGGGCGCAGCGCAAGGTAATATTTGCCGTCGCCGCGGGTCTCGGAGACCAGCTCGTCCTGCCGCGCATACCCTATATAGAGATCAGCCAGCGGCATGGTGCGCCGGCCGGCCGGTCCGGCGATATCGACCTCGGCATCCAGGATTAAAAGCGCCGGGGCCAGATCGCCGCTGAACGTGGCAAAGCAGACGCCGCGGCTTTTCGGCGCGACATGGCAAACTGTTCCGATGGTCTTCAAACAGTGACGGTTCGCGTCGCGCCACCATTCGCTTTGATTGTAGAAGATGCAGCGGGTATCGAGACAAAGGTTGCCGCCGACCGTGCCCATATTGCGCTGGGTCGGGCCGGCGATATGCGCGGCGGCCTGCGCCAGTGCCGGATAGTGACGCACGACTTCCGGATGCGCGGCGAGCTCGGTCAGCGTCACCGCCGCGCCGATCGCAAGCTGGCGCGCGTCTGCAGCGATCATGTGGAGTTCTTTGACGCCATTGATCTCGATCAACACCTTTGGCGTGACGATGCCGCGGCGAATGTTGACGATGAGATCGGTACCGCCGCCGAGGAGACTCGATTGCGGATGCGCCGCGCGCGCCGCAACGAGCGCGTCGAGCGTTTTTGGCCGCACGACTTCGAAATCCGGCAAGGCGTCCATTACGAAGTTCCGCCGCCGTTGGTTTTGCCGTCTCGGGCGCGTTTCTCGATCGCGGCGAAAACGCGATCCGGCGTCACCGGCAGATTGTTGAAGCGCAGGCCTGTGGCATCGGCGATGGCGTTGGTCAGCGCCGGCAAGAAGGCCGCGAGCGAGCCCTCACCGGCTTCCTTAGCGCCGAACGGCCCGTGCGGATCGATGCTCTCGACAATACCGACTTCGATCGGCGGCGAGTCCTGGATGGTTGGCACCCGGTAATCGAGCATGTTCGCCGTGACCATCAAGCCGTCGTGGTAAGCCGCCTCCTCGCTCATGGCCTGGCCCATGCCCATCCACACCGAGCCCTGGACCTGGCCTTCGACCGTGAGCCGGTTGAGCGCCTTGCCGCAATCGTGCGCCACCCAGACTTTGTCGACGGTAACAACGCCGGTCTCTTCATCGACCGTGACTTCAACGACCTGCGCCGAATAGCTGTAGCCCATGGTGCCGCCGATCGCGGCGCCGCGATATTTCTTGCCGCCGCGCGATTGCGGAATGGTCGAGTAGTTGCCGGTGACGATGATGGTGCCGCTATCTTTGAGAGCCTCCGTGACGACTTCGTTGAAGGTCAGCCCCTTGTCCTGCGCGCCGGCGCGATAAAGCTCGCCCAGGCACTCGATCTCGTCCGGCTTAGCTTCGAGCTTGCGCGCCGCGGCGGCGATCAGAAGCGCTTTAAGATTTTGCGCCGCTTCGATCGCGGCATTGCCGACCATGAAGGTGACCCGGGAGGAATACGAACCATTGTCTTTCGGCACTACCTCGCTGTCGCCGCTGACGATGCGGATACGGGAAAGATCGAGCCCGAGCACCTCGGCGACGCTTTGCACCAGCACCGTCGACGAGCCTTGGCCGATCTCGGCGGCGCCGGTGAGCAAGACGATGGAGCCGTCGAAATCGAGCTTGAGCTTGACCGTGGCATGCGGTTCACCGGTCCAGTTCACCGGCTTCGAAGCGCCGCTGATGTAGTGCGAACAGGCCATGCCGAGGCCCTTGCCGCGCGGCAGCTTGCCCTTGCGCGCCTTCCAGCCGCTCTCGCGCTCGACCCAATCGAGGCATTCCGGCAAGCCGTAGGAATTCACCATCAAATCGTTCTGCGTGAAGGTCGGCGCCTGCAGCAGGTTAGCGCGCCGCACTACGAACGGATCGAGCCCGAGGCGATGCGCCATCTCGTCGAGCAGGCTCTCAAAAGCAAACCGCACGTCGACGGTGCCGTGGCCGCGAAATGCGCCGCATGGCGGCGTATTGGTGAGGACGCGCTTGCCGATATATTTGACGTTATCGAGCGCGTAGATCGCGTACAGCATCGATCCGGCGTAGAGGATGGTGACGATACCGTAGCCGGAATGGGCGCCGCCGCGCTGAATGCATTCGCATTCGACGCCGGTGATGCGGCCGTCCTTGCGCATGCCGATCTTGAGCCGGATATCGGTTTCCGGCCGGCCGCGATGGGTGATGAAGGTCTCTTCGCGATTGACGACGAGGCGCACGCAGCCGCCGGCTTTGCGCGCCAGCAAAGCCGCGATCAATTCCACATTCAGCGTCTCGGTGCGGCAGCCAAAGCCGCCGCCGACATGCG
>Ga0207693_10001117_pt1 | contig 24092 bp, 19 predicted proteins | sample LARL81metaG_FD_184347 | JGI IMG/M metagenome (GOLD analysis project Ga0207693, IMG submission 184347) | Corn, switchgrass and miscanthus rhizosphere microbial communities from Kellogg Biological Station, Michigan, USA - LAR L8-1 metaG... | ecosystem: Host-associated > Plants > Roots >... | reverse complement strand
CGGCGTTGCCGCCGGTGGCCATCGCCGCTGCCACCGGCGCGGCGAACGAGCGACCCATGCTCATCTGTTCGGCGTACTCGAAGCGCCTGCCATAGGCATAGTCCAGTAAGGCGTTGGAGCGCCGGACAACTCGAGTGTTCGCGGCCGCCATCACGAACGCCCCGACCCAGTAGCCCTTGAGTTCAGGCGCGATCTCGCCGCCGCGACGCCATCGAACATCCGGCTGCGCACCGAGTTCGGGCTCCGCGCCGCGGTCGGGGGACAGGGTGTAGGGATCGTTCATCAACCGCCTGGCCTCGGGATCGGTGGAGGCCGTGCGCATGACCTCCAGCATCGAGGCGACGGTGCCGCCCGACACGCCGCCGGCAAATGAGCGCACCACGAGATTGGTGTCGCCGAGCTGACCGGCCTGGTCTTGCTCGGCGCGCCGGTAGAGCGCGTAGACGGTGAAATCCGAAGGGATGGAGTCGAATCCGCACGAATGCACGATTCGCGCGCCGGTGTCGATCGCCCGTTTGTGATGGAGGTCGATGCTTTCCCGGATGAAGATCGCCTCGCCGGTCAGATCGGCGTAGTCGGTCCCAGCCGCCGCGCAGGCAGCCACCAACGGCAACCCGTACCGCAGATACGGACCGACGGTCGTCACCACCACCTGCGTTCGCGCGGCCATTGCGTCCAAGGTGGACGGTTGGGATGCGTCGGCGGTGAGCAGCGGCCACGACTGCGCGTTGTCCGGCAGCGTTTCACGGACCGCGAGCAACTTGTCCTGCGATCTGCCGGCCAGCGCGATACGCGCGTCGCCTCCCGCCTTGGCCAGGTACTCGGCAGTCAGCTTGCCGACGAAGCCGGTCGCGCCGTACAGGACGATGTCGAATTCACGCTGCGCTGCGCTCATGACGCCTACGCTAACCCAGCGTCGGGAAAGGATGACGCCATGCTCGACGGGGCCATGATCGTCTGGTTCGCGCTGACGGCAGCCAGCGTCGCCTTCGTCGTCGCCGATTCCGTTTCCAACGGCGTTACCAGCTGGGTGCAACGGACCGCGTGGATATTGGTCACCGCCTACACAGGGCCGGTTGGCCTGTTCTTCTATCTGCTGGCCTGCCGCAGGCCGCTGCCGGGCACCCACGACGCCTTCACATCGGCAACCTGGAAGCAGGCGCTGAACAGCGAGATGCACTGCCTGGCGGGCGATGCCACCGGCATCGTGGTGGCAGCCTCCATCCTGCCGGTGTTCGGCCTCACCAACGGGTGGGATGCCACCGTCGAATACCTCGCCGCCTTTGTCTCCGGCCTGTTCATCTTCCAGGCGCTGATGATGGTCGGCATGTATGACGGCGACTACTGGAAGGCGGTGCGAAAGACCTTCTTCGCCGAGACCGTGTCGATGAATATGGTGATGACCGGCATGCTCCCGGTCATGCTGATCCTCGCCATGCGCTGGCCGGGCTCCGAGGACCCGCACAATCCGTCTTTCTGGTTCCGCATGAGCGTCGCAACCATCGTCGGGGGCGTCGTCGCCTATCCGATCAACCACTGGCTGGTCGCAAACCGCCTCAAGCACGGCTGCATGACGTTGCCCGGCTCGGACGCGCCCGCGCCTGGTCTCGGCCTTGTCTCGCCGGAGCCTTCGATGATGATGGATCACGCCCAGATGCAGCACGCGACGAGTGCGGTCGACACGGCACCACCGAAATCCGACCATGCGATGACCGAGCTACCGAGCGGCCGCGCCGCGGCCATCATCGTCGGGACCTTCGCCATCCTGCTCGTTGCGGTCTGGCTGACGAATCTCGTCGTTCCGGTGCGGTTCTAGAGGCCGCTACCCGAGCGTCTCCGGCAGTTCGACGTCCTCGCCCAGCACGTGACGAGCCAGGAAAGCGGTCACCACCTGGTACCAGATCTTCGCGTGCTGCGGGCTGAGCACCCAGTGGTTCTCCGACGGGAAGTAGAGAAATCGGTGCGGGCTGGTGCCGTCCACCGCTGCGGGCAGACCGGATTCGGTCAGCAACTCGAACCACAGCCGCAGCGCCTCGCCGATCGGCACGCGATAGTCCTTGTCCCCGTGGATGACAAGCAGCGGGGTGCGGATCTGGCCGACGAAGCGGTGCGGCGAGTTCTGTTCGGCCATCTCCGGCGTCATCTCGCGCGCCCACCAGTACGCGCCGTCGGTCGTCGGCCCGAATTGGTCGAGTGCCCACAAGCTGGCGTGTGTGACGATCGCGTCGAACCGGTCGGTGTGTCCCGCGATCCAGTTGGCCATATAGCCGCCGAACGAGCCACCCATCGCGGCCGTGCGTGTCCCGTCCACCCGGGGATGCGCGCACGCCGCATCGGTCGCCGCCATGAGGTCGGTGTATGGCGCGAAACCCCATGCGCCCCAGCCACGCTGGATGAAGTCCTGGCCGTAGCCGGTGGACAGCGCCGGATCGGGCATCAGCACGGCGTAACCCCTGGCGACGAGTAACCACGGGTTCCAGCGCCAGTGCCAGGCGTTCCAGCTGGCCAGCGGTCCGCCGTGCACCCACAGCACCAGCGGCGCCTGCGCGTCGCCGGGCGGCAACGCCAGCCAAGACCGCACGGGCTGGCCATCATCAGCAGCGGTGGTGACCTCGGTCAACGTCCCAGGCAGTTCGGGCCGTTCCGCACAGGACAACGCAGTGACGGCGCCGTCGGGGTCGATCCGCACGGGGTGTGGCGGCTGCGCATACGAACTGCGCATCGCGAATATCACGTCCTCCGGCGCGGTGCGTACATCGGAGTAGGTGTAGTCGTCGTCGGTGACCCGGGTGACCGCCCCGCTGGACGGGGCAACGGCGAAGACCGGCCCGCGTCCGCCCTCGTCGGCGGTGACGATCAGCACCGAGCCGTCGACAGACCAGGTAACCGACGTCGGCCATCGATCCCATTCGGCGGTCAATTCGACGAATGGTTCACCGAAACGCATGTGGCACAGCGTGATCCGGGGCGCCTTATCGGGTGTGGAATGCGTCTCGCGGATGAAGGCCACCGCGGTGCCGTCGGGCGAGATCGTCGGGTGTTCCAGGTCGGCATCGGGGTCGTCGGCGACTGTGGCCCGTTGGGCGGTGGCCAGGTCGATACGCACCAGGGTGCCGCGGATGGACGCTCCGGGTGCGGGGTCATGCCATGACGTGACGACGAAGGTGCCATCGGAGCTCACGTCGAAGTCGGCCTCGCCCAACGCGTCGCCCGGTTGCGGCGTCAAGTCCCGCGGCCCGCCGACATCCAGCAGGTGCGGGCGGTCGGGACCGAGGTCGTGATCCCAGTACCGCACCGGATAGCCGGAGTGCATTACCGCCGATACCTTGTTGTCCTTCCGCAGCGTTCGCAGTCGCTTGTCCTGGTCGGCGCTCGCCGCCGACCGCATTAGTTTCGCGGCGACCACGATGGCCGCCGCCGCACGCGCGGCGCGGACCGCGTCGATGCCACCTGGCAGCGCCAGCTCCTCGACGGCTTCCCCACCCGCAGCGGGCAACCGCCACAACGATGCGGGCGGCTTGTCGTCGTCCTCGGTCGGCCGCGCCGCGACGAACAGCAGGTCGCCGTCGGCGGTGAATTCCGGCGATGACTCTCCCTTGACCCCACGGGTAAGGCGACGCGCCGGTTGCTTGCCTGCGGGGTCCAGCTCCCAGATCGCGCTGACGAACTCCGTGCGCTTTTCGTTGAGTTCGGCGATCGACGTGACCACCCGCGACCCGTCCGGTGACACCGCCAACCCGGACGCGCGTGGAAGCGCAAGGAACTCGTCGAGGTCTTGAAAAGGAGTCGGCACGGGGGTCGTAACCATGCCCATTTGGTAGCACACCGCGCAAGTCGGTTTCCGGTGTAAGTTTGGCTTTCAAACTCACTGCTGTCATGCTGGCCGCATGAGCACAGTGGTGTTGGCCGAGCTGCCGGGACGGGCGTGCCCGATCGCGGCATCGCTCGAGCTGATCGGCGAGCGGTGGTCGCTGCTGATCATCCGCGAGCTGGCGCTGGGCAACCGTCGGTTCTCCGGCATCGTCAAGCAGACCGGAGCGCCGCGCGACCGCGTCGCGGCGCGGCTCAAGGCGCTCGAACACGTGGGGGTGGTCCGCCGGGTGGCCTACCAGTCGGCGCCGCCACGGTTCGACTACCACCTGACCGAGTCGGGCCGGGACCTGGTTCCCGTTCTGGACGCGCTGACGGCATGGGGTTTGGACCATGCCGTCGAGGCAGACGACCCTGACCGACCGCCCTTCCACGGGGAACGTTGGCAGCCAACCGAGAGGACACCGTGACCGCCGAGCTGGTAGAAACCGACACCCACGCCGACTGGGGCCCGGCGCGCTCACGCACCGTGACCTGGCACTCGCCGGGGCCCAGCGCCGCCAAGGGCCTCGCCATGTCTGGCATTGACTACCTACGCGCCATCGTCGACGGCGATCTTCCGCAACCCCCGATCGCCGGGCTGATGCAGTTCAACTTCGTCGAGGCCGAGCCGGGACGAGCGGTATTCACTTGCGTCCCAGACGAATCCGCGTACAACCCGATCGGCGCCATTCACGGCGGCCTGATCTGCACGCTGTTGGACTCGGTGACGGGATGCGCGGTGCACACCACGCTTCCGCAGGGCAAGGGCTACACGTCGGTCGAGATCAAGGTGAACTACCTCAAGGCGGTCCGGCTCAGCAGCGGGCTACTCACCGCAACCGGCACCGTAGTAAAGGCCGGCGCGCGCGTCGGCTTCACCGAGGGCGTGGTGACCGATGCCGCCGGGACCGTGGTCGCGACGGCCACCAGCACCCTGTTGATCTTCGACCTGTAGCGAGTCGCCGTCGCGCTACGTTCTTTGGATGGCGCAGCAGATGCTGGTCATCGGAGCGGGCATCTCGGGGCTGGCGACGGCCGTGGCATTGCAGCGCCGCGGCCACGAGGTCGCCGTCATCGAGGAGCGCACCGACGCCTCGTCCGGCGCAGGCATCAGCATCTGGCCCAACGCGCTTGCGGCACTCGACGAAATCGGCCTCGGGGACGCCGTACGCGAGGCAGGGGGCAGGGTGACCGCGGGAGCGCTGCGCTGGCGCGACGGCACGTGGCTGCGCCATCCCACTCCGGAGCGGTTAATCAAGGCCCTCGGAGAGCCGCTGGTGGGGATCCGCCGCTCCGATTTGACCAAAGTTCTGGCCGATGCGCTCGCCGACGGCGCCGTGCACACCGGGCTGTCGGCGCGGGAACTGGTCGCGACGGCCGACGGCGTGCGGGTCACGATGTCGGACTCGACGACGCGAGAGGCATCCGCGGTCATCGGCGCCGACGGCACCCGCTCGGTGGTCGCCCGCCATCTGAACGGGGCACTGGCCGACCGCTACGTCGGCTACACGGCATGGCGGGGGGTGGCCGACTGCGCCATCGACCCCGATGTCGCCGGCGAAGTGCTGGGCCCCGGCGTCGAGTTCGGCCATGTTCCACTCGGATCGGACCGCACGTATTGGTTCGCCACCGGGCGGGCACCGGAGGGAGATCCCGCGCCGCAGGGCGAACTGGACTATTTGAAAGCCCGGTTTGGATCGTGGACCGACCCGATCCCGGCGGTGCTGGCCGCGACCGACCCCGACGACGTCCTGCGCAACGACCTCTACGACCGCGACCGGGCCCGGCAGTGGTCGCGCGGTCGGGTTCTCGTGGTCGGGGACGCGGCGCACCCGATGCGACCGCATCTGGGTCAGGGCGGCTGCCAGGGCCTCGAGGATGCGGCGGTGCTGGCACGGTTCGTCGACCGCGGAGACGATCCCGCCGCGGCATTCGCGCGGTTCGCGGCGTTTCGCCGCCCGCGGGTGCGTCCCCTGGTGCGCGAATCGAAGTTGATCGGACAGATCGTCAACCTGCGGCCGGCGTGCGTCAGCGGCCTCGCGAGCCGGGCGACCGTCCTGGTGCCAGAAGCGCTGATGACGCGCCACTTGGCGGCGGTGGCGGCGCGTTCGGCGTTCAAGCTGCCCAGCGAGCGCGATACGGCTTCGGTGTGACCGTCACGCTGGGGCCGCTGGTGGTCGACGCGGTCGAGCCGCGGGCCGTCGAGGGATTCTGGGCGGCCGCCCTGGGCGAGCCGGCGCAGCGCGCGCTGTTGAAGTTCCGCCCACAGACGCGAGCCAAGACGGTGAAGAACCGGGTGCATCTGGACGTCTATGTCCGCGGCGTCGAGCGGCTCCTGGATCTAGGCGCCCGGGTGCTCGCCGACTTTCCTCCTGAGCGCGTCACGCTAGCCGACGTCGAGGGCAACGAGTTCTGCGCGTTCCTCGACCCTGGCCTGGACGAGAGACCGCCGGCGCGGGCGTTTGCGGTTTGCACCGACAGTGACCGGCCCGAGGAGCTCGCGGCCTGGTGGGCCGATCAGGTCGGCGCCGAGGTCCGCAACGGGCCTGATGGCACTCCGCGCTGGCTCTACGGCTCAGCGGGCTGGGATGACCTGGTCTGGAAGTTCGTCCGGGTGAACGACGAACGGGTGGTCCCGAATCGATGGCAATGGACAGTGCAGACGAATCCAGGAATGCTCGTCGACCCGCAGGGCAACGATTTCAGCGTCACGCCCCCAACGTGCCCAGCGGATGAAGCAGGGCCGAGCACATCTGGCGCGGGTTGATGAAACCGAAAAGGCCGGTGGAGGGCATGGCGGCGCAGCCGGTCGTCATGGTCGGCGCTGTCGGCATCGTGGGGTTGGCCCACACGGCTGGGCTGCCGGCCTGAGCGCCGCACTTCGGCCAGGCGCCGAGCCCCTGCGAGCGCAGGACGTTCTCGGCGACGCGGATCTGCTCGGAGCGCGAGGCGGTCGCGGGATTGCCTGCGCCGCCGTTGGCGGACCAGGTGGCCTGCTTGAACTGCAGGCCGCCGTACGCGCCGTTGCCGGTGTTGGTGGACCAGTTGCCACCCGACTCGCACTGGGCGATGGCATCCCAGTTCACGGTGTCGGCGTTGGCGGTGCCCGTCGAAAGGGCCATCGGAACGACGCCAAGCGCCCCGGCGATGGCGGTGGCCAACAGGCCCTTGGTGACTGCCTTAGGAATGTTCATCTCTGCGGTCCTTCCCCGACCGTTTGAAACAAGGCCCGCGGTGAGGAACTTGTGCGTTCTCCCGATGCGGCTATCAGGTGTTTCGGGTGATGAACATCACGTGTTACGCGAGTGTCAAAAGTTTTATTCGTTACTTAATTGGTGTAGGAGGCCTCTGAGAAAGAAGAGGCGGTGCCAGGCGAAAGCCCAGCACCGCCTTTGCAGTCTGTGGGGACTAGCCGCGCCTGCCGCAGACCGGCCACGCCCTGATGCCCTGCGTACGCAGAACGTTCTCGGCAACCCGGATCTGCTCATCACGGCTGGCGTGTTGCGGTGAGCCCGAACCGCCGTTGGCGTGCCAGGTGCCCATGGTGAACTGCAGGCCGCCGTAGTAGCCATTACCGGTCGCGGTGCCCCAGTTGCCGCCGGACTCGCAGGCCGCGACGGCATCCCAGTCCACCCCGCTCTCCGCATTCGCGGTGCCGGTCGCCAACGCCAGCGGTGCCACAGCGAGCGCACCGGCGATGGCGGCCAGACCAAACGTCTTGCGGATGTTCTTCACTTCGATCCTTTCGCCAAGCGCGCGCCATCAACACCCGCGCGGACGCGCGGGCGCAGCTGCCTGTACACAGGCCAGGGAGATAGGCCGCACCGTCTCGGTCAGGTGCGGCAGGGGGAGGCGCGATTCGCCCCACCGGGCGTGAGGCCCGACGGCCGACGAAGGCGAACTCGCCCTACACGGCCCCACTCACACGCAGGTTCTTGGTTTTGAAATTATTTGCTCACTATGGAGACAAATAGACCGTACAAACCCATTGACACAAAGTCATATTCGTGATGAACGTGTCGCGGACAGATCACGGGAAGATCACGGGCGAACCTGAGAATCGTCTGTGCAGGTCAGCTGCGCGTTTGACGCGGGTACGGAATCCGCAGGCCCGGCCTCTCGCCGTGATTCAAATCACGATCATTTTGTGAGCTGGGACACCCGATTCGGCGCCGAGGCGAGCCGAAATCGACGACACGACTGGATAAATCACTGTTTAGAGCCCTCACCCGCGTGTTCTCCGCGAGCGGTTGGCTGACCCCGTAACCCGACAGGCGGCTCTCGCTCTGTCGAAAACTGCTGTGTTCGTGGGCATTTCGGTGAAATCCGAACACCAGCGGTCGAGGCATCTCTGGGGCCAGCCTGATCGGCATCGCACTCTTGTTCGCGAAAGTTACTGGTATTACTGGTCTTTTGATCCACTGTTTGCGTCCTCGGTGAGGTATGTAGACCGACCTCAGCCGGCGACCCACCCGTCAAACTACCTGGCCGTGACCGGCACGCTCGGACATCGTAAAACCCACGGAGAGAGTGGGCCGCTGAGACGTCGAGTTCTACTCGAACCCTGACACAATTCACGACTGAAATAGCCGATTGACATGCCAAAATGGTTGCCGTCCAAGGTATCTCATGACAGCTTTGCCTGACTGGGCACCGCGCGTGAGGCGAAATACCAGAGTTCACGGATGCGCGCTTATCACAACAATTATTCGAGTGAATTGGGCCGCGGCAAATTCTGCGCGTTAAACGTAAAATTCAGACGTAGTAATCAGCAAATTTGCTAGGCTATTTGCGGCGGTACTGCCGCACTCAGGTCGGCGGCCGTGTTTACGTTGGTCAGTGCCAGCTGCTCGGGCATGACGATCCGCTGTGTATCGACCCGGTCCACCAACGCGCGCATGCTGCGCTCCCCCGCCGCGACCAGCGTATCGACACGGTCGGCCAGCGAGGTCCGGTAGACCCCGGCCAGGTAGTGGACGCGGCCGTCCCACGGCAACACCACGTCGGCGCGCAGACGCACCGCCGGACCTGCGAGTTCGTCGATCAGATCGACATCAAGCAGCGGCATGTCCACCGCACACACGAATGCCAGCTCCAGTCCGGCGTCCGCGGCGGCCCGCAGTCCCCGGCCCGTCGCCAGCAGCGGCCCGACGCCACGAACCTCGTCGCGCAGCACTTCAGCCTCAACAGTGGGCAGCGGTTGTCCTGGTGCGGCGATCACGAACACGGGCGAGCACCGGGGACTCACGATCGAGACCGCGCGCTCCAGGAGCGTGGTGCCTTCGTACTGCACGCCGGCCTTGTCGCGGCCCATCCGGCTGGCTGCCCCGCCGGCCAGAATGACTGCAGCAAGCGGGATCCGGGTTGTCATGACGCAGACGTTAGTCGACGGTCCAGGTGTCCTTGCCGCGAAGCAGCGACTGCAGTGCGGCCGTGTCATGCGGCTTGGCTTCACGCGCAGATACGACCTGCCTGCGCGCCGCATCGTCGTAGGTGGGCTTGCTGACCTGACGGAAGATGCCCATCACCATGTGCTCGAGGTTCTGCTCGGACAGCCGGGAGAGCGCAAACGCGTATGCCGGGTCCTCCACCGTGGCGTTGTGGACGACGATCTCGTCGGCCGACACGTCGGCGGTCTTGGCGACCTCAAGCCCGTAGCCGGACTGCACCACGCAGTACTCGCCGTCGGCTCCGAACGTGATCGGCTCGCCATGGCTGACATTGATGAGCCGCTCCTCGGCGCCTTCCTTGCGCAGCGCGTCGAAGGAGCCGTCGTTGAAGATCGGGCAGTCCTGCAGGATCTCGACCAGTGCGGCGCCGCGGTGAGCGGCCGCCGCGCGAAGTACCTCGGACAGACCCTTGCGGTCGGAGTCCAGCGCGCGGCCGACGAATGTCGCGTCGGCGCCGAGCGCCAGCGACAGCGGATTGAACGGGTAGTCCAGCGAGCCCATCGGCGTGGACTTGGTGACCTTTCCGACCTCGGAGGTCGGCGAGTACTGGCCCTTGGTGAGCCCGTAGATCCGGTTGTTGAACAGCAGGATCGTGATGTTCACGTTGCGGCGCAGCGCGTGGATCAAGTGGTTGCCGCCGATCGACAGCGCGTCGCCGTCACCGGTGACGACCCAGACCGATAGGTCCTCACGCGCCAGGGCCAGCCCGGTCGCGATCGTCGGCGCACGGCCGTGGATCGAGTGGAACCCGTACGTTTCCAGGTAGTACGGGAAACGGCTCGAGCATCCGATGCCGCTGACGAACGCGATGTTCTCGCGGCGCAGCCCGAGTTCCGGCAGGAAATTGCGGATGGTGTTGAGGATGACGTAGTCACCGCATCCGGGGCACCACCGGACCTCCTGGTCACTGGCGAAGTCCTTGGCCTTCTGCGGCTCGTCGGTGGTGGGCACCCCACTGGTCTTGGACAGTGGGGTCAGTCCCAGATCCGTCCCGATCACGTCTGTCATAGGTTGGCTCCCACACCAGTCTCCACGGTGGCCGCCGCCAACCGTGCGAACTTGGCCTTATCAATTTCCTTGTCGCCCAACGTCCCGTCCAGCGCGGCATCGATGATGCCCTCGACCTCGTCGGCCAGGAACGCCATGCCTTCTACCTTCGTCACCGACTGAATATCGACCAGGAATTTGCCGCGCAACAGCAGCGCGAGCTGGCCGAGGTTCATCTCCGGCAGCACGACCTTGGGGTAGCGACGCAGCACCTCGCCCAGGTTGGCCGGGAGCGGATTGAGATTGCGCAACTGCGCATGGGCGACCTTGATGCCCTTGCGCCGCGCACGCCGGCAGGCCTCGCCGATCGGACCGTAGCTGCTGCCCCAGCCGATCATCAGGAGTTCGGCGTCGCCGGTCGGGTCGTCGACCTCGATATTTGGCACCGCGATCCCGTCGATCTTGGCTTGGCGCAGCCGGACCATCAGGTCGTGGTTCTTCGGCTCGTAGGAGATATTGCCGGAGCCGTTGGCCGCCTCGAGACCGCCGATGCGGTGCTCCAGACCGGGCGTGCCCGGGATGGCGAACTGGCGGGCCAGGGTTTCCGGGTCCCGTGCGTACGGCTGGAACGGCTCACCCGATTTCGCAAAGGTGTGCTCGATCGGCGCGTAGGTGCCGACGTCCGGGATGCGCCACGGCTCAGACCCGTTCGCGATCGCACCGTCGGACAGAATGACCACCGGCGTGTGGTAGGTGACCGCGATGCGCGCGGCCTCGACGGCCACGTCGAAGCAGTCGGAGGGAGACCGCGGCGCGATCACCGCAACCGGCGACTCGCCGTTGCGCCCGTAAAGCACCTGCAGAAGGTCGGCCTGCTCGGTCTTGGTCGGCAGGCCGGTCGACGGGCCGCCGCGCTGCACGTCGATGACGATCAGCGGAAGCTCGGTCATCACGGCCAAGCCCATGGCCTCCGACTTCAGCGAGATGCCGGGGCCGGAGGTGCTGGTGATGCCCAGCGCACCGCCGTAGGACGCTCCGATGGCTGCGCCGATACCGGCGATCTCGTCCTCGGCCTGGAACGTCAGCACGTTGAAGTTCTTGTGCTTGGACAGTTCGTGAAGGATGTCCGACGCCGGGGTGATCGGATAGCTGCCGAGCACGAGCTGAATGTCGCCGAGTAGCCCAGCGGTGATAAGGCCGTACGCCAACGCCGTGTTGCCCGAAATCTGGCGGTAGTCACCGGACTTCAGTTTGGCGGGCGACACCTCGTACGTGCTGGCGAACGCCTCGGTGGTTTCGCCGTAGTTCCAGCCGGCCTTCAGCGCCAGCACATTCGCCTCGGCGATGTCGGGCTTACGGGCGAACTTCTCGCGGATGAACGCTTCGCTGTGTTCCAGCTCGCGGCCGTACATCCACGACAGCAGCCCGAGCGCGAACATGTTCTTGGCGCGCTGGCCGTCCTTCTTGGAGGCGCCGATCGACTCGACCGCACCGAGCGTCAGCGTGGTCATCGGGACCGCCTGGACGACGTAGTCGGACAGCCCCTCGCCGTCCAGCGGGTTGGCCCCGTAGCCGACCTTCGCGAGGTTGCGCTTGGTGAACTCGTCTGAGTTGGCGATGATCAGGCCCCCGCGGGGCAGATCGGACACGTTGGCCTTGAGTGCGGCCGGATTCATCGCGACGAGCACGTCGGGGCGGTCGCCCGCGGTCAGGATGTCGTAGTCGGCGATCTGGATCTGGAACGAGGAGACGCCGGGCAGGGTGCCCTGCGGCGCACGGATCTCGGCTGGGTAATTCGGTTGCGTCGCAAGGTCGTTGCCGAACAGAGCGGCCTCGGAGGTGAACCGGTCACCGGTGAGCTGCATACCGTCGCCGGAGTCACCGGCGAAGCGGATGACGACCTTTTCGAGCTTCTGACGCGTTGCCGAGGTGGCACCGTTGCCGTTCGCCCCCACTCGCCTGCCTTCCGCTTTGTTTCCGGTGAAGTCGTCCGAGTCGCGGTCAGGCCGACGCGCCGTCGGTGGACCTTCACCAAAGTTTGATGTCACTGCCAGTACCGATTATTGCACTTTCCTTAGGCATCCCTTTACCCGACGCACAAACGACGCACGGGTTGCTTCGAACCGAACCCACTGCTCAGCCCTCGTGCCGACGAGCAGCGCGGGACACGATTGTGTTTTCCGTCACGTTTCGAGAATGCCTTTCTCTAAGAAATGGTTACCGATCAGTAGCCACGTGCTAGCACTACGCCGGCAGGCTTCTAGGGCGTGATCACCTGGATCGGGACGGATCGCGACGGCTCGACCGGCTAAGCACCGCGCTCTTACAGCATCAGCCGAATCCGAGTCGCGCGTCGGTGCGCGGATCGTTGTGCAGCACCACGGAGAGCGGTCCTGGTCGCTCATTGAGGACTCGGTCGACGGTGGCCTAGCTCAGCCCGGACTGCTGAGTGATCTCGCGGACCTTGTAACGGTGCGGCATCGGTGTCCCGATTCCGTGCGAAAAGACGCAAATGTCCCCCGACGCGCCGCCGACATGGGGCTTTTGCGTCTGGTCGCGCGTTCAGGCTGAGGTGTTTTTGATGGCATTTTGGCGTTGAAAACGGTCGCTGGCAGAGCAAGACTATCCGGAATGACCGCAGCCATACACGCAACACACAAGGCGTGGATCGACGAGGCCGACCTCAGTCTCGACGACTTCCGCGTGCAGGTGCTGCGCACCGCCCATCCCGCCGACTACCCGCTCGGCAGCGACGTTCGAGGCAACGCGCTGGTCTGCTCGCCGGCCACCGGCTGCGCCGCCGACCGCAGGGCGCTGCAGTCCGAACTCATCCGGGCGCTGGCCGACGCGCCCGGCGTCGTGGTCTTCGAAGGAGCTTTTGATGCCGACGTGGACCGGGCCAGCGAGGCGTTCTTCGCGATCATCGACGCACAGCGTGCCGCCGGTTCGGCTGCCGGTGACCACTCCGGCATGCCCGGCACCACCGACCGGATCTGGAACGCCGCGCAGAAGCTCGCCCTGCATGCTGTGCAGCTATTCGCCGACTACTACGCCAACGACGCGCTTGCGACCGTGGGGTACGCCTTTCCCACCAATCCTGACCGCGGCCAGCCGATCGACAGTCTCGCCGCGCCCAACAAGGTCGACACTGTGCTGGCCGCGTTGGCCGACGACCTCACCGCAGAACACCTCGATGTCGCTCTGCGCGACCAAGACGATCGGAGAAAGCCATGACCACGCTCGGCGTGATCGGATTGGGCCGCATCGGCGCCTTCCACACCGAAACGCTGTCCGGCCTCAAAGGTGTCGACGGGCTGGTCGTCGCCGACGAGCGCCCTGGCGAGGAACGAGCGAGGACCGGAGCGAGCGGGAGTCGAGAATGAGCCTGAAGATCGGGGTGCTCGGCGCGTCGCGAATCGCCGAACTGGCGATCGTCGGGCCCGCGCACGAACTGGGGCACAGGCTGGTCGCCGTCGCCGCACGCGACCCGCAGCGGGCGCAATTGTTCGCCGAAAAGCACGGCGTGGAGCGCATTTTGGCGTCCTACGATGAGGTGGTCAATGACCCCGAGGTCGACGTCGTGTACAACCCGCTGGCCAATGCGATGCACGCACCGTGGAATCTGGCGGCCGTCGCTGCGGGTAAGCCGGTGCTGACCGAGAAGCCGTTCGCGCGTGATCGCGCGGAGGCACAGCGGGTCGCCGCAGTGGCCGACGCCGCGGGAGTCACCGTGATGGAAGGGTTTCACTACCTGTTTCATCCGGTCACCCACCGCGCATTGGAGCTGGCGCGCGACGGCACACTCGGTGACCTGGAACATGTCGAGGCGCGGATGGCCATGCCCGCACCCGAGGACGACGATCCTCGGTGGTCGTTGGAGCTGGCCGGTGGTGCGTTGATGGACCTGGGCTGCTACGGCCTGCACCTCATGCGGCGGCTCGGGCATCCGTCGATCGTCCGCGCCCACGCCGAACAGCGCAGCCCCGGCGTCGATGCGTGGTGCGACGTCGAGCTCGCGTTTCCAGGCGGGGCGACGGGACTGAGTGCAAGCTCGATGGTCGCCGACGACTACACGTTCACGCTTCGAATCGTCGGGACACGCGGAGATGTGTTGGTGCACAACTTCATCAAGCCCCACGACGACGACCGGCTGACCATCAACACCCCGGATGGCACCACAGTCGAGCGACTGGGCACCCGACCGTCGTACGCCTATCAACTTGAGGCGTTCGCTGCGCATGTGCAGCACGGCGCGCCGTTACCGCTCGACACCGCCGATGCGGTGGAGAACATGGCCTATGTCGACGCTGCGTACCGCGCGGCGGGCATGGTCCCGCGCTAGACGCCGAGGCGGCGGGGCAGCTCGGCAACCAGCCTTTCGCAACTGCGTTCGGCTAGCGCGGCGATGGTCTTGGACGGATTGCGGCCGATCGCCCGCGGAATCACCGAGCCGTCCATCACGAACAGGTTGCGATGGCCGAACACCTCGCCGGCGTGCGTGGTCACGCCGGCTCCCTCCGAGGCCGCCATGTTGCAGCCGCCCAGCGGATGTGGTGTGACAAGCATCCGGAGGCGGCGCCACGTGGCCAACGGCATTGGCTCACCGCCCGTTGCAAGCGTCATCGCGACATGGACGTCGTTGAACGTGTCCAGCGCACTCATCGAGTGTTGTGGATTCCAGTTGAGTCGCGTCCTGGCCCGCCAGAACACATACTTGCTCCGCAACGAGAACTCGCCGTCCGCCGCGTCGATCGATTGGCCGAACCACGGGATCATGTCGCTGAAATCGGTGAGGTCACTGGCTTTTTGGTACAGCCGTTGCTTCAGCCCACCGGCGTCCTTCCAGCCCTTCAGTAGATGCGCCCCGAGGTTCGGCAGCCCACCGTCCTCGACGTAGATCCGCCCGTCGTACCCGATCATGTTGTCGTCGGGCAGATCGACACCGTCGAGAAGATCGATCGCCGAACCGATCGTCGGCCCTTTGGTCGGCTGCAGCAGCGGCTGTCCCGGATTCCGGTAACGGGCAAGGGTGAGAAAATCACCGTTCGGGCTCCATCCCCGACCGAGTGCACGGGGCAGCTGTTTTAGCGTCCGGAACTCGTCACGCGAGCGCAGCAGGATCTCGGGGGATCCAATGGAGCCTGCCGCGAGAATCACTATCTTGCCGACTATTTGGCGCTTACGACTTCTGCCCTCGCCGACGTCGCGGTAGTGCACCCGCCACGCGCCGTTCGGGTCCTTCTCGATGTGCGTGACCAGGGACAGCGGCTTGATTGTCGCGCCTTTCGCCATGGCGAGGTAGTTCTTGTCGAGCGTGTGCTTGGCGTCGTGTTCACAACCGATCACACAGTCCCCGCAATGCACGCATTTGCCGGACTGATACACACTGGGATCGCGCCACGGCTCACCGCCCCTGTCCGGCGCGGTCTCGTCGAACGCCACAGCCAGCGGGAGAGACTTATACCGCGGCGCCACGCCCATTGCGGCTGCCGCCTGGCCAAGCATCGCCATCCGTGGATTGATCTGCCCTTCCGGAATCTCCTGCGGCTTGAGTACTTTGGCGACCTCGCCGTAATAGTCCTTCATCACCGCTGCGGTGATCGGCGACGGCCAGCCGCTACAAAAGACTCGGTCGGGCGCGTCCACACACACATTGGCGTAGATCAGCGATCCGCCGCCGACGCCGGCGCCGGTGGCCACCACCATCTGATCGAGGAAACGGATATCAAGCCAGCCGTTGAGACGGTGCGGCATCCTGTTGGAGTAGAGGTAGTCACGGGGTCGCTGGGGTGTCCTGGTCTTCGACCAGTCCCGTCCGCGTTCCAAAACCACCACACTTCGGCCGGTTGCGGCCAGGCGGCATGCCGCGACTGCACCCCCGAACCCGCTGCCGACGATCACGACGTCGGCGCGGTCCTCGCCACTCACCACCGGCGGCACTTGACGTAGGTGTTGACGAGAGACGACACAAAGAACCGATAGAACGACAGCTTGTGGCGCCACCTGTCGAACAGCCCGTAGTTGCCGATGACCTGCATCGTGAGCAGCTGCCGGATGAAGGACCACAGCGTCAACCGAAGGACTCCCGCCGCAACCGGCTGGCCTGCTGTGCCGCTCGCCGGGAACAGTTGGACGTACAGCGTTGTGGTCGCGGGCCACAGCCGCCACGGCGGCGAGGGTTCGACGTACTTGCGCCCGTGCATCCTGAATTGCCGGCCGCCGACCGAGAATTCGGTGTCGTAGACCAACTCGCGGACGCCTTTGCCGTCCCGGATCGCACGGCGGAAGAGCCCGAAATCACTGTTGCCCATGTCGATTACGTCATCGCCCAACACCGGTATCGAACCCGCCGCGCGCCACTCTCCTTTGTGGTTGGGGTCCTTGATGAACCCAGGCAGATTCGGCACGGTGACGGTGGCATGCAACCGCATGGCGATTGCGGCATCATTCGCATAGCCCTTAACGGGATCCGTGACACCCATGGTGATCATCCCGGTCATCACCTCGCTGAAGCGCAAACCCGGACGGGCCACCCTCAGCTTCGCGCGAACCTCCTCGGCGGTCGGTGCAGCGACCGGTTGCGCGCTCTTGGCGGCGTTCGCTTCCATCACCATGGCTTGCTCAATTCGTCGAGGATGAACGGGAACACGTCTCGGTGCGAGTACTGCCCTAAGAACACGTCGAGATGTCCGTAGCCGGCGAACTTCTGGAACGTGTGCTTTCCCGGCGCATGCCGCTCGAAGTATTCGAAGGTACGGCCCATGCCGATCGGCAAGAAGGTCTGGTTCCTGTCACCGGTCATGAAGACGAAGCGGGCGTCGGTCTGTGGCGCCTCGGCGGTGAACAGCGGCGGCAGCTCGCGGTACTTCCCGGTCGACACCATCTCGCCCGCCGCCGACGAGTCCGCGATGTGCCCGTAGTACGACATCGGCACCTGACCGAACTCCCCCTTGATCCATTCGTGGGTCTCGTCGTTGAGATTCTCGTGGCGCCACAAGGTGGGGTGTCCGTACCCGTACATGAAGCTGGTGTGTTTGCACACCGCGTTGTCGCATTCGTCATGCGTGGCCTTGACGTACCAGTCGAGGATCTTGGGCAGCAGCCGCGGCGCGTGCAGACCCCACTGCGGATTTATCCCGCTGATCCTCTCGCGGTTCAAAAAGGCAACGGCGAGCGGTAGTTTCAGTCGCGCCTGCCACGGCATGACGGGATGCAGCGCCGACGAGTTCGAGATCACCATCGACACGTCCGGGAGGAGTCCCGCGGTGATCGCCATCATGAACGCGCACGAACCCTGGCAGTGAATAAGGGCCTTGATCTTCTTGGCACCGGTCCGATCGCGCACCTCTTGGACCGCCCTCGGCATGTCGAGCACCGCCGCATCGTCGAGCGTGTACCTGACCGCGGGCAGGTCGATGCTGGACCGCCAGTTGAGCATCCACAGGTCAAAACCGTTCTTGGTCAGCTGCTTCACCAGGTTGTCGCTCGGCGGGTTCCAGAGGTTGGCGCGGGTGCCTGTCCCCGCGACCATCAGCAGCGGCTCCCCTGCGGCCCCCGACGCGGGTGGCAGGTGTTTGAAGTTGAGCGTGAGACCGTCGCGGGCCGGGAACTCGATGGTCTCGAAGCGGTCGGGCGGGATCGGCTCGAGCGGGTCTAGCTCGCTGATCGACGGGGTCTGCCCGTTGGTCGACTGAGGCGCTGCGATAGCCATTGGACCTCCTGCGCAGGTCAAGGTCGAGAATTACAGCGTGCTCGGCGATCGCGAGGATGTCTTGCGTAGTCCGGTACTCGTTTTTGTCGAGGCGACGACTTCGGCCAGCATGGTGCGGTCGGGCACGTCGAGTTTCATGCATGCGCGGTAGATGTGGCCCTCGACGGTGCGCACCGAAACGGACAGTCGCTCGGCGATGGCCTTGTTGGTCATCCCCTCGGACGCCATGATCGCGATCTCGAGTTCCCGGCCGGTCAGCGGCAACGGGTTCAGCACCTGATCGAGGGCGGGCGTCGATGCACCGCCGGCCAGTTCAGCGGCCCGGGCCATGGCCTCCACCTCGCCCTTGCGCTCGTGGCGGGCCGCGAACACCTTGGCCGCCTGCGCGGCGGCGTCGGCCGCGGCGCACTTCATGCCGAGCTCGGCAAGTTCGCCCGCCACGGCGGTCAACCCCTTGGCGTCGGCGGCGGCCAACGCACGGCCGTGCGCCAGTGCGGCTCTGCCTGCCACACAGTCCAGGGCGCCGGTCACGCGCCCAACGGCATCGGCGGCAGTAGCGTCGCCGAGCCGAACCGCGTCGTGCAACGCCTGCAGTGCGATTGCCAGCTGCCCTGACCGTTCGGCAATCCGGGCCGCGTCGCGCGCGGCGCTGATCGCACCGGGCAGATTACGGGCGGCGGCCAGCGTCCACGCGCGCCCGAGGGCCAGCTCAGGCGCGTACAGTTCGGACCTCATGCTGTGCCGAGATTCGGCGCGCGCCAAAATCTCTGCCGACCCCGCTGCATCGCCCTGTTGGCCAAGTGCCTGCGCAAGGTACATCAGCGCGAGCGGGCCCCAGGAGTAGCCGGTCTCGGACAGCGCGGCGGCGGACTGGCGCAGCAGAGACGTCGCCAGGTCGAACTCCCCCGTCGCGATCAACGTGCGCGCGAGGAGAACTTCGCCGATCGCGCGGCCCGGCTGCTGCAGCTCGGAGAACTCCATGAAGTGGCGCGCCAGCCGCTGCGCGTGCAGCACGCTCTTTGTCATCATCAGCGTGGTGATTTCACCGAGCCCGATGGTGAACCGCAGCAGTCCCGGATGCGCCGCCGCCAGGCCGCGCTCAGCCAGCGGGCCGACGTCGTCGAACCTGCCCAGTCGCGCACTCGACAGCGCGGCGGTCGCCGCCGCCCAGGCGACGGCAAGATCCTGGCTGGCAGGTGAATCCAGCACCTCAGCGGCGATCTCCACCGCCCGCCGCGGGTCGCCAGAGTTCATCGCGAAGGTGGCCGCCAACGCGTCGATGGTGGCCACGGCCGCTGGCTCCGCGACGCGGTCGCGCATCGCGTACAGGAAGTCGACGGCGGCCTCGGGCTGGTTGAGCATCCAGAATTGGTTGGCCGCCTTCGGCAGGGTCCACGCGGTCAGGTCCCACTCCGAAAGGCTGTCCGGCTCGACCGGAGTCAGCACCTGGTCGGCATCGGGACCGCGGCCCAGCCAAGACAGCGCGTGCGCCAGTGGCAGTCTGGCCGCCAAGCCGCCAGAGCGGTCAAGGGCGCTCTGGGCCAGGCGCTCGCCGAGCACCAGGTCTCCCAGCCGCATCGCCTCCCACGACGAGGTCACGACATCGTCAACAGGCGGCGGGGTGTCGCTCTCGATCGCCAACGCCGCAAGCCTCAACCTGGCACTGACGTGCTCGATCGGTTTCGACGACAACTGCGCGACCAGCTGGGTGCGCAGCCGCCGGGTCGCGATCTGGCCGAGCGTCGCCCTCACCTGCTCGGCGTAGAGCGGATGAGCGGAGTGCACGACGAGGTCGTCGCCGCGCTTGACGACCTCGATGACGCGCTGGTCCTCGGCTTCCTCGAGGGCCTCACGGCCCGCCAGTTGGGACAGATCCCGCAAGCTGAGGGGCTCCTCCACCGCGAGATACTCCAGGACCGACGTCACCGCCGGGGGCAGGGCATCCAGGTGCCGGCCAATCAAGGCGGAAAGTTCTGCCGACAGCCCGATATGGCCTCGCAATTGCCAGATGCCATCGACCTGGCGCAAAACGCCCGAACCAATCGCGCTTTCTGTCAGATGGCGCAAATACAGCGGATTTCCCTGGCTCGCGGTAAATACCGCACCGGCGCTCGAGGTCTCCATTGGACCCCCTAGTACGGCCTCCAGCAAACTTTTTGTCTGCGCGACATCGAACGGCTCGACATCCAGCCGGTCGAGCAGCCGGTCCTTCCACAGCGACGTGATCGCATCGGGGGCCTGCTCACCCGTCCTGACGGTGATGACGAACCGCGCGGACCCGGTCAACGCGAGTTGGTGCACCAGCGTCGCGGACAGATTGTCCAAGTGATGGGCGTCATCGATGGCAAGGAGCAGTCCCTGCCCGCCGCGCTGCAGCAACGAGGCGCGGGCCGAACGCAACAACGTCGGGGAGTCGCCAACCCCGGCGACGTCGACCAGGTGGCTGAACGCGCCGAACGGGATCTGGCGCGCCGATGCGGTGCCGGCCAGCCATTGCACGGACACGCCGCCGTGTCGTTGAGCAAACCGGTCGACAGCATGGCGAGCGAGCACTGTTTTGCCGACTCCAGCCGAACCGGCAAGCACTGTGCCCAATCGGTTCTTGCTCTTAAGCGTCGACTCCAAAAGGCCCAGCGACTGCCCGCGCGGGACTGTGCGCCATTCAATGGCCATTCGCGGATCTTAAGACGCCCGACCGGTTTTCTCCTTGCATACGAGAGAACTGTTGTCGATGTCGCTCTGCCGGGCTGACCTGCAGAGCCTGAAAACAGGTAGCGGACTACTCGTGTTTTCCGGCGCCGCTCCTCCTTACCCTGCGAGGGCGGAGCAAACTCCGTGAACTTACGGGACTGGCAGGAGATGACCGCGTTGGGCGCAGCAAGATACATCGAGCGGGCGAGTGCTTTGGCGCTTGCGTTGGGGGTGGCGGTCGCGATGTCCGCACAGCCAGCGGTCGCGCACGCCAGCCGTGGCCAGCGCGCCGCGATTACCCCCACCGGCGTCGGATTGTTGCCCCGGATCGGGACCAAGATGCCTGCGGCGTCTGCGCAGAATTCCGAGGAGATGTCCGCGCCGGATCCGGCGCCGGCGTCGGGAGGCTGGGTCGGTGCCATCTCGGCCCTGCTGGTGGCGTTGGGGCGTCGCCCCTCGTCGAGTACCAGCTCCCGATCGGCACCGGGTCTTTTGCTGATGGAGCTGTTGCGGTCGCTGTTCAGGCTCTCGGACCGATCCGCGGCGGCGACCCCCGCGCTGGTGACAACGTCCGGCGTCGTGGACTCGACCGTCGCGCCGGTGCAGACGGTCGCCGGGGTGGGTCCCGTGCGTGACATCGCGATGTCGCCGGATGGGCGGTACGCCTACGTCGCGGCCTCCCGCCCCGATCGGTCCAGCGGCACCGACGCTTGGACGATCAAGGTTGTCGACACCGAAGCCAACGTGGTGGTCAAGACCATCGACGACCTCGCGGATGTCATCCCGACGAGCCTCGCGGCCAGTCCCGATTCATCGCGGCTCTACGTCGCCGATCGCAATGACGCTGCCATCCGCGTCATCGACATCCGCGAGGGCAGCCCAACCCGCAACCGGGTCGTGGATTCGCTTCGCCTGGAAGGATCGTTGCCCGTCGGCTACGGTACACCAGCTGCAATCACCCTCAGTCCCAACGGATCACGGCTCTATGCGTTGATGACCGAGTCCGGATCCAATCCCGCCGTGCTCATTGTTGATCCCGAAACGCGTGTGCTGGTCGGAACCGTCTCCGGTGGTGATTCGATAGCGATGTTTTCTGCCGGCGAGCGCATCTATGTCTGCGCCGACGATCGGCTCGGACACACCAACGTCACCGCAGGGGTGGTGATTCTCGACGCCGACACCGGACAGGAACTGGGTTCGTTCGGTCTCAACGATGCGCCCGCATTCATCCGGCAACCCATACTTGCGAGCAGTAGCGGCCAGTTGTACCTCGATATCGACGACCTCGATGGCCGCCTGGAGGTGCTGGAGACGTCGACGTTGAATGTGGTGGCGCGCATCCGGATTGACGCATCGGCCGACCGACAAGTGCGCAGCATCCCGGCCGCAGCAGTGCTGAGCCCCGACGGCCGATGCCTGTACGTCGCCAACCAGGGCGTGCGGTTGTCCTCGGATGAGGCGACCGAGGTCGGCTGGGTTTCAGTGGTCGACACGCGGCTGAACAAAGTCATCCACGACATCGCGCTACCCCAGGCCGGTGTCGACGAATGTCAGGGCGCCAACCCGCAATTCATCGCGATCAGCCCCGCGGGCGATCGCCTGGTGGTGGTCAACGAGTACGGGATCGCGTCGATCATCGACATTGCGTCCAAGTCCGTCGTCGGCACCGCGACGCTCGGACTGCCGACGGATCAGCCGCGGGTGGTCGTCGTCAATCCTGCGCGCGACGCGGTCTACGTCGGGACGACGGGCGAAGCCGGGCTAACGGTGATTCCGCTGTAGCGGTCGCCGTCGCGCCGGGCGCGCATCGCCCTGCGGGCGTCGCTGTTCGCTGTCCGGGGCCGCGCGGCGTTCGTGCCACCGCAGCCGCAGCAGTAACAGGTGACGGTGCGCCCTGAACCCCGCCGACAGCGGGTCACGCCAGACCGGCGTGTGAGCCTTCGCTTCAGGTTCTGTGTGCACGTCTCTATTGTGCCGTCTCGATGACATGAGGGCTGGGCCAGCACGCCTTTGCCCAGGTGAACGGTCGCATAACGTTTGTGGATAGCAAGGCCCCGCCGGCCTAGTTGGTCGGCGGGGTCTGCTGGTTGGTTATGCGCCTTTGCCGCGTAATTCGTGTGAGAGCGCCGCGAGTTCGTCGCCGCCGGCCATTTCCTGGGTGAGGTGTTCCAGGTCGATCTCGTCGTAGGTGCAGTCCAGTTTCTGCTGACCGCGGTTGAGCAACACGAAGTGATCACCGACCATGTGCGCATGATGCGGATTGTGGGTGATGAACACCACACCGAAACCGGCCTCTTTGGCCGCGGTGATGTATTTGAGCACCACCCCGGACTGTTTGACACCCAGCGCCGCGGTGGGCTCATCCAGAATCAACACCCGCGCCCCGAAGAACACCGCCCGCGCGATCGCCACACACTGGCGCTGACCACCCGAGAGCGACCCGATCGCCACGTCCACATCGGGCAGATCGATACCCATCTTGTGCAGCTCGGAAAGCGTGGTGGCGCGCATCGCGTTGGCGTCCAACGAGAACGGGAACGACTTCTTGCGGATCTCCTGACCCAAAAAGAAGTTACGCCACACCGGCATCAACGGCACCACCGCCAGGTTCTGATACACCGTGGCGATACCCTTACCCAACGCCTCCTTGGGCGAGCCGAACTTGGTCGGCTCCCCATCGACGAGCAGCTCACCATCGCTCTGCTGATGCAAACCCGAGATGATCTTGATCAGCGTCGACTTGCCGGCCCCGTTGTCGCCCAGGATGCCGGTCACCTCACCGGCATGCACCCGCAGCGAAATACCCTTGAGCGCGGTGATATTGCCGTAGGACTTGCCGACGTTCTTCAGCTCCACCAGCGGCACCTTGCCGCCCGAGGGGGCCTCGTCCACCTTGTGATCAACTGTTGCGGTCATCGGGTCACCTCTTCGCGGCGTAGTTGCGGAATGCGTTGTTGGCGATCACCGCGAACAGCAGCATCACGCCCATGAAGAACTTGAACCAGTCCGGGTTCCAGCCGGCATACACGATGCCCTGCTGCACCATGCCGAAGATGAACGCCCCGATCGCCGCCCCGATCGCGGTGCCATACCCGCCGGTGAGCAGGCAGCCGCCGATCACCGCGGCGATGATGTAGATGAACTCGTTGCCCACACCCTGACCCGACTGCACGGTATTGAACGCGAACAGCAGATGCATGCCGGCGAACCAGGCGCAAAACCCGACGAACATGAACAACCCGACCTTCACCGCGGTCACCGGCACACCCACCGCACGGGCACTTTCCTGATCCCCACCCACCGCGAAGATCCAGTTGCCGATCCGGGTCTTGAACAACACATAGGTGGCCACCGCGGTGAACAACAACCACCACAACACCGTGATCCGGATACTCACCCCG
>Ga0207693_10001116_pt1 | contig 24102 bp, 21 predicted proteins | sample LARL81metaG_FD_184347 | JGI IMG/M metagenome (GOLD analysis project Ga0207693, IMG submission 184347) | Corn, switchgrass and miscanthus rhizosphere microbial communities from Kellogg Biological Station, Michigan, USA - LAR L8-1 metaG... | ecosystem: Host-associated > Plants > Roots >... | reverse complement strand
AGCGCGCCGAACGGCTCGTCCATCAGGATCAGCTTGGGATCGTGGACGAAGGCGCGCGCGATCGCCGTGCGCTGCTGCATGCCGCCTGAAAGCTGCTGCGGATATCTGTCCTCATAGCCGGCAAGTCCGACCAGATTGAGCAGGTCGCGTGCGCGCTCGCGCGCCGCCTTCATCGGCAGACCGACGATCTCCGCCGGCAGCAGCACGTTGTCGAGAATGGTGCGCCATTTCAAAAGCAGGGCCTGCTGGAACACCATGCCGATGTCGCGGCCGGGATCGAACGGCGTCGTTGCACTGCCGATCTTGACCGTGCCGCCATCGGCGCTGTGCAGCCCGGCCAGGATCTTGAGGACCGTGGTCTTGCCGCAGCCGGAGGGGCCGACGAGAGACACCAGTTCTCCTTCCTGCACGTCCATGGTGACGTCGGACACCGCAAGAAATTCGCTGCCGCCGGTGCGATAGACCTTGCGGACGTTGCGAAGGCTGATGAAAGGCGGCGGCAGCGTCATGCCAGCCATTTCGCCAGATTGGCGGCGACGAAGTCATCGTCGGAGAGGTCGGCGTGCTCGTTATAGACGCGGTCGATCTCCTTGATCTGTCCAGGGCTCAGACCTTCCTCGGGATCGAGGCACCAGATGCCTTCCATCAATCCCTGCCGGCGCAGCACTTCGTGGCAGCCGGCGATGCAGCCATGAAAATTGTTGGCGACGTCGAAGAACGCGCTGTTGCAGTCGGTGACACGGGCATCGAGCGCGAGCAGATCGGCGGGCACGGAGGGCTGGTTGCGCGCGGCCTTGCAGCGTTCGAACTGCCTGATCGCGCTCTGCGTCCATACCGACCAATGGCCGAGCAGGCCGCCGCGGATATGAGTTCGCACCGTGACGCCGTTGTCACGCAGGTCGAAAGGCAGCGTCAGATCGAGCAGGATGTGATCGTCATTGCCGGTATAGAGCGTGACGCGATCAAGCGCGCCCGCAGCGGAAACGCCGCGCAGCACGTCGAGCGTGCGGTAACGGTTGAACGGCGCGATCTTGATGGCAACCACATTGTCGATCGCGGCAAAACGCTGCCAGAAATTCGCGCTCAGGATTACGCCGCCGACCGCCGGCTGCAGATAGAAGCCGACGAGCGGTATCTCGCGTGCCACAGCCTCGCAATGCGCGACGATCTCGTCCTCGGAGGCCGATTTCATCGCAGCCAGGCTGAGCAAGCCGGCGTGATAGCCGATGCCGCGCGCGATATCGGCTTCCGCGATCGCCTGACGGGTCGGTCCGGAGAGTCCTGCGACCAGCGCCAGCGGGCGCCTTGTCCAGTTCAACGCGGTCTCAGCTGCAAGTTCCAGCACCGGCCGGTACAGGCCGACCTCGCGGATCGCGAACTGGGTGGTGTGGACGCCGACGGCGAGCCCGCCGGCGCCGGCATCGATATAGTAACGTGTCAGCGCGCGCTGATGGACCACGTCGAGCTTGCGGTTCGCATCGAGCGCCAGCGGATGGGCGGGGAGCACAGTGCCTTCGGCAATCAGCCGCCGTACCTCGGATTGGATCTTGCTGTGGTGCATCGCGGCTCTCCTTATCCATATTCCGGGCCGGCGGCGGCGAACGGAAGTTCGGTTGCCGGCGTAGTCGATTGGCCGAGCCGCATGCGCTGAAAGGGCCGCTCGATGCTCCATCCGGCATCCGTCAGGCCCGTCAGGAAATCGTCCCGCTCGGCAATCGCGTCGACCAGCAATGGGCCGGTTTCGCTCGCCGCGATGTCGTGGACCAGGGCCAGCGCACGATCCGCGCTCTCCGCGAATAGCGGGCCGATGTGCCGCGTGGTGCGACCGTCGCGGACCAACGCGCTCGCGCTGCCGCTCCCAATCAGCAGGGATCCCGGACGTCCGCCGAGTTCGCGCAGCAGATCGCCGCGAGCAAAGCCGATCGCGTTGGCATCGCGCATTTGGAACGTATCGGGGTCGCAGGAAGAAAGCGGCGCGTTGACCTCCGCTGGTGTCGTCTTCACCAGCCGCAGCCGGCGCAGTTGTAGCGTCGGCTGAAAACCAAGAGGGCCGTAAACCGTAGCGCCCGCTGGTGTCGCATCCAGCCACGTCGTGAGGCCACGTTCCTTCGCAGCGTCCAGGCACGCATCCATCAGCCGCGTCGCGAGGCCGCGGCGGCGCCAGCTTTCGGTCACCAGCACCATGCTGATCCAGGCATTGCCTGTCGAATAGGGCAGCAGCGCTGCGGTCGCGACGAGGCGGCTGCCGTCGCGCATGCCGAATACGACACCCTTGCTCAGGAAAAATCGCCAATCGGCCTCGTTCTGGTTCCAATGCGCTTCGGTCGACAGGACGAACCCGGCGGACGCGTCGTCGACCGTGAGCTTCGAGATGGCAAGCGGCTCAGTATTTGCCATCGCGCACCTCGTATTTCGTCGGCTTGCCGAGACTCGGCATCGATCGCGCGACCCAGTCGGCGGTCCATGCGATCAACTGGTCGGTGTCGACGATCGGCAATCCGAACAGTCTGACCGCCTGCGACGTATCGGTCAGCCATGCGGTCGGTTGCTCCTCGCCGATCAGGACCGGCTCGCGGCCGAGCCGCCGGCCGAGCTTCGCTGCGAGGTCGCGCACCGCGAGGATTTCATGGCCGCTGACATTGATCGGCGAGGTCGGCGTGTCGCAACGCGCCAGGCAACGCAGTGCCTGCGCCGCTGCATCGCCCTGCCAGATGAAATTGACATGGCCAAGACTGACATCGATCGGCTGGCCTTTGAGCACCTTCGTGGCGATGTCGTGCAGCACGCCATAGCGCATGTCGATCGCGTAGTTGAGCCGGAACAGACGGCCGGGTGTCGAGAACTGCCTGGAGAAATATTCGAACATGCGTTCGCGTCCGACGCAGGACTGCGCATATTCGCCGGGCGGGTTCGGCGGCATCGTCTCGTCGGCGCCTTTGCCATCGACCGGCACGAAAGGGTAGACGCAGCCGGTCGAGAAGGCGACGATCTGCGAGGTTCGAAACGCCTGCGCGACCAGCGCCGGGACGTGCGCATTCATGGCCCAGGTCAGCGACAGATCGCCCTCGGCGCCGAACTTGCGTCCGGCCATGAAAACGATGTTCGGGATCTTGGGCAGCGCATCGATCGCGGTCGCTTCCAGCAGGTCGCAATTGATGGTTTCGATGCCGCGGGCCTGCAGCCAGTCCTTCACGCTCGCGTCGCTGAAGCGCGCGACGCCGATGATCCGGCGGTCGGGCAGGGCGGCCTTGGCGAGTCCCGCCAGCGTCGGCCCCATCTTGCCGGCGACGCCGAGGATCATGATGTCGCCATCGACTTTGCGGAGATCGTCGATCAGTGCCTGACTTGGGCGGCAGAGGAGATCGTCGAGCGCCGTAATATCCGGGATCGTTTCAGGCAGGCTGTCGCGCGTCAGCAGCATCATCGGTCCTTTGTTTACTGCAGCCGGATGTCCCGGACCACGAAAAGCCGTTCGAGGCCGAGCACCAGACCGTAGAGGGCAACCCCGAGCAATGTCAGCAGCACCACCGCCATCACCATCGCGGGCGTATCGAGCGCGGACTGCACCTGGATCATCAGATAACCGAGCCCGCGCTCCGAGGCGATGAACTCGCCGACGATCGCGCCGGCGACCGCGAGGATGGCGCCGACCTTCATCCCGGAAAACACGTAGGGCAATGCGCCCGGAAGCTGGATCTTGCGAAACAGCGTCCAGCGAGATCCGCGCAGCGATTTCACGAGATCGAGCAGGTCCGGCTCGACCTCGCTCAGGCCGCGCGCGGTCGTCAGCAGGATCGGGAAGAAGCAGATGCTGAACGCGATCAGGATGTTTGGAAGGATCCCGTAGCTGAACCAGACGATGAACAGCGGGCCGAGGGCGACCTTCGGGATCATGTTCAACGTCACGAACAACGGCAGCAGCAACAGGCTCACCAGAGGCGACCAGGTGAAGATGACCGCCAGCGCGACGCCGACCAGGGCGCCGAGCGCAAATCCGCCGAGGATCTCGATCGCCGTCACCGCCAGATTGGAGATCCAGGCGTACTTGGCGGATGCGAGCGTCGCCAATGTCGCCAGCGGAGACGGCAGAACGAATTTCGGCACGTGGAAGGCGTCGACCAGCACCTGCCAGAGCACGATCACGGCAAGATGCACGATCAGGATGATCGCCAGGGATCGCGCCGATTGGCCTGTGTCGCCGGACACCGTCTGCTCCTTTTGCCGCGCGCCTGCCAAGGCGCCAAAAGGCAGTCTATGCCGGTTGCGGCCGTCTTTCAACCATCCGGTTGATTATGGGGTCACGGCCGCAGCGATTGCATGACAAGGTCGACCACATGCTTGCGGCGGTCGCGCCGGGCGGCCGGAGTGCCCAGGTCCTTGCCGAAGATCGCCGACAGCGTCGGGTTGTTGGAAAAGAAGAAATAGCTCAAGCCGGCAATCGAGATATAGAGATGGACAGGATTGATGCCCTTTCTGAACGCGCCGCTGCGCACGCCTTCGCCAAGGATCTTGGAGACCAGGCTAACCAGGGGCGAGTGCAGGGCTTCGATCTTTTTCGAGCCGCGCACATGCCGGGCGCCGCCGCGGTTTTCGTCATTCAAAAGGACGATGAAATCAGGATGCTCGGCAAGATGGTCGAAGGAACTCTCGATCAGCTTGCGGATTGCCTGTTCCGGCGGTAGTCCGTCCAGATTGAGCTCGCGCTCCTTGGCGCGGATTTCCTCATAGACCCATTCCAGCACGGCGAGATAGAGCGCGTCCTTGTCGCCGAAATAATGGTAGACGAGCTGCTTGTTGACGCCCGCCCGGGCTGCGATCTCGTCCACGCGCGCGCCGGCGAGCCCGCTTTTGGCGAATTCGCGCCGCGCCGCGGTCAAGAGCTTCTGCCGAGTGGCGGCCGGATCACGGCGTTGTGGCTTGGTTCGCGGTGCTCGTCTTTCAGGCATTTTCAACCAGCTAGTTGACAATTGCGGTCGTCCCTTGTTGCATTGGTAGCGTTACCGGCGTGGATCGACAAGGGAAGGCGTCTCAACCCAGGAGCGTAGATATGAAATTTGTGGGGATCGCGGGACTGGCGCTCGCGTTTGGCTTGGTTGCGCCACCCGTCGCGGCAGAGTCTGTCAATCTGACGCTGAATTGGACTCCGACCGCGGACCATTCGCCGTTCTATTATGCCAAGGCACAGGGCTGGTACGACAAGGCCGGCATCGATCTCACGATCGAAACCGGCAAGGGCTCCGGCGTGTCGTCGCTGAAGGTGGGTTCGGGCGGCTCGCCATTCGGCATCGCCGATCTCGCGACCGCACTGGTCGCCCGCAGCAAGGGCGCCGACGTGGTCGCGCTGATGAGCATCTACGCCAACACCGGGCAGACCTTCTATTGGCTGAAGAGCTATGGGGTGAACGGCCCGAAGGAGTTTCCGGGCCACAAGATCGGCAATCCGCCGGGCGACGCCTCGCGCGTGATGTGGCCGGCCTTCGCCAAGGCAGCAGGGATCGCGGCTGACGGTGTCAGCTTTGTGAATGTCGGCCCGACGGCGAAGATCGCGGCATTGAAGAGCCACACGGTCGATATCATCAGCGATTTCTATAATGAGCACGATCTGAAGGTGATCGAGTTTGGGCCCGATCTCGGCTTTATCAACTGGAAGGACATCGGCCTCAATCCATACGGCAATTCGCTGATCGTCAACGGCGCATTCCTGGAGAAGAATCCGAAGCTGGTCGAGGATTTCGTTCGGGTCACGCAGAAGGCCTACGCCGCCTGCGTCGCCGACGTCGCGCCATGCCTGAAGGCGCTGCTCGACCAGGTCTCGGGTCTGGACAAGGAGAACCAGGAACGGCAGTGGGAACGCATCAAAGTCCTGATGACCGACGAGTTCACCACGACCAGGGCGCTCGGCTGGATCGACGGCGAGCGTATGAAGAAAGACTACGAACTTGTACAGACCTATCTCGGCATGGAGAAGCCGTTCGACGTGCAGACGGCCTTCACGACGAAGATGCTCGATCCCGCGATCAAGATGGATGCGAGCAAGGTGAGGAAGTAGCTTTGTTGATGGGATCGTCATTCCGGGGCGATGCGTAAGCATCAAGCCCGGAATCTTGAGATTCCGGGTCTGGTCCTTCGGACCATCCCGGAAGGACGAACCAGAAGACAGCCGCTGTTCCCCGTGCGATAAAATAGCATAACACGCAAAAATTTCGCCGCCGGGGAGGATTGCATGACGGAGCCAAACATAAGCGATAAGCCAAAGGACGCCTCGGCTTCCGTCATCGCGCAGAACACGGCCATGCTGCAAGCGCTGCCGTTTTCGGATACCGCTGATTTCGACGACGCCGCGCGCGGCTTCCTCGGCTCGATCGACCACGCCAAGATCACATCCGCGCAGGGCAGGACGGTCTGGAGCCTTGAACCTTACGGATTCCTGTCCGAGGCCGAAGCGCCCGCGACCGTCAATCCGAGCCTGTGGCGGCAGTCGCAGCTCAACATGCACCACGGATTGTTCGAAGTCGTGCCGGGCGTGTACCAGGTGCGCGGGCTCGATATCGCCAACATGACGCTGATCGAGGGCGATAGCGGCGTGATCGTGGTGGATACGCTGACCTCGATCGAAGGCGCCCGCGCCGCGCTGGAGCTTTATTTCACGCATCGTGGCAGGAAGCCGGTTGCAGCCGTCATCTTCACCCACACCCATACCGACCATTGGGGCGGCGCGCGGGGCGTGCTCGATGACGAGATGCTCGCAGGCTGCCGCGTCCCGATCATCGCGCCGAATTTGTTCATGGAGCATGCCGTCTCCGAGAACATCATCGCGGGGCCGGCGATGTTGCGCCGCGCGCAATATCAGTTCGGACCGTTCCTGGTGAAGGGGCCGCGCGGTCAGGTCGATTGTGGCCTCGGCAAATCGATGGCGGCGGGTTCGGTGGCGCTGGTGCGCCCGACCGACCTCATCATCGCGACCGGCGACAAGCGCACGATCGACGGCGTCGAATTCGAATTCCAGATGGCGCCGAACAGCGAGGCGCCGGCGGAGATGCATTTCTTCAACCCGCGCTACAAACTTTTGAACCTCGCCGAGAACTGCACCCACAATTTTCATAATCTGCTGCCCTTCCGCGGCGCGGATGTGCGCGACGCGCTGGCTTGGTCGAAATATCTGAACGAGGCGTTGCAGATGTGGGGCGGCAAGGCGGACGCGATGTGTGGCCAGCATCACTGGCCGGTCTGGGGCCACGAGCGCATCGACACCATGATCCGCCAGCAGCGCGATCTCTACAAGTTCACGCATGACCAGACCGTCCGCCTGATGAATCACGGGCTGACGGCCAGCGAGATCGCCGAGACGATCCGGCTGCCGAACAGCCTGGAAGGCGCCTGGCACACGCGCGGCTATTACGGCCATGTCCGCCATAATGCGAAGGCGATCTACCAGAAATATCTCGGCTGGTACGATGCCAATCCCGTGCATCTCGATCCGCTGCCGCCGGTCGAGGCCGGCAAGAAATATGTCGCCTATATGGGCGGTGCCGATGCATTGCTGGCGCGGGCGCGCGAGGACTTTGCCAAGGGCGAATTTCGTTTCGTCGCGGAGGCTGTCAGTCATTTGGTGTTTGCCGAGCCTGACAGTCAGGCGGCGCGCGCACTGCTTGCCGATAGTTTCGAGCAACTCGGCTATGCCGCCGAAAGCTCGACCTGGCGCAACGCCTATCTGTTTGGCGCCCAGGAGTTGCGGCAGGGCATGCCGAAGGCGCCGCCGCGGTCGTCGATGCCGCGCGAGACGCTCGCCGCGTTGCGGACCGAGCAGTTATGGGATGTGCTCGGCGTCCGGCTCAATGGGACGAAGGCGGAGGGGAAGCACATCGTGCTGAACTGGATTTTCACCGATACGAATGAGCGTTTCGTGCTGACGCTGGAAAATTGCGCGCTGACCTGCAGCGAAGGCGTGCAGGCGGAGAACGCCGATGCCGGCTTCACACTGGCGCGCGGCACGCTGGACGAAGTGATCGCCAAGCAGACGAGTTTCCCGGACGCGGTTGCTGCCGGGAAGATCACGGTCTCCGGAAATCCGATGCGGCTCGCCGAGTTGATGGAATTGATGGACGAATTTCCGCGCATGTTCGAGATCGTCGAGCCGAAGCGGGCGGTGGTGGCGTGAGTCGGAGAGCGTAGGGCGGGCAAAGGAGCGCAAGCGATGTGCCCACCGTCTCTCCCCGTCACCAGTCGCATGGTGGGCACGCTGCGCTTTGTCCACCCTACGGATTCTCATCCCGTCGCTCGCGTCTTCGACGCGCCCCGGAATGACGGAAGCGCTAAATCCCCAGATACGCCGTCTGGACCTGCTTGTTGTTTGCAAGTTCCGCGCTCGTGCCACTCATGATCACATTGCCGCTTTCCAGCACATAGGCGCGCTGGACCAGTGACAGCGCGCGGCTGACGTTCTGCTCGACCAGCAGGATGGCGGTGCCCATCTTGTGGATCTCGCCGATCTTCTCGAAGGTGACGTCGGTCATGACAGGCGCAAGGCCGAGCGATGGCTCGTCGAGCATCAGAAGCCGCGGCTTCAGCATCAGGCCGCGGCCGACCGCGAGCATCTGCTGCTCGCCGCCGCTCATGGTGCCCGCAAGCTGCCTCCTGCGATCGGCGAGCCGCGGAAAGATGCCGTAGACCAGCTCCATCGTCTGCGCGCGCTCGGCCTTGGCTTTCGGCACATAGGCGCCGATCTCGAGATTCTCCTGGACGGTCATCTCGGGAAACACCTGGCGTCCCTCGGGCACATGGGCGATGCCCAGTTCCGGAATGCGATAGGACGGCAGGGAGGCGAGATTAACGCCAGCGAAGGTAACGTTGCCGGACGAGAGCTTCACGAGACCCGAGATCGCGCGCAGGGTCGTGCTCTTGCCGGCGCCGTTCGCGCCGAGCAGGCCGACCGCTTCGCCTTCGCCAACCTCGATGGACACGCCGGCAATTGCCGGCACCGAACCGTAACTCGCGCTGACTCCGTCGAGCTTAAGCATGCGCGCCTCCTGGGGCCGGCGCATGCGCATAGCCGGAACCGAGATAGGCGCGGATCACTTCGGGATTTTCCACGACATCCTTCGGCGTGCCCTCGGCGATCTTCTGGCCGTGATCGAGCACGACGATGTGGCGCGCGACCGCCATGATCGCGCGCATCACATGCTCGACGATGACGATGGTCAGGCCGCGTTGCGACAGTTTTCCGACCAGCGCCACGGCCTGGTCGATCTCGGCGGGATTGAGGCCCGCCATCACCTCGTCGAGCAGCAGGATGCGCGGATCGGTCGCGAGCGCCCGCGCCATCTCCAGCCGGCGCTGATCGATCGTGGTGAGGTCCTTCGCGGGCGTCTGCTCGCGCGCGGAGAGGCCGACGAAGTCGATCACCTCGCGCGCTTTCTCTCTTGCCGCAGCGACATGCCGGTCGCGCAGGAACGCGCCGGTCATGACGTTGGCGAGCACCGTCATGGCGCCAAATGGCTTCGCGACCTGGAAGGTGCGCGCAAGCCCGAGTGCGCAGACGTCATGGGGCTTCAGCCCGACGACCTCCTGGCCGAACGCGAGGACCGAGCCGGAATCGGCGCGATGAAAGCCGGTGATCAGATGAAAGCTCGTGGTCTTGCCCGCGCCGTTCGGCCCGATCAGCGCAACCGTCTCGTTTTCCTTGACCGTGAAACTGACGTCCTGCACGGCACGCAGGCCGCCGAAACGCTTGGATAGTCCCTTGATGACGAGTGCGTCTGCCATCTCCGTCACGCGCGGGCCGGCTGGCGCCGCCGGTAGCGCTGATAGGCGTCGGTCACGATGCCCATCAGCCCGGTCGGCCGCCACAGGATGACCGCCATCAGGATCAGCGCATAAACGGTCAGCTGAATGCCGCCGGTGCTGCTGCCGAGCCAGCTCTGCAGCAGGGCGGACGTGGTTTCCAGCAGAACCGTGCCGATCACGGGACCCCACAGCGTGCCGATGCCGCCGACGATCGATACCAGCGCGGCCTCGATCGAGATATTGAAGGAGAAGGCGGTCGCGGGATCGATGAAGTAGATGTACTGGACGTAAAAGGTGCCGGCGAGCGCGGTGAGGAACGCGCTGATCATGTAGATGTCGCGCTTGATGCGCGGCGCATTGACGCCGATCGCTTCGGCCGCGTCCTCATCCTCGCCGATTGCGACGAGGTAATAGCCCATCCAGGATTGCTCGATCTTGTAGGTGATCAGGAGCCCGAGCGCCAGCAGGCCGAGCACGACATAATAATAGGACGCCTTGTCCTCGAATTGCAGCATCAGCGGCGCGCTGCCGAGGTTCGGGATCGTGGTGCCTTCGGCGCCCCAGGCGAAATCGCGGAATTTGAGGAAGATCAGCATCAAGGCTTGCGCAGTCGCGATGGTTGCGATGGTGAAGTAGGGGCCGCGCAGGCGGAAGCAGAGCCAGCCGATCGGCAGGCTCGCCAGCATCGCCACAATGCCGCCGGCCACCATCCCGATCCAGGGCGAGATGTCGTAGTTGATCTGCATGATCGTGGAGGTGTAGGCGCCGAGCCCGAAATAGGCGGCGTGTCCAAGCGAAAGCTGCTTGGCATAGCCGCCCATCAGGTTCCAGGCGACTCCGATGAAGGAGAACAGGAGAATGCGGATGAAGATGTCGATGGCGAACGAGCTTGCCACCACTTGCGGAAGCACGAGCAGGACCGCAATTGCGACGACAAGCGCCGCTATCTTCCACTTGCTTGCGCCGATCATGAGCGGAGCCTCCTGCTGCCGAGGCCGTTAGGCTTGAATGCGAGCGTGAGCAGCAGCATCGCGAACACCACGATCAGGCCGGAGTCGGCGCCGACGAACTGGATGCCGAGCGATTCCGCGATCCCCATCATCAGGCTCGCGATCAGCGCGCCGAGCACGTTGCCGAGCGTGCCGAGCACGACCGCGACGAAAGCCATCAGCACGAACACCTGTCCGACGAATGGATAGGCCGAATAGAACGGCATCAGGAGTGAGCCCGCGGCGCCTGCCAGCGCCAGCGCCGCGCCGAACGCGACGGCGAACACGCGATTGGGATTTATCCCCATCAGGGTCGCCACATCGCGGTTCTGGGAAGCCGCGCGCATCGCCCTGCCGAGATCGGTTGCGTGCAGGAAAATCCAGAGCGCGGCGCTGAGGATCATCGCGACGACGAAGGCGATCAGCTTCGCGACTGGAATATACAGTCCGCCGAGATGCCAGGCCTCGTCCGAATAGGACGTGTGGACCGTGCGGTAGTTCGCGCTGAACAGCATCAGTGACAGATTGAGCAGCAGGAGCGACAGCGCGAATGTCAGGAAGATCTGCGGCATGTCGTTCGGTCCGAGCACGCGGCGGATCAGGAAATGCTGAATCAGCACGCCGATCACGAACAGCGCCGGCATCGTGACGACCAGCGAGAGGATCGGGTCCATGCCGAACTGGGTCGCGAGATAGAACGAGATGTACATCCCGATCATCACGAACTCGCCCTGGGCGAAGTTCACGATCTTGACGACGCCGAAGATCAGCGTGACGCCGATGCTGACGAGCGCATAGATGCCGCCGATGAGCAGGCCGTTGATGACGGCCTGGACGATTGTTTCCAGCATTGGACAGGCGATCAGGTCTTCAGGAGCGGCGCGCGGGCATCTTCCTTCGGGAAGACACTGACGAGGTCGGCATTCTGCCACTGAACGCCAACCGGCTTGCCGTAGACGTTCTTGCCGTCGGGGCCGAACTTCACCTTGCCGCCCGGCGCCATCGCGGCATAGCCGGAGGAGACATCGAGGGTCGACAGGGCTTCGCGCACCTTCTGGGGATCGGCGGAGGCCGCGCGCTCCAGCGCGTCCGCCAGCATGAACGTCTGCGCCACCAGACCGCCGGCATATTCGAACGCGAACTCGCCGGTGCGTTTCTTGAATTCCACGTTCACCTTCTGGGCATCGTCGCTGACATCATGGTTCCAGTGCGCGACGCCCTGCAGGCCTTCGGCGGCGTTGCCGACGTTCTTGTAGAAATCCGGCATCACGAAGCCGCCGGAGCCGCCATTGATTGCGACGTTGAGGCCGACCTGCTTGACGGTCCGCACGATCAGGATGAGGTCGTTCAAGTAGGAGAGCGAGAACAGCGAGTTGGCGCCGGAGGCCTTGACCTTGTTGATCAACGGGCTCGCATCGGTGAAGCCCGCCGAATAGGGTTCGAACATCACGATCTCGACGCCTTCGGCCGGCGCCAGCTCCTTCAATCCGTTCGAGGTCGAGGTGCCGAAAGCGGTATTCTCGAAGATCACGGCGACCTTGGGCTGCTCGCTGACGAGCTTCGCCATCTGCAACTGCGCCTTGGCGAATTGCGAGGCGCGCGCAAACGGCGTGAAGGTGAATCGACGTCCCTTGTTCAGCTGATCCGAGCTCGAGCCGGTGATGATCGGCATCTTGGCGCGCTCGCAGACTTCGCTCGCGATCAGCGTCAGCGCGCTGGCGTAGCAGCCATGGATCGCGGAGAGCTTGTTGCCGGTGATGAGCCGGTCAGTCTCGGTACGCGTGACCGTGGTGTCGCTCTGCACATCGGAGATGATCAAGTTGAGCTTCGCGCCGCCGAGCGACTTGATGCCGCCGGCCTCGTTGACCATGTCGACCGCGAGCTTGGCGGCGGCGACGCAGCCGACGCCGATCTGCGCCATGCTGCCGGTTGTCGGATAGAGTGCGCCGATATTGACGGGATCGGCGGCCCAGCCGCGCAGCGGCACTGCGCCGAAGGCGCCGGCTGCCACGGCAGTGCCGGCAGTCTTGAGGAATTTGCGGCGGCTCGGCCGCATCGACAGAATGCGATGCGCGCCATGGTCCTGGCGATTGGAGACGGATTGCTGGCGAGGTTTGGTCATGCCGTTTCCTCCTGAGTGCCGGTCGCGCGCAGATGGTGTCGCTGCTGCTTCGCCGCTGGTTTGTTGGGGATCGTAGCCCGGCTAAAAATTGTTTACAATATAGTCTGCAATATTATCATCACAATCCGAGATTTCACTTCGATCTCATGGTTGTGCCGAGCGAGGCGTGTCCGACGATCGGGAGCACAATGGCAGGAAGACCGCTCAAGCAAGCGAAGGCGCCGGCAACAAGATCGCGCCCGGCTGCGGCCGCGGAGCGCGAGCCGGCCGCGGCCGTCGTCATCGCACGGCGCATCGAGGAAGACATCGTGCTCGGGCGCCGGCATCCGCGGGAGCGGTTGATCGAGCAGGATCTCTGTAATCTCTTCGATACGCATCGCGGTGACGTGCGGCTTGCGCTGTTCGAGCTCGAGAAGAAAGGGCTTGTCGAACGCGTCCCCAATCGCGGCGCGACGGTGCGCGGGCTGACGCCGCACGAGGTGAGGGAGATCTACGCCGTTCGCGAGGAACTGGAGGTGATGGCGGTCCGCGTCATCCCGTTTCCGGTCGCATCCCGCGACATCAATCGATTGGAGGAGCTGCAGCGCGAGCACGCCGCAGCGATCGGCAGCGGCGATCTGCTGACGATGTTCTACAGCAATTTGCGTTTTCACCAGGTGCTGTTCGGTCTCTGCGGCAATGCTTGCCTGATCGAGACCATCGATCTCCTGGCGCAGAAGGTCCACGGCATCCGCTCCTACGCCAACGCCTTTCCGGAATCGCTCGACCGCGCGCGCCGAGAGCATGTCGAGATGATCAAGGCGCTCCGCGGCTCGCGCCGGGAGGAGCTGATCACGCTCACCCGGCGCCATCTCAAGCCGTCGCCGGAGGCCTATATCAAGGCCTACGAGCGACGCTTCGGCAAAGCCGAATAGCAGGCGCTATTCGGCGCTGGAGACCAGCTTGATCCGCGGCTCCTTCGCATCCATCAGCTTGCGGTAGGCCGCGACGTAGTCGAGTGCCATGCGACGCGCGGTGAAGCGTTCTTCGAACCGCTTGCGGATCGCGGTCCGGCTCAACTGCGTGAGGCGGTTGACCGCACCGACAGCGCTGATCTCGTCCTCGACGATGAAGCCGGTCAGGCCGTCTTCGATGATCTCCGGCACCGACCCTCTATTATACGCGATCACCGGGGTGCCGCAGGCCATGGATTCGATCATGACCAGGCCGAACGGCTCCGGCCAGTCGATCGGCAGCAGAAAGCCCATCGCGCCGCTGAGAAACTCCGGTTTCTCCTTGTCGCTGATTTCGCCGATATATTCGACCAGCGGATTGCCGGTGATCAGTGGCGAGATGAGCTGGTCGTAATAGTCCTGGTCGGCGCGGTCGACCTTGGCCGCTATCTTCAGCGGGATACCACAGCGCATCGCGATCTTGATGGCGCGGTCGACGCCTTTTTCCGGCGCGATACGGCCGAGCACGGCGAGATAGTCGTGCTTGGCCGGCTTCGGCGTCAGGAGGTTCTCCGGCAGGCCGTGATAGACGGTGCGCTCCCAATTGGCCTGGGGCACGGGGCGGCGTTGCGCGTTGGAAATCGAGATCACCGGCACCTTGGAGAAGGTCGAGAACACCGGCTGGTGCTCGGGCAGATCCAGCCGGCCGTGCAGTGTGGTCACGAAAGGCGTCGGCTGGCGGTAGAATAATGACCACGGGAAGTAGTCGAGATGGAAGTGGATGAAGTCGAACTCTTCATCGTCACATTTTTGACGCACCCGCTCCAACATCACCATGTGAAGCGCGTAGGGATCGCGCACCGCGCCGTCGAGGCGAAGCGCCCGCGGCCATGTTGCGTCGAGCTTTGCCGATGTCTGGGAGTCGCCGCTGGCGAATAGCGTGACATCATGTCCCAGTGCTACGAGTTCTTCAGTCAACCAATGCACCACGCGTTCGGTGCCGCCATAAAGCTTGGGTGGTACGGCCTCCGTCAACGGAGCCACCTGCGCGATGCGCATCTCATATTCTCCTGTTTGCTATCATGAAATTAGCCCCCAATTGAGCTGGCACCGGCATGCCCAAGCGGCAACGTTCCCGTATTTGCGAAGTTCCCCGCCGCAAGTGTTACTTCTTTGATAACGGCCATGCTGATGCCAATTCCTCCTCTCAAAGTCTTTTGGCCTGCGATGTTGCAGAAATTGTTGCGAAGCAATGAATTGTGACTGGAACCGGGTCGAAGCGTCGATTGTTCAACTGCACGAGTATCTGACGCGTCGGGGTATTGTGCTTCTCTCAGGGGTTTTTCGTCAAATGGACCAACTATCAGGATATGCGCACCGGCCTTTCCACTTCGTCCTGCGCTATCTGCGTCAGCGGCGGGTGTCCCATTTGGCCATTCTGACTGCAGTTATAGGGGCAGTTGCCTGCTCAGTGAGCACTCAATATGGCGTGAAGAACGTCGTCGACACGTTGTCGGCGGGACCGGGACACGCCAACAACGTATGGCTGGCATTCGCTATTCTCATGTCACTCATCGCCGCGGACAATTTTCTGTGGCGGATCGCAAGCTGGATCGCGAGCTTTACCTTTGTCGGCGTGACCGGTGATCTCCGGCGCGACATGTTTCGTCATCTCACGGGCCATGCGCCGAGCTATTTCTCGGAGCGGCTGCCGGGAATGCTGACCAGCCGTATCACCGCGACCTCCAATGCCATATTCACCGTCGAGAATATGTTCGTCTGGAACGTATTGCCGCCTTGCATTGCCACGGTTGTGGCGATCGGCTTCATTGGGACAGTAAGCCTTCCCATGGCAGGAGCGCTGATCGTTATTGCGGGCGGCATGGTGATCGCCATGTTCCGTCTGGCGGCCGCCGGCAAGCCGCTGCACGACGACTTCGCCGACAAGGCGGCGGCCGTCGACGGCGAGATGATCGACGTGATCAACAATATGCCATTGGTGCGGGCATTTTGTGGCCTCAGCCACGAACATGACAGATTTGACGCCACGGTCGGCCGCGAGGTCGCTGCGCGCGGCCGCAGTCTGCGCTATCTCGAAAAGTTGCGGCTGACGCATGCGGCGGTGACGGTGACGATGATCATCGCGTTGCTCGCCTGGGTGATCAATCTGTGGCAGCAAGGTGGCGCAACCACCGGCGACGTCGTGCTGGTCTGCACGCTCGGCATCTCCATTCTCAGTGCGACGCGCGATCTCGCGGTGGCCTTGGTCGACGTGACCCAGCATGCGGCCCGCATGACGGAGGCGATCGCGACGCTGTTGCAGCCACATGAGCTGCGCGATCATCCCGAGGCCGAGCAGTTGGTCAGGACTGGCGCAGCCATCGCCTTCAACAACATCTCGTTCCAGTATCCGGGCGGGCTGAAGGTCTTCGACCGCTTCGCGTTGCGCTTGCAGCCGGGACAGCGGGTCGGACTGGTGGGCCAGTCGGGCGGCGGCAAGTCCAGCCTGTTCACGCTGCTGCAGCGTTTCTACGACGTGGATCAGGGCAACATCACCATCGACGGTCAGGATATTGCGCGCGTGACGCAGCAAAGTCTGCGGCAAGCGATCTCGGTGGTGCCGCAGGACATCTCGCTGTTCCATCGCTCGATCATGGAGAACATCCGCTACGGCCGGCCGAACGCCACCGACGACGAGGTGCTGCGCGCTGCGATCTCGGCGCGCTGCGATTTCGTGGAGTTGCTGCCGGAAGGGCTCGACACCATGGTCGGCGACCGCGGCGTCAAGCTGTCCGGCGGCCAGCGGCAGCGGATCGCGATTGCGCGCGCTTTCCTGAAGGACGCGCCGATACTGCTGCTTGACGAAGCGACCGCCGCGTTGGATAGCGAGTCTGAAGAAGCGATTCGTGAAGCACTCGGCAGGTTGATGCGCGGCCGTACGGTGATTGCCATCGCTCATCGTCTTGCGACGTTGCGCAATTTCGATCGGGTGGTGGTGCTGAAGTCCGGCAAGATCATCGAAGACGGACCGCCGGATCGCTTGATGCAAGGGCAGGGTCCTTATCGTGAGCTTGTGACTCAGGAGATGAGTCGGCTTGCGAAATTCGCAGCATAGGTAAAAGGTGCGTTGCTAGATTCGGCTGCGTTCGCGGGAGCGCCCCTGCGCCAACCGATCGAGGTGAAGCATGTCAGCTGAAGTCGTCACCCAAATCATCTCAACGACGCAAGCTGCCGAGCTTGTCGAGGAGCAGCCTTTCTATATCCCGATGACGGGCCCCGCGGCGCGTCCGCGGCGCTCGCTCAAGCACGATGACACCTTCATCGTGCTCGACAGTCACGGCGATATCGGCGCGTCCGCGGGCGGGCCTGACGGGCTGTTCAATGCCGATACCCGTTACCTCGCAAGGTTGGAACTGGTCCTTGATCAGGTGCAGCCGTTGCTGCTCGGCTCCAATCTCCGCGATGATAATTCTTCGCTGACGGTCGATCTCACCAATCCCGATATCTACCATCACGGCCGTATCGTCCTGCCGAAGGATATGCTGCATATCGTGCGCACGATCTTCCTGTGGCGCGGCACGGCGTATCAGCGCATCGGTCTGCAGAACCATGGCGATCGTCGCGCAAGTTTCGATCTGACATTATTATTCGACAGCGATTTCGCAGATCTCTTCGAGGTGCGCGGCGAAAAGCGTCCGCGCAGAGGCATCGGGTCATGCAAGCTGCTCGGGCCGAGCGATGTGACGCTGGAATACAGGGGGCTCGACGGCGCGTCACGCACCACGTCGCTGCATTTCGATCCGAAGCCGACGCGACTCGCCATCAACGCCGCCACTTATCATTTCGATCTCGATCCGCACCAGATCAGCTCGCTGTTCATCGCGGTCTCCTGCAATCGGCCCGCCGGAGAGAGACCAGCGCGTTTCTTCAAGGGACTGCTCGCGCATCGCCGCGAGATGCGGCGTTCGTGCGCCGGCACGACCACCATCGAGACTTCCAACGACATCTTCAACGAGGTGCTGTGCCGCTCGATGGCCGATCTCAACATCCTGATGACGGAGACGGCGCAGGGGCGTTATCCCTATGCGGGCATTCCCTGGTACTCGACGACATTCGGGCGTGACGGCCTGATCACCGCGCTGCAGATGCTGTGGATCGATCCGCGCATCGCTGCCGGCGTGCTGAAACGGCTTGCCTTCTATCAGGCCAAGGAAGTCGATCCGCTTGCGGACGCGCAGCCGGGAAAGATCCTGCACGAAATGCGCGGCGGCGAAATGGCCGCGCTGCGCGAGGTGCCGTTCGCGCAATACTACGGCAGCGTCGACGCTACGCCCCTGTTCGTGCTGCTGGCCGGCCTCTATGTCGAGCGCACCGGCGACGAGGAGACGCTCGCCGAGTTGTGGCCGGCCGTCGAGGCGGCACTGCGCTGGATCGACGGCTTCGGCGATCCGGACAAGGACGGCTTCGTCGAATATCAGCGTGCCTCGGAGCAGGGGCTCGCCAATCAGGGATGGAAGGATTCCTACGACGCGATCTTCCATGCCGACGGCCAATTGGCGGAGGGCTACATCGCGCTTGCTGAAGTGCAGGGTTATGTCTTTGCCGGCAAGCGGCTCGCCGCGCGCTGTGCGTTGCGGCTCGGCAGGCGCGAGCTGGCCGAAAAGCTCGAGGCAGAGGCGCAGCGGCTGGCCGAACGGTTTGAGGAGGCGTTTTGGTGCGAGGAGCTCGGCACCTATGCGCTGGCGCTCGACGGCGACAAGAGGCCGTGCAAGGTGCGTTCATCGAATGCCGGGCACCTTCTGTTCAGCGGCATGATCCGCGAGGATCGCGCCCGCAGGGTCGCCGCCGACCTGATGCGGCCGCATTTCTTCACGGGCTGGGGCATCCGGACCATCGCGCTCGGCGAGGCGCGTTATAATCCGATGTCCTATCACGACGGATCGATCTGGCCGCATGACAACGCGCTGATTGCGCTCGGTCTGTCGCGTTACGGCCTGAAGCATTCGGTCGAACAGGTCTTCAAGGGGCTGTTCGACGCCGCAACCTACATGGATCTGCGGCGCCTGCCTGAACTGTTCTGCGGCTTCCGGCGCGAGAAGCATCGCGGACCGACGCTTTACCCGGTCGCCTGCGCGCCGCAGGCCTGGGCCAGCGCGACGCCTTTCACGCTGCTGGAAGCCGCGCTCGGGCTCGAATTCGATGCAGAGCGCAACGAAATCCGGTTGCGCAATCCACATCTGCCTGGCTTCCTCCACGAGGTGACGCTGCGTCAGCTGCAGCTCGGTCATTCGACGGTCGACCTTCGCGTCACCCGGCATGGTGACGACGTTTCGCTCGAAGTGCTGCGGAGACGCGGCAAGATTCAGGTCTCGATCGTACTGGCGCATTGATGAGCGGCATTCGGATCCGCGGGGAGGACATATGCGCAGAAGACGTTGGTTAGTTATTTCGGCATTTTGTCTTGTTGCTGTTGCGGCCGCTACCTCGCACGCGGAGGACACGCCGCAGCCCGCGCCGTCGGCTGCCAAGGGAACGCCGAAGGAACCCGCCAAGGAGGTGCCGAAAGAACCGGTCAAGGAGCCCGCGCCGCCGCCCTCCGTCACCATCATCGCACCGCGCGAGGCGCATGGCGTTCTTGGCCGCGACGTGCGCAGCCCGACGGACGAGGACATGGGCCGCATTGTCGATGTGATCGTCGATCGTGCCGGCGTCGTGCGCGCTGCCGTCATCGATTTCGGAGGTTTTCTCGGCGTTGGCAGTCGCAAGATCGTAGTCGATTGGAATGCGTTGCATTTTGGCCAGATCGCCAACAAGGGCGACAGGATCACGCTCGAACTCACCAAGGAGCAGGTAACTGCCGCGCCTGAGTACAAGGAAGACACGCCCATCGTCGTGCTGGGCGCAGCCGGCAAACTTCAGCCGTGGGAATTCGACCACTAGAGCATGATCCGGAAAAGTGTGTCGCGGTTTTCCGAAAAGATCATGCTCAAACAAAGACCTAAAGCGTGATGACGATTCAACCTGATCTCATCGCGCTTTAGAGCATGATCCGGAAAAGTGTGTCGCGGTTTTCCGAAAGATCATGCTCCATCGAGGAGCTGAAGCGCGATTGCGCTTTGGAGCATGACCCGGAGGTTCTCCGGCAAGACGATGCTCGAAAACCAAGCTGGGGCGCGATGTCGCGCCTTGGCGCATGAACCGAAGACATGTGTGCCGAGTTTCGGAAGGCTCATGCGCAGACGATAACTTAGAAAAGCGGAGAGGCACACTGGTTGCGCGTCCGTTCCGATCGATGGATCAGCTTGACGACGGCCCTCCGCAGGGGCCGATCGGTCACGATGATGCTGCGCCCGTGACTCCGGAACCGCGCCTGGCACCGCCGGCTGCCCCGGCCCCGAAGCCCGCGCCATCGCGGCAAAGCCAGCGCGGGCTCGACTGGTTCATCTTCTTTCTCGCCGACGTTCAGACCGGCTTCGGTCCCTTCATCGCCGTTTATCTGACGACAGAGAAATGGACGCAGACAGAGATCGGTCTCGTGCTGTCGATCGGCGGCGTGATCGGGCTGATCGGACAGATGCCGGGCGGCGCGATCGTCGATGCCGCGCGTTCGGAACGGCTGGTCGCGGGGCTTGCGATCGCGACCATCGGCTGCGCCGCACTCGGCTATGCGGCGTGGCCGATCTTTCCCGTCGTGATGTCGGCCGCGGCACTGCATGCGGCGGCGAGCTGCGTGCTGGGGCCGGCGATTGCCGCGATCAGTCTCGGCCTGGTCGGGCCCCAGGCGATCGGCGAGCGGTTCGGCCGTAACGCCCGCTTCGCATCGCTCGGCAACGGCGTGGCCGCCGCCGTCATGGGCACCGCCGGTTATCTGGTTTCGAGCCGGAGCGTGTTTCTGGTAACTTTCGCGCTGGCAATTCCGACGCTGATTGCACTCTCTCGCATCCGCGAGTCCGAGATCGACATCGCCCGAGCCCATGGCGCCGTGCCGCGCGAGGTGCCTGACCGGGAATCGACCAGCGTCCTGAGCCTGGTGCGGCAGCGTGCGTTGCTGATCTTCGCCGGCAGCATCATGCTCCTGCAACTCGCCAATGCCGCGATGCTCCCGTTGATGGCGGGTGTCGTCACGACCAAGTCGAGCCAGTGGGCGCCCGTCCTGATCGCATTCTGCATCGTCGTGCCCCAGGCCATTGTTGCATTGCTGTCGCCGTCGGTCGGCGCCAAGGCGCAGATATGGGGGAGACGGCCGCTGCTCTTGATCGGCTTCGGCGCGCTGGTGTTTCGGGGATTGCTGTTCGCGACGGTGCGCGATCCCTATGCGTTGGTCGCCGTGCAGATATTGGACGGCATCACCGCGTCGGTATTTGCCGTCATGGTGCCGCTGATCGTCGCCGACGTCGCCTTCGGCAGCGGCCACTTCAATCTGGCGCAGGGCATCGTCGGCACCGCGACCGGCATCGGTGCGTCCCTGTCGACGCTGCTTGCCGGCTATGTCAGCGACAAATTCGGAAGCAGCGTGGCCTTCATGGGACTTTCAGGCGTCGCCGTGCTTGGCTTTGTCGCGATCATCCTGCTGATGCCGGAAACCCGGCGGAGCGGATAGATCCAGGCCGTTTCCGTTCCGATTGAATCGGAACGAAGGCTCTGGTCTCTTGTTCTGACGCGCTTTCTTGACACGAACCGGTACCCACTTCGCTCGAAAGCGCTCTATTCGCACGCTTCCATATCGCGCAACCGATCGCGGCTGCGGAGCTGGATTTGACGTGCGCCGGAAAATCCCAGGACCCCCTGCGCGTGGAGCTGCGACAGGGTCCGCGAAACCGTCTCCAGCGTCAGGCCGAGATAGTCTCCGATGTCGCGGCGGCACATCGGCAGTGCCATCATGCCGGTGACCGCAAGCCTGCGGTCCATTTCCAGAAGGAAGGTCGCAACCCGCTCCATCGCGGTCTTGCGTCCGAGCAGCAGCATGTGATCCTCGGCGTGGCGCAACTCGCCCGCGGTGATGGCCCAGAACCTGTGAGCGAGCTTGACGTCGGTGTCGGCCGCCTTTTCGAGACTGCTGCGTTTCACGAGCCGCACGGTCGTGTCGATAATGGCCTCGGTCGCCAGTCGATGAGTATTCCCGGACTCAAGCCCGAATACGTCGCCGGGCAAGTGGAATGCGCCGATCTGGCGTCGTCCGTCGGACATCAGCTTGTAGCTGCGTACCGCGCCCGAGATCACCTGATAGACATATTCGGCAGGCTCGTCCTCGCCGTAGATCTCCTCATCCTTCCTGTAGCTGAATTCGGACGCCACGATGCCGGAATAGTCGGCAATGGCCCCGAAATGATCGGTCACGGTGCGGACGAAAGGGCTGATCTTGCCGATGACTGAGGTGGTGGGCGACTGGGTGAGCATGGGCCATCTCCTTTGCGGCGACAGCCAAGTGCTACGTGCAAACCGCGAGTCCGGAAATTCAGAGCAATATCTTAAGGGAGGTTACTTACGTAGAATTCCGGAGGCGGCCTCGGCGGCGAGCCGAGAGTCCTGGATCGCGCTCCTGATCTGCCTGACAAGGCTTTCATCCAGCAACGGTTTTCGGAGCACGTCGTTGACGCCTGCCGCCGCCGCGCGAGCCGGGATATTGGCGTCGGGATAGCCGGTGATCAGGATCACGGGGGCCACGACGTCGCGCTTGCGAAGCTGGCCCACGAGTTCGATGCCGTTCATGTCGGGCATCTTGTAGTCGACCACGAAGCAATCGACGTCGCTGCCGCGCGCCGCGTTCAGCGCCGCCGCGCCGCTTCTGAAGGTCCGGACGGCGAATCCGTCCGTCTCCAGCAGAAAGCGCAGTGAGCCGAGCACGCCTGCGTCATCGTCCACCACACAGATTGTCGGTTGGGCGGATGACGTCATGGGCGGTACTGCCTCTCGTGGGCCGATTTGAATCACGATCTTCACGGCTAGAGCATGATCCGGAAAAGTGTGTAGCGGTTTTCCGAAAGATCATGCGCAATCGAAGACCTAAAGCGCAATGACGATTCAACCTCATCTCATAGCACTTTAGCACGCAAGGCGAGTCCGAATCTTGATCTGGCTCAATCGTTGAGCAGGCCCGCGCGCATGGCGAGGCGCACCAGTTCGGACAGGCTGCCGGCCTGCATCTTGGTCATCACATTGGCGCGGTAGACTTCGATGGTGCGTGGGCTGATCTCATAATCGCGCGCGATCAGCTTGTTGGAGAGGCCCGCGATCAGCCCGTCCATGACCTGGCGCTCGCGCGGGCTCAAGGTCGCGATCCGCGTTACTATATCCTGGGTGATGGCCTCGCTCTTGGCGGCCGGCCCGGCGTGGCGGATCGCCGTTTCGATCATCGTGATCAGCCGGTCGTCCTCGAACGGCTTCTCCAGGAAATCGGCCGCGCCGAGCTTCATGGCCTCGACTGCGAGCGGAACGTCGCCATGTCCGGTCATGATGATGACCGGGAAGGGGCTGTGTAGCGCGGTCATGCGCTTCAGGAGCTCGATGCCGTCAATGCCCGGCATACGCACGTCGGACACGACGCAACCCAATGCAAGCTTCGGCAGCGCGTCGAGGAAACTCTGCGCGTTCTCGAACAGGACGACATCGAAGCCTGAGGAGTCGAGCAGGAAGTCGAGCGAGTCCCGCATCGCTTCGTCGTCGTCGATGACGTAGACTTTTCCCTTGCTCGGCATCGGTCAACTCTCGTCGCTGGCGGCGGGCAATGTGAAACGGAAGGTGGCGCCCCCCATGTCGTTGTTTTCCGCCCACATCCGACCGCCATGGGCCTCGATGATGGAGCGGCTGATCGAAAGACCGACGCCCATGCCGGTTTCCTTGGTCGTGAAGAAGGTCTGGAACAAATTCGGCTTGACGTCGTCGTGAAATCCGGTCCCGGTATCGGACACCGCGATTTCGATCATGTCGTCGGCGACCCTGATGTTTGTCGCGATCAGCTCGCGCTGCGGCGATTGCGCCATCGCTTCGAGGGCGTTGCGGAACAGGTTCACCAGCACCTGCTGAATCTGCACCCGGTCGGCCAGCACCAGGTCCGCCTCGGGATTCAGGTTGAAGCGGAGCTGCACATTCTGCTCCCGCGCGCCGGCGAGGCCGAGCGCGCCGGCTTCCTCGATCAGCTTCGACAGGCTTTCGACACGCTTCTCGGACTCGCCACGTGAGACGAAGTCGCGGAGGCGGCGGATGATCTGGCCGGCGCGCAACGCCTGTTCGGCGGCGCGGTCCATCGCATGCTCGATCTTCGTCGCATTCGGATCGG
>Ga0207693_10001115_pt1 | contig 24125 bp, 24 predicted proteins | sample LARL81metaG_FD_184347 | JGI IMG/M metagenome (GOLD analysis project Ga0207693, IMG submission 184347) | Corn, switchgrass and miscanthus rhizosphere microbial communities from Kellogg Biological Station, Michigan, USA - LAR L8-1 metaG... | ecosystem: Host-associated > Plants > Roots >... | reverse complement strand
GCGCCCGGCCGTAGCCCGCGCCCACCTCGTGTACGGCGAATGGCTGCGCCGCGAGAACCGGCGCCGGGACGCCCGCGCCGAGCTGCGGACCGCCCACGGCCTGTTCACCACGATGGGCATCGAGGCGTTCGCCGGGCGGGCCCGGCGCGAACTGCTGGCCACCGGCGACACGGTGCGCAAGCGGACGGTCGGGACGGTCAGCGAACTCACCGCCCAGGAAGCGTACATCGCCCGGCTCGCCGCAGGCGGCCGCACCAACGTAGAGATCGGAGCCCAGCTATTCCTCAGCACCCGGACCGTCGAATGGCATCTCAGCAAGGTGTACACGAAGCTCGGAGTCGGCTCACGCCGAGAGCTGCGCCGGGCCCTGGCCACCCTCGGGCAGGCAGACCCGCAGGCGTAGCGACCGGCAACCGCTCGCAGGGCCGTCGCCGTACGATCACGCTGATCAGGGCATCGGCGATGAGGAGGAAGCGATGAGCGTCCCAGCCGGGATAGACGCCGACGCTCCAGTGCGCGCCCACCACGAGATCGACATCAACGCACCGCTGAGCACCGTCTGGCAGCTGCACACCCACGTCAACGCCTGGCCTACCTGGCAAACTGCCATTACCGCGGCGCACCTCGATGGACCGTTCCAGCCGGGTGCCTCCTTCGAATGGACCAGTTACGGCTTCACCGTTGTCTCGACCGTGTACGCGGTGACGGAGGGGACTCGGACGCTGTGGGACGGCACCTCCGGGGGCATCACCGGAGTGCACGAGTGGGCATTCGCCGAGACGCCCACGGGCGTCCACGTGACCACGGAGGAGTCGTTCGCCGGCGGGCCAGTCGAAGCTGACGTCACTGGGATGCAATCAGCTCTGGACGGCTCACTGGCTACCTGGCTCGCGCACCTGAAGGCCGCTGCCGAGGCCGAAAACTGAGCCAGTCAACTGGAGCAGCCCTCGTCCGCGTGTGGGTCCCGGGGATGCCGAATCACCGGGGCCGTTGTGGCGGCGGCGCCCGCACCGCGGACATACCTGGACATAAGAACACCAAATCGCCCATAATGTCCGAGCAAGACAAGGGGGCCCCGCGGTAAGGATCGGCTCGCCGATGCTCACCACGATTCTGATCATCGCCGTCATCATCATTTGCCTGGACTTCTGGCTGCGGCGCAGGTAGGACGTCACAGAGACCCGCCCTGGACGCGGAGCCCGCCGCCGGGCGACCCGGGACAGTCCGCAGGCTGCCTGCGCGCAACCCCCCGAAGAAAGTGCCCGCGGCATAGGCCTGCGGGCCTGGCCGCCAGCAGCGCCGGGCTCCTGCCCTGCTACTACCAGCCCAGAGGCACCTTAACCGTGCCATGCCATCCTGACCGATAGCTCGCGCCCCGCTGGCTCGCCTGGAGCGGGCGCGAGCGCGGCTGCTGGCGTGCGGATGAATTCAGGCGCAGGACGCTAGGTGTCCTGGCTGGCCGGCGGGGCGGTCGGCCGGTCTGGCAAGTGGTCGCGGGCCCAGATGGCGGCGCTGGTGCGGTCCGTCACGCCGATGCGCCGGAACACGTTGCTGATGTGGGCTTTGACGGTGGACTCGCTGATGCCCAGGTACCGCGCGATCTGCTTGTTGGCCAGCCCTTTGGTCACCAGCCTGAGCACTTGCTGCTCGCGGGTGCTTAGCTCGTCTGCGGGGCGGGCGAGTTGGCCGGAGGGGAGCAGCGCCCGGGCGACCCGCGGGTCGAGTGGCGCGTGCCCCTGCGCGGCGGCGCGGACGGCGGCCATCAGGTCACGTGGCTCGCAGTCCTTGAGCAGGTAGCCGACCGCGCCTGCGGCCAGCGCGTCAGCCACGCGCGGCTGATCGGAGAAGGAGGTGAGCACCACGATCTTGGCCGCGGGGTGGGCTGCGAGCAGCCGGCGGGTGGCCTCGATGCCGTCGAGGACCGGCATGGACAGGTCCATCAGCACCACGTCGGGGGACAGCTCGGCCGCAAACTCAAGCGCTTGCTGGCCGTCCGCTGCCTGGCCGACGACCTGTATGTCGTCCGCGCCGTCGAGCAGGCCCGCCAGTCCTGCCCGCACCAATTGATGATCATCCACTAGCAGGACGGTCGTCACGGGCCTGGCACCTCCAGCCGCCACCGGCAGCCCGCCCCGGGCGCGGTGGCTAGTAGCAGGTCCGCCCCGGCATCCGCGGCCACGTCGGTGAGACTCCGGAGGCCGAAGTGGCCGTCGGCAGGATCTTCCAGGACGGGGGCGGGATCGAATCCGGTCCCGTCATCGATTATCTCCAGCACGGTGGAATGTCCGTGCCGGAACAGGCGCACCTCGACGTTACGCGCGCTGGCGTGGCGGGTGGCGTTCCGGAGACACTCGCGGGCGATACGGAACACCAGCTGCTGCCGGGCCGGGGACAGCCGCGCCGCCGCGTCCTCGGCCAGGCTGAGGTGGGTGGCAATGCTCCGGGCCGCGAGCACTTCGGTGAGGTCAGTGAGCGCGGGGATCAGCCCTGCGCTGGTCAGGCTCGGCGGATAGATGTCAACCAGCAGCGACCGGAGCCCTCGGATGCTCGCGCGGACGGTACCGGCTGCGGTGGTGAGCATCTCAGCCAGTTCCGGCTGCCCGCTGTCGGCCGCCTTCCCGGCCGCTCCGGCCACGGTAAATGACGTAGCGGCGAGTTCCTGCACCGGCCCGTCGTGGAGCGTGCCCGCGATCCTGCGGCGCTCTTCCTCCGACGCGTCGACTGCGCGTTGCAGCAGCACTTCGCGCTGTCTCTGGGCGCCGCTGATCCGGTTCAGCAGCCGCCACAAGATGGGCAGCAGCAGCGCGACCAGGATCAGCAGGCTGGAGATGGTGATGCCGGCGAACCCGCGCCACAGCTGGCCGGCGCGCTGGGTCACCTGCTGGTAGGGCGAGTACGTCTCGAACAGCAGCGGCTGACCGGCCGGCGTCCAGACCGGCCGGTACACCTCGAGTAGCTTGCCGCGGCCCCGTTCGAACTTGTTTTCCGGCCGGTCCAGGTTGGACACTTCCGCGTGCACGGAGGGCCGGGCGAGCGCTGCCCGCTCCTGGCTTCCCAGCGGGAACGTCTGGCCGATCAGCCGCGGCTCGTCGGAGTAGACGATGCGCCCGGTGGCGGTCCACAGCTTGACCCGGACCACGGATGAGCTGAGGACCTGATGGCGGACGACCCGGTCGATGGCGGCCAGCGCAGCGGGATTGCCGGAGATCAGGCCGTTCGTGATGGCTGGCTGGACCACCTGTTGCGCGATCAGGTCGGTGGTGTGCGCGGCGTCGGTCACCGATTCCCGCTCGGCGACCCGGCGGCTCGCGAATGCGCCTGCCACCGCGACACCGATCACCACCGCCAGGGCCCCGGCGATGACCTGGATCAGCACCGTCCGGGGCCGCAGTGGGCGCTCCGGCGGGGTCCGGGCCTCCGTTCTGCTGAGCCGCAGCCACGGCACGCGGGCGGGCTCCCCCGGGTAGGAGTAGTCCCCAGTGGTGCCCGCCCCGTCTGCCTGGGTCAACGGTCGGCTGACCCGTCGTCGTGCCCGCCGTGCCCCGATCCGTCGTGGTGCCCGCCATGCCCTGACCCGCCATCGCCGGCCGTCACCGAGCCGGATGCCTGGCCGTCGCCGGGGCCCCGAGTGGTGGTTGCCGCGCCCGGGCCGCTGGCTCCGCCGCGGTCGTCCCCGGGCTCGGCGTGCCGGCCGTGGTCGTCCCCGGGCTCGGCCGTGCCCCCGCGGTCGTCCCCGGGCTCGGCGTGGCGGCCGTGGTCGTCCCCGGGCTCGGCCGTCACCCCGCGGTCATCCGCGGGCTCGGCGTGGCGGCCGTGGTCGTCCGCGGGCTCGGCGTGGCGGCCGTGGTCGACCATGGTCCTGGCGCCCGCCGGGACCTGGACCGGGACGCTCTGCGCGAACGACGCATTGCCCACCAGACCGGTGACGCCGGGCACGGCTGCGATGGCGGCCACCGCCCCGGCGATCAGCAGTTTCTTCATGGCTTCTTCCTTCCGTGGGAGCGTTGCAGGTAGTGAAACCCGGACCACGGCTAGGTCCGCCACTGGACAGTCGTCCTAGTACCCGGCGGGCGATGGCGCTTTCCACACCTAGAGCACGCGCCCCGGGTGGGTCCCGGTTCACGCCGACCGCGGTCAGGGGGATGGCGTCGAAGGCTGCGGGGCAGCCGCCTCCGGTTTTGCTGCTCGCACCGACGCACGACCGGGAGGCGGCTGCACCCTGCGCGGACGTATCCCTACCTTGCTCCGGCCCAGGTCAAACTCCGAATGGCCGCTGCCGTACTAGGCCTATCGGCCAATTGCAGCTACCACCCGCGCGTCGTCAGGCTTGCGGCGTCAATTCCAGCAAGCCCAGGAGGCTGCCATGCGAAACCACCCACGTACCCGACTTCTGATGACGACCGCGGCGATCACCGTCGGCTGCACCGCTCCGCTCCTGGTCGCGGCCACGCCGGCATTCGCTTCGGGAGGCGGCGGCGGCGTTAGTTCCAGTGGCGCCTGCACCGGCGGCGGTCACTTCCAGCTGAAGGCCAAGCACGACGACGGCGTCATAGAAATGGAATACCAGGTCGACTCGAACCGCGCCGGCCAGGTGTGGGCGGTGCGGATCACGGATAACGGCGCGGTCGTCGTCTCGCGGCGCGCCACGACTGCGGGGCCGAGCGGCTCGTTCACGGTCAGGAAGGTCATCGCTAACCGGCCCGGTCCGGACAAGATCCGCGCCCGCGCGACATTCGGGAACCACACTTGCGGGGGTGCCGTAACGCTCTGATCTGCCGACTTGGCGAGCGCCGGACCCCGAGCTAGCTCGGGGTCCGGCGCTCGCAGTGCACGATCCGTGGTATAACCGCTGGCGCCCTGGGATTCCACTGCCGAGACTTCGTCGAACGGTATCGGGTGTCAGCGCAGCCATCACGGGCCGTAGGACGGGCGTGCTGGGCGGGCGTGACAGACTTGTGGCGTGGGATCTTGGGGTAGCCGTGAGCCTGGGCTTCCCCGGGCTTGCCGCCGGTGAGGGCGGCCGGGCCGCAGTCGGCGCTGGTCGATGACGTACCGCTCCGCCAGGCGAGGAACGCCGTCTACATCGTCTTCTTCGGCAATGGCTTCCTGTTCGCGAACTGGGCAGCCCGGATCCCGCAGGTGCGCGCCGAGTTGGGCGTCACGCCAGGGGTCCTGGGGCTCATCCTGCTGTGCCTGGCGGTGGGATCGGGGATCGGCACCCCGCTGTCGGGGCTGATCATCAGTAGGCTCGGGGAGAGCCGAACGGTGAGCGTGATGGCCGCGGTCGCGGCCACGGGGATGGCCGTCGTCGCGATTGGTGTCCTGATTGGCACGCCTGCTGTTGTCGCCGGGCTGTTTGTCTTCGGGTTCGGCTCGGGGACCTGGGATGTAGCGATGAACGTGCAGGGCGCTGCCATCGAGCGGCTGCTTGGCCGGGCGATCTTGCCCAGGTTCCACGCCGGCTGGAGCATCGGCACGGTAGCCGGGGCAGGCATCGGCGCGGTCATGGTCGCCCTTGGCGTGCCAGTCACCGCGCACCTGCTGGCCGTGACCGTGGTGGTCGCGGCCGTGGTGCCGGTCGCCGCTCGCAGGTTCCTGCCCGGTACCCACGCACCAGCCCCGGGTGGTCGGGCGGCCAGGCGCCGCCAGCTGGCGTCGTGGACCGAGCCGCGGACGCTGCTGATCGGCCTGTTCGTGCTGTGCATGGCGCTCACCGAGGGAACCGGCAACGACTGGCTCTCGCTGGCGGTCATCGACGGCTACCACGCCGCGGCGGTCGCAGGCACCCTGACGTTCGCCGTCTTCCTCGCCGCCATGACCGCTGGCCGCTGGTGGGGCCCGAAGCTCATCGACCGCTACGGGCGGGTACCCGTGCTCCGGGTGTGCGCGGTCACCGCGCTGGCGGGCCTGCTCGTGATCGAGTTCGGCGAGGTATTGCCGGTGGCGATGGCCGGCGCCCTGCTGCTGGGGCTGGGCACCTCGCTGGGCTTCCCGGTCGGCCTGAGTTCCGCCGCCGACGATCCCGCCCACGCCGCCACCCGGGTGAGCACGGCCGCCTCAATCGGCTACGTGGCCTTCCTCGCCGGCCCGCCGGTGGTTGGTTTCCTCGGCGACCGCGTCGGCGTCCTGCACAGCCTCTGGGTGGCCGCCGTCGTGCTCGCCGTCGCCTTCCTCCTGGCCGGCGCCACCGCCCCGCTCACCGCCGACGGCGGGCCAGGGCAGGACGTTGAGTGACGGCCACTGCCGGCTCCACCGCGGCACGGCGCTGGGTGCGGCCTCGGCGCGGCGCCGACGCCTCCGGACCGGCTCCGGCGTCGCGACCGAAAATCGTTTTCGTGCGGTGCGGGTCTAAACAGGTGACGGGCGAGAGGGAAAGGAACCCGATCCATGCGTAAGGCTCATGTCAGTACCGAGGCAACCACCACCCGCGAGGTCACCAAGCCGGACGAGCAGTGGCGCGAGGAACTGACCCCATTGCAGTACCGCGTGCTGCGTAACGCGCACACCGAGGTGCCGTTCACCGGTGCGTACGTCCACAACCACCAGGACGGCTTCTACCACTGCGCCGGCTGTGGCGCCAAGCTGTTCAGCTCGGACGCCAAGTTCAACTCGGGCACCGGCTGGCCGAGCTTCGACCAGCCCGCGGTCGCCGAGGCGGTCGAGTTGCGGTCGGACAAGAGCCTGTTCATGCGGCGCACCGAGGTCGTGTGCCGCCGCTGCGGCGGCCACCTTGGTCACGTCTTCAACGACGGTCCCAAGCCGACCGGCAAGCGGTACTGCATCAACTCGTGCTCGCTGGCGTTCGAGCCGGCGACCGCGGACCAGCAGGAGCGCGATAGCTGACCGCGATTCCGGGCCCGGCTCAGGGTGATCCACTACCGTGACAGTCGGCAGTCCCAGCCCTGATCCGGGAGGGGAGACGTGATGGGCATGCCCGGCCGGACCGATGACCACCAATGGTCGCAGCGGCATCTATCCCACTATGTGGAGGGCGACCTGCGGCCCCGTGCCCGGCGGCGTCTTGACCGCCACGCGCGGGGCTGCGTGGATTGCGGGCGCGGCATCCGCGCGATGCGCGCGCTGGTCTATGTGGCCCATGGCCTCGGCGGGCTCGCGGGCGTGCACGCGCCGGAGACGATTTTCGACCGGGCCCGGTCCGGCGGGCCCGGTGGCGCGCCCTCGTCGCCGCGCGCGTGATGACGCCGCAGGCCGGGGCGGCGTGATGTCACCGGAGGACCGGCCCGGCCTCCATCCCGGGGGGCAGACCAGGGATCCGGCCGATACCGAGACGAGCCTGGTCGCCCGGGCGCAGGCCGGGGACGTCGGCGCATTTGAACGGCTGTCCGGCGCTTACGCCGACCGCGTGTTCATGCTGCTGCTGCGGCTGCTCGGCGACCGCGGCGAGGCGGAGGACGTGGCGCAGGAGGTGATGCTCCGCGCGTGGCAGGGCATCGCCCGGTTCCGCGGCCAGTCCAGCTACTTCACCTGGCTATACCGGATCGCGGTTAACGAGGCCAACCGCGCGCTGGAGCGCAGGTCGCGTCGGCCGCCAGGAATCGCGATCGGGGCGGACGAACTGCAGCTGCCCGCGCCGGCGGCTCTCGAACCGTCCCGGCAGGCCGAATACAACGAACTGCGTCGTGCGCTGAGCCAGGCCCTGGCCGAGTTGCCGCCCCCGCTGCGGACCGCGCTCGTGCTGCGTGACGTCGAGGGACTCCCCACCCGGGAAGCCGCCGAGATCGCGGGGATCGGCCAGGCCGCCTTCAAGAGCCGCCTGCACCAGGCCCGGCTGCGCGTCCGCGCCGCCGTCGGCGACCAGACCCTGGTCACCGCAGGCGCATGAGCAGGCTCGCGGACCCGTCCGCCGCTTACGTCGGCGTTCTTCTCGCCGGCGGGTCGCTAGGAGAAAGTGCCTTGGTCCGCGTAGGACAGGAGGCGCTCGGCCGTTAGGCGGATCCAGGCGCTGACCCAGTCGGCGCTGGCAGCGGCCCGCACATCCGCGGGCACCTCCGCCGGCGCGACCACCTCGGCAGACCCTTCGGCGATCACCGCGATGTGCACAGGGTGGTCCCCTTCGGCGATCACCATCGTGAGCCAGGGCGTGCTGCGCAGGTGCCGTTCTCGCACCGAGCCGGCCATGGTCGGCAACCAGAAGGTAATGCCGCGCCGGATGAAAATGGACATCGCTGCGTGCGGCCGGCCGTCAGCACGAGTGGAACCAACCACGGCGAAGGCACGCCGGTCGAGGTAGGAAGCTAGCTGCGCGGCGCTCAGCCGTCGCTGCGGGGGATAGGAAGTATTGGTCGCGGCGGTTGCCCGTGCGAACGACCGGTCCTGAAGGCTGCCCAGCAGTTCACTCATGCGCCCGTTCTACCGTGTCCAGCAATCACAGCACCTGCCAGCCCGGCATTAGGGATTCACTGCGCGTGGCGAAGCTCCTCGGGCACGTGCGCGAGAAATTGCGCCGCTATGCCGGCGGCTGCGGTAGCCGCGTCGTTCACCGCGGCGGGGGCACCGGGAAGGTCCGCAGCGTCTGCACTCCGCGTGGCGAGGATGGTCGCGCGCTCGGACAGCAGCGCCCAGGCCGGCTCACGCCACGGTACGAAGTTGCCGAACTGGTAGTACATCTCGAACGTCGGCCCGGCCGTCCGCCCGGGATGGTCGGGCCCAGCCGGCAGCCGCGGCAGCGTCCGGCCCAGCGGTCGCAGCACGCCTGCCATCAGCCCGAATGCCGCACCCACCAGGATCTCGAGCTGCTCACCGGTCTCATCGGTGTGCGTGAAGAACCGGTTCAGGATCTGCAGGAGCACCTCGTAGCCCAGGTTGAACACCTCAGCGATCGAGCAGGTCAGCGGGTCGGTCACCAGCGGCTGCGGCTCGGTTATGTCGTACGGCTGCCGGGTGAATGCCGGTATGACCGGGAAGGCCGGCTCGAACGCCGGGTCGGCCGCGGTCAGCTTGGCATACTCCTCCCAGATGGCGAGGAACCTGCCGTAGTGCGCGGGCCGCCAGTCGCCGCGCGCCCCTTCGCCCTGCTCGATGATCTCGTTGATCGCAGCCGTCGCGGACGCCAGGTCATGCACCGCGACGAGCTGCGGCCAGCGGAACAACTCGGGCGTGGCCTGGGTCCGCCTCGGACCGACGAACAGGCCACGTTCGCCGAACCGGCCGGACAGGGCCGCCAGGCCCTGCTCGATGCCGCGATAGAGGTGACCGACGGTACCGAAGTCCTGCGCACGCGAGATGGCCTCGCCCGCCTCGATGGGGTCGCGCGGCGGGGTCGTCGGCACGAATCCCTCCGCATCCATGCGCTCCATGCCCTCCGGCCGTTCCAGGTACAGGAAATGCGTGAGCGAGTCGGTGCCGAACGGCAGGAGCCGGAACTGGACGCCGCCGGGCAGGTCGTCGCTGCTGCGCGGGAAGTTCGGCCGGCTCAGCGGCGGCGCCGCTCCGATCGCGGTCATCACGTTGAAGACCAGCGCCAGGTGCAGCATCTCCTCGATGGCGATACCGGTCAGCACCTCGCGCCAGCGAGCCACCGCGGCGGCCTGTTCGGCGGTCAGCCCGTCCTGCGATCCGGCCTTCAGGCTGAAGCCCGCGTACAGGTACTGGCACATGATCAGGTGCTCGACCTGAGCCGCCTCGGCGAGCAGATACCACAGGTGCTCACGATGCTCAACGACGATCTTCGGCTCGGCCACCTACGCCATGATTCCAGCCTCGCTCCGAGGTGGCTACGGAGGGCGTCGAGATCGGGACGGGCATCTGATCTGTCTGGGCGGCCGCTACACCGGCGGGGTGTCGCCCAGCAGCCAGCGAGCGCCGGCCCCGCGGGTTACGGCGGTGTCCTCGGGGTTGTAGAGCCGGCAGGTGCGCAGCGAGAGGCAGCCGCAGCCGACGCAGCTGTTCAGCGTCGCGCGCAGCTGCTCGAGTTCGCCGATGCGCTCGTCGACGCGGCGGATCCAGGTGGCCGACACCTTGTTCCAGTCGGCCTTGTTCGGCGTGCGCTCATCCGGCAACTTGGCCAGTGCCGTGCGCACCTCGGCGAGGCTGAGCCCGACGGTCTGGGCCGCGCGGATAAACGCCACCCGGCGCAGCATCACGCGGGCGTAGCGGCGCTGCCCGCCCGCAGTCCGCTGCGAGGAGATCAGCCCCAGTCGTTCGTAATAGCGCAGGGCGGATTCGGCGACTCCGGCGCGCCGGGCGAACTCGCCGATCGTGACACGGTCCGCAAGCTTGGCCATCCGCAGATAATAGCGCTTGACTTAAAGTGAACTTTAAGTTGCAGCATGTTAACCATGACGACAGCGCAGCTAATCCACTATGGCTACGGCGATCTCGAGCCGCTGATGGCCGTGATGACCGGTGACGAGAAGCATGGGCCGGCCGCCACATCCACGCTCGACGTGCTGTGGGTGCTCTACGACCGGGTCCTGAACGTCGATCCTCGCCATCCGGACGCACCCGGACGGGACAGATTCCTGCTATCCAAGGGACACGGTCCGGTGGCCTATTACGCCGTGCTGGCGGCCAAGGGCTTCATTGATCCCAGCCTGCTGGCCGGGTTCGCCGGATTCGACTCACCGCTCGGCCATCACCCCGACCGGACACTGATACCCGGTGTCGAGATCGGCAGCGGCTCGCTCGGCCATGGTCTGGGCCTTGCCGTCGGCATGGCGCTCGGGCTGCGCGCGCAGCGTCGGACCGAGCCTCGCGTGTTCACATTGGTCGGCGATGCCGAGCTGGACGAGGGTTCCAACCACGAGGCGATCGCGTTCGCGGGCGCGGTCGGCCTGGACAACCTGCATGCCGTCATCATCGACAATGCCTCAGCCACTCATGGCTGGTCCGGCGGCGTCGGCACCAGGTTCGAGCGCGAGGGCTGGTCGACCGTCACCGTCGACGGCCGCGACCACGATGCGCTCGAAGCCGCACTGACCGCCCCGCACGCCGGGCTGCCGCGCGCCGTGGTGGCGGTCGTCGAGCCCAAGGATTCGCTGGTCACCCGCTCGCCAGCAAACGTTCGCCCCACCGGGGTTCCGTCCGCCGGGTAAGCCCGGGTAAGCACTGGGAGATGGCAATGGAATCCATGCGTGAGCGTTTCGTCGCTACTGCCACCGAGCTGCTGGACAGCGATCCGCGCGTCACGGTGGTGCTGGCGGACATCACCGCATCGCAGTTCGCGCCCGCCGCCGCCCGCCACCCCGGCCGTGTGATCAACGTCGGGATCCGCGAGCAACTGCTCATCGGGGTCACCGGCGGGCTGGCGCAGGCTGGGCTGCGGCCGATCGCGCACACGTTCCCCAGTTTTCTCGTCGAGCGGCCGTTCGAGCAGGTCAAGCTCGACCTCGGCCACCAGAACGTGGGCGCCATCCTGGCCAGCTACGGAGGCTCCTACGACATGTCCACCGAGGGTCGCACCCACCAGAGCCCCGGGGACGTCGCGCTGCTCGACACGCTCGACGGCTGGACCATCCATATCCCTGGCCACCCCGACGAGGCCGAACTGCTGCTGCGCAATTCCGCCGCCCGCGATGATCGGGTTTACCTGCGGCTGTCCGCGCAGAGCAATGCCGAACCGCAGTCAGTGGTGCCGGGCCGCTTCCGGCCGGTCCGCAACGGGCAGCGGGGAACCGTGATAGCCGTCGGACCGATGCTGCAGCCGGTGCTCGACGCGGTCGCCGACCTGGATCTGTCAGTGCTTTACGCGGCGACCGTGCGCCCGTTCGATGCCGGCGCACTGCGCCACGCGGTCCGCGCGACAGGCCACGCGGACATCGTGCTGGTCGAGCCGTACCTCGCCGGAACCTCGAACCGCGAGGTCGACGAGGCCCTGCTCGACCTGCCGCACCGAGTGCTCGGCTTGGGCGTCGGCCGCGCCGAGCTGCGCCGGTACGGGACCGCGGCCGAGCATGCGGCCGCGCACGGCCTTGACCCGGTGTCACTGCGCGAGCGGATCACCGGTTTCCTGCGCTGAGCAGGGAGATGGGGCAGACCGATACCCGGCAGGCCAGCTTGACCAGCCGCCGCCGATCGCACCACGATTATGACGACAGTCATCTCAAAGGAGCGATCGCATGATCCTGATCAACATCAAGATTCCGATCCGGCCCGACAAGATGGACGAGTGGCTGGCATTGGCCGATTCCTACGCCACGGACGTCAACTCCGAGGATGGCTGCCTGTTCTTCCAATTCGCCCGGAGCCTCACCGATGAGAACGAGTTCATCTGCATCGAGGGCTTCAAGGACGCCGAGGCGGGAGCCACCCACGTCAAGCAGCCGTACGTGAAGAGGTTCTTCGACGCCATGCCTGACTTGGTGTCCGCGCAGCCGCAGATCATCTACATCGACACGCCGCATGACGGCTTCGGTCCGATGGGTGAGATCCAGCCTCGCTGACCGCTCGCCAGCCGGGGGCCAGGTGATCTTGTCCTGGCTAACCAGAGCGGGCCGCAGGACCGGCGCTGACGGCTTTCATGATGTCGTCGGCGGGAGCGGGCGGATAGAAGTGCCACAGCGCCCAGGTCGCACCCGCCCTCTCGAACGCCTCCATGTCGCTGCCGGGGAAAGCGGGAAGAGCGACGTCGAAGCCGTCCAGCGTTCCGCGCTCGGCGGCGATTACGTCGAGCATGGGGCCGAGCCTGTCGGGAGTGCCCTCAGCGGGGAACAACCCGTCCAGCCGGGCGGCGCGCTTGAGCGGCCGCGGCCTGCCCGTGCCCGAGGCCGCGGCCCATAGCGGCGGGCGGGGCTGCTGGAGCGGGCGTGGCAGGAACGCGACCCCGTCGGCCTTGTAGTACGTGCCCGCGTGGCTGACCTCGTCGCCGGACCACAAGGCGAGCACTAGCTCGAGGGCTTCATCCAGTTTCGCGCCCAGGACGCGGTTATCGGGATCTTCGCCGAACCGGCTCATCTCCCCGTCAGTGTCCACGCCCAGTCCGACCCCGAGGACCAGGCGCCCGCCCGACAGGTGGTACACGCTGACGGCTGCCCGCGCGAACCTGTGCGGCCAGCCGCGGGCAATCGGGGTGATGTGCGGACCGATGCGGATGCGGCTTGTCCGGGTCGCGACCGCCGCCAGCGCCGTCCAGGTATCCCCGACCTGCCCCTCGTGGCCCGGCCAGCGCAGCACGTGGTCCCAGAGGAAAAACCCGTCCCAGCCCGACTCTTCCGCGGCTATGGCCAGGTCGACCAGCCGCCGGGGATCAGCGAAATCGTCAAACGGCGGCAGGAACACGGCATGACGCACTTGTCCAGGCTAATGATCCCGTCAACCGGTTTACCGAACTTAATTGACGGGTGCGGCGCTCCTTCGGTCCGCATGATGCCCGGCTCGGGCCGCAGTGGCAGCGGTCTTGCCCGCGGCCCGGGTACCGCTCAGTTAGATGGCCAGCGGATTGAACCGGATGGCTGCTCGTTGCGTGCAAGATGCGGACGAGTATCTCCGCTGGCGGTTCGGGGCGCTCTCACCGCAGCATGCCAGCCTCATCTTCGTGTCCAGGGCCCGCAGGGCTGACCGAAGGAGGATCACGGTGAGAAAGACAGTGAAGGCGGCCCTCACGCTCGCAGCCACGATGAGTGCGGTAACGGTTCTGGCGGGCGCGGTCGCGGCCCCGGCGTCGGCGAAGCCTTACCCGCCTCCGAGCGTTCACCTGCTGTGCACGGCGCCGCCCACCAACGGTGTGCTGCACGGCAGCGTATGCGCGCTGCCCTTCGGGCAGACCACCGCGCCGGACAGCTACTCCGCGACCATCGCGGCGAACAAGGTTGGCCTTTCTAACTTCCCGGTCACCTTCACGCTGACCGCGGGCAGCCTGCCGCCCGGGCTGACCATGTCCACCCAGTCCGCGACCAGCGCCGTCATCGCCGGAAACCCGACCCGGGCCGGGACGTTCAACTTCACCATCAAGGCGGCGGTGGGCAGCAACACCTCCACCCTCACCTACCAGATCACCGTCACCGTGCAGGGCCCACCGGACCAGCTGTTGTGCGACCCGTCTGTCAACGGCGGCTTCCTGGAAAACGGAATCTGCGTGCTGCCGGACGCCGTGATCGGCCAGCCCTACCGGGGGCACCTAGTCACCAGCCACCAGGCCGGCGGCACGCTCAGCGTCGTCTCCGGCGCCCTGCCCCCCGGCCTGACTCTGCCCGCCACCTTCACCGGCTCCGCCGACATCGTCAGCGGCACCCCCACCGACCCGGGCGTCCAGCCCGGCCGCACCTTCACCGTGCAAGGCACCGGCGACCAAGGCCAGCCCCTGTACCAGGCCTACACGATCGGCGTAGACCAGAACCAGCCGCTGACCATCAACGCCAGCGGCGGGACAGACCTCGTAGGAATGGTCGGCGGCGCGGTTGCGCAGAACTTCTTCCTCAGCGGCGGGTCCGGGCCCTACAGTTGGTCAGTGGCCTCCGGGCAGCTCCCGCCCGGCCTCGGCCTGAAGACCTTCTCCGACCCGCGCGACGCCAACGACGAGCTCGTCGGAACGCCGACCACAGCAGGCACCTACACCTTCACCATGCGGCTCACCGACTACAGCGGTCAGCAAGCCACGCAGCAATTCACCGTCACCATCGAGCCGCCGCTGCGGATTACCCCGACCGCACTTCCGGCCGGAACCGTTGGCAAGCCGTACAGCCACGACCTCGACCTCAATGCCCAAGGCGGCACACCCCCGTACAACTGGTTCGTCGTCAACAACATCAGTGAGCTCCCGCCCGGCCTCACCCTCGATTCGACCGGCCCCGACCTCAACAACGTCCTGACCGGAACGCCGACCCAGGCGGGCACCTTCAGCTTCCCCATGCAGGTGCAGGATTCACAAGACAACATGGTGAACGCGACGCTGACTATCACCATCAATCCGTAGAGCAGAGCAACACGAGATTGAGAGGGCACAAATGGCACGCGCGAAGATAATGCTTTCTCTGTTGGCCGGCGCGGTTTGCCTCGCGCTCGCGCCAAGCGGCTTAATGGCGTCGAGCGCCCTGGCCAACTCGGGCCCTGCAGCCAAACCGGTGTTTCACCCGCGCATAGGCCCCGCGCTCGGGATCTTCCCGTCGTTTACGTTCCGGAACGGCAGGCTCCAGGCGGCCCAGAGCGCGTCTCAGCCGCTGACGCCGGTCACCTACCACGGCGGCCAGACGATGACCGGCGGGGTCACCGTACACACGATCTTCTGGACCGGCGGCACGAACCCCTTCCAGGGAAGGCCGCCCGGGGCGCCGCACAACTACATCGGCATGATCGAGCAGTACCTCACCGACGTCGCGCACGCCAGCACGGGAACGTCGGGACAGACCTGTACCAAGGCCCGCTGCAACGTCTTCACCGTCGAGCCCCAGTACGGATTCGGCACCACACCCGGCGGCATCACCCATGGCACCAACACCGTCCACCATGCCCCCGGCGACATGATGATCGACACCCAGCCCTACCCGTCGAAGTCCGTGCAGTGCGCCTCGCCCCAGAACACGGCGACATGCATCACCGACGCCCAGGTCCAGGCTGAGATCAATCGCGTCATCAACGCCACGCACGGCTCGCGCGGTCTGCACGACCTCTGGTATGTATTCACGCCGCCCGGCGTCGATGAATGCATCTCCCCCGGTGTCTGCGAGACCAACGCCTTCGGCGGCTACCACTCGGTGTCGGATCTCGGCCACGGCCCGACGATCTATGCCTATACGGGCGACCCGATCGTCGAGACGACGGCGGTCAACAACCCGGGCAACGATCCCGAGGGCTATCCCGATGCCGAGCACGTGATCGACATCGTCGCGCACGAGGTGAACGAGGCGATGACCGACCCCGAGGGAGTCGGCTATATGGACCCGAACGGGTTCGAGATCGGGGACAAGTGCGAGTTCGGACCCCAGGTCGGCACCCCGCTCGGGTTCGCCGCCGACGGATCCCCGTTCAATCAGGTGGTCAACGGCCACAAGTACCTGATCCAGGAGATGTGGGCCAACCGGGACAACAGCAACACCCCGAATTGCGTCCAGGCGACCACCAACACGACCAACCCGCTGCCGCTGCCGCAGGTCCACCTGACGCAGTTCTCGCGGACCGTCAGCGGCAACATCGAGCACCACACGGCGGGGGTCTCGGTCAAGGTCACGCTGCAGCGCGCGAGCGCCTCCGGCACGCCGGTCACGGTCGCGAGCGGATCTGCGACCACCGCCAGCGACGGTAGCTGGTCTGTGTCGCTTGGCACCCATGCGGTCGGCGACGACCGCGACGTCATCACGGTCGACTACTCGGGGGCCGGCGCGCCCAGGCCGAGCCGGCAGCAGATCCTCACCGGCAACGGGGGCAACCCGTTCACCGAGTCCGGCTGGACCGGCTGGGTCGCCATGGACAACGGCAGCTTGCTGACCAACACGCAGACCGTCCAGGGCTTCCCGCCGCCCACGATCACGCTCCAGCCATGCTTCCAGACCGGCGTGGAAGCGTTTACGGTCGGCGGCGTGCCCGGGACGGAATCGCCGACGGACTTCTGCAACACGTCGAGCGACGCGGCGACCGCGCCGCTCAAGGCGGCGGTCACACCCGGTCAGGCCGTCACCTGGAGCTCGCTCGACGACCGCGCGTTCACACCCCCGACCGATCCCAACCCCAATCTCACCGGCGCGCTGGTGAACCTGACCGTCCCGGCCGGCGAGGCTGACTCGGTGTCGTCGTTCTCTAACCCCTTCCTGGTTATTCCTCAGGGCGGGTTCCCGATGTGCACCGGCAATCTCGAGGCCCAGACCGTCACTTGCACCGGGCTCGCGGCGGGCGAGACCTACACGCTGAAAGCCGGAGGCAAGAGCGTTTCCGGCCAGGCCGACACAACGGGCGCGGTGTCCGTGCCGCTCGCGATCAAGGGCGGAGAGACGGTCGCGCTCTCAAACGGCTCGCGCACGCTGACGACGTTGCACGTCGCCCGCCTGCGGGCCGCGATCAAGGGAAACCAAACGGTGCTCTCGGGTGGGCAGTGCCAGCCCGGCGAGTACTACGGCCCGCCCATCACGACCCCGCCGACCAGCGCCTCGGCCGGCTCGATCGCCGGCGGCATCGCCCTCACCGGCGAGATCTGCCCGATGAACGGCAACGCCGCGGGGCTGCCTGCGAGCACGATCGCGCAGACTGACGAGCTCAGCGGCGGCCAGACCATGACCGAGGTGCCGAAGATCGTGAGCACCTCGCCGCTCAACGGCGCGAACTTGTTCGGCACGTTCACGGCCCGCGCCCGCGCGGGCTCCCCGGGACCGAAGAGCACCATCGCGCTCAAGATCACACGATCCGGCAAGACGGTGTTCGCGGCCTCGAACGTCAACACCAAGAACGGCGTGAAGGTCAGCGGTCTCCGGCGTGGCACCTATCACGCAATCTGGACGCTCATCGACGCCAACGGCGACACGCGCACTGCGACGACGCAGTTCATCCAGCAGCGGTAGTCGAAGCGCAATACCCCGGGCCGGGCCGCATGCGGCCCGGCCCGGGTCATCCCCCGAGCCGGTTCTGAGGCCTCCGGGGCTGGCGGATGATGGGGGGCATGGGTGTGCAGGTATCCGACGGTAGGGTGCCCGGCCCGGGCGGTCCAGAGGCGGCCCGGGTGCTGGCGGGGATGCTGGGTGACCCGCTCGCCGGGTACGTGCGGCTCGCGGCCCGGTACGGGGATGCGGTGCGGGTGCCGTTCGCGCCGCGGCGCTCGTGGTTTGTGCTGAGCCGGCCCGAGCACGCCGAGCACGTGCTGGCGGTGAACCAGGACGGATACGTGAAGGCGTTCACGTACCGGCCGCTGCGGGCGCTGGTGGGCAACGGGCTCCTGACCAGCGAGGGTGAGATGTGGCGGAAGCACCGGCGCCTGATCCAGCCAGTGTTCTCCCGCCGGGACGCAACTGGGTTCGGCCCGCAGATGGCGGCGGCCGCGCAGCGCCTGGCCAGCCGGTGGGCCGGGCTCGCCGACGGCTCGCTGATCGATGCGGCGCGGGAGATGAGCAGGCTGACCCTGGAGATCGTCGGGGTCGCCCTGTTCGGCGCGGACCTGGCCGATGACGCCGGCCAGCTGAGCCGGGCAATGAGCATTGGCCAGCGGGTTGCGGTGCTGACCACGTTCCTGCCCATCGCGTGGGGCCCGGTATCCACCCGGGCGGTCAGGGCTGCGGCGCGACGACTCGGGGGCACCGCCGAAGGCATCGAGGGCCCGGCGAGCCGGCTGATTGCGGCACGCCGGGCGGGCGCCCAGCCAGCCAGGTCATCGGGTGACCTGCTGGATGTGCTGCTGCGAGCGCGGGCGCAGGACGGTGAGCCGCTGACCGACGGCGAGATCTGCGACGAGGTGGCCACGTTCATGCTGGCCGGTCACGAGACGAGCGCGAACGCGCTGACCTGGTCGCTGGCACTGCTGTCGGCGTACCCCGCGGCCAGGGGGCGGCTGGAGGAGGAGCTGGCGGCAGTGCTCCCGGACCGCGACCCGGCGGCCGCAGATGTGCCCCGCCTGCCCTGGACGAGGGCCGTGGTATCTGAGGCGCTGCGGCTCTACCCGCCCGCCTGGACCATCGAACGCGACGCCCTAGCCGACGACGACGTCGCGGGCACACCGGTCCCGGCCGGAAGCATGGTCGCGATCTCCCCGTACCTGGTGCACCGGCACCCGGGCTTCTGGTCCGATCCGGCCGGGTTTGACCCGAGCCGCTTCCTTCCCGGCGGGGACGGCGACATCGCCACCCGGCACCGTTATGCGTTCATCCCGTTCGGCGGCGGCCGCCGGGCTTGCGTCGGCGCCTCCTTCGCCGAGCTGGAGACGGTGCTAGTGCTCGCCACCATCGCCAGGCGGTTCCGGCTGGAGCTGACCGCGCGCGGGATGCCGGCCCCCGTGGCCCAGGTGACCCTGCGGCCCGGGCAGAAACTGCCCATGCGCCTGCGGCATCGCTGACGGCCGCCCCTCGTTGCCGCCACCATCAACCCAGAGCCAGGGCAATGGCGTGCAAGGCCAGGCCCACACCCGCCCCCACCACCGTGCCGTTGATGCGGATGAACTGCAGATCGCGCCCGAGGAGCAGTTCCAGCTGGCTCGAGGTCTCGGCCGCATCCCACCTTTCGATGGTCCCGGTGACAAGGTCGGCGAGCTCGTCGTGGAACTGATCGGCGAGTGCCCTTGCTCCCGACTCGACCATGCGCTCGAGGCCCTGCTGGAGACGGCGGTCTGACCCGAGGCGCCGGCCCGCCGCTTCCAGCGCATCGGCCAGCCGGCGGCGCAGCTCAGATTGCGGGTCTGCCGCCTGGGCTCGCAGCGCCTCCTTAGCCTTCTGCCACAGCGACGAGGACCAGTCCCGGAGTCCTGCGCTACCCAATACCTCCCGCTTGAGGCGCTCGCCGCGCTCGCGTAGCTCCGGGGATGTCTCAAGACGGTCGGGGAGCCCGGCGATCCACTCGTCGAATTGATGCCGGGCCTCGTCGTCGGGATCGGCGGCCATGGCCGCCAGGCGGTGGCGCAGGCGGGTGAATAGGCGATCGAAAACCCGCCGGTATACCGCGTCGGGCACCCAGCCGGGCGACTCGGCCTCGAACAGCTCGCGAAGCTCCGGGTAGTGGTCGGCGAGGTATCGGTCGGCGGCGGACACCACAGCGTCGAACAGATCGGCGTGGTGCCCTCCGGCGATGATGACTCGCAGCGTCCGGCCCGCCAGCGGCGCCACCTCGACGGCATCTACCGCTCGGGTCAGTTCGGCGGTGAGCACACGCTGAACATCCTCGTCGCGGAAACCTTCGGCCACCGTGACCAGCAGATCCGCGGCGTGACCGGCGAAGCGAGCGGCATTGGCCCGGTCAGTAAGCCAGGCGGCCAGGCGGGGCACGAGACGGGCGGAGCGGATCCGCTCGGCAAGAACGTCGGCGTTGAGGAAGTTCTCCTGGACGAACTGGCCGAGAGTAACGGCGAACTGGTCCTTGCGCTCGACGAGCAAAGCGGTGTGCGGTATCGGCAGGCCCAGGGGGCGGCGGAAGAGGGCCGTCACCGCGAACCAGTCCGCAACGCCGCCGACCATGGAGGCCTCGGCGCCGGCCTGTACGTAGCCAAGGAGCGTCCCGTGGGCGCCGACCACGGTCACGGCCAGGAACAGCACGGTTACTCCCACGAGGAGACCGGTGGCCCGTCGGCGTGCGGCAGCCAGACGGCGCGCCCGCAAGGCCGCGGGCCCGCGCTCGAGCGCAGGTCCCGGTGAAGCGGACGTCGTCGCGGCAGGTTCCATGGATAGCCTCCGGTCGGTCCAGGGCGCAGCACGGGAATCCGCGCCCACGCGGATCGGATGGTTCTACCAGGAAGTTAGCCTCAGCGCCTGGACGTGGTCGCTTCGCCAGCCGCTAGCGTGTTGCAGATTACAACCTAAAAGAGGGGACATGACTCGCGAAGCCGCCCTGACCGACTGAGACGACGGTGACATCGCCACGTTCGCGCACCTGGTCACCGCTTCAACCAGAGCAAGGGGGGGTTGTCAGCGACCGCCGGACGACCAATTCCAAGCGGTCGGTGCTGATCGGCGGCCCGGCGGGTTTTACCTCAACGGCGAACGAATGCAGATCTTCGGCCTCAACCGCCATCAGCTCTTCCCCTACACCGGCATGGCGATGGCGGCCCGGCTGCAGCGCAGGGACGCCGAAATCCTGAAGCACGACCTGAACTGCAACATGGTCCGCTGCGCGCACTACCCGCCATCGCCGCACTTCCTGGATGCCTGCGACGAGCTGGGCCTGATGGTGTGGGAGGAGTCGCCGGGGTGGCAGTACGTCGGCGGCGCCGCCTGGCAGGAGCAGGCGGTGCGCGACGTGGCCGGCATGGTGACCCGCGACCGCAGCCGGCCGTCGGTGATCGTCTGGGGCACCCGGCTGAACGAGACCGCCGACCACCCGGGTCTTTATGCCCGGACTCGGCGCATCGCCGGCGAGCTTGACGGTTCACGGCAGACGTCAGGAGCGATGGCTCACCGTTCCGCGGCCCGCTGGGACGAAGACGTTTTCGCCTACAACGACTACCACGCACGCCGCGGCAGAGCCCGGCTGCTGCCACCGCTGCCCGGCGTGCCCTACCTGATCAGCGAGGCCGTGGGAGCGCTGTCCGGTCGGTCGGCGTACCGCTGGATCGACACCGGGGCGGTGCTGGCCACCCAGGCGTTCCTGCACGCCCAGGCGCACAACGGTGCCCGATCAGACGCCGGCTACGCGGGACTGCTCGGCTGGGTCGGCTTCGATTACGCCTTGCTCAACGGCGGGAACCGGATCTGGAGAGCCCTGAAGACACCGGGGTCCTCGATACTTTCCGCGTAGCCAAGCCCGGCGCCGCGTTCTACCGCTCGCAGGTCGATCCGCGGGTCCGGCCCGTGGTCTTGCCGGTCTTCTTCTGGGACTTCGGCACCAGGTCACCGCGGGAAGGCCCGGGGCCGGAAACGATGATCGCCACCAACTGCGACCGGCTTGAGATCTACCTCGCCGGCGGGCATTTGGCAACCGGGACCCCCGACCGGGCCCGGTTCGGCAACCTCGCCTATCCGCCCGTGTTCGCGGACCTCACCGTCGACGGCTCGAGCCACCCCGAGTTGCGCATCGACGGCTACGTGGGCGAGCAGCAGGTGGCGTCGGTCCGCATGTCCGCCGACACCTCACGCGACCGTCTCGCGCTCACCGCTGACCACCCGGCGATCCAGGCGGACGGCACAGATACCACCAGGCTCACCTTCCGCGCGGTCGACGCTTACGGCAACCAGCGGCCGCACGTCACCGGCGACGTCACCTTGTCGCTGACGGGCCCGGGACAGCTGGACGGTGACAACCCGTTCCCGCTGGGGATCTACGGCGGCATCGGCGGCGCCTTCCTCCGCTCGATCCCCGGCCGCGCTGGCATGGTGACCGTCACCGCCAGCCACGCCCGGCTCGGCTCCAGCACGATCAGCGTGATGACAACCCCGCTTGCACCCAGCCGGAGACTCGCCCCGTGAGCGACGGCTGCGCTATCCCCCCGGCCCTTCCCGCCACGCTTCGGTCAGGTGTGCCAGGAGTCCGGGCCGCCCGGCGCAGGCTGGTAGCGGCACACGATGCGGGTGCGGACGGAAGAGTCCAGGTACGCCCCGGCCCCCCCGCCGCCAGGTCGAGGGTGCTGTCAGCACCCGTATCCTGCGCCGGAAGCTAGCCGGCTGACGACCGGCAGGTGGTCTGACGCGGCGGGATCGTCGGTGCTGAACCCCGTCCATGTGGCACTCAGCCGCTGACTGGTGAAGATGTAGTCGATGCGGGCCGCCGGCGCATCGGTCTGCGGGGCGAGCGGGCCGGCGCCGGGGCCTGCGGTCCATGTGTCCGTAAGTGCCGCCCTGAGGGTGTCGATCTCCGGCGTCTGCGGGCGTGCGTTGAAGTCGCCGAGCAGCACGGCGGGGTCATTCTCATTGACCAGTTGCACGACTTGCTGTGCCTGCCGGACCCGGTCCGTCGCCGAGAATGCGGCCAGGTGGGTGACGTAAACGTGCAGCAGGACGCCGGGCATGTCCACCTCGGCGTGCAGAAGGCCGCGCTGTTCTTCGCCGGGGGACCGGAACAGATGCGCGTTCTCCCATCGGGCTATCGGGTAACGAGACAGGACGGCATTGCCGAACTGGGCCCGCGGTTTCCCCGGCTCAGGGGGATCGAGGTCGATGTTGGCGCCGTAGGCGACGTGGCAGCTAAGCAGCTCCGCCAGCTCGGCCACTTGGTCGGTCCAGTCGCTGCGCTTGGCGAAGTTGCGATCGACTTCCTGCAGGCCGGCGATGTCGGCGCCGCCGGCCCTGATCACGCGGGCGATGCGTGCGAGGTCCAGGACACCGTCGGTACCCTCCCCGTGATGAATGTTGAACGACGTCACGGTGACGGTGGTCTCAGCCGGTGCCATGACGTCAGCACATCATGGAACAGGCGCGGGGGTCGGCGGGCCGGGCGGCGATCTAAGCTCCTGTGGTATGGGTGAGCGTCAGGTTGTGCTGTTGCATGGCCAGCCCGGTTCGGGTGCGGACTGGCGGCAGCTGACTGGCCTGCTGCCGGCCGGGCTGCGGGTGGTGGCGCTGGACCGGCCCGGGTATGGGGCCAGCCGGCGGGGCGCCGGCGGCTTCGGCTATAACGCTCGCGCCGTTGTGACGGAGCTGGATGCCCGCGGCATCGAGCGGGCGGTGCTGGTGGGCCACTCCTACGGGGGCGGCGTCGCGATGGCGGCAGCCCAGCTGGCGCCGGAACGGGTCGAGGCCCTGGTACTGCTGGCCAGCGTCGGCCCGGGCTGCCTGACCGGCTGGGACCGGCTGCTCGCCGCGCCGGTGGCCGGGGAGGTGTGCGCGGTCACGGCGTGGTCGCTGACGCCGTGGCTGGCCCGGGTCCGGCTGGCGGCCATCGCCGCGCTGCGGCGGCGGCCCATCGCCGCCAACGAGCATGTCAACTGGCACATCTGGGGCCACACGTACCGCGATCACGGGCCGGTTTGGCGCAGTTTCCTCATCGAGCAGCGTGCGCTGGTCGACGAGGTCGGCGGCCTCACCGCGTCGCTGGCCAGCATGGCGCAGCCGGTGCTGCTGGTCGCCGACCCGCGCGACACGCTCATCCCGGTCAGCACCACCCACCAGCTGGCCGCGGTCCTGCCCGATGCCCGCGTGCAGCTTGTGGACCAGATCGGCCACCACCTTCCCCGCCGCGGGGCGCCACAGATCGCGGCCGCGATCACAGAGTTCCTGGCCGACCTGGATCAGCGGCCAGCACCAGCCTGACCATCGGCTCGCCTGGCTCCGCGGCCCGCCGGCCAGGATTCCGGGCTGTGTTCTGCACCACTGAGCCGCTTTACTGACCGCACGATCAGCCTAGTGTGGGCGTTGTGACGTCCGGATCAAGTCGTTCGACGTTTCCCGGCAGGTTTGGGCTGCGGAGGGTTTGCTGGACGCGGTCGGCGCCGGGGGCGCCGATGCGCTGGTAGATCGTGAGTGCCTGCCGCAGGGGTACGACGGCCTGGCTGGAGTTGCCTTCTTGCAGGTGGCTGTGACCGATTCCCTCCAGGGCGCGTGCTTGCTCTGGGGCCGCGCTGATGTCGCGGGCGATGGCTAGCGCCCGGCTGTGCTGGTCGCGGGCCTGGGCTGTGGCCG
>Ga0207693_10001114_pt1 | contig 24158 bp, 15 predicted proteins | sample LARL81metaG_FD_184347 | JGI IMG/M metagenome (GOLD analysis project Ga0207693, IMG submission 184347) | Corn, switchgrass and miscanthus rhizosphere microbial communities from Kellogg Biological Station, Michigan, USA - LAR L8-1 metaG... | ecosystem: Host-associated > Plants > Roots >... | reverse complement strand
GCATGTTCTGCTCGGGCGCCAACATCTACATGCTCGGCGCGTCGTCGCACGCGTGGAAAGTCAACTTCTGCAAGTTCACCAACGAAACGCGCAACGCCATCGAGGACGCAAGCTTTTACTCGGGATTGAAATCGATCGCCGCGCTGAACGGCACGACGGCCGGCGGCGGCTACGAGCTGGCGCTCGCCTGCGACGAAATCCTGATGATCGACGACCGGTCGTCGACGGTGAGCCTGCCCGAAGTCCCTCTGCTGGCCGTGCTTCCGGGCACCGGCGGGCTGACCCGGCTGACGGACAAGAGAAAGCTTCGCCGCGATCTCGCCGACGTTTTTTGCACGACCATCGAAGGCGTGCGCGCCGATCGCGCCAAGGCCTGGGGCCTGGTCGACGACATTGCGACGCCGAGCACCTTCGGTCAGACGCTCTCCCGTCGCGCGAAGGATCTCGCTGCGGCGGGCGCGCGTTTCTCTGAATCTGAAGATGCGCCGCCGCGCGGCATCGTGCTCGCTCCGCTCAAAAGGACGGTTACCGAGGCCGGCATCGGTTATCCGAACCTCGACGTCGCGCTCGATCGCGCCGCGCGCATCGCGACATTCACGCTGCGCGCTCCGGCGGATCAGACTCCCGACTCGATCGAAGCGATCACGGCGCAGGGGGCGAACTGGTGGCCGCTGGCGCTTGCGCGCGAGCTCGACGACGCGATGCTGTTGCTGCGCACCAACGAGCTCGACATCGGCACCTGGGTGATGCGAACCGCCGGCGATCCTGCGGCGGTCATGGCGGTCGATGCGACGCTCGCCAAGCACGCCGACCACTGGCTGGTGCGCGAGACGATCGGCCTGTGGCGGCGCACCTTGTCCCGGCTCGACGTGTCGGCGCGCTCGGTGTTCGCGCTGATCGATCGCGGCTCGTGCTTTGCCGGCACCCTGCTCGAGCTGGCACTCGCGGCGGACCGCAGCTATATGCTGGCACTCCCCGACGCGCGCGATGCCGAACCCGCTATCGCGCTGTCGGCGCAGAATTTCGGCGCCTATCCGATGTGCAACGGACGCACGCGGCTCGCCAATCGTTTTGCCGTTGATACGCTCGCACCGGACCGCGTCGGCGTCATGCTGCGCTCCGATGCCGCGCGCGAAGCGGGTCTGGTCACGTTCACGCCGGACGACATCGACTGGGACGACGAGATCCGGCTTGCGTTGGAAGAGCGCGCGAGCCTGTCGCCCGATGCGCTGTCCGGCATGGAGGCGAGCCTGCGCTTTTCGGGACCCGAGACGATGCACGCGCGCATATTCGGCCGGCTGGCGGCGTGGCAGAACTGGGTTTTCCAGCGGCCGAACGCGGTCGGCAAGGACGGCGCGCTGAAGCTTTTCGGCAGCGGCACGCGGGCAAAATTCGACTGGGAACGCGTCTAGCTAACGGACGCTCCGAGGCAAGCGATCATGGCGATCAACTACAACGAAAAGATTCCGAACAACGTCAATCTGACCGACGATAGAACGCTGCAACGCGCGCTCGAGCATTGGCAGCCGAAGTTCCTGCAGTGGTGGCAGACGATGGGTCCGTCCGACTTCGCTGCCGCGGACATCTACCTGCGCACCGCGGTTGGCGTCGACGCCGCAGGTTGGGCAAGCTACGGCGAGGTGCGCATGCCTGACTACCGCTGGGGCATCTTCCTCGCCGACGCCGAGCCGGCACGCACCGTAGGGTTCGGCGACCACATGGGCGAGGCGGCATGGCAGCAGGTGCCCGGCGAATATCGCTCGCCGCTGCGGCGGCTGATCGTCACCCAGGGGGATACCGAGCCGGCGTCGGTCGAGCAGCAGCGCCTGCTCGGGCACAGCTGTCCGTCGCTGTACGACCTGCGCAACCTGTTCCAGATCAACGTCGAGGAAGGCCGCCACCTGTGGGCGATGGTCTATCTGCTGCACGCATATTTCGGGCGCGATGGACGCGAGGAAGCCGAGGAGTTGCTCGAGCGGCATTCGGGCGACGCCGACAAGCCGCGGATCCTGGGGACGTTCAACGAGCCGGTGACCGACTGGCTGTCGTTTTTCATGTTCACCTATTTCACCGACCGCGACGGCAAATATCAGCTCAAAAGCCTCGCCGAATCGGCGTTCGACCCACTGGCGCGGACGACCCGGTTCATGCTGACCGAAGAGGCGCACCACATGTTCGTCGGCGAGACCGGGCTTTCGCGCGTGATCAAGCGCGCGCTGGAGGTGATGACCGAGCTCGGCACCGACGATCCCGCGGCAGTGCGTAACGCCGGCGCGATCGATCTGCCGACGTTCCAGCGCTACCTCAATTTCTGGTTCTCATCCTCGCTCGACCTGTTCGGATCGGAAGTGTCGTCGAACGCCGCGTCGAGCTTCGCCACCGGCCTCAAGGGCCGCCCCGACGAGTCGCAGTACGACGATCACCGCTGTGTCGACGTTGCGTTCGAGCTCGCGCAGCCCGATCGGGCGCGCGGCATCAAGACCGAGAGCATTCCGCTGCGCAACGCGATGAACGAAGTGCTGCGAACCTCGTACGTGCGCGACTGCGAGCTGGGGCTCAAGCGCTGGAACCGCCAGTTCGAGCGTGCGGGCATGGGGCAGCGCCTGGCGCTGCCGTCGCCGCGCTTTCACCGCGCGATCGGCGTCTGGGCCGGCGTGCACTGCGATCCGGAGGGCGCGATTATCGACGAGAGCGAATTTCGTCGCCGCGAAGGTGAATGGCTGCCGACCGCTGCCGACCGCACGTTCGTGAAGAGCCTGATGCGGCAGGTCATCGCGCCCGGCAAGATGGCCGGCTGGATCGCCCCGCCCGAGCGCGGCATCAACAGCCTTCCGATCGAATACGAGTACGTGCGGCTATAGCACCGTAACAAGTCGGACTGGGCTGACCGGGCGAGTGAGAATGCGCGGCGGCAAGACGGCGGTGGCGCGAAGGGCCCGGAGCAAAGCCGGCGCGAAGGGCGAGGAGTGCGTCGGTAAGCGCCGCCCGCCCCGGGCAAGGGCAATCGAGCAATTGCCGTGCCACGTGTCACCACCACGCGCCAGCTGCGATTTGCCGCGCCGGACCGCATCGGCAGCGACGCGCCGCGGCACTAAGGCGCCGCGGCCCGCCGTTCCTAAGGCTGCGGTTGCGGCTGGGGCGCGCCTTCGACCGTGGTCGCCGCAGCCTTGTGGTGATCTGCAGCGAGCAACATGTACACCGCAGGTACGACGAACAGCGTGAACAGCGTGCCGATCGACAGGCCGGTAAAGATCACCAGGCCCATCGCGTGGCGGCCGGCCGCACCCGCGCCCGCGGCGATCACCAGCGGCACGACGCCGAGCACCATCGCCGCGGTCGTCATCAGGATCGGTCGCAGGCGCACTCCTGCGGCTTGCTCGATCGCCTCGCGCTTGGTCTTGCCTTCGGCTTGCAGCTGGTTGGCGAACTGCACGATCAGGATGCCGTGCTTGCTGATCAGCCCCATCAGCGTCACCAGTCCGACTTGCGTGTAGATGTTGAGCGTCGCAAGCCCGAGGTTGATGAAGATCAGCGCGCCGAACAGCGCCAGCGGCACCGACACCAGGATGACAACCGGATCGCGAAAGCTCTCGAACTGCGCCGATAGAGCGAGGAAAACGATGATCACCGCGAACAGCAGGGTGATCACGAACCCGCCGGACTCCTGCACGAACTGGCGCGAGACGCCCGAGTAGTCGTACGAGTAGCCGCTGGGCGCGACCTGCTGCAGCGTCGTCCGCATGAAGTCGAGCACCTGGTTCTGCGACACCGCCGGCGAATAGACACCGAAGATCGTTGCCGAGTTGAGCTGCTGGAAGCGCGCGATGCCCTCGGGGACCACCTCGGTTTTCTGCGTCGCCACCGTCGACGCCGGGACCAGCGATCCGTCGGCGGTGCGGATGTGATAGTCGAGCACCTGGCTGGCGTTCAACCGATCCTCCTGCAGCACCTGCGGGATCACCTTGTACGAGTGGCCTGCGATCGAGAAATAGTTGACATAGCCGCCGCCCAGCGCCGCGCCGAGCGCGGCGCCGACGTCCTGCTGCGTCATCCCCAGCGTCGCCACCATGTCGCGATCGACGTGGACCGTCGTCTGCGGCTTGTCCACCTTGAGATCGGTATCCACATAGAAGAACATCCCGCTGGCCTGCGCCTTTGCCAACACCGCCTGCGCGACGTCATTGAGCTTCTGGTAGGGCTCGGTCGTCTTGATCACGAACTGCATCGGCAGGCCTTGCGAGCCAGGCAGCGACGGGAACTGGAAGGCGGCCACCCGCGCGCCGGCGACGCTGTTCCATTTCTGCTGCAGCTCCTGCTGCAGCTGGGTGGCACTCTTGGTCCGCTCACTCCAGGTCTTGAACAGCACGCCGCCGAAGCCCTGGTTGGTGGTCGGTACGCCGGTGATCTGGAACATCTGGTCGTACTCGGGAATACTCTTGGCGATCTCGAACACCTGCTTCGAGTAGACATCCATCTGCTGCGAAGTCGCGTTAGGCGGGCCGATGATCTGGGTCAGCACGATGCCCTGGTCCTCCTGCGGCGCGAGCTCCGACTTCGACGTCATGAAAAGATAGACGACGCCCGCGAGCAGTATCACCCCCATGACCACCGGAACCGACCATGTATCGAGCGTGCCGTGCAATCGCCGCTGGTAACCGCGATGCAGGCGGTCGAATTGCCGGTCGATGAAGCGGACGAAGCGCCCGCTTTCCTGCTCGCTGCGGAAAAAGCGCGACGTCATCATCGGCGACAAGGTCAGCGCGACGATGCCCGACACCGTTACCGCTCCGGCAAGGGTGAAGGCGAATTCGGTGAACAGCGCGCCGGTCAGCCCCCCCTGGAAGCCGATCGGAACGTAGACCGCGACCAGCACGATCGTCATCGCGATAATCGGTCCGCCGAGCTCGCGAGCGGCGATCAAGGAGGCCTGAAGCGGCGATTTGCCCTCCTCCTTCATGTGCCGGTCGACGTTCTCGACGACGATGATCGCGTCGTCGACGACCAGGCCGATCGCCAGGACCAGCGCCAGCAAGGTCAGCAGGTTGATCGAATAGCCGAACGCCAGCATGACGAAAAAGGCGCCAATCAGCGACAGCGGCATCGCGATCAGCGGGACTATGACGGCACGGAAGCTGCCGAGGAAAAGGAAGATGACAATCGCGACGATTGCCAGCGACTCGCCCAGCGTCTTGATCACCTCGTCGATCGAGCTGCTGATGAACTTTGTCGAGTCGTAGACGATGTCGCCGGTGATGCCGTTGGGCATCTCGGCCTGGATATCGGGAAACACTTTGCGCACGCGCTTGACGACGTCGAGCACGTTGGCGTCCGGTGCGACCTTGATGCCGATGAACACCGAGTTGCGTCCGCCGAATGCGGTCGAAAAATCGTAGTTCTCCGCGCCGAGACTCACGGTCGCGACGTCTTCGAGACGCACAATTGCGCCGTCCTTCTGCTTGATCACCAGCTTCTTGAATTCGTCCACCGAGTGCAGGCTGGTCGCCGCAGTCAGGTCGACGCTGACCATCTGGCCCTTGGTCGTGCCGAGGGCCGCGAGATAATTGTTGTTACCCAGCGCCGTGCGTATGTCGGTCGCGGTGACGCCGTAGGCCGCCATCCGTGCCGGGTCGAGCCAGGCCCGCAGCGCAAAGGTCCGCGCGCCGAGGATTTCGGCGACCTGCACGCCTTCGATCGAATCCAGCTTCGGCTTGACGACGCGGACCAGGTAGTCGGTGACGTTGTTGTTGGGTAGCGCCTGCCCGAAAAAGCCCATGTACATCGCGTCGATCTGCTGCCCGACCTGCACGTTAAGCACCGGCTGCTGCGCCTCGGGCGGCAACTGGTTGCGCACCGAGTTGACCTGCGTGTTGATTTCGGTCAGCGCGCGGTTGGCGTCGTAGTTGAGGCGCAAAGTCGCCGTGATCGACGACACACCCGACGTGCTGGTCGATGACAGGTAGTCGATACCCTGCGCCTGCGCGATCGCGCCTTCGAGCGGCTGGGTGATGAAGCCGGCGACGGTCGCCGCGTCGGCGCCGTAATAGGCAGTGCTGATCGTGACGACGGCATTCTGTGTCTTCGGGTACTGCCGTACCGATAGGCCCAACAACGATCGGACACCGAGCACAAGGATCAGAAGGCTGATCGTCGTCGCAAGCACGGGCTTGCGAATGAAGATGTCGGTGAAGTTCATTATTTTTCCTGCACGGTCGGATTGGGGTTATTCGTCGGCTGAACCGAATTGTCGATGACCAGCGGGGTGCCATTCTTGAGCTTCACCTGGCCGCTGGTGACGACCTGCGTGCCCGGCTCGATGCCCTTCAGGATCGCCACCTGGTCGCCGCGGGTCGGACCGGTCGTCACGAACACCTGCTGCGCAGTCAGTTGCTGGTTGCCCTTCGCGTCCTTCTGGTCCGACGTCTTGACGACGAATACGGTATCGCCATAAGGGTTGAACGTGATCGCCGTCTGCGGCAAGGTCAAATAGCGCTGCTGCGCGCCCCGGTCGACCCTGACGCTGGCGAACATGCCGGGCAGCAGCTCGCGCTTGGGGTTCGGCACCGTCGCTTCGATCTGCACGTTGCGCGTCGCGGGATCGATCTTCGGGTTGATCGCATTCACCTTGCCGATGAAAGTCTGCCCCGGGTAGGCATCGCTGGTCAGCGTCACTTTCTGTCCCACCGAGATCTGCGGCAGCTGTTGCTGCGGCAGATTGAAGTCGACGTAGATCGGGTCGATCGTCTGCAGCGTGACCAGCTTGTCGGCCGGGTTCAGGTACTGCCCCGGATTGACGGTGCTGATGCCCAGCTTGCCGGTGAACGGGGCTCGCAGCGTCTTCTTGCGGATCAGCGCCGCCTGTTGCGCGACTAGCGCCTGCTTGCTCTTCAGGTCCCCGGCATCGGCGTCGACCTGGGCCTTGCTGGCGACTTCCGCGGCGAGCAGTTGTTTGTCGCGCTCGTAGACCGTCGCCGCGAGATCGGCCGCCGCCTGCAGCGAATTGAGTTGCGCGATCTCGGTCTCGTCGTTGAGCTGGGCGAGCACCTGGCCGGCCTTGACCTCGTCACCCGATTTGAAGTTGATGCTGCGGACCAGTCCTGCGACCTCGGTCGTCACGTCGACGCCGCGTATCGCGCGCAGCGTGCCGATCGCATTGAGCTGCGGCTGCCATTCCTGGTAGTCGACCTTGGCCGCGCTGACCGTCGCCGGAGGCACCGGCGCGGAGGCCATGTATTTCTGCATCATGTAGCCCTTGAATACATTGAAGCCCACGATGCCGCCGAGCAGCACTCCGACGAGCACCAGCATGATGATCATGCGTTTCTTCATTGAAGGCTTCATCGCAAACTTCTCCGTTCGAATGTTCGAGTAGGAATCGGTGGTGAGTTTGAATCGCCGGCGCGATCAGGCCGGAGGCGCGGCCGCGTCGCCGTTCCACCAGCCGCCGCCGAGCGCCTGGAACAGCGCCGCGGTGTCGGCGTAGCGGTTCGCCTGGGCCTGGACCAGCGCGAACCGCGCCACGTTGAACTGGCGCTGCGCATCGAGCAGCGCGATATAGTTCGTGGCGCCGAGCTGGAATTGCCGTTGTGTCAGGTTCAGCGTCTCGCGGGCGAGCGCTTCGGCGTCGGACTGCGCCTTCAACGTTCGCGCATCGGCCTCTAGCGCGCGCAGGGCATCGGCCACGTTCTGGAAGGCGAGCAGCACCGTCTCCCGATACTGCGCCGCGGCCTGGTCGTAGGCCGCGACGGCGGCCAGGCGCTTGTGCTCGAGTTCGCCGGCGTGGAACAGCGGTTGCAGCAATCCGGCGCCGATGCTCCATATGCTCGGGCCGGCAAAAAGATTATGCAGCTCGGTCGACTGCGCACCGAAGCTGCCGGTCAGGTTGATCTGCGGATACTGGTTTGCCGTGGCGACCCCGATCTGCGCGCTGGCCTGGTGCAGCAGCGCCTCCGCGGCGCGGACATCGGGCCGCTGCCGCGCCAGCGCCGACGGCAGCGAGAGCGGCAAGTCCTGCGGCAAGGTCAAGGCGGCCAGATCGAAGGTGGGAATGCCGCCGTCGCTGGGGACCCGGCCGGCGAGTGCGGCGAGTTGGTGGCGCGTCTGGGCAAGCTCGCGCTCGAGCGGCGGCAGGAGGGCCTCCGTTTGCGCGGCCTGCGCTTGTTGCGCTACCAGATTGAGCCGGCCAACCGCCCCGAGCTGGAACTGGCGGCGCACCAGGTCGAGCGACTGGTTCTGGGCATTGATGATCTCGCGCGTCGAATCGATCTGCGCGCGTAACGATGCTTCCCGGATGGCGGCAGTGACGACGTTCGATGTCAACGCGAGGTGGGCGCCGGCGAGCTGGTACTCCTGATAATCGACCAGCGATTGCAGCGCTTCGAGTTCGCGCCGGTTGCGGCCGGCGACGTCGAGCGCATAAGACACGTTGACCGACGCGTTGTACAGATTGAATATCGTCGTGCCCGCACCGGGCTGGCCAAACGAAGCGCCCGTAATCTTCTGGCGCGTCGCCCCCAGGGTGCCATCGACCTGCGGATAAAGCAGTGCTCCGGTCTGCGCCGCCAGGTTTTCGCGCGCGACCCGCAACGCGGCCTCGGCGGCGGTCAGGTTGGGGCTGTCTGCGATCGCCTGTCGCACCAGCCGATCGAGCGGATCGGAATGGAACAGTGTCCACCATTGCGAAGGCAGATCCTGTCCCGGCGCGAAACGCTGCGTGCTGCCCGCGGCGCCAGGGGCGGACGCGGTCTCACCGGGCAGATCGGCCTCGGTATAGCGGGGTGCCGCAGGTGCATCCGGCTCCCGGAAATTCGGACCCACCATGCAGCCGGCAAGAAGCGCACTCGCTGCCCCAATGAATATTGCGCGACGCATTGTTTTCACCTTGCCGCCCCCGTGATCGACCGTTATCGGCCCGCAGTCGCCGCGCGCAATTTACGCGCCGGCGACACCCCGTTCCCCACCCAAGCGTCGTTCGTTAGCTTGGGGCGATGATTCGTCTGTTCAAGGCCGGTCGCCTGGAGTGCGGACGGGCCTTGGGTTTGGTGGGCCCGGCTGGACTCGAACCAGCGACCAAAGGATTATGAGTCCTCTGCTCTAACCAACTGAGCTACAGGCCCGCGCGGCGCGGTCCGCGATTATAGCCGACGCGTCTCGCCATCCGCAGTTGTCTGTGTCTCGTGATGTGCTGCCTTCAACTCCGGCCGCGCGGCACTCGTTCTGTCGCCGCGCGACGCCCTGTAATCCTTGCTCGATGAAGCCCCGGCGCGCGCTTCCTTAGCGGCACCGAGTGTGCGTTCGACCGTCCAGCCCGCAGCGGCTTCGCTCACATCGCGCACGCGACCCGCCGGTGGCACGGTGCGGCGACGGCGAGACCTGGCCCTGCCGGCGAATATCATCGCGATGGCGAGGCCCGATGCGGCCAGCGCCGCCAGCAGCATGTCGTGTCGCAATTGAGCGCTGTCCTCTTCCATTGCGCCAAACAGCGCGACGGTGATCGACAGGCCGATCAGCAATCCTGTACTAAAATCAAGCAAGTTTCGGGATGGCGACATCGCGCTGGCTTTCATCCGCATTCAATCGCCGGCCGCCGCGGCAGCGGCGTTGCCTGCGGCGGAACGAATCGGCCGCGCCAGCCAGATGACACCGATCAGGCCCAGGAACAGCAGGGCGGACATGAAGAAGATATCGTTGGCCGACAACATGAATGCCTGCTGATCGATCAGCCGGTTGAGCATCTGGTAGCTCTGTTGCTGGCCGACGCCGCCGGCATGCAGCTTATCCAGCGCCTGCAGCGCGTTGGCGTCGAATGGCGAGATGTGCTCGGCCAGCTGCGCGTGATGCAGGCTCGCGCCGCGGTCCCACATCGTCGTGGCGATCGAGGTGCCGAACGATCCGGCCGTGATACGCGCGAAGTTGAACAGTCCCGATGCCGCGGGAAACCGGTCGGGCGAGAGCCCGGACAGGCTGAGGCTGACCAGCGGGATGAAGAACACCGCCAGCGCCGCACCTTGCACTATCGTCGGCACCATCAAGGTGCGAAAGTCGGCGTCGGTGTTGAACTGCGAGCGCATGTAGAGCACCACCGCGAAGATTGCAAACGACACGGTCGCGAACACCCGCGGGTCGACCTTGGTGATGTTCCTTCCGACCAGTGGCGACAGCAGAATCGCCAGCAGTCCCACCGGCGCCAGCACCATGCCCGCCATCGTCGCGGTGTACCCCATGTATTGCTGCAGCCACAACGGTAGTAAGACCAGATTGCCGAAGAATGTTCCGTAGGCGACCGACATTGCCACCGTGCTGGTCCAGAAATTCCGCCGCTGGAACAGTCGCAGATCGACGACAGGATGGCGCTCGGTCAGCTCCCATACGAGGAACAGGACAAATCCGACGACGACGACGGCTGCGAGGATCGCGATCTGCGGCGACTCGAACCAATCGAGATCCTTGCCGCGGTCGAGCATCACCTGCAGCGCGCCGACCCAGATTACCAGCAGACCCAATCCCACGCCGTCGATCGGGAGCCGCACCGTCGCCGTTTCGCGCGCACGGTAGATCATCCAGGTCACTGCGGCGGCCGCGATGCCGACCGGAATGTTGATATAGAAAATCCACGGCCACGAGATGTTGTCGGTGATCCATCCACCGAGCAGCGGGCCCGCGACCGGAGCGACCAGCGTCGTGATCGACCACATCGCCAGAGCCGTGCCTGCCCGCTCCTTCTTGTAACTCGACAACAGCAGCGACTGCGACAGCGGAATCATTGGCCCGGCGACCGCGCCCTGGATCACGCGAAACAGGATCAGCAGCCCGAGCGAAGGCGCCAGCGCGCAAAGAAATGACGACAGTACGAACAGCAGCACCGAAAAGGTGAACAGCCGCACTTGTCCAAAGCGTTGCGTCAGCCATCCCGTCAGCGGCAGCGAAATCGCGTTGGCGACGCCGAACGAAGTGATCACCCAGGTGCCCTGATCAGGGGAGACGCCCAGGTCGCCGGCGATCGCGGGGATCGACACGTTGGCGATCGACGTGTCGAGCACGTTCATGAACGTGGCCAGCGACAGGGCGATCGTGCCCAGCACCAGCGCGCTGCCGGTCAGCGGCGGCGCAGCCGCGTTCGGACCGACCGCGGGAGGCGCAGCGGGGGCCGGTGCAACGGCCGGGGCCGCAGGCAGTGTTGCGTCCGTCATCGCGCGTGCCTAGAGCGGGCGTCCGTTCAGCGTCGCCGCCGGATGGGCACTGCGGGCAAGAGTGCGCGCACCGGTCGTTTCGGGTGCGGCGGTCGACCGCGCAAGATCGGCCGGGGGCAGCGGCGCGCCACGCTCGTTGGCGGCGATGATCGCCTTGACCCGCGCGTCGGCCAGTTCTCCGAGCGAATGAAAGACGTCGGTCTCGACCGCCTGTGCCGGTTGACCAATCTGCGGCAGCCGATCGCCTGCGCGTTGCCGTGTGTCCACTTCGACCTGCATCGACAGGCCGATCTGCAGCGGATGCGCGGCAAGCTCCTCCGGATCGAGTCCGATTCGAACCGGAACGCGCTGCACGATCTTGATCCAGTTGCCGGTCGCATTCTGCGCCGGCAGCAGCGCGAACGCCGATCCGGTACCGGCACCGAAGCCGGCGATCGTGCCGTGATAGACGACTTTGCCGCCGTAGATGTCGGCGTGCAGTTTAACCGGCTGTCCGACGCGCATCGAAGCGAGCTGAGGCTCCTTGAAATTGGCGTCGACCCAGACCTGATCGAGCGGCACGATCGCCATCAGCGACGCTCCCGGGCTCACGCGCTGTCCGAGCTGCACCGCGCGCTTGGCGACGAAGCCGGAGACTGGCGCCGGCAGTGTGGTGCGGGCGTAGGCAAGATACGCGTCACGCACGTGCGCTGCGGCGTTCTTGACGTCCGGATGTTCGTCTATCGTCGTGTGATCGACGCGGGCACGGTTGGCTGCGAACTGCTGCTGCGCGCCCGACAGTCCTGCGCGCGCCCCGGACACCGCCTCGCGTGCATGCTGCAGTTCTTCGCCCGAGATCGCGCCCGAGCTCGACAGGCGCTCGCGGCGCGCCAGATCGGATTCGGCGGTGGCGAGCTCGGCCTGGCGGATGGCGATAGCGCTCTGCAACTGAGAGCTGGTGGCAAAAAGGCTCCGCACCTCGCGCACGGTGCGCGCAAGCTGGGCTTCGGCCTGGTCGAGAGCGACCTTGCTGTCGGCCTCGTCCAGCCGCACCAGCGTCTGTCCGGCCTTGACGAACTGCGTATCATCGGCGCCGATCGCGACGACGGTGCCGGAAATCTGCGGCGTGATCTGCACGACGTTGCCGCTGACATACGCGTCATCGGTCGATTGCTCGTAGCGCAACGCCAGCGCCCAGTAAAGTCCCCAGGCGATGCCGATCACGGCAAAGACTCCGATGGCCAGCGCCAGCCAGCGCTTGCGTTCCCTGCGCAGGGCGGAGCTCTGAGGAGCGAGATCCTGTTCACTCATGATGCTTCCTCTGTCTTGACTTGCCGTTGCTCTAGGGCAGTATGGCGATCGGCGCGAGGCCGCTGGCCAGACTGTTGTCGACGATGCGCACGATTCCGTCGCGCGTGCCGCTCGCGCCGCTCGGCCCCGACGAGACGGCTTTCTTGATCAGCACGACCTCGCCGCGCGCAACCAGCAGCACCAGCAGCGCCACCGCGAGCGCGCGCACCGCTAGGCGGCCCCGGCCCGGCGGCGGCGGGCAGCCCGCGCCGCGGCTGGGCGGGATCTTTTCCAGGGTGCTCATGTCGTTGGTTCCTTGCGGCTTGCCGCTCGGCCGGCACCGGCGAGCGCCACCGACGATGGATCGAACCCGCCGCCCAGCGCACGCACGAGATCGATCGACAACGCAAGCCGGCGCGCCTGCAAGTCCGCGTCGAGGCTTTGCTGCGACAGCCACTGCGCCTCGGTCGCCAGCACCTGCAGGAAATTGCCCAAGCCTTCGCGATAGCGCAGCAGCGCGAGGTCATAGGCCTGCCGGGAGGTCGCGACGGCGAGCGCCTGCTGGGCACGCTGCTCGTCGACGCTGCGGAACGACGCGATCTGGTCGACGACATCGCGCAGCGCATCGGCCAGCATCTGGTTGTACTGCTCGACCGCGACATCGTAGCCGGCGTTCTTTGCAGCAAGATTGCTGCGCAACCGGCCGGCATCGAAAATCGGCAGCGTGATCGCGGGGCCGAAACCGACCATGCGACTGGCGCTGGTCAGGAATCCGGCGGCGCCCAGGCTCTGGAAGCCGACGAAAGCCGCGAGATTCACGTTCGGATAAAACTCGGCTCGGGCCGATGCGATGTCGTGCGACAGCGCCTCGATGCGGAGCCTTTGCGCCGTCAGGTCGGGACGCCGGCCGAGCAGTTCCGCCGGCAGCGCCGACGGCAGCGCCACCGACGCGCCCGCGCTGGCGGTGGGTCGCGTGATCGCCAGTCCGCGGTCCGGGCCCTGGCCGAGCAGCGCCGCCAGCTGGTGGCGCGAGAGCTCGATCGATTCTTGCCACTGCGCGATTTGCTCGCGCGTCGCCGGCAGTGCGGACTCCGCCTGCTTGACCTCGAGCAGCGAATCGACGCCGGCGGCGTTGCGATCTCGTGTCAGTGCGTAGATCTGATCGCGCTGCTGGAGCGTCGCCTCCGCGATGTCAAGTTGCAGGTAAGCGCGCTGCAGCTGAACATAGGCGTGCGCGATATCGACCGACAGCGCAAGGCGCGCAGCGTAAGCGTCGATGTCGGCGACGCGAGCCGTGCCGAGGGCACTTTCGTAGGCTTCGCGATTCTTGCCCCAGAAATCGATCTCCCACGACAGCGTCGCCTCGAGCTGATGCAGTGTCGACCAGCTGCTCCCGGGCGGAAGCGGCGTCTCGCCGATCTTGGACGGATGTTCGCGCGTGAGCTCGGCGTCGGCATTGATCTGCGGAAAGAGCTGCGATCGCGCGATGCCGGCAACTGCCAGCGCCTGACGCGTGCGCGCCTCGGCCACGCGCAAGCTCGGACTGCCAGCCAGCGCTTCGTCGACCAGCCGGTCGAGTTGCGGATCGTTCAGCGATTTCCACCAGTCGTTTTGCGGCCACGGCGCAGCGGCCGGCGTGCCGGCAAGCGAGCGCTCGGCCGACAATTGCGCTGCGCTGTGCTGCTCGGCTTGCGTCGACAGTCCGTCGGTGCTCGCGCAAGCGGCGACCAGCGCTGTTGCGCCGATGAGAATCGCGATGCGCGCAATGCAGGCATTCATGCGATGGCCCATGCTCGTCCATAACGCTGCGACTCGCGCGACCGGGCGCGCAGCGATCCGCCCGGCATCAGTTCGATGCGGCAAAAGCGAGTGGAGTTCGGACGTTTGCACGGCAATTCGGCGTTTCATTTGAAATGGCGAAGCGAAAATCATTTTTATCTTCGATTGCGTCGGGCCTTTGTTGTCACGGCTGAGAATGCCTAGGCAACGGTAGCGACAAAAAAAATCAACCGTTCGCCAGCATCCTTTTCAAGAACGTTTCGAACTGAGTGATCTCGTCGCGGCTGAATCCCCGCAGATAGCGGTTGAGCACTACAACGGCACTCTCGATCAGCCGCGGGTAGACCGCTTTGCCTTCGGGCGTCAATTCGAGATTGATCCTGCGGCGATCAAAGGGACAGCGAATGCGCCGAACCAGACCTTTGCGTTCGAGCCGGTCGATCATGCGCGTCATCGCACCCGGGTCATACGACACGCCTTTGCACAAGTTGGATGCTGAATCGGTCGGACCTTCGGCCAGAGTGGCCAGGATCACGTATTGCGCCGCCGTGATGTCCAGCGGCGCGAGCTCTCGATCGAGAGCCTCCATCAGCTCCGTCTTGACCTGGCTCAGCAGGCGACCGAAGCCGGTGCGGGGGTCAAAGGTCTTCGCGCTGTATGCGGGCGAGACCACAGAAGGTGTACCCATGTGACGGATGATAGTTGCCTAGACAATAGTTGTCAAGGCCTTTATGATCCCCCGAGTCGATTGGGCGAGCCTCTTGAGCCACTTACTTGATATTTCACGGTTATTTCCTACGAGCCGGGACGGAATGGACGACTTTACCGCACTGCAGCATCCCAGAAATTTGCAGTAGACTGGCACCGTGATCTCTCCCGGCCATTATCTGCGGCCGCTGCTGGCGCCCGAGTCGGTAGCCTTGATCGGCGCCTCGGCGAAGGCCGAATCGCTGGGCCGCACCGTCTATCAGAACCTGCTTGCCGGTGGCTTCAAGGGCGAGCTTTTCGCGGTCAACCCGAATCACGCCACGATTCTCGACCGGCCGGCATTTCCGTCGCTGACCGCGATCGGCAAGCCGGTCGACCTGGCGGTCGTCTGCGCGCCGCCGGCCGCCGTGCCGGCGATTCTCGACGAAATGCGCCAGCGGGTGCGCGGAGCCCTCATTCTTTCCGGCGCGCCGACGGCCAAGTCCGCTGACTTTCAGCGCTGGCGCGGCGAGATCGCCGCGCGCGCCCGCGCCTCGCGCATCCGAGTCGTGGGCCCCGCGAGCTTCGGCGTCATCCGCACCTCGCTTGGGCTCAATGCCAGCTACAGCGCGGTCGCGGCGGCGCCGGGCCGGCTGACCCTGATCTCGCAATCGGGCGCGGTCTGCGGCGCGCTGCTCGATTTCGCGCGCACCGCGGGCATGGGATTCGCGTCGGTGGTAGCACTCGGCGGAACCGCCGACGTCGACTTCGGCGAAGTGCTGGAGTTCGCGCTGGCCGATGTCGAAACCGACGGCATCGTTCTGTATATCGAAACGCTTCGCGATGCGCGGAGTTTTGTGTCGGCCTTGCGTGCCGCCGCTCGCACCAAGCCGGTGATCGTGCTCAAAGCGGGACGGCATCCGGCACGGATCGCCGCTGGCGATATCGACGCGGACCGCGTGTTCGAAACCGCGCTCAAGCGCGCAGGCACGGTTCGCGTGCATACCTACGCGCAATTGTTCGCTTCGGCGCGCATCCTGGCGTCCGGGCGGATTCCCCGCAGCAACCGGCTGGCGATCGTCACCAATGGCAGGGGACCGGGACTCCTGGCGATGGATCGCGCCGCCGAAACGGACGTCGTGCTCGCCGATCTCTCAGCGGGGACCCGCGTCGCATTGGCGGCGCTGCTCCCGCCGGAAGCCGATCCCGGCAATCCGGTCGACGTTCGCGGTGAGGCGACGCCAGCGCGTTTTGGCGCCGCGGTGACTGCAGTGCTTGCCGATCCGGGTGTCGATGCGGTGCTGGCCCTGCATGTCCCGGCGCCGGCCGCGTCGCCGGCCGCCACGGCCGAAGCTGTCGCCGCCGCCGCGCGCACGGCGGGCAAGCCGGTGCTCGCAGCATGGCTGGGGGTCATCGACCACCCGGACGCGCGCGTCGCGCTGGAGTCGGGCGGCATCGCGAATTTTTTCACCCCGGAGCTCGCGGTCGATGCGTTTGCGTCCGTCGCAGCGTACCGGCGCAACCAGGAATGGCTGCTGGAAGTTCCACCGCCGCTTCCTGCGCTCAGCGCTCCCGATCTTCCGGCGGCCGAGCGCGTGCGTGCTCAGGCGATTGGGGCAAATCGGTCGCGGCTTGCCGACACCGAAACGGCCGCGCTGCTCGCCGCCTTCGGCATTCCGGCAGCCCCACTGAGCGTCGTATCGACGGTCGCGACGGCGCGCGCGTTCGCGCGCCGCGTCGGCTACCCGGTCATGCTCGAGCGCGACGGCGACGCCAAGGCAGTACGCACCGGCCTGCGCGACGGAAGAATGCTCGAACGGGCCTGGGCGGATCTCGTTGCCGACAAGTCCGGCCGGGGGCGCGGCAGGCGCGGATTCATCGTGCGCAAGCAGCTCGAATTCGCGCTGTCGCGAGAAGTGCGCATCGCCGTGCGTACCGATCCGCTGTTCGGGCCAGTCATCGGCTACGGGGCAACGTCGGCGCAGGCGCGCGAGTTGGCGCTGATGCTGCCTCCGCTCAATCGCCGGCTGGCCGTCGATCTGATCGCCGGCGCGCAACTGGCCGGCGCATCCCCCGACGTGCAGCCGCTAGTCGCGCTGCTGCTCGAGCTGTCAGCGTTGCTCTGCGCGCTGCCTTGGGTCGTCGAGATGGAGCTCGACCCGGTCGTCGTCAGCCCGATCGCCGCGGTCGTCGCGCGTGCCAGCGTCAACGTCGACCCTTCGCGCATCCGACTAGCGGACGGCTACCGCCACATGGCGATTCACCCCTATCCGGTGGAGCTGGAGACGAGCTTGCATTTGCGTTCCGGAGAAGCGCTGAAGCTTCGCCCGATACGGCCCGAGGATGCTGATCTCGAGCGCGCGTTCGTCGCCGGCATGTCCGAGCAAAGCCGCTATCGCCGCTTCATGCAGCACCTGCCGACACTGACGCCGCAAATGCTGGCTCGGTTCACGCAGGTCGATTACGACCGCGAGCTCGCGCTGATTGCGCTAGACGGGGACCCCGCCGCGGAAGCGATCGTCGCCGTCGCGCGCTATGTCGGCAATCCCGACCACGAGAGCGCGGAGTTCGCAATCGCGGTCGCTGACGCCTGGCATGGGCGCGGGCTCGGCCGCGCGATGATGCAGGCGCTGATCGCATGCGCGACCAAGCGTGGCTTTCGTCGTCTCGTCGGTGTCGTGCTCGCGAGCAACGAGCCGATGCTCGCGATGTGCCGGAAGCTCGGCTTCGCCGTCGAGCGCGATCCCGAAGCTCCCGAGCAGGTGGTGGTGACCCTGGAGCTGGGCAGGTAGAAGAAAAAACGCCGCGCGAGGCGGCGTTTTTCCGTTACATCCACTTGCCGAAACTGCCTAGCCCTCGCCCTCGATGAAGCTGCGCAGCTTTTCCGAGCGCGACGGGTGGCGGAGCTTGCGCAGCGCCTTGGCCTCGATCTGGCGGATGCGCTCGCGCGTGACGTCGAACTGCTTGCCGACTTCCTCCAGCGTATGGTCGGTGTTCATCTCGACGCCGAAGCGCATGCGCAAAACCTTCGCTTCGCGCGGGGTCAGCGTGTCCAGCACGTCCTTGCACACGTCGCGCAGGCTTGCGTTGACCGCCGCGTCGATCGGCGCCACCGTGCTCGCGTCCTCGATGAAATCGCCCAGATGCGAATCGTCGTCGTCGCCGATAGGCGTTTCCATCGAGATCGGCTCCTTGGAGATCTTCAGGATTTTGCGGATCTTCTCCTCGGGCATTTCCATCTTTTCCGCCAGCAGCGCCGGATCGGGCTCCTGCCCGGTCTCCTGCAGGATCTGCCGCGAGATGCGGTTCATCTTGTTGATCGTCTCGATCATGTGCACCGGAATGCGGATCGTCCTCGCCTGGTCGGCGATCGAGCGCGTGATCGCCTGCCGGATCCACCAGGTCGCATAGGTCGAGAACTTGTAGCCGCGGCGATATTCGAACTTGTCGACGGCTTTCATCAGGCCGATGTTGCCTTCCTGGATCAGGTCGAGGAACTGCAGGCCGCGGTTGGTGTACTTCTTGGCGATCGAGATCACCAGGCGCAGGTTCGCCTCGGTCATCTCACGCTTGGCCTTGCGTGCCTTGGCTTCGCCGGTCGACATCTGCTTGTTGATTTCCTTCAGATCGCGCAGCGGGATCATCACGCGCTTCTGCAGGTCGAGCAACTTGTGCTGCTGCTCGACGATCGCCTGCCGGAAGCGGGTTAGTCCCTCGCTGTACGGAGTGTGCGTGGCGATCTCGCGGTCGATCCAGCGCAGGCTCGTCTCGTGCTCCGGGAACTTCTTGATGAAGTCCGGCCGGGGCATGCCGCCCTTGTTGACGACGAGGTCCTGGATCTTGCGCTCGATCTGGCGGATATTGTCGACCTCGCAGCGCACGCTGTCGCAAAGCCGCTCGACCTGGCGCGCGGCAAAGCGGATCTGCATCAGCTCGCCCGAAATCTTCTTCTGCAGCTCGAGGTATTTCGGCGCCTTGTGACCTTCCTTCTGCAGCACGCCCAGCATGCGTGTGTACAGCCGGCGGATCACGCCGAAGCGGGTCAGCGCGGCGACCTTCAGCCGCTCGAGATTCTCGGCGGCGATCGCGCCGCTGTTGTCTTCGGCTTCCTCGCCTTCCTCGACGTCTTCGTCGTCCATCGCCTCCAGCTGCTCGTTGAAGTCCATCAAGCCGTCGACGACGTCGTCGATCTTCAATTCGTCGCGCTCGATCTTGGCGGCCAGATCGAGGATCTGCGCGACCGTCATCGGACACGCAGAGATCGCCATGATCATGTACTTCAGGCCCTCTTCGATCCGCTTGGCGATCTCGATCTCGCCTTCGCGGGTCAAAAGCTCGACCGAGCCCATTTCGCGCATGTACATGCGCACCGGGTCGGTGGTGCGGCCGAATTCCGAGTCGAGCGTCGATGCCGCGGCTTCGGCGGCTTCCTCGTCGACGTCGTCGGCGGCGGCGGTCGGCGCCGCTTCCGACATCAGCAGCTGCTCGGCGTCGGGCGCCTCGTCGTAGACCTGGATCCCCATGTCGTTGATCATGGAGATGATGCCTTCGATCTGTTCGGCGTCCAGAATGTCGTCCGGCAGGTGGTCGTTGATCTCGGCGTAGGTCAGGTAGCTTCTCTCTTTGCCGAGCACGATCAGATTCTTCAGCCGCGTCTTGCGCGCCTCGGCCTCGGCTGGAGAAAGCTCGACCTTGCGCGCCTCGACGCCTCCGTTCTTGCCGCTGCGGACCTTGCCTTCGGCCAGCGCTTTTTCGGTGCGTCTTGCCGACAGGCGTGCGGCGATTTCGCCGGCGGAAGGCTTGACCGCCGGCTTGGCTCCGGGTTTGCCTGCGGCCGCGCCGTTGCGCGCCGCGACGACTGGTTGCTTGCCCGGCGTCTTGCCGTTGAGTTTCGCCGGCGCTTTCGATGGCTTGGACGCGAGCGCGGCCGGCGCCTTCGGTGCGGGCTTGGTCGGCGTGTGCTTGCCGGCGATCTTTACCGCAGGCTTGGCCGACCGGGCTTTGGCCTTCGGCGCAGGAGTCCGCTTGCCGGCGGGCTTTTTGCCGCGCGCGACAGGCTTTTTCGCCGGGCCCTTCCTGGCCGCGGTCGCGCCGGCGCGCCGAAGCTTCCGCGCGGCAGGCTTCCGTGCCGGCTTGGCGCGGGCCTTGGGCTTGTTGCGCGACTTCGCCGCCCGGGCCGCTTTGGCCTTGGGCTTGACGCGCGATTTCCTGACGGGCTTCGAATGTTTTTTGGCCATGATCGTCCTACCAGTTGCGGTGCCGGCCTCTGATCGACCACCGGCCGGCTGCCGAGAGTTCGAAAATGGGGGCGAATGGGGAAAACTTCAAATTATAACATCCGGCCACGGGGCTTCGCCTCAGCTACCCGCCGGCGAGTGGCGGGCGAGCTGCCGCTGCCGTGCGCGCTCGGTCTCTTCTGCAGACAATTCGATCGGCGGAGCGTGCCGGGTCACATCCTCATCGCCGTGCTTCTGGGCGTTCAGCCAATAGCGCTTGATACCTTCGACAAGCTGGACTTCCAGCAATTCGCCGGCCAATCCCTCGCTTTCCCCCGTCGTCAATGCGGCCATCAACGTGCTTTCGTGCGGTGAGCCCGCGAATTGCTGCAGAACGCCGGCCGTCGTCAGCGGTGGTGCACTCGCCCGGCAATGCGCGACGACCGCCGCCAGTGCGTCGCCTTCGGCACCGGCGCCGACGGGCTCGGGCACCTCGAACCGATGCGTCAAATCGGGCTCAAGCAGCACGCACTGCAGAATGCCGCGCAGCAGCGACGGCGCCGTCCGCTGCGGCCGCGTGCGCACGGCGGCGGTCACGGCCGCACGCGCTACCGGCAGCAGCGTATCCATTTCGGTTTCGCGCAAGCCGGCGAGCTCGGCCAGGCCGCGGCGCAGCAGCGTTGCCAGCACCGGCGCGGTGATCTCAGCCAGCAGCGGCTTGGCCGCATTGACCAGCGCCGCACGGCCTTCGGCTGAACGCGGCGGATAGCGCTGGGCCAGCTCCGCCAGGAGGAAGTCCGACAGCGGCGTCGCCGAGTCGATCAGCGTCTCGAACGATTCCTTGCCGCGCTCGCGGATGTAGTCGTCCGGATCCTCGCCGTCGGGCAGAAACAGGAAGCGGGCGTTCTTGCCGTCGGTGAGCAGCGCCAGCGTGTTCTCCAGCGCGCGCCACGCGGCGCGCCGTCCTGCGGCATCGCCGTCGAAACAGAACACGACGGTGTCGGTCAGCCGGAACAGCTTTTGCACATGCGCCGGCGTGGTGGCCGTGCCGAGCGTCGCCACCGCGTACTCGACGCCGTGCTGCGCCAGGGCGACGACATCCATGTATCCCTCGACCACCACCACCCGCCCGGCAGTACGGATCGCCTGCCGCGCCTGGAACAGCCCATAGAGCTCGCGCCCCTTCGAGAACAGCGGCGTTTCCGGCGAGTTCAGATATTTGGGCTCCCCCTTGTCCAGGACGCGACCGCCGAAGCCGATCACGCGACCGCCGCCGTCGTGGATCGGGAACATGATCCTGTCGCGGAAACGGTCATAGCGCTTGCCGCCGTCACCGGTGATGACCAGTCCGGCGGTTTCCATCGCCTTGTCCGCATAGCCGGGCATCGCGGCGAGCGGCTGCCACTCGTCGGCGGCATAACCGATGCCGAATTGCACGGCGATCGGCCCGGTCAAGCCGCGGCGCTTCAGATAGTCGATCGCGCGCGGCGAGTCCTTCAGGGCGCCGCGATAGATTTTGGCGGCTTCCAGCATCAGCCCCGACAGGTCCTGGGCTTCCTCCCGCCGCGCCTCCGAGCCCGGCGTCGTGATACGAGGCACCTCCAGGCCGACGCCGCGCGCCAGGTCGGCGACGGCCTCCGGAAACGACATCCCGCTGTATTCGATCAGGAAGCCGATCGCAGTGCCGTGCGCGCCGCAGCCGAAGCAGTGATAGAACTGCTTGGATGGACTGACGGTGAACGACGGACTCTTTTCGTTGTGAAACGGGCAGCAGGCGACATAGTTAGCGCCCGCTTTTTTCAGCGGCAAATGCGGATCGATGACCTCGACAATGTCGACCCGCGATAGGAGCGCCTGGATAAAGTCGTTCGGAATCATGGCCTTAACCCCGTCTGGCCATGGATCGGCGAAGGGAGGGCAACGGGGCCCATCAATCCATTATAGGCGACGATTTCCGCTGCGCGAGGATCGCGTCGGCGCGATTGTGGTCAGGCCGAAAGCCTGGCCTTGACCTTGGCCGAGACGGCGCCCATATCGGCGCGGCCCGCGAGCTGCGGCTTGAGGACAGCCATCACCTTGCCCATGGCCGCCATGCCGCCGCCGGACTGCGCGACCGCCGTGACGATCAGTGCGTCGACCTCGGCATCGGACAGCGCTTGCGGCATGTAGCTTTGCAGGATTTCGATTTCGGCGCGCTCGAGCGCCACCAGATCGGGGCGCTTGCCGGCCTCGAACTGGGTTACCGATTCGCGGCGTTGCTTGATCATGCGTTCGATGATCGCCACGACGTCGGCGTCGCTGACATCGACGCGCTCGTCGACTTCCTTTTGCTTGATCGCCGCCAGCAGCAGGCGGATCGTCGATAGTCGCGCCGCGGCCTTGGCGCGCATCGCATCTTTCATTTCGTCGGTGATGCGGGCTTTGAGCGTCATCGCGGGGTCCCAAAAGCAAAATGCCGCGTTAACCGGCGTTCAGCGCCGAGTTCAACGCGGCAAGTTTCTTGCGTCACGCTTGGCGTGACGCAAGAAAACTAGTAAAGCTTCGGCGGCAGCTGTTGGCTGCGCAGGCGCTTGTAGTGGCGCTTGACTGCCGCGGCCAGCTTGCGCTTGCGCTCGGCGGTCGGCTTCTCGTAGAACTCCCGGGCGCGGAGCTCGGTGAGCAGGCCCGTTTTCTCGATCGTCCGCTTGAAGCGGCGAAGCGCTACTTCGAACGGCTCGTTTTCGCGGACACGAACGCTGGGCATCGGTGACTATTCCTTTTGGCAGCAATGACTTGTAACCAAGCCCAACAGTATAGCAGCGAGCTGCTTGCCCCGCAAGCAGGCTATACTTGCCGCCCTTCGGGAAAGACGATCGTGCTGGTACTCGGCATAGAAACCTCCTGCGACGAGACGGGCATCGCGCTGTACGAAAGCGCTCGCGGCCTGCTCGCCCATGCGCTGCATTCGCAGGTGGCGATGCATGAGGCTTACGGCGGCGTCGTGCCCGAGCTCGCCTCGCGCGACCACATTCGTCGGGTGGTTCCACTGGCCGAAGCGGTGCTGCGTGAGGCCGGCGTTTCACTTGCCGACCTCGACGGGGTCGCGTACACACAGGGTCCGGGGCTTGCCGGCGCGCTGCTGGTCGGCGCTGGCGTCGCCAATGGGTTGGGCTTTGCGCTGGGCATACCGGCGCTTGGCGTGCACCATCTCGAGGGCCATCTGCTCTCGCCGCTGCTCGCCTCGCCGCGGCCGGCGTTCCCGTTTGTCGCGCTGCTCGTTTCCGGCGGCCACAGCCAGCTGTACGCGGTCGGCGGAGTCGGCGATTACACCCTGCTCGGCGACACGCAAGACGATGCGGCTGGCGAGGCCTTCGACAAGACGGCGAAGCTCCTCGGTCTGCCGTATCCCGGCGGTCCGGCGCTATCCAAGCTTGCCGAGCGCGGCCGGCACGGCATTTTTGCGTTGCCGCGACCGATGAAGGACAGCGGCGATCTCAACATGAGCTTCTCCGGTTTGAAAACCGCGGTTCGCACGCTCGCACGTGACACGACGCCTTCCACGCAGCGCGACGCGGACATCGCGCGCGAATTCGAAGATGCGATCACCGACGTGCTCGTGGCGAAGTCGCTGGCCGCGCTCGACGCCGCCGGCCTGTCGCGGCTGGTCGTGGCGGGCGGCGTCGGCGCCAACCGCAGCTTGCGCGAGCGCTTGAGCGACGCGGTAGCGGCGCGAGGCGGCGAAGTCTTCTATCCGGATCTGCAGTTCTGCACGGACAATGGCGCGATGATCGCGCTGGTCGGCGCGCTGCGGCTGCAGCAGGGCTTGGCGCAGGACTACGCCTTCGGCGTGCGGCCGCGCTGGGAGCTTTCGAGCCTTGCGCGCCCTGAATCGCGCGCCAGCAGCTGAAGGGGCGTACGCGACGTCGCCGCGCGCGCCTTCTAGACTGATTTCTCTCCGATCCTGCGCTCTTCGCCGGCAATCAGCTTACGTATGTTGGCGCGATGGCGCCAGAACGCCAGCAGCGCGATCGGTATCAGCGCC
>Ga0207693_10001113_pt1 | contig 24180 bp, 27 predicted proteins | sample LARL81metaG_FD_184347 | JGI IMG/M metagenome (GOLD analysis project Ga0207693, IMG submission 184347) | Corn, switchgrass and miscanthus rhizosphere microbial communities from Kellogg Biological Station, Michigan, USA - LAR L8-1 metaG... | ecosystem: Host-associated > Plants > Roots >... | reverse complement strand
CAGTGGTCATGGCCCTCCCCCTCGTTGCGGCGCCATGCAAGGTTGCCGGAAAAAGCGTACGACCGACGGCCCCCGTCGATTACCTTTCGCCAATTTCTGCACCAGGGTTGTGATCAGCGTCGATTCACGACCCTCATGCAGAAATCGGTTGGCAGCCAACCGTCGCCAGCGAGCGACTACTCAGCGACGCCGACCCCGGTCCCCCTCAGCCTGTTGAGGCACCTCAGTCTCCGCTTTCCCGGCAGTCGTCTCCGCGACAGCAAATGGCCGTCGCAGTTGGCGAGCGCTGAAGTGACGCACGGACCGTGGTTTACTGCGGTGCGTGGATTGGTTCTCCGACCGCGCTCACGACATCGCCGCCGTCTCCTCCGGTGCGTGGACGGCACTCGCGGCCTGGCTGGCCGTCGCAGCCGGTATCGCGGCCCTGGTGTACGCCTGGCGTCAGTACCAGCGGGCCAGGGAAGAGGCCGAGAAGGTTCTGCAGCCCCAAGTCGCAATGTTCATGGAGCCGAGCGCCGCTGAACCTGCCCGCGGAGATCCCGTATCTGGCGCCGACGCAGGAGTGGCGCATCGTATGGGATTCTGCGTTGGACCGCCGCGAGCTGGGCGAAGCCATCGGGTCGCGTTTCCACGGTGCGATCACCTACTACGACCAGCCCAAGGCGAACGGAAAGGGCAAGAGCGGGACGCAGTTCCGATCCACCGCGGTGCTGGACTGGGCGACGCTGCACCCGGTCGAGCGGCTGGAGCTGCTGACCACGCACGATCTCGCCCGGCAGGAAAAGCAGAAACTCGAGCTGCTGCGCAACCTGTTGACCTACTACCACTACGCGGTGAGTGAGAGCCGCGAAGAGGTGCTGCGTGCCGAGATCAACCGCGTACGAGCGGCCGCCGACGACCTGCGCGAGCGCTACCGCGCCCAGTACAACGCGCCCGTGAACAACTACCACACGCTCGCGCAGAACAACGTCGACTTCGAAGAGGCCCACACCACGGTGATCAACGGCAGGCATCGCCGCGATCTGAGCTAACGCGTCACTTCCAGACGGAGCCGATGCCGCATTCCCAGAGGCTGAGCTTCGGCACGCCGCTCTTCTTGGGTTGCTTGCGGCGCTTGGTGGTGCGGCCTTCGGATTCGACGTGGTCGGCTGACCGCTTCCGCTCTGATCGCATGTCTGTCCCCCTCTGCGGCGCCGGCGACCGGGTGCCGTCGGCGTTGGTCTCACGCTATGGACGGCCCGAGGAAAGGTCATGAGTAGCGCACTACGTGAATCTGGGTTGTTGGCTTTCGTAACCTTGTTACGTAACATCGTTAGCCATGGGTGATACCGTGAAATACGAGCTCAACGAGGCCGTCGCGACTATCACGCTCGATGACGGCAAGGTCAACGTGCTGGGGCCGGACATGCAATCGGCGATCAGCGAGGCGCTCGACCGGGCGGAGAAGGACTTCGCCAAGGCGGTCGTGATCGCAGGCAACCAGCGGGTGTTCAGCGGCGGCTTCGACCTTTCAGTGTTCCAGTCGGGCGACGCGAAGGCCGCGCTTGGCATGCTCGCGGGCGGCTTCGAGCTGTCGGTGCGGTGCCTGACGTTCCCTGCGCCGGTGATCATGGCGGCGACGGGCCCGGCCATCGCGATGGGTTCGTTTCTGTTGCTCTCCGGCGACCACCGGATCGGACAGCCCAAGACGCGGTGCCAGGCGATCGAGGTGGCGATCGGCATGACGATTCCGATCTCGGCGATCGAGATCATGCGGGCGCGGCTGACGCCCGCGGCGTTCCACCGCGGTACCGCAATGGCGGCGACGTTCGCCGGCGACGAGGCGCTGGGAGGCGGTTGGCTCGACGAGCTCGTCGGGGCCGACCAGGTGGTGGCGCGGGCGCAGCAAGTGGCGGCCGAGGCGGCGACGACGTTGCACCCCGGCGCGCACCTGGCGACCAAACTGAAGGCGCGCGATTCCGCGCTGAAGGCGATCCGGGCCGGAATCGACGGGCTCCCAACGGAATTCTTCAGCTAGGTCGAAACGATGCCGAGGGCCAAGCAGCGCACTCCCGAGCTTCGGGACCGGCTGCTGGAGGTCGCGATCGCGACACTTTCCGAGGAAGGGATCGCGCGGTTCACCACACGACGGGTCGCCGAGCGGGCGGGCACGTCGGTGCCCGCGGTCTACGAGCTGTTCGACGACAAGGCCGGCCTGGTGCGGGCGATGTTCTTCGAGGGCTTCCGGCTGCTGGGCGGCGAGCTGGCGAAGGTACCCGTCACGGCGGATCCCGTCGCGGATCTGGAGCGGCTGGTTCCGGTATTCCGGCTGTTCTGCCGGGCGTATCCGCGGCTGGCACAGGTGATGTTCTCGCGGCCGTTCGCCGATTTCGAGCCGGGGCCGGAGGAGCTGGCGGCGGGAGCGTCGGTGCGGGAGGTGTTCGTCGGCCGGATCCAGCGGTGCATCGACGCGGGCCTGTTGTCGGGGGATCCGACCGACATGGCACATGTATTACTTGCTCTGGCACAGGGTTTGGCGGTGCAGGAGGCGGGCCGGTGGCTCGGGTCGGGGCCGTCGATCGAGCGGCGGTGGAAGCTGGGGGCGACGTCGCTGCTCGCCGGGCTGCGATAGTCGCCACGCGGAATTGCCCGGGCTGGGAAAATCCACGTATGGCTGGTGGAGGCTCACGGGTCGGCACGATGTTCGGGCCGTACGACCTGCAGTCGCTGCTCGGCGTCGGCGGGATGGGCGAGGTGTATCGCGCCTACGACACCGCCAAGGATCGCACGGTGGCGATCAAGCTGTTGCGTGCCGAGATGTCCGCCGACGCCGGCTTCCAGGAGCGGTTCAGGCGTGAGTCGCGGATCGCGGCGAGACTGCAGGAACCGCACGTCATTCCGGTGCACGACTTCGGCGAGATCAACGGTGTGCTCTACATCGACATGCGGCTGGTCGAGGGCGACAACCTCCATACGGTGCTGCGCCGGAACGGGCCTTTGGATCCGGCACGGGCCGTGTCGATCGTCGGGCAGGTGGCCGCGGCGCTCGACGCCGCGCATGCCGGCGGGCTCGTTCACCGCGACGTCAAGCCGGAGAATGTCCTGCTCACATCGAATGACTTCGCCTATCTCGTCGACTTCGGCATCGCGCACCTCGGTGGCGACAGCGGTCTGACGAGTGCCGGCGCGGCCATCGGATCGTGCGCGTACATGGCGCCGGAACGGTTCACCGGCGGAAAGGTGGGCCCGGCCGCTGATGTCTACTCGCTGGCGTGCCTGCTCTACGAATGCCTGACCGGCTCGGCACCGTTCCCGACCGGCGAACTTAGTCAGCTGATGGGCGCTCACGTCATGTCGCCGCCACCGCGACCGAGTGTGACGCGGCCAGGCGTTGGCTTCGCGTTCGATGCCGTCATCGCGCGCGGAATGGCCAAGCACCCCGAGGAGCGCTTCTCGTCGGCGGGTGACCTTGCCCGTGCGGCCGCTGCCGCGGCGACGGTGACGCAGGTGCCAACGGCAATGAACCCTGTGCCTTTGCAGACGGCGCCCATTCGGCCGGTTGCGGCGGTACCGGCTGCCCAAAGCCCGTCCGTGCGATCAGGTTTCGGCGCTGGGCGGTGGCTGCTCGCTGGCGCGGCTTTCGTCGTTTGCGCGGCGGCACTGGGCCTGGTGCTGTGGTTTGCGCTCGGGCAAAACAGATCTGGGGAAGTCGCGGCACCTCCCCCGACCCCACCGGCCACACCGACAACTCAGCCGGCGTCGACGTCAGCGTCCCCGATCGCCCTGCCCGGCACCGATGCGCAGGGCTTCATCGACTATCCGGGTGCGCGGTGCGACGCGGGCAGCGGCCCGGCGGCATTGGCCCGCACGACGCAGTCGGTCCTCGTGGTGTGCCGTGCAGGTCCTGGCGACTTCTACTACCGCGGTGTACGACTCAGCGACGGCGCGGGCATCGAACTCGCCAACGCGGTGCGTTCGTCTGGGGGGTTCGACGTCACCAATCCGACGGACGGCACCCGGTATCAGATACGGCCGGACGCCTTGACGATTACCCCGCCGGACGGCCGGGCTGTCACCGAGCCGATGGTCCAGTACGCCACGAGTTGACCCCTCGGTCCGGCCGGGACTTATCACCTCAGTGCCAAGCTCCCGGGCACGCGGCCCGCCACCACCCCTCAGTAGGTGGCGGGCCGACGATGCGTCTTGTCGTGACCGCCTACTAGAGCCCGCCGCATCGCGACGGGGCCAAGAAGGGCGACCACGGGGGGCAATCCGGCGGTAAAGGCTGCGGCGGGGGAGGCGTATACGGCGGCAGAGCCGGAGGCGGAGGCCCGGCGTCATGCGGAGTGCCATGCCACGGGTAGATGATGTTGGAGGCGACGTCCACGGTCCCCTCCGAGTTCCAGTACCAGTCGTGGCAGACATTCCAGTCCCACGTGATGACCTGGCTCCCCGGAATGAGCGGGTCGCCTGGGCACCAGTGAGTGCAGGTGAACGAACCCGGGCAGTTCCCGCCTTGATAGCTGGGGCCCCAGGCAGGATCGGCTTGAGCAGTTCCGGTGGCCAGGCCGAGTCCGGCCAGGCCCACACCGCCAGACACCACAACAGCAGTGGCGAACCGTGAAATTCGGATCATGGTTTGGTTCCCTTCGTGAGGCGCCACCCCGCTGGCGTTGCTGCGGTCAAGTAGAGACCGCTGGGGTCACTACCGATCCCAACCTTGCGACTGATGTCTTGGCGGATTCTTGGAGCCGCGCATTTGGGGCAGATGCCCCATGCTCTTGGGAGCGCAGCCGTCACACCATGGCCGCATGAAGACATTCGCCACGCCACTGGCGGGGGCAACCGCCTCAAAACTCATGGACCTGCCCTCCGGAGACGACGAGCGAGTCGTCGGTTTCGGCGTGATGGGTCTGCCGTTCGCGGGCGGCCACTACCTCTCGTTCCGCGACTTTCCCGCGACGTCGTTCTCACCGTCGTAACTGCCTGAGCTGTCGCAAGATTGACGTGACGAGGCGAGGAGCTCACGCGCCGAGGACGAAGGCGTCAATGGATTGCTCGTGTCCCCGCAAATTCAAGGTGCGGCGCGGCGACTTCGCCATTAGGTCATCGGCCACTTCAGATGCGACGAGCAGCTCCCCGCCGTTCGCGTGTTGTTGCATCCGTGCCGCGACGTTGACCGGATCGCCGAGGGCAGTGAAGTCGACCACCGCTCCCCCGACGTTGCCGACGTAGGCGACACCTGCATTGACCGCAACGCCCACCTCGAGCCAAGGCCCCCCGGGGCTGCCGTAACCGACCGCTTTGAGCAGATCCATCCCCGCCAGAACTGCGCGGCGCCGGTAGTGCGGACCGCTGATACCTCGAACAAAGAAGGCCATGACCTCGTCGCCGATGAGCTTGTCGATCACCGCGTCATGTCGCAAAAGGGTTTGTGTCGCGGCGATGTAGAACCGATTGAGCAATGCAGCGAAGTCAGCCGCAGCACCGCGCTGGCCCAGCGCCGTCGAGCCCCGAACGTCGGCGAACAGGACCGCGACGTCCACCTCCGCCCCACCCGCGGGAAGCGAATCACAACAACGACTGCACAGGTTTGGGTTCTTGCGCGACGGGCTGAATCCGGCAACGGCGAGAAGGCGACCGGCCGGGCCGCCGAACGGGTTGTTGCAGACCTTGCATCGCGGCGCCGAGGGCAGGTAGCGAAACACCCGTCGCGCCCTCACCAAAGACGCGTGACCATCCGTCAGCACCGTGACCCAGGGTTGGCGCCGGATCGGCGGAGCGGTCTTGGGTGGGACGTCGACGATAACCATGCGGTAATGATCGACCCGGCAGCCATGCCGGCACATGGGGCATCCGCCTCAAACACGATCGCCGCGCCGTAGTGCCGCGCGCGGAAACCGGGCCCGCGAGACATCTCGCGAGCCCGGTTGTGCGGGGAGGTCATCGCCGAGACGCACCCGGCCGCGACCGCCGGTCCAGTACCCACACCGTGGCAAGGGTGAGCGCAACGGCGAACGAGGCGAGCGCTATGAGACTGGCACCGGTACCTCCGCGGAAGGTGTCGCCGTAGGCCGACATGGCCGGCAGCGTGGCGGTGTACCGGTCGAGATCCAGGTCGCGACCCAGTGCATCGAACGCGTGGCGGTTGGAGAGGACGAGGCTCATCAGGCGTCCCGGAAGGGCCATCTGGTCGACGGGGACTATGGCGCCACCGAACAGAACCTGAGGGAAGCAGAGCATCGGCAGGGCGAGTGCGGCCTGTGCGGCGTTGGAGACCGCGGCCGAGGCGAGCAGGCCGAGGGCCAGTGCAGAGGTCGCTTCGATCACAATCGTCACGAAAAGCAAGGCATACACGTGCCATCCGAGGGCGGGGAGTCGACCGAGTGCCCGCAGCACACCGAGTAGCACCGCGCTCACTCCAGCCAGCACAGGAAGCAGGGCGGTGACCTTGGATGCCACGTAGGCCCACACGCTGAGCCCGGCCAAGCGCTCCCGCCGGAATACGGCCATCTCGCCGACGATTTGGAGCAGGCCATAGGTCAGGCCGAAGAAGAAGCCGTCGAATGCGATCCAGAACACGATCTGGGCCGGGCCGACGTCGGCCGAGCCACCCGGGTCGAACGCGCCGCGCTTGAACAGCGTCGCCATCATCGCCGTGACCAACACCGGTGAGCCCAGGAGGATCGCCAGGGTCAGCCGGTTCCGGAACAGCACATCAACATTGCGCCGCGTGAGCAGCCACCATTGCCGAATTACGCTCGTTCGCTTGACATCTGAATGAGTAGCCGGGATCGGCAACAAGGCCAAGTCAGCGCGGGCTTCGGATTTCGGCCGACTGTCTGCGAATCGCTCCGCCCAGACCGCAGGGGTGTGCTCACCGGCCAGCCGCTCGTACACCTCGGCGAGATCCTCCACGCCGAAGTAGCGCCGCGCCTCGGCCGGGCTGCCAGTAAAGGCCAGGTGGCCGTCGCGAGCAAGGAACACCACCCGGTCACACCTGTCGATACCGGCCGGCTCGTGTGTCGTGAGGACAACGGTGACCCCGCGCTGGCTGAGCCGGCGCAGCAGACGCATGACGTCGGCTGCAGTCGATGGATCGAGCCCGGAGGTGGGTTCGTCGAGGAAGAAGAGGCGTGGCCGGGTCAACAGCTCCACGGCGATACTGGCCCGCTTGCGCTGGCCGCCGGACAGCGCACGGACCGGCACCTCGGCCCGGTCAGCCAGGTCGAGGTCACGCATGGTCTCCTCCACTACCCGGTCCGCCTCAGCCGCCGACGTGCCCGCTGGCAGCCGTAGCCGCGCCGCGTAGCGCAGAGTGCGACGCAGGGGCATCTCGAGGTGGATGATGTCGTCCTGGGGTACGTAGCCGATACGGGAATCGGCGCTGACCCGGGCACCGCGAACGACGCCGTCGTGCCGAACCTGCCCGGCAGACGGTGGTTGCAGTCCCGCGAGGATCTCCAGCAGTGTGCTCTTGCCTGCTCCACTGCCGCCGGCAATGGCGACCAACTCGCCCGGTTCGACCGACAGAGACAGCTCCTGAAGGATCTGACGCGCGCCGACATTCCGGCTGACGTTGATCGCATCGACCCGCCCGCCAGCCGGTGCTGCCGGGGCGTGAGCTGGTGGCATTCCTCCGAACCGCTCGGTGGTCGGTGGTTCGAATGTCAATTCGGTCATGATCGTTGATCTCCTTTGGTTTTCAACTCGCCGCGACACGGTTGTCGCGTCCTCGCTTGCGTGGCGGTGTGCCATGCACCCGATATTGGGTTCGCGACCACCGACCGCACATGGGGCAATCGCCTCAACTTCAAGGACGAGAGGGTTCCGAAACTTGAGGCAACTGCCCCATGCGCGGCCCCAACGCGGGGGTCGACCATTGCCGCACGGACCGGTCCGGATGGGACCGATCACCAAAGAATGGAGATGTTCATGACCACAATGCAGACCCCGGTCGACAACGGCGTCAACGTCGAAGCTCTACTCGGCGTCCGTGATGCGTTGGCCGAAACCCCCGAGATCGCCCAGTTCCAATGGCGCGCAACGGTTTCCTGGGTCGGCGGCACACACAGCCGCTCGACCGTGGATACTTTCTACGGGTTCGGCGAGCAGCAGCATCACAAGACGACGTTCACTCATGACATCGACCATCCGCTCGCGTTCGCCGCGCAGGACAACGGCATCTCCCCTGTGGAGTATGTGTTGGTCGCGCTGGGCGGCTGCCTGACGGCGGGCATCGCCTCGATCGCCCAGCATCGCAATATTCAGCTGCGCTCGGTGCAGGCAACCGTCGAGGCCGACGAGGATCTCCATGGAATCCTGGGCGCAGATCCCGAGATCCGCAACGGCTTCACCGGTGTCCGGGTGAGCTACCAGATCGACGCCGACGCAACCCCGGAACAGATCAAAGCCCTTGTCGCGCAATCGCAGAAACGCTCCGCGGTCTACGACATCCTCACCAACCCCACCCCCGTCACCGTCACCGTCGACGTGCCCTGAGCACGCAGCACGTAGCAGGAGGCTCACCAATGCTGAAGACATCTGCCATTGTGGTGGGCGCCGGGCACTGCGGACTGGCCATGAGTCGTTGCCTCGCCGACCGTTCCATCGACCACGTCGTGCTGGAACGCGGTGAGGTAGCGCACTCCTGGCGCACGCAGAGGTGGGATTCGCTGCGGCTGCTCACCCCGAACTGGATGACGCGGCTACCGGGTTTCTCGTACCGAGGTGACGACGCCGACGGCTATCTCCGAGCCCCCGACGTCGCGGAGTTGATCGAGGGCTATGCGAAGGAGTCCGCGGCGCCCGTGCGTGCCAACACCACCGTGACATCGGTGCGGCAGGCCGAGGGCGGATACGTGGTGCAGACCGACCAGGACTTGTGGCACACGCGGTCGGTCGTGCTCGCCCCGGGTGCCAGCACCGTTCCCAAAGTGCCTGTGCTGCAGGGCGGTGTGCCCACCGGCATCACGACACTCACCCCGGTGGACTACCGCAACCCGAGCCAGCCTCCCGACGGCGGCGTGCTCGTTGTCGGCGCCTCGGCAAGCGGCATCCAAATCGCCGCGGAGTTGCACCGCTCCGGTCGGCAGGTGTCGCTCGCCGTCGGCGAGCATGTCCGGATGCCGCGCACGTATCGCGGCAAGGACATTCTGTGGTGGATGGACGCGGCGGGGCTGCTGGATGAGCGCTACGACGAGGTGCCCGACCTGGTCCGAGCCCGCAATCTGCCGTCGATGCAGCTGGTCGGTTCACCCGACCGGACCACCGTCGACTTGAACTCGTTGAGTCAGGCGGGCGTGCAGCTGGTCGGACGGTTGGCCGGCATTCGGGACGGGATCGCGCAATTCTCCGGCTCACTGCCGAACATGTGCACGCTCGCCGACCTCAAGCTCGAGCGGCTGCTCGACACGATCGACGCCTGGGCGACCAAGGCAGGCTGGGACAATGCCGACACGCCGCGACGGTTCGCACCGACTACCGTTGCCGCGCCCGCGCCGCTGACCCTTGACCTACGCTCCGGCGCCATCCGAACGATCCTCTGGGCGACCGGTTTTCGCCCGGATCTGTCCTGGCTCGACGTCGGCGTGTTCGACCGAAAGGGCAATGTTCGCCACGACGGCGGCGTCACCGCGAGCCCGGGCCTGTACCTCATCGGCATGCCGTTCCTGCGCCGGCGCAAATCGACCTTGATCGACGGCGCCGCCGCCGACGCCGCGGACCTGAGCCGACACCTCGTCCACTATCTCGACTGCAACTGAGGAGAGCATCTGATGGACCACCACTACGACGCGATCATCGTCGGCGGCCGGTGCGCCGGTGCGGCCACCGCGATGCTGCTGGCCCGCGGCGGCATGCGAGTGCTCGTCGTCGAGGCGGCCCGGCCGGGCACCGACACCTTGTCCACCCACGCGCTCATGCGCGGCGGTGTGCTGCAGCTGCACCGTTGGGGTCTGCTCGACGCGGTCGTCGACGCGGGCACACCGGCCATTCGTTCGACCGAGTTCGCGTACGGCGACGACGAAGTCCAGACCGTCGACATCCGCCCGAGCGGTGGCATATCGGCGCTGTACGCCCCACGCAGAACCGTGCTCGATCCGCTGCTGATCGAAGCCGCCCGCATCGCAGGCGCCGAGGTCCGCATCCCGGCGCGGGTGACGCGCGTGTTGACCGACGACGGCAGGGTGCACGGCGTCGAGGGCATCGAGCGCGGGACCGGCCTTCGTTTCCGTGCGACCGCGCCGCTGACGATTGGCGCCGACGGACGGAACTCGACGATCGCGCGAGCGGTCGACGCGCCTTTCCACCGCCGCGGCACGGAATCCGGCGCGCTCCTCTACGGTTACTTCCCCGGACTTCCGCGCGATCGCTACCACTGGGTGTACCGACCAGGCGTGACCGCGGGTGTCGTGCCGACCAACGATGGCTTGGCCTGCGTTTGGGCCGGCACCGCGGGCGACAGGTTCATCCGACAGCGGTCGGCGGGCCTCGACGCCGCCTACCGGTCGCTGCTCGCCGAAGCCGCCCCGGAGCTGGCCCGCTCGATCGATGCGGTACAGCCTGTCGGCACGCTGCGCGCCTTTCCGGGTCAGCCCGGCTGGATCCGCACCTCGGCGGGCCCAGGCTGGGCGCTGGTCGGCGACGCCGGCTACTTCAAAGACCCGATCACCGCGCACGGGATCACGGACGCCCTGCGCGACGCGGAACTGCTCGCCCGGGAAGTCCTCGAAGCCCCCCGCAGCCGGCACGCTCAGCTCAAAGCTGTCCGCGATTACGAGCGCACCCGTGACCGACTGTCCGAGCCGCTGTTCGACATCACCGAGCGCATCGCGAGCTACGACTGGGACCTGGTGGAATTGCGCAGACACCTACGCGAGCTGAGCGAAGCAATGCGCCCCGAAGTCGACGAGCTGCTCAGGCTCGACCAAACTCCGGCCGCCTGACCGGAATTCGACGATGACCGTGTCGCGGACAAACCAGCAACGCGCGCTCCTCGCGCTTGTCGAGGTGTTGGGTCTTGGCGTCTGGTTCTCGGCCACCGCGGTGGTGCCCACTCTGCGTGCCGAGTGGGGTATCGGCGCGACGGGCGCGGTCTGGCTGACCGCTTCGGTGCAGATCGGATTCGTCACGGGGGCGATCACCTCCGCAGTTTTCAACCTCGCCGACCGCGTCACACCGCAGAAGCTGCTTGCGGCAAGCGCACTAAGTGCCGCGGCGTGCACGACGGCAATCGCCTTGTTCGCCACCGGCCTCGGTGCGGCACTCCCGATGAGATTCCTTACGGGGATGTTTCTGGCCGGCGTGTATCCGGTGGGGATGAAGCTGATGGCTTCGTGGTCCGTACCCGCCGATCGAGGCCGCGCGTTTGGGATTCTGATCGGAGCACTCACCCTCGGCTCCGCGCTGCCCCATCTCATCAGCGGCTTCGGGCCGCTGCCCTGGAGAACTGTGATGCTGGCCGCGGCGGTGTTGAGCATGTCCGGTGCCGTCGTGGCGCTCGCCGTGATCCGGCCCGGTCCACATCTGGATATCCGCACGGTCACACCGGATCCGCGGCACGCGCTCGCGCTATTCGTTGAACGCGGACCCAGATTGGTCAGTCTCGGCTACTTCGGGCACATGTGGGAGCTCTACGCACTATGGACATGGCTGTCCATGTTCGTCGCCGCCGGCCAAGAAGCACGCGGCGACACCACCACAGCGTCGACCGGCTTCATCGCATTTGCCGCGATCGGGGTCGCCGGTGCTGTCGGCTCCCTTCTGGGCGGCTGGGCATCAGACCGTTTCGGTCGTCCTCTGGCAGCGGTGGCAGCGCTAGTGATCAGCGGCGGCTGCTGCGTGGCCTCACCACTCTTTTTCGCTGCCCCGACAATGGTTCTCGTCGTCTTCGTCTTGGTGTGGGGTGCCGCGGTCGTCGCCGACTCGGGCGTCTTCTCCACAGCGCTGAGCGAGACGACGGACGCCCGGTACGTCGGCACCGCCCTGACCGCGCAGACCGGCATCGGTTTCCTGTTGACAGTTGTCACCATCCAACTCGTCCCGATTGCCGCCGAGCTGATCGGTTGGCACTACGCGTTCCTGATTCTTGCGCCCGGCCCGCTGATCGGTGCCGTGGCGATGTTCGCCCTGAAGGCTCCCGAACAACACTCACATCCCCAGGAGGAAAGACATGACCACCAGCCCAACGCGCACAACGCCGTTCGTCGGTCAGACAGCGCAACTCTCACGCACCGTTGGTGACAACGACATCGCATTGTTCACCGAGATCAGCGGTGACCGCAATCCTCTGCACTACGACGAAGCCGCGGCCAAGGCGTCCCGCTTTGGAGAAATCGTCGTCCAGGGCGGCGTCACCAGCGCCATCCTGAATGCCGTTGTGGCCGAGAAGTTGCCAGGGCCCGGCACGGTGTTCCTGAATGTCAACTGGGCGTTCAAAGCACCAGTGCGCTGCGGTGACACCATCACGGGCCGCGTCGAAGTCATCTCGGCACGCACCGACAAACCGATCACCGAACTGCGCACCACCGTCACCCGCGACGACGGAACCGTCGTCCTGGACGGAACAGCGGTTTGCTACACGATGGATATCGCCGCCACGACCGAGCGGTGACATCCCATTGCGGGACCGCTGCGGCGTTGGATCACCGACGCAATGCGCACCGAGCACAGGTGCACGTAAGAGGGCAGTTGCCGCGTCGTTTGCATCAACTGCGTCAATTTCGGGTGCAGAATGGTGGCGTGCACCCGACCCCGACGCCGCGCGCCTCGGGAAAAGGGCTGCGCAGAGCGGAGTTGCTGGCCGCGATATCGCTGGCGATCGACCTCGGCCTTGGGCAGCCGATGGAACACATGCTTCGGTCGTCGCTGATCGCGACACGCATCGCCGAGCGGATGGGCCTCGACGCCAGGCAGCGGTCGATCGTGTACTACGCGAATCTGGTGGGATGGGTCGGTTGTCACGCCGATTCCCACGAACTTTCGGCACTCTTCGGTGATGACATCGCGTTCCGGGCGGACACCTACTCGGTGGACATGACCGGGCTGCCCTTCCTGCGTCTGATGCTCAGCCATGTGGGGCGGGGATTGCCGGGCTGGGAGCGCGGAATCCGCGCAGCTGCCTTCACTCTCACCGCACGTAACCAGGTCGCCAAGCTGATTGATTCGCACTGCAGTTCTGCCGGGGTTCTCTCCGATCGGATGGGACTGGACCGGCAGGTCGGGGAGGCGCTGGCGTATATATTCGAGCGCTGGGACGGTCACGGGATGCCCAACGGCGCACGCGGAGAAGAAATTCCGGTCGAAATCCACATCGTGCACCTGGCCGATGTCGTCGAGGTGCACCTGCGCACGGGTGGGCTCGGACGGGCTGTTGAGGTCGTCCGAGCCCGGCGTGGCACGCAGTTCAGCCCGGCCGTGACGGAGGTGTTCGAGCGTGATGCCGCCGGGATCGTCGACGGAGTGCTCGAAATGGATGTATGGACCGCGGTGTTGGCGCAGGCTCCGGATCGCGGCCGCACTCTCGACGGTGACGAGATCGACGAGTTGCTCAGAGCCATGGCGGATTTCGTCGACCTCAAATGCCCGTGTTCCCCCGGCTACTCCCGTGGCGTCGCGGACCTGGTAGCCGCGGCGGCCCGACACTTGCGGGTGCCGTCAGCGGATATCACGCGTCTGTACCGTGCGGGCCTCGTGCACGGCCTCGGCAGGTTGGGGGTATCCAATCAGATCTGGGAGAAGAAGGGTCAGCTCAGTACGGCTGAGTGGGAACGGCTGCGGATGTACCCGTATCTGACCGGGCGGATCCTGAGCCGGGTCGGCGGATTGGAGTCGGTGGTGTCCGTCGCGACGAGGCACGAGGAACGCATCGACGGGTCCGGCTTTCCCCGAGGGCTCGCCGGTGCGGAGTTGACCGCACAGGACCGCTTACTCGCTGCGGCGGTGGCTTATCACCAATTGCTCGAGCCGCGGCCGCAACGACCTGCGCTCGATCCTGGCGGTGCTGCCAGTCAGCTGCGCGAGGAGGCGCGCGCCGGACGTCTTGACGCCGACTCGGTGGAGGCTGTGTTGGCGGCGGCCGGGCATCGGGCATCGCGCCGGAAGTCCGGGTCGGCCGGGCTTACCACCCGAGAGGTCGAGGTGCTGCGACTCGTCGCGCAGGGCCGGTCGAACCGCGACATCGCCGCCGAGCTGTTCATTGCCGAGAAGACGGCGCGTAATCACGTCGAGCATGTCTACGCCAAGTTGGGTGTCAACAACCGCACGCAGGCGAGTCTCGCGGCGATCGATCGGGGCCTCGCCAGCTTCCCAGTCAACACGGCCGCGAGACCATGACGACCCCCAACTGCCCGAGCGATCTGCTCAGCGCCGTGTCAGCGAGATGGCAGCTGAGATGATGGTGGGGTGACACACGTCCGAGGCCGGGTGTGGCGGGCCGGTAAGCCGCAGGACGATTTCGACTTCCCGTCGATCTCGGACTACCTGGTCGAGGACGACACGCTGGTGTGGTGCGACATCTACGACCCCGACCACGCGATCCTCAAGGATCTGGCGCAGGAGCTGAGCCTGAACTCGTGGGCGGTGGAGGATGCGATCGCGGAAGCCGAACGCACCAAGGCCGTCGTCTACCGCACCCACACGTTCTTCACGGTGTACGGCGTATCGACCAGGGAGCCGGCCGATGAGACGCAGTCGATGCTCGACATCCACCGCATCTCCGGGTTCGTGCTGCCGCAGGGACTGATCACGGTCCGGCTGTCGCCGCACTTCGACATCGACGCGGTCTCGCAGCGGTTCGACGAGCTGGGCGGCCAGGAGTACGGCGTCGGGTCGTTGGTGCACGCCCTGCTCGACGTCGTGGTCGACGGGCACTTCGAGGCAGTGCAGGCGCTCGACGACGGCATCGAGTCCGTCGAAGACGACTTGTTCGCGAACAAGTCGCAGAAGGGCTTGCAGCGCAAGACGTTCCGTCTGCGCAAAGATCTGGTCGAGCTGCGGCGGGTGGTGTTGCCGATGCGTGAGGTCGTCAGCTCCATCCAGCATCGCCGACTGGACGCCAAGACCGCGCCGGAGCTGGATCCGCTGTACTCGGATCTGTACGACCACGTGCTGCGGGTGTCGGAGTGGACAGAGTCGTTGCGGGACATGGTCACGACGGTGTTCGAGACGAACTTGTCGCTGCAGGACGCACGGCTGAACACGGTGATGAAGAAGCTGACGGGGTGGGCGGCGATCATCGCGGTGCCGACCGCCATCACTGGGTTCTACGGGCAGAACGTCGAGTATCCCGGGATTAATACGGTGGGCGGTTTCGTGACAAGCACATCGATCATCGTGGTGATCGTGCTCGCGCTGTACTGGATGTTCCGGCGACGAGACTGGTTGTGAAACAACGCCACACTGGCGGTTCGATGAGAAAACGGCGGTGAGCACGAGTGATTCGCTATACCGTCATCGGCGTGTGCGACCTGACCAGCTGGTCGGCGCGCCGGTAGTCGTCGTCGGCGTTGAGCGTGAGTACGCCGACAAGCTCGTCGCCCGACTCGAAGTAGGCCGCGAACCCGTTGTGGTGGTCCACGAGCCGGCTGTGCTCATAGGAGGCACCCCAGCCGCGGTACTTCAGCGTGGATTCGCCGATGGTGCACGGGAATTCGGGCACCTTGTTCCAGGCCGCCTCATGGCCGGCCGCAGTAGGGGTAGCGGCGCCCGCCCTCGGTGACGACTTCCTGGCGGGCAAGGTCGATGTGGTCGACGGTGATGCCGCGGATCAGCTCGACGTCGTTGCGGACGAACCAGCCGGGGCTGTGCAGATCGAGCTTGGCCTCGCGGCCGCAGAGGTAGGCCTTGCTCAGCGGCGGCTTCGCATAGGGCAGGGCGGGGGCGGTGGTCAGAATCCGCACAGAAATGTGGGGGTGCTTGCTGCGGAACGTCTCGGCAGCGCTCAACCCGGCCGGACCGCTGCCGATGGCGATGAAACCTGGTGCCACCACACTTCTTGGGTACCACTACGGAGAGTCGATCGAACCCCTCGCAAGCGATTCGTCACATTTGCTGAGCCCGTCCCGGACGTAGTGCGCTGACTGCAAGACGGGCGCGATCTTGTGTGGGACCATCTGCGCATGAACCCGCAGGACGACGATCCCGAGGCGCGGATCAGGGCGCTCGAGCAACCGCTCGCCGATAGGGCACGGGCGACCGAACTGGGAACGACGCCGTACACCAGCAGCGGCAACGCCTACCTGCCTCCGCCGTTGCCGCCGATGCCGCCGCAAGCGCGGGGGCCATACACACCGCCGGGCTACAGCGCCCCGTGGGCCCCGCCGCCACGGAAGACTTCGGCGGGCATTCCGTGGGTGGTGCTCGGGCTCGGCGCCGTTGTTTTCATGGCCGTCGCCGGGGGCGTCGGGTGGTTCATCGTGAACAAGTCGACGCGTGAATTCCCCAATGTCCCCGGCATCTCCATCCCGAGCATTCCGAGCATCCAGCCGACGGCTCGCGGCGGCGGCGGGCCGGCGAACACGGTGACCACCGCGCCGTCGGGTGGGCAGATCAGCGTCGCCGGCGTCAGCGAGAGCAAGACGATCGCGTGCAACGACAGCCATGTGAGTGTCAGCGGCGTCTCCAACACCGTCACGATCACCGGCCACTGCGTGAACGTCACGGTGTCCGGCATGCAGAATCACGTCACCCTCGACACAACCGATCAGATCAATGCGTCCGGGTTCGACAACGTGGTCACCTACCACTCCGGCTCACCGGACATCAATTCCGGCGGATCCAACGTGGTCCAGCAAGGCTGAGCTCAGTGGCGCATTCGGTCCGCTCGTCGGGATAGGCGAGCGTGAACACGGTGCGTTCGTCGGCGAGCGAGGCTCTCGGCACGAGCAGCACTCGCCATTCCGGTGCCCATTCGGCGACGCCGTTGTTGCCTTGGAGCGCAACGGCCACATCGTCGGGGCGGTGGTTCCAAAGTTCGGCGGAGCCCTCGCCCCAGTCGAGGCCGACGAACCCGTCGCGGACCTCTGCTCGCACGGGAATGGTGACCGAGGACTTGACGACGGCCATGAAGTAACGGCCGACGTCGACGTGGTGGCCCGGATCCGGCGACGCGCACACGGGATCGGCGATGAAGGGGCGGAAGAAGTGCTTGCGCATGGAGCTCCCTTTTCAGGGCCTCCGCTGTGGAGGCGCTCTTGCCGGCACCGGTCGGTGCAGACCGCTTCGTCATCCGAGCCACCCACGAGCGTGGGGTTGGCGTGCCGTCAAGTCGGAGCTTGGCGACGGCAACTCGTGAAGCTGTTTTTAGTCTAGGGGGTCAAGCCCGCACCCGGGCTTGTGGCGTCGCTCTTGGGGTCAATCAGGATCTTGGCGTGCGCCTCGGGATCGCCGAGCGCGTCGAAGGCGTTCTCGACGCCGTTCAGCCCGACGGTCCCGGTGATCAGCGGGGTGACGTCGACCTTGCCGTCGGCGAGCATGTAGAGCGTGTCGCGGAACTCGAGCGGCGTATAGCCGAGCACGAAGCGCAGGTCAATCTCTTTCGCAATCGCCATTGACGGCCGGAAGCGGTCGGCGCCCATAAAAACACCGACCACCACGACGCGCGCCGACAGCGGCGCACTAGTGATGATGTCTTCGATAATGCCGGGCACGCGGCGTACGGCGAGTCTTCGGCGGGGTTGACGACGACGTCGGCGCCAGAAGCGGCAGCGAGTGTTCGGCGGAAGGGCGAGTGGTTGCTGGCGATGACGGTGCACACGCCGATGGCCTTGAGCATGAGAATGACGGCAAGGCCGATGGGTCCGCAGCCGATCACGATCGCGACGTCCTTCTTGGTGATCTCTGAGCGGCGGACGGCGTGCCAGGCGACGGCCATCGGCTCGGTGAGGGCGGCGTGTTCGATGGGCAGACCGTTGGGAACGGGCAGGGCGAGGGACTGCTCGACAACGAGGTGTTCGGCGTACCCGCCGGGAGCTTTGGTGGAGAGTCCGATCAGGTGCACCTCCTTGCCACGGCGCACAAACGGGGCAGCAACGACGGGGGTGCCGGCGCGCGGTGTCTTGCGAGTGCTGGAACCGTGGTCGAGCACTTCACCGCAGAACTCGTGGCCGAATACGACCGACTGATGCGAGCGCGCGCAATCGGGGTATCCGGCCTGGGCCATCACGTCGGCGACGTCGTCGCAGTGGTTGCGGGTATGCAGGTCCGAGCCGCAGATGCCGCACCGTAGGACGTCGATGAGCAGCTGCCCCTTCGCCGGTTTCGGGGTGGGCTGGTCGACGACCTCCAGCTTGGCGTTGGTGCAGGTGACCGTCTTCATTGGGCCGAGCGTAGCGATTCGCGTTTATCGACAAGCCAAATGAGCGATCCTGGAACAGGAGGCTCTCGTGACGCGGCGGTGTGCTCTCGGGTCGTTACGAGCGTTGGCGGTGGCGACGCTCGTCGGGGTTGTTGCGCTGCAGACGTCGGGTCATGTCGGTGCCGCGCCGGGAGCGACGGTGACCATCACGGTAAAGGCCGTCGACGCGAGCGGCGAGCCGGTGAACGGGTATCAGGTGGCGAACCGGCAGGGGTCGCCAAATCTGTCGAGTTGTCTGGATCCGTCGCCGGCGGCGGTGGGCAATGACATCTATTCGTGCGAGCCCGCGCAGGCTGCGGCCTCGGTGTGTTGGCCGGCGCCGGGGTCGGTGTTGTGCCTGATGGACCCGTGGAGCAAGGCGCTGCGCCGATTCGCCGCACCTGGCGCGCTGCCGGCGGTCGACCCGCCGCCGGCGCCGATGCCGTTCGCGCTGCAGCTCGACGACGGCACGCGGTGCATCCTGCCCAACGGGATCGACTGGGGAGCGCGGACCGACGACATGGTGCCTGCGTACGGATGCAACCCGGGCAAGACGTCTGTCGGGGTGCTCATCCCGGCGGGCGACGATCCGGTGTCGGCGATCGACAGGTCGGGCCCGGTGTGGGTGGTGCGAATCGGAGAACTGGGCCCGCGAGACGCCGCGTTCGAGTCGCCGCGACGGCACGCGGTGACGGCGGCGTGGTTCGCGGGGAATTGACCTCAGGTCAATGCGGGAATCAGTACAGCGATGTCGCTGTGCAGGTGCGCCAGGCCGCTATCGAGCGTCGCCAACTGGCCGTTGCGAGTTCGTGCGAGCTGAGCAAGGTAGGCATCCGTCACCTGCCGGTGACCGACCACACCATCAAATTGCACATCAGCGAAAGAGACACTGTCAGGCCAGAACTCGTGGCGCTCAGCACTCTCGACTGCGCTGACGACATCCTGCGCAGCCACCGCCGATTGGCCGGTCCGCAGCAGGAATCGAACGAGACTTCCCTGTGTGATTGGACACGTCGCAAATCCTGCATCGGATGCTGACAGCCACTCCGCGGCTGCATCGTGATGTACGTGGTCGGCGACAACGAGCGCGATGAGCACGTTCGCATCGAGCAGGGCCGTCACTCCTCATCCTCCAAGGAACGCACGTCCTCGGAGGTCACCACTGTCCCTACGCTCACGAGCGGCAGACCCGTTCTGGGATCTCTCGAGAGTGCGGTCGTGCTACCCGCGCTCAGGCCCCGTCGGATGAGATCGGCAACGGTCTCGCTCAGAGTGCGGCGGGTGTCGCGCGCAATTGCCAGCGCCTGCTTGTGCAGGTCATCTGGCAGATCGATTGTCGTACGCACGCTGCAGTTTAACATCTGTGCATCATGATGCACTGATGCGGCGGTCGCGCCATATCCACAATGCGCGACGGGGCGGTGTGTCGGTTTGCCCGGTTTTCGGCGACTTTGTCGTTCGCGCCGACTTTGTTGCCCGGAGCCGGGCAAATGTCGATGTCACCCCCCTCTCGCTATGGTCAGAGTGAGAGAGAGGAAATCCAACAGTGAGCGAGCAAACCTCGACACCGAAACTCACGGGCCAGTTTTCGAAAGCACTGGTGTACGCCGAACTGAAGCATCACAACCAGGTGCGCAAGGGCGGCGACATCCCATACGTCGGACATCTGCTGACGGTGGCCGGGCTGGTGATCAACGACGGCGGCTCCGAAGCACAGGCCATCGCTGCGCTGTTGCACGACGCAGTAGAGGATCAGGGCGGTCCCCCGACGCTCGACGAGATCCGGGCCAACTTCGGCGAAGACGTCGCGCGCATCGTCGACGAATGCAGTGACACCGACGAGAAGCCGAAGCCACCGTGGCTCGACCGCAAGCGCGAGTACATCGAGCACCTTGCCGAGGTCGGCGACGACACTCTGCTTGTCTCAGTCGCGGACAAGCTCGACAACGCGCGGTCGATGCTGCGCGACTACCACACTCATGGGCCGTCGCTCTGGGAGCGCTTCAACCGAAAGAACCCACAAGACCACCTCTGGTACTACGGCGAGCTGCTCAAGGCCTACCGGAACCGAGGCTGCACCAGCTGGATGGTCGACGAGCTTGGCCGCGTGGTCGACGAGTTGAGGCGCCAGGTCGAAGGCGGCGACAGAGTCGTCCTGGTCTGACGCTAGGAAGGTGGTGGGGGATCGAGCATTTCGACGTGATCGCCCTGCCACTGGTAGCGCACGCTGGTGACGGCCGCGGGGGCGCATGCGTTGCACTCACCAGGCGTCGCGTAATCGAGAACCACTGTGTTGTCCGTGCTGTGCGCCGAGTTGAGCGACGTGAATCCATACGCTTTCGACGTGCCGGTCCCGAGGTAGGTGCCGCGATGGAACATGAGCGCCTGCACCGGCGAGCTCGCCGTCCCGCCCTCAATCATCACGAGGATGGTTGAGAGGTCTGCGCACGGGTTGTAGTCGCTGCCGATAGGCGTGGTCTGCCATCCCCTGCCGGTGACTGGTTCGGGGGCCAGTTTCGCAAGTGCAGACTGCAGAGCGGTTGTCTGGTCGGGTCCGCATGTCGGTGAAGGTGGCCCAGCGGGCGTCGGAGCGGCTGGGGGTGCAGCGACCGGTGATGGAGCGGCCGATGGCGGCGCGGTGACAGTCACCGTGGTAGGGGTCGAGCCGGGGGAACTGCACGCGGTCATCAGCGCGAGAACAGCCCCGCACACAGTCAGGGTGAGTTTCCACCGCATCACAATCGGAGTGTTCCACGGATGGCCCCAAGCAAGCGAGAACGGGATACGCGGGCAAACGTCTTCAGAAGCCGTGACCTGTCAACGCCGATCTCCTATCGTGGGCCCCGATGGGCCTGCACCTGCACCGCGCTGAACGAACCGATCTCCTCGCCAACGGCCTTGGCGCCCTCCTGTCCGATCCGTTGCCCGACCCGTTCGCCGAGGAACTGATCATCGTCCCCGCCAAGGGGGTCGAGCGCTGGCTGAGTCAGCGGCTGTCGCACATTCTCGGCCGCGGCAATGCCCAGGACGGCATCTGCGCGGGCATCTCATTCCGCAACCCGCGATCGCTCATCGCCGAGATCACCGGCACGGTCGACGATGATCCGTGGTCGCCCGACGCCATGGTCTGGCCACTGCTCGAGGTGATCGACTGCAGCCTCGACGAGCCGTGGTGCCGCACGCTCGCGACGCATCTCGGCCACTTCGAAGCGGGTGAGGAGAGGGAGCTGCGCCAAGGCCGCCGCTACGCCGTCGCGCGTCGGCTCGCTGGGTTGTTCGCGTCCTATGCCCGCCAGCGGCCGCAGCTATTGGTCGACTGGGAACGTGATATCGCCGGTGATATCGATCCCGACCTCGACTGGCAGCCACCCCTCTGGCACGCGTTGTTGGAGCGAGTCGACGCCGATCCGCCTCACGTTCGACACGCCAAAACACTTGCGCGGCTGCAGGAGTCACCGACGGACCTGCCGGAACGGCTGTCCCTGTTCGGGCACACCCGACTGCCGGCCACCGAGGTCGAGCTGCTCAATGCCCTGGCCACACACCACGATCTCCACCTCTGGCTGCCGCACCCCAGCGACGACCTGTGGCAGAAGCTCGCGGGCGAGCACGGCCCTATCCCCCGCCGCGACGACGCCAGCCATCGCAGCGTCCGACATCCACTGCTCGCCACCCTCGGTCGCGACCTGCGCGAGCTCCAGCGCAGCCTGCCCGCACACCCGCACACCGACGAATACCACGGTGGCCGTGAGCGTCCCGACACGCTGCTCGGCTGGCTGCAGTCCGACATCACCGCCAACGAGGTCCGTCCGGACGGCCGAACGTTGCGCAATGACGACCGGTCCGTCCAGGTGCACAGCTGCCACGGTCCGGCCCGCCAGATCGACGTGCTCAGAGAGGTTCTGCTCGGCCTGCTCGCCGACGATCCCACGCTGGAACCGCGCGACATCCTGGTGATGTGCCCGGACATCGAGACCTACGCACCGCTGATCAACGCAGACTTCGGGCTCGGCGACGTCGTGCGCGGCGCACACCCGGCGCACCGGCTGCGGGTGCGCCTCGCCGACCGCTCGCTCATTCAGACCAATCCGCTGCTCGGCGTCGCCAGCCAATTGCTCGGTATGGCGGGCAGCCGGGTCACCGCCAGCGAGGTGCTCAACCTCGCGCAGGTCGCCCCGGTGCGGTCGCGGTTCGGCTTCACCGACGACGACCTCGAGGGCATCACCCGCTGGGTGCGCCAGGCGAACATCCGCTGGGGCTTCGACCAGGAGCACCGCAAGCCGTTCGGCGTCGACTTCGTCCACAACACTTGGCGTTTCGGCATCGACCGGGTGCTGGCTGGCGTGGCGCTGTCGGACGATTCGCACGCGTGGATCGGCTCGACGCTGCCGCTCGACGACGTCAGCAGCAACCGCGTCGAGCTGGCGGGCAAGCTCGCCGAATACGTCGACCGGCTGCAGCGGACCGCCGATGCGCTCAACGGCGCACGGCCGCTGCGGGATTGGCTCACCGCGCTGGCCGACGGCATCGACCTGCTGGCCCGCGTCGATGACAACGACGCGTGGCAGACCAGCCAGGTGCAGAGGGAGTTCGCCGAGGTGCTCGCGACGGCGGGCCCGCGCGGCGACACGGTCATGCGGCTGCCCGACATTCGCGCGCTGCTCGGCCGGCACCTCGCAGGTCGGCCCACCCGCGCCAACTTCCGCACCGGCACGCTGACGGTGTGCACGATGGTGCCGATGCGTTCGGTGCCGCACCGGGTGGTGTGCCTGGTCGGCCTCGACGACGGGGTGTTCCCGCGGCTGGGCATCGTCGACGGCGACGACGTGCTCGCCCGCAACCCGATGACCGGTGAACGCGACATCCGCTCCGAGGACCGGCAACTGCTGCTCGACGCGATCGGCGCGGCCACCGAGAAGCTCGTCATCACTTACACCGGCGCCAACGAGTACTCGGGTCAGGACCGGCCGCCCGCGGTGCCGCTCGCCGAGCTGCTGGATACCCTCGACATGACCACGACTGACAAGGTGCGGGACCGCTTCGTCGTCAAACACCCGTTGCAGCCCTTCGATATTCGCAACGTCATCCCTGGCAAGCTCGGCACACGCGACGACACGCCGTTCACGTTCGACCCGACCGTGCTGCGGGCGGCGCGCGCGAGCACTGGTGAGCGCAAGGAACAGCCGCCATTCATCTCGGGCCCGCTGCCGCCGGTCGCGGCGCACGACGTCGTCCTTGAAGATCTCGTCGCGTTCTTCAAGGACCCGGTCAAGGGTTTCTTCCGCGCACTCGACTACACGCTGCCGTGGGACGTCGACGGCGTCGAGGACGCCATGCCCGTCGACATCAACGCGCTCGAGGAGTGGACGGTCGGCGACCGCATGCTGCAGGACATGCTGCGCGGCATGACGCCGGACGAGGCACGCCAGGCGGAGTGGCGGCGCGGCACGCTGCCGCCGGGTCAGCTGGGCTGGCGTAAGGCCACCGAAATCAAGGAGCAGGCCACCCTGCTCGCCGCCGCCGCGCTACGACACCGCGGCCCAGATCCGCAGGCATACGACGTCGACATCGACCTCGGTGCGGGTCGGCGGCTGACCGGCACGGTGTCGCCGGTGTTCGGTGACCGGCTGGTGTCGGTGACGTACTCGAGGCTCGACGGCAAGCACCTGTTGGAGTCGTGGATTCCGTTGTTGGCGTTGATTGCCCGCGGTTCCTCAATCGATTGGCACGCGGTGTGCATCGGCCGCGCGAAGAAGGGCACCACCCCGCGCGAGGGAGGCCTGGGACGCCCCGATGAGGACGCGGTCGAGGTTTTGCGTGAGCTCGTGGCGGTGTACGAGGCGGGACGTCGCGCGCCGATTCCGTTG
>Ga0207693_10001112_pt1 | contig 24202 bp, 22 predicted proteins | sample LARL81metaG_FD_184347 | JGI IMG/M metagenome (GOLD analysis project Ga0207693, IMG submission 184347) | Corn, switchgrass and miscanthus rhizosphere microbial communities from Kellogg Biological Station, Michigan, USA - LAR L8-1 metaG... | ecosystem: Host-associated > Plants > Roots >... | reverse complement strand
CGACGATCTGCGTGCTTTCGCCCGCGCACTGCTCGAACGTGCGGGCGTGCGCGCCGACATCGGCCGCGACGTCGCCGATGTTCTTCTCGACGCCGACCTGCTCGGACACACGACGCACGGGCTCGCACTGCTCGCGCCCTATCTCGCCGAGATCGACAAAGGCGCGATGGCCAAATCGGGGGAACCGAAAGTGATAAGCCGGCGCTCCGCCGCAGAGACGTGGGACGGCGCGCGTCTGCCAGGACCGTGGCTTACGCTGCGCGCACTCGAACGTGCAGCGGCGATGGCGCGCGAAGCCGGCACTGGCACCGTGGTCATCCGGCGTTCGCATCACATCGCTTGCCTCGCCGCGTATTTGAAGCGCGCGACCGACCAGGGGCTGGCCGTGATCATCGAATGCTCGGACCCGACGGTGATCGCCGTCGTGCCGCACGGCGGCACGACACCGTTCATCACGCCGAACCCGGTCGCCGCCGGATTGCCGACATCGGGCGACCCGATATTGATCGACGTTTCGATGTCGATCACCAGCATGGGCTACGCCAAGCAGCAGAAGGAAGCCGGCAAGATCCTGCCCGGCCCCTGGCTGATCGATCACCAGGGCCAGGCCACATCCGATCCCGCTGCGCTGTTCGCCGATCCGCCAGGCGCGTTGCTGCCGCTCGGTGGACTGGACGCCGGTCACAAGGGATTCGGGCTCGGTCTGTTGATCGAGGCGATGACCGGTGGACTCGGCGGACACGGCCGCGCCGACCCGCCCGAAGGCTGGGGCGCATCGGTGTTCATCCAGGTGCTGGATCCGGAAGCCTTCGGCGGCCTCGCCGCCTTCAGGCGGCAGATGGATCATCTGGCCGACGCTGCGCATGCGAGCCGTCCTCGACTCGAGGGCGAGCAGGTCCGGCTTCCGGGCGAGCGCGGCTTGCAGCGCTATCGCGAGGCTGTGGCCAATGGCATCGCTCTCTATCCCACGATCCTGCCGGCGTTGCAAACCTGGGCGGACAAATACGGCGTCGCGCCGCCGCGGCCATCGAGCTAGCGGCGCTTACGATCGATTGCGTCCGTAGCTGACACGCAATATGCCGGCGAGATCGCGCGCCGCGCCGACGTCGGCAAAACCGGCGCCGCGAAACAATTCGCCGACGGCATCGGCCTGGTCGTGGCCGTGCTCCAGCAGCAACCATCCACCGGGTGCGAGATGCGCCGCGGCCGCCGCGACGATCGCGCGAATCGCGCGCAGGCCGTCACCACCCGATGTCAGCGCCTGCTGCGGCTCGTGACGCAGATCGCCTTCAGCGAGATGCGGATCGCCCGAGGCGACATAAGGCGGGTTGCCGGCGATGAGGTCGAAGCGTTCGCGTGGCAGCGCGTCGAACCAGTTGGACTCGACGAACGAGACGTTGCCGATGCCAAGGCGCGCGGCATTGCGGGTCGCCAGCGCGAGCGCCGCAGTCGAGACGTCGGTACCGACGACCCGCGCCTTGCGCCGCGCGGCGGCGATCGCCAAGGCCACCGCACCCGACCCGGTGCCGAGATCGAGCACGCGAATCTCGCGATCGTCCGGCACGCGAGCGAGCGTGAGCTCGACCAGCAATTCGGTCTCGGGACGCGGAATCAGCACATCGGGTGTGATCTCGAGATCGAGCCCATAAAATTCGCGCCGTCCGATCAGGTAAGCGACCGGCTCGCCGTCGCGGCGGCGGCGAGCGAGCGCATCGAAGATTTTCGCCTGCTCGGCGCCCACGGCTTCGTCCGCATGCGCCGCGAGCCAGGCGCGATCGCGGCCGAGCACGTGCGCGAGCAGCAGCTTCGCCTCGAAAGGGACGAGACCGCTCACTGACAGCGCGCGGGAAACGGTGAAGGGCGTGCTCATGAAATGCCGCGTCCCATGTCTTGCGACCGTCGGCTCGGATGCGCATAATGTCGGCAGCACGTCACGCCGTCAATGAACGTGCGTCTAAAAACCCGACAATCTGATGGAGGAGCCATGCCGTCACGACGCGATCTTCTGAAGGCGACCGGCGGACTGGTGCTCGCCACCGGCGGCTCGTGGCTCGCGCGCCACGCGCATGGCGCCGATGCCGTTCTCGGGCCGGCGGAGCTGCCCGAAGGCATGCTGTCCTCATCGATTCTCGAAGCGTTGCCGGGCAAGGTTCCGCTGATCAAGAAGACCTGGCGGCCGCCCAATTACGAAACGCCGGTCTCGTACTTCAACGAGACCTTCACGCCGAACGACGCGTTCTTCGTCCGCTATCACCTGTCGAACATCCCTGAGGTCGCCGCCGCGAGCTGGCAAGTCAAGGTTGGCGGCGAAGCGATCGCGACGCCGCTGGAGATCAATCTCGAAAGCCTCAAGCGCGACTACGAGCAGGTGGAAGTCGCGGCCGTATGCCAATGCTCGGGCAACCGCCGCGGCATGTTCGTCCCGCACGTTCCCGGCGTCGAGTGGGGACCGGGCGCGATCGGCAACGCCCGGTGGAAAGGCGTGCGTCTGAAGGATGTCCTGACCAAGGCCGGCATCCGCAAGGACGCGCTGGAGATCAGCTTCGACGGCGCCGACTCGGGGGTATTCCCGAACACGCCGGATTTCCAGAAGTCGATTCCGGTGTGGAAGGCAATGGACGAAAACACGCTGATCGCCTACTCGATGAACGGCGCGCCACTGCCGCACTGGAACGGCTTCCCGGCGCGCATCGTCGTACCCGGCTGGACGGCGACCTACTGGATGAAGCACGTCACCTCGATCAACGCCATCACCAAACCGTTCGACAACTTCTGGGTCAAGTCGGCCTACCGGATTCCACGTGGCAAGTTTCCGTTGATCGACCGTTTCATCAGCCAGGAAACCGACGTCAACACGCCGATCACCGAAATGGTCGTCAATTCGCTGATGACCAACATCGCTCCTGGGCAGACGATCCCCGCGGGACGCCGATTTGACGTCAAGGGTATCGCCTGGGACGGTGGCTACGGCATCGCGGCCGTCGAGGTGTCGACCGATGGCGGCCAGAGCTGGCGCAACGCGATTCTGGGGCAGGACTACGGCAGATTTTCGTTCCGGTCGTGGAGCTACCCGATCAACGCCGCCGATCGCGGCTCGCTGACGGTGATGGCCAAGGCGTCCAATCGCGCCGGCGCGACGCAAACCTTCGAGCTGATCGCAAATCCTGCGGGCTATCATCACAACGTCGTGCAGCGCATCGCGCTGGCGATCGGCTGAGGAGATGCCGATGAAAGCCTCGCTGCCGCTTGTCGTTTCGATCGCGTTTGCCGCCACCATCGTGTTCGCCGCCGAGCAGCGCGTCGCGCTGAAGGATGGGCCGGGACGCGACAAGGTCGAGGCCAACTGCGCCTCCTGTCACAGCCTGGATTACATCCTGGGCAACTCGCCGTTCATGAACCGGGGTGTCTGGGATGCCGAGGTCGTCAAGATGATCAAGGCGTACGGCGCGCCGATCTCCGATGCAGACGCCAAGGAAATCGCCGATTACCTGGCGAAAAACTACGGCCAGCCGTAGCCGCTGACTTGCCTTCCGGCTGCGTCAGTCTACGCGCCGCGCGGCCCCGCGATCCGCACCTCGCCGCCCACGGCTAGTCTCGCCCGTCCGCGGGGCGCTCGCACGCGAACAGGCGAAGCCGCCGGTCATAGTAATTGCCCCAGCCCAGGTCGCTCAGGCCCGCTTTCTGCAGCACGTGCTGCGACGCCTTGTTGCCGGGATGCGTGACGCCGATGACGCGCGTGACGCCGAGGTCGTCGAACGCATAGTCGACCAGTGCGCGCGCGCCTTCGGTTGCATAGCCCTTTCCCCAGTGCGCGTGCAGCAGGCGATAGCCGACTTCGATGTCGGTCGTCGGCGGACAGTACTTCAGACAATACCAGCCGATAAACTTGCCGCTGCTGCGCAGCGATGCGCGCCATACCCCGAGGCCCGAATAGAGCGCGTAGTAGCGCGTGACCCTCCGCATCGCCGCGTCGATCTCGCTCTTCGGCATCGGCTTGCCGCCGTTGATGTATTTCAGCACGCGGGGGTCGCTGTCGAGCCGCACGAGGTCGCCGATGTCTTCCGGCGTGAACTCGCGCAACTCGAGTCGCAACGTCTCGAGCCATATCGGCGGCGCGCGCTTCATCGCACGGTCTCGCCGGCGCCTTCGTCGCCGCCGAGGGCGGCGAGCTGCTCGGCCTGGAATTCCTGCGCCAGCGCCTGCGTCAGCTCGAACAGGTCGCCGTCCATGATCTGGTCGATCTTGTAGAGCGTCAGGTTGATGCGATGGTCGGTTACCCGCCCCTGCGGAAAGTTGTAGGTGCGAATGCGCTCGGAGCGATCGCCGCTGCCGATCAGGCTCTTGCGCGTCGCCGCCTCCTTCTGCTGCCGCTCCTGGCGTTCGCGGTCGACCAGCCGCGAGGCCAGCACCGCCATCGCCTGCGCGCGGTTGCGATGCTGCGAGCGATCATCCTGGCATTCGACGACGATACCGGTTGGCAAATGGGTGATGCGCACGGCCGAGTCGGTCTTGTTCACGTGCTGGCCGCCGGCGCCGGATGCGCGGAACGTATCGATCCGGATCTCGGACGGATTGATCGTGATGTCGGCGACCGGATCGGCTTCGGGCAGCACCGCGACCGTGCACGCCGACGTATGGATGCGCCCTTGCGCCTCGGTCTCGGGCACGCGCTGGACCCGATGGCCGCCGGATTCGAATTTGAGCTTGGCGTACACGCCCTGCCCCACAACGCGAGCGATCACCTCCTTGTAGCCACCCATGTCGCCGGGACTCTCGGAAATCAGCTCGACCTGCCATTTGTTGCGCTCCGCAAAGCGCGCGTACATGCGAAAGAGCTGACCGGCGAACAATGCCGACTCGTCGCCGCCGGTGCCGGCGCGAATTTCGAGAAATACGTTGCGCTCGTCGTTGACATCGCGCGGCAGCAGCGCGCGCTGCAGCTCGTCCTCGAGCGTGACCATGCGCACCCGCGCCGCCTTCGCCTCGTCGTCGCCGAAAGACTTCATCTCCGGATCGGACAGCATGTCCTGCGCCGCCGCGAAGTCCCGCTCCCCCTGCAGCCAGTCGCGGTAGAGCGCGACGACAGGCGCGATTTCCGCGTGCTCACGCGACAGCGCGCGGTAGCGGTCGAGATCGCGAGTGACGTCCTCGGCCGCGAGCAAGCCGTTCAATTCCTCCAGCCGCGACGTCAGCTGGTTGAGCTTCGTGGAGAGCGACGGTTTCATGTCGTGCGAACGGTGGCCTTCTCGCGGCGGCCGGAGCGCCGCATTGCTGATCGGGTAGACGGTCGTAAAGTCAGCGTCCGGCGTGCGCCGGACGGCGAGCCGGATCCGAAGCTAATCGTCGTCCGGCAACTGGTAGATGTGATGCAGCATCGCCAGCAGCTGGGCGCGCTCGGCGTCACCGGCGCGCGTCAGCGCTTGCGCTGGCGCGTGCAGGAACTTGTTGGTGAGTCCGCGGGCGAGCTGTTCGATCACTTGTTCGGGCGCGGCGCCGCCGGAAAGCAGCCTGCGCGCGCGCTCGACCTCGGCCGCGCGCAGGACTTCGTGATGGCCCTGCAGCGCGGTCAGCGTCGGAATGACGCTGCGTCCATCGAGCCAGCGCAAAAAACTCTGGGCCTGCTCAGCGATCATCTCCTCGGCCTGCGTCAGCGCATCGACGCGGATCTGCAGGTTGTCCTTGACGATGTTGGCCAGGTCGTCGACGCTGTAGAGAAAAACGTCGTCGAGCTCGGCGGCTTCGGGCTCGACGTCGCGCGGCACCGCCAGATCGACGATGAACATCGGCGTATGACGGCGCGATTTGATCGCCCGCTCGAGCAGACCCTTGCCCAGGATAGGCAATGAGCTCGCGGTCGAGGTCACGATCATGTCGAATTGGGCCAGGCGCTCGGGCAGCTCGTTCAGCGTGATCGCATTCGCTCCGAAGCGCGCGGCCAGCTGCTCGCCGCGCTCGAGCGTGCGGTTGGCGACGGTGATCGACTTCGGATGCTTTGCGGCAAAGTGCGCGGCGGCGAGATCGATCATCTCGCCGGCGCCGATCAGCAGCAGGTGCTGGTCGGCCAGCGACGGATAGATGCGTTCGGCGAGCTTTACCGCCGCCGCGGCCATCGAAATCGACGCGCTGCCGATGTCCGTGTTCGTTCGCACGTCCTTGGCCACCGCGAACGTGCGCTGAAAAAGGCGATTGAGGATCAGGCCCAGAGCGCCCGCCGCCTCGGCGCTGCGCACCGCGTGCTTCATCTGGCCGAGAATCTGCGGCTCGCCGAGTACCATCGAATCGAGCCCGCTGGCGACGCGGAACGCATGCGAGACCGCGCGATCCTGCGCCAGTGTGTAGACATACGGATGCAGCGATTCGGAGGGCACCCGGTGGAAGCTCTCCAGCCAGCGCTCGACCGGCGCCGCCTCGGCGGCGCTGAAGTAGACCTCGGTCCGGTTGCAGGTCGAAAGAATCGCAGCTTCCTTGACGCTCGGCTGTGCGATCAGGTCGCGCAGCGCGACGCCCAGCGTGTCAGGCTGAAATGCGACCTGCTCGCGCACCTTGACCGGCGCGGTCGCATGGTTCAAGCCAAGGGCGTAGAGAGGCATGGTGATCGATTGCAAGTGACTGATATTTTATCGCAATACGGTATTGCGTGCCGTACGGATGCGCGCTTTAGGAAGACAGTTCGGCAAGATACCCGAAAAAAGCGCGGACCTGTTCCGGGTTGTCCAGCGAGGCGCCGAAGAACGACGAGGGCGCCGGCGGCGAGCGCCCCGCATCGTGCTTGCGGCAAAAACGGTCGGCGTAACGCTGCCATGTCGCGTCGTAATTGCCGCGGGAAGCGTGGACCAGCAGCAAGTCGCCGACGACGCCGAGTCTCGCTCCCGCCTTCGCGGCACGGTACGACCAGTCGAGATCGGCCAGGTGGAAGCCATCGAAGTTCACGTCGTCGAAGGGGACCGCCTGGAAGGCGTCGCGTTTGCCGGCAAGCAGGACGCCATCGAGCAGAACGATGTCGCCGGCGACCGGACGCGGATCGAGCACATCGACCTGCCAGTGGATGCTATCGGGCACGCGGTGCGTGATCCAGCCGCGCAAGTGCGGATGGCCGCTCCAGCCGATCGCCGGACCGTCACTGCGAGTACTTCCCGCAACGCCGACGACATCGAACGCCTGAAGGCGCTCGAACAGTCGCACGGCAAAATCGGACGCGAGGATGTCGACGTCGTCGTGCGAAAGAACGACGACGTCGGCGACACTGTGCCGAAGCGCCCAGTTGTAAGCCTCGGCGAGCGAGCGCGCGTTGCGGATCGACACGATCTCGTGGCGCACCGCGGCGAAGAGCCGGCGGTACAGCGCGACAGCACGCTCGTGCCGGACATCGTCGATCGAGCAGATGACGATGCTGACCGCACGATCGGGTGTAACGGGCCCGATCGCCGGTAGCCGCGCGTCAGTACGCTCGCCTGCCCGCACCGAGTCGGCGATCGTGGCGACGCATTGCCGCGCGGCCGCGAACAGCAGCGGGTCCCCGACCCAGGCCGCGTGAAACGCCCGGATCGCGGATGCGCGATCGCCAAGTTGCTTTTGCATCAAGCCGAGATTGAAGCGCGCGTCGTGCCAGTCGGGCTCGCGCGCCAGGGTTTCGCGATACGCTTCGGCCGCCGCGGCGGGCTGACCGGCACGGGCACACGCATTGCCGCGCGCCAGCCACTCGCGGGCGTCGGGGCTCATGCCTTGAAGAACTCCTGCTTTCCACCCAACCAGCGCTCGAGATGCGCCTGCGCAGCTGCCGGCTCGCGTCGCAGCAACTCGTCGGCGGCATCGCGGGCGCGCTCGATCAGCGCGACGTCGCGCTCCAGGTCGGCAAAGCGCAGCAAGGGCATGCCGGACTGCCGCGCCCCGAGAAACTCGCCCGGGCCGCGGATCGACAAGTCCTGCCGGGCGATCTCGAAGCCGTCGTTGTTTTCATAGATGACCTTGAGCCGCGCCTTCGCGAGCAACGACATCGGCTCCTCGAAAAGCAGCACGCAGACGCTCTCGTCGGCGCCGCGGCCGACGCGCCCACGCAGCTGGTGCAGCTGCGCGAGGCCGAAGCGCTCCGCGTGCTCGATCACCATCAGCGATGCATTCGGAACGTCGACGCCGACCTCGATCACCGTCGTCGCGACCAGCACATTGATTTCGCCGCGCACGAAGCCATCCATCGCGGCCGCCTTTTCCGCAGGCTTCATCCGGCCATGCAACAGGCCGACCCTGAACTCACTCAGTGCACCGGTCAGCTCGGCATGCAGCGCGACCGCGGTCTGCAGCTCGAGCTTTTCCGATTCCTCGATCAGCGGGCAGACCCAGTACACCTGTTGGCCGGCGGCGGCGATCTTGCGCACGCGCTCGACGATCTCGCCACGCCGGCGCTGGCTGACCAGCTTGGTCGTCACCGGCGTGCGGCCGGGCGGCATCTGGTCGATCACCGACACGTCGAGATCGGCGTAGAAACTCATCGCCAAGGTGCGCGGGATCGGGGTCGCGCTCATCATCAGCTGGTGCGCGTCGCCGATGCCTTTCTGCCGAAGCGCGAGTCTTTGCGCGACGCCGAAACGATGCTGCTCGTCGACGATGGCCAGCCCCAGCTTCGGGAGCACGACCTCTTCCTGGAACAGCGCATGCGTACCGATCGCGAGCTGCGCCTCGCCGCCGACGATGGCCGCAAGCGCCTTTTTGCGGTCTTTCGCAGGCAGCCCGCCGGACAACCAGGCGATTTGCAGCGGCAAGCCGTCGAGCCAGGCCGCGAGCTTGCGGTAATGCTGCTCGGCCAGAATTTCGGTCGGCGCCATGAACGCCACCTGATAACCGGATTCGATCGCCTGCAGCGCGGCCAGCGCGGCGACGATCGTCTTGCCGCTGCCGACGTCCCCCTGAAGCAGCCGCTGCATCGGTTCGCCGCGCGCGAGATCGCGGCGGATCTCGGCGATGACACGGTGCTGCGCCTGCGTCAGCTTGAACGGCAGGCGCGCGAGCAGCTCGCGCGTCAGTGAACCATCGCCGGGCAATCGCGGCGCCTTGCGCTTGGCGCGGGCGCGGCGGTGCATCTTCAGCGACAGCTGTTGCGCCAGCAGCTCATCGAACTTGAGCCGGGTCCATGCCGGATGCGTGCGTTCATCGAGGCTCGCCTGCGCGGTCGCGTTGGCTGCTTCCGGCGGCGGCTCGTGCAGAAAATGCACCGCCTCCGCGAAGCCCCAGAGCCTGCGCGGCTCTCGCGTCCACGGGGGCAATGTCTCGCCCAGAAACGCGGGATCGGCGAGCAGCGCGCGACGCACGAGCTTGCGCAACGCATCCTGCGAGAGTCCCGCTGTCGTCGGGTAGACCGGTGTCAGCCGGTCCGGCAACGGAGTTCCGGGTGCGACCACCTGGAAGCTCGGGTGGACCATTTCCAGTCCGAAGTGTCCGTCGCGAACTTCGCCGAACGCGCGCACGCGCTTTCCCGGCGCAAGCGCCTTCTGCTGATTCGGGTAGAAATGAAAAAAACGCAGCACCAGTTGCGCACTGCGCTCCGCGCCGTCGTCGAGCAGACAGACGAGCTGGCGCCGCCCGCGATATTGAATCTCGGTGTTGGCGACGACGCCCTCGACGTGCCACGCCTGTCCGGGCTTCAGCGCGGCCAGCGGACACAAATGGGTCTGATCCTCGTAGCGCAGCGGCAGGTGCAGCACCAGATCCTGCTCCCGTCCGATGCCTATGCGCGAGAGCTTGTCCTGCAGCGTGTTTGCCGGCCGGGGCTCTTTCGCAGCCGCCTTTTTCCTGGCCACTCGTTCAGGCTTTGTCCGGAATCTGCGAGCGCGCTCCCGCCCGCGTCGTTTCCGCGATGCGTCCCAGCTCGAGGATGCCCTCGACCTCGATCAGCGCCGCTTTGGGCAATGCCGCCACCTGGTAGGTCGCGCGGGCAGGGTATGGCGTGTTGAAGCAACTCGCCATGATGTCGTTCACCTTGGCGAAGTCGGCGAGGTCGACCATCAGTATCGTCAGCTTGACGATATCGTCGAGCGAACCGCCGGCAGCTTCGGCGACCGCGCGCAGATTGGCGAACACCTGCCGCGTCTGCGCTTCGATGCCTTTCACCAGATCGCCGCTGGGAGGATCGATACCGACCTGGCCCGAAAGGTAGACGGTGTAGCCTGCGCGAATCGCCTGCGAATACGGACCCAGCGCGGTCGGAGCCTTGCTGGTGTGGATGGCTTGCTTGCTCATGCCTCGGCCTCCTTGCGATGCCGCGAGCGGCCCGCGCTCACGCGTCGGCCTCCGGGCAATCCCTCGGCGACGGCCCGTCGGGTCTTGAAGCTCCCGCCTCGCTCATGCCCTCTCGCGCTCGTCGAAGCGCAAATCTAGCACGCGCGCGACCGGTGTGCCGAGCCGTCGGATCTAATGCTCGACTTCGTTGCCGGCGCCGATCCAGGCGTCGATGCCGCCGTGCAACGGACGAATCCGCTTGAACCCGAGCTTTCTCAGCTGCTGCGCGACCTTGACTGCGGTCGCCTCGTTCGGGCAGGCGCAATACACGATCACTTCGTCGTCCTTGGCCACGCCGTCGAAGCCTTTGGCGATGTTCTTGATGTCTATCGTCAGCGCACCGGGTATGCGTCCGGTCGCCGCCTGCGTCAGCGGTGAGCGGACATCGACGATTGCGCTCGCCTTGTTCGCATCGATCAGATCACGGAGCTCATCGACCGACACGCGGTCCATGCGCAGCTGCTTGATGAACAGCCGGCGCCGCCACCACTTGAGCAGGATCCAGGCGACGAAGCCGAAGGCAACCAGCATCGAGCCGTATTTACCCAGCGAAGCCAGCTTGTCCATCAAGTCGCTGATCGCGTCACGGAACAGGTAGCCCAGGCCGAGACCGACGCTTACCCAAAGCCCCGCCCCTATCGCGTCGAACACCAGGAAGACCCAATAGCGCAGGCGCAGCGCGCCGGCGAGTGCGGTCGCCACCGAAGCGAAGCCCGGCACGAACTTGGCGAACAGCATCGACGCGGGTCCGAAGCGCTGGAAAATCGTCTCCGTCTGACGAACGCAGGAATCCTGCGACAGCGACACGCGACAAAGCGTGTTCAGAATGCGCAACCCGAAACGGCGGCCGGCGACATACCACCCAGTGTCCGCGATCAGCGCCGCGGCGATGCCAACGAGGACCAGCGCCCAGAGCGGGTCGCCGCCGATGGCCGCATACGCACCGGCCACGATCAGCGTCGGATAGGCGGGAATCGGCAATCCGGCCTGCAGCGCGAGTACGTTCAGGAACACGAACCCCAAACCGTACTGCTGGATCATCGCAATGACATGGCTCATCGGGTACCTCGCCTGTTCTTGTCGCGGCGGCGTGCGGATAGCTTACATGGTGGCGGCCGAGCGCGGATCAAGCTATGGGGCCTATTCACGCATGACGCAGGCGTCGGTCAGACGTCGCAATTCACCGAGAGTGATGCGGCGGCTATAAGCTAATGCCGTCCCGGTTTACTCCCCAGGGGTCTGCGGCTATAATTTCGCCCCTGTGGGGACGTAGCTCAGCTGGGAGAGCGCCGCGTTCGCAATGCGGAGGTCGAGGGTTCGATCCCCTTCGTCTCCACCAGATACCACCGCCGACGACTCTCCGTCGGCGTTGTCGTTTTCAGGGCGCCGGGGACACCTGCGAACCTGGGGGAAACGCAGATTCCAATCCGGTGGTGTATTCGCCTTCGAAGGGCAGAACGCCAGCTACCTTTCTCCGACACACCACCGGATCACCTCGAACCAATCCAGTGCTTTTGGAAATAGACCTGCCCACCATGGCCGACCATCGCGACGCCTATCTGACACTCTTGAAGTCGGTGCTGCTGGGCATGACCCAGATCGAAACGGAGCTGCGCTGTTTTTATCTCCAGGACTGCCTTGCCGGTACCCGCACATACAGCTATCAGGACCTCTTCAACATCCGCCCGGCCATGACGGCCGACCTTTCGGGTCTCGAGCAAGCGAAGCGCGTTGGCAACTTGCATCGTGACAAGATCAACCAGTTCGCGCTCACCATGATCGGTGAGGCCAGGCTCGACAATGTCCGCCAACTTGTCGAACAGGCCTGCGCCGACAGCGTGCCGGGCGACTTCGTCGAGGCGGGTGTCTGGCAAGGCGGTGCCAGCCTATTCGCGCGTGCCGTCCTCGATAGTCTCGCCGAGACCGGTCGGCTCGTTTGGCTCGCCGACAGTTTTCAGGGATTGCCGAAGCCGTCGCTGCCCCAAGATACGCGCTACGATCTCTCCAGCCTGCCGGAGCTCAGCGTCGGCGCCGATCAGGTGCGGGAGAATTTCCGCCGCCTCCATATCGATCTCACGCGCGTGCGGTTTCTCGAAGGCTGGTTCCGCGACACCCTGCCTGTGGCGCCCATCCACCAGATCGCCGTGCTCAGACTTGACGGCGATCTCTATGAATCGACCATGGACACGCTCACCCATCTCTATCCAAAGGTCAGCGCCGGCGGCTTCGTCATCATCGATGACCATGGCGCCTTCCCGCCTTGCGCCTGGGCGGTCGCCGACTATCGCCGCGACCACGACATCCAAAGCCCGTTGGTGACCATCGACTGGGCGGGCGTTTATTGGCGCAAGTGAAGCGGAGTCGCCTTTGCTGAAGTTCTAACCCTTCTCCCCGAGCACATCTCGGGTGGCGCCCGAGATCGCTATTCCGAGCGGATAGTAAGCTGACCTGCCAGCAGCCGAGCGCGCAGTTCGTAATCGCCATTGCCGGTCGCCTTGAAGGAGCGCCATAGGCCACTCGTATCGGCGTGCCATGGCTGAGCGGTGATGTCGCCGGCGGTAACCGATGCGCTCACAGTGCGATAGTGCCGGGGATCGGCGACGCGCAGATCCATATTGCCCGCCAGAAGATCGGCGTCCACGCTGCCGAGGACGCCGCGAACATCGAGATTGCCTGCTTGCATGCGGATGGCGACGTTGGATTGTCGTGGCACTTCGACGCGATATTTCACGCGGTTGCCAGGACCGTCGACCACGACCGTCGCGTCATTCTTACCGGAGCGCTGCACCTTGACGCTGACACGGCTCTCGTCTTCGGGACGGCTCGAATGCCACGAGACGGTGATCTTGTCGCCCTGCGCGCCGACGATCTGCATGTCTCCAACATTGAGGTTCATGCGGATCGTCCCGGCCGCCTCAAAGTTCATGGCTGTCGGGTTCGCGCTGGGCTCATTGGCCATCGCCCACCATGGGCAGGCGGCCACGCAGGTCAGAATGAGGAGCACACAGCGCCGTGGCACCGTCAACAAGGTTTGAACGCGAGAATTCATAGCAAGGCCCCTCTTTTGACATGCCTTCGGGTGCTTAGATGCCGTGCGAGAGGCGAACAGATTCACTATCGATCCGGGTTCGGAGCGTGTGGGCCTCGGGTTCCTTATGCTCGGCTCCGCAGCACTCGGTTTCCTGATGCTGCGCCAGGCACCCTGACTATCAGATCGGTTCCCGATAGCGGCGCATCCGGACAGCGGCGAACAGGAACACGGCCGCGACCGCAAGTCCGATCCAGAGGCCCGGCGCACTCAGGAAGTTGCCCGGAGTGAGTTGTGTCAACGAATCGATCACGTCGTGCGAGCTGCCGGCAAAAGCCTCGGCGCGAAAGCCCACCAATCGGTGACCGATCATCTTAGGAACATATGACGTGCTGAATGCAACCCTTTCAAGGATGCTGACCGCGATCACCGGCAATACGGCCCAGAGAAATACCGCGCGGCGCGCCCAGCTGGAGACGAGCAGCAGCCAGCCGTAGATTGGTGCGTGCCAGAGAGCAATCACGGCAAGGCTGTAGAGCAGTATCAGCGGCTGCTGAAGCGAGGACGGCGCTGGCGCGGTGCCGCTCAGACCGCTGATCAGCATGGCTGCACTGCTGAGCAGAAACATGGTCAATTGCGTGGCAATGACGATCGCAAAGGTGATCAGCGGCAGAATCACGAGCGGAATGCTCGCCTTCGAGAGCACCGTCGTGAGATCTGAAACCGGCAGCGACTTCCAGAAGAGGATGCTGCGATCGCGCCGCTCTCCGTGAAGCGCGTCGAGACAGTAGAACGCCCCGACGACAAAGGCCGCCGCGACCAGCACGCTCGCCGCGAAGTGGTTCCGCTCTGCCAGCACTGCGATCTTCTGCTCCGGGTCGACCATCGCCAAGGCACGACCGATCGTCGCGATCAGGAACCCGATCAGAACGACGCCGGCGATGACGAGCGGCGCAATGTAGATCGAACGGTTCTCCCACAACTCGCGTCGGATCGACCAGTACATCGGCCGCGTTTGCACCACGGACGGCGTAGTAGCGGAGCCCGGCGGAGTTTTCGGCATGCCGTTGGATTGCGTATTCATATAGCCGCTCCTTGTGCCGCGCCGGGCTGATCGCCCATTACGGCGACGAACAAGTCGGCGATGCCGGGGGTTCGCACATCGCCGAGCGTCGCAAGCTGGTGCCGGTCGGCACGATCGAACAGCAGGATGCTGCGGCCGAACACCTGGCGCTCGTGAATTGGCTTGAGCGCCCGCGCGGCGGGAACATGCTCGGGATTCACCATCACCTCCAGGTAGCGCGACTCGAATTCCTCCATGCTGCAATTGAGCACGATGTGACCGCGGTTGATGAACATCAGGTCGGTGAGGATGTGCTGGATCTCCTCAACCTGATGTGTCGTCACCACGATGGTGCGGCTGCGATCGAAGTAGTCGTTCAGCAGCGAATCGTAGAATTGCTTGCGATAGAGGATGTCGAGGCCGAGCGTCGGCTCATCCAGCACCAATAGCTTGGCGTCGATCGCCATGACCAGAGCGAGATGCAGCTGGGTAACCATGCCCTTCGACAACTGCCTGACTTTGCTGTGGCGCTTGATGGCTGTCCTTGCAAGAAAGCCTTCCGCCTTCGCGCGATCGAAACGCGGATGCACACCGGCAACGTAATCGAGGGCCTGCGAGACCCGCATCCACCGCGGGAGCACGGCGACATCGGCGATGAAGCAGACATCGCACATCAGTTGATCGCGCTCGGTCCAGGGGTCCCGCCCGAGCACCTTCAGCTCGCCCTGATAGGAGGTGAGGCCGAGAATCGCGTTGAGCGCGGTGGTCTTGCCTGCGCCGTTGGGACCGATCAGTCCGAGGATGCGGCCCTCTTCGATGGACAGGTCGATGCCGTCCAGCGCGATGGTCGTACCGTAAGCCTTGCGCAGGCCGTGCGCTTCTATGCATGGCATGGCTTAGCGCTCCTTTCCGACGGCCGACGAATCGCCGCCGGCGGCATCCAGCAGTTCCTGGGATGTCAGCCCGAGCCGCTGAATGGTGGCGTGGATCGCGGGCCACTGCTCCGCGAGAAACTTCTGGCGCTCGTCCCGCAGCAGCAGGTTGCGCGCGCCGGCATTGATGAACATACCCAGACCTCGCCTCTTCTCGACAAGCTGTTCGTCGACCAGTAGTTGATAGCTCTTCAGAACCGTGAGCGGATTCACCCGATATTCAGCGGCCACATTGCGCACCGACGGCAGCGGATCGCCTTCCTTCAGCACCCCGTCGAGCATCATCGCGATGACGCGGTCGCGAATCTGCCGGTAAATCGGCTGACTGTCGTTCCACTCTCGATCCATGATGGGTTTCTTGCCTGCCTATCGAGCGGCGGTGGAAATACGCAAGATCGGGGACGACGTCGTCTCACCTGACGGTGCGAGGCTCGACGCAGCGTCGGCTCTCCGCAGAGAACCCGTCGACGACCGCGGTTCGCGTGCGGCGACAACGGTGATGCTCATGACAGCGCCGGCGCCGCCGGACGCAGCAGGAATCGTCTGCGACGCCAGCTGCAGGTGCGGCTCAGGGTTGCCGCCGCCCAGCCGCGCCGGCAGGATGACCGATACGGCTATCGTGACCGCCGCCAGGGCGGCGCCAACGAACCCGAATGCAAGGTGGGGCGTGCGCGCTTGATACGGGTTTGGGCCCGTCGCTCCCGCACCTGGCGGGGCGAAGTTGGACGCAATATTTAACATATTCAAAGGCTTGATCATTTCGGGTTCCTCCGATGTCGAATGTACTGTTATACAGTACTATAACACCGACTCGGCTGTCAAGCACTTTTTGATTCCTGCCTTCCGGGCGGGTGCTCGAGGTTCCGGCGAAGCCCCGACACCGATCAAATCCAAGGATCCGGCTGGAGTCTCACCTTGCGCTGGGCGCAGCGCTGATCGCCTTGCGCTATGCGGTCGCGATGTCACTTTCCAAAGCAAGAGGCTGGAAGTCCGGATCGGCGGGGCGCCGCGCACGCTGATTCACAACAGCGTGCTGAACGAGAACATCATGCGCAGCGAATCGATGATGTATGAAGCCGCGGACTAGCGACGGATAAACCAGATGACAACCGACAGGGCGATGGAGATGACGACGCAGGTCGTGATCGGAAAGTAGAAAAAGCCGCTTTCGGTTTCGATGCGAATATCTCCCGGCAAACGGCCGAGCCCGAGCCTGGAAAGCCATGGCCATAGCAGTCCAACGATCAGGAAAACCGCGCCGATGGCTATCAGAATCCGTTGCATTCGGACATCGTACTGCAGGTGCGGAACGCCTGAAAGGAATCCTCTTGACCGGTAAGGCCGCGGCCGTCAGCATTCGCCATGGATTTCAACACGTGGCTCATCTATCTGCTGGCCGCCATCGGTCTTTCCCTGTCGCCCGGACCTAATGGGCTGCTTGCGCTGACGCACGGCGCATTACACGGTCGGCGCAAGGCGCTGTACACGATCTTCGGAGGAGTCTGCGGATTCGTCGCCGTCATCGCCCTTTCGATGTTCGGTATCGGCGCATTGCTCAAGGCTTCTCTGGTGTGGCTCACGGTGTTGAAGTGGATCGGAGGCGCCTATCTCGTTTGGCTCGGCATCGAGATCTGGCGCTCGCCCGCGATAGGCATCGAAGTCCGCGGTGCCGTGAAGCCCCGAGCAGGCTGGTCTCTGTTCCGGCAAGGCGCACTCTCCGCGCTGACCAATCCCAAGGCGCTTCTTTTTTTCGCCGCTTTTCTTCCGCAGTTCATCGATCCTGCCCGAAGTCTCGTCGTCCAGTTCTTTGTCATGGCCGGAACTTTTGCAACGATCGAAATAGCGACTGAGGTATTGATCGCCAGCATGGCTCACCGCCTCAATCCCTGGCTTCGGCGAGTCGGCCGGCGCTTCAACCAGGCCTGCGGGGGCGTGTTCATGGCGATCGGGGTCGCGCTGCCTCTCCGTAGCTGACTATCGGCGAGCATTCATGCGCATCTGCCTCCTGACCAACCAGAATCTTCTCGCCGACCCTTTTCCGGCCGATGACTGGCCGTGCGATCCGCGGCCGTTTTATCCCGACGCACACTGGGACGTCGAGTGTCTCGAGAAGGCGACTTCGGTCAAACAGGTCACTCGTCGGATCCGGGAAGGTTTCGATCTCTTTTTCAATCTCTGCGATGGGGCCGCGGACCAGAACACTCCGGGCATCGAGGTCGTCAAGACGCTGGAAGAGAACGGCGTCGCCTTCACCGGCGCAACGTCGGAATTCTACGAGCCCTCGCGTCAGGAGATGAAGCTGGCTTGCAGGGCCGAGGGCATCGACACCCCCGATTACGTGCTGGCACGCTGCGAGGCGGATGTCGAGCTCGCCGCTCACGTCCTGCGCTTTCCGATGATCGTCAAGCACTACAACAGCTATTCCAGCGTCGACCTGTCGCGGCGCTCTCGCGTCTGCTCTCCCGCCGGTCTGCGGCAGCAGACACGCAAGATCGTCCGTCGCCACGGCGCGGCGCTGATCGAGGAGTTCGTCGAAGGAACCGAATGCACGGTACTCGTGGCCGAGAACCCGGATGATCCGGCGCGGCCCAAGACCTACACGCCGGTTCAATACCGATTTCCCGAAGGCGAGACTTTCAAGCACTCGGCCATGAAGTGGGTAGACTTCGCGAAGATGGCGGCTTTGCCCGTCGAAGATCCGACGCTCGATGCCCGCCTGCGAGATATTTCAGCCCGCTTTTTCCTCGCGCTCAAGGGCGCGAGCTTCGGCCGCTGCGATCTCCGTGTCGACCGCAGCGGCGCGGTCTTCATGCTGGAGATCAATCCCAACTGCGGCGTCTACTACCTTCCCAAAGACGCCGGCAGCGCCGATCTCTGTCTGTTGCACGATCCGGAAGGGCATGCCGGCTTCACGCGCCAGCTGATCCGGGCCGCGCTGCATCGACATCAACAGCGCGCCAGGCACAACATCCGCCCGATGCGGAAGGCACCGCATCGGCCAGAGGTCGTGGCTCCGATTTCTCTCTAAGGGCTCCGCGCCGACTGCGATTGCGCCAGGCGAGCTTCGGCCGCCGCGAGCATCGCCTTGAAACGTGGATGATCGCGGATGGGATCGAGATCCGGGTCGGTCCTGACCCAGTTGAGGACTTCGATCGACATGGTTTCGAATCTCGGGCCGAGCAGATCGAGCGCGGCGTCGTAGTCGTGCAAATCGGTGATCAGCGTGCACGCGAAGTTGTAGCGCAGATTGATGTTATCCGGGTCGAGCAGCAGAGCGCGCTCGGCCCATTCCTTCGCGCGCTCGGTCTCGCCCAGCGCGGCGAGCGCGCCGACAGCGAATCCCATCGCCGATCCATTGTCGGGCTCAGCCGCAACGATCCTCTCGCAACGCTCCAGCGCCCGTCGCGCCGCTCGACGGGCGCCCTCCTTGTCGCCGGATGCGCTGTAACAGCTCACGAGCATACCGGCCGACCGGAAGTCCGTTTCCACGGTCGTCGCCGCCTTTTCGAAATGACGAATCGCCTGATCGAACCTGCGCAGCACGTAATTCAATTGCCCCGCGGCCAGGTTTACCTGGTAGGACTCAGGATCCAGGCGAAGCGCAATCTCGTTTTCCCGGACCGCGTCGTCCAAGCGACCACTTTGCCTCAGGACCTGTGATTTCGCGGCATGCGCCTCGGCCAGATTCGCGTCGAGCTCGATGGCTCGTTCGGCGGCGGCGAGGCCATTGTCTCCCTCTCGCCCGAAGAAAAAACGCAAGTTGATCTGCGCGCTCGCAATCATCGCCCAGGGACGCGCATAGTTCGGATCGATCTCGATAGCGCGACGACACAGTCGGATGATCGCTTCGCTGCGGCGCGAATTGCCAATGTTGCCGGTGATGTTGTATTGCCGCGCCATCAGATACAGCTTGTAGGCCTCGGGGTCGGTGGTCCCGCGCTGCTCGATTGCTTTTTTCTCCTCGGGCAAAAGTTTCAGCTTCAGTGCCGCGACGATCGCCTGGGAAATTTCGTCCTGCAGCGCGAAAATGTCGTCGAGTTCGCGATCGTAACGCTCGGCCCACACATGACCGCCTGTTTCTCCATCGATCAGCTGGGCGGTGATGCGAACGCGGCCACCGGCTTTGCGCACGCTGCCCTCGAGCAGATGGCTCACTTTGAGCTGCCGAGCAGCCTGCGGCGCATCGACATGCTTGCCCTTGAACGCGAAGGTCGTGTTGCGCGCAGCGACCCACAGGGCCGAGACCTTGCTCAAGTCGGTGATGATGTCTTCGCTGATCCCGTCCGAGAAATACTCCTGCTCCGGATCGCCGCTCATGTTGGCGAACGGCAGCACGGCTATCGAGATACGGCGCGGCGATTCAGCGCCGCCTGCTCCAGCTTCGTTCCGCACGGCGGGATGCGCGGCGAAGGCGCGAACCGAGCGCTCTAGGTTCTTCACCGTGTACTCGCCCATGTCCTCGAACGTGCATGACGTTTTTCCTGCGACCTGGTCACGCACGGTCAGTGAAACGGCGATGCCGCCGATCGGCGCCAGCGCCTGCAGCCGCGCGGCGACGTTGACGCCCACGCCATAGATGTCGTCGCCATCGACGATGACTTCGCCGAGATTGATGCCGATGCGGTAGCGAATGCCCTTGGCTCCGGCGTGCTCCGCCTCGGCGCGCGCCGTTGCCTCCTGGATGGCAAGCGCGCAGTTGACCGCAGCGACCACGCTCCCGAACTCGACGAGGGCGCCGTCACCCATGAGCTTCACCACGCGCCCGCCCTGGGCGGCGACAAGCGGATCGAAAATCCGGTCTCGGTTGACTTTCAGCCGTTCAAGCGTGCCGGCTTCGTCGACCTCCATCAAACCGGTGTAGCCGGCGACGTCGGCGGAAAGGATCGCGGTCAGCCTGCGCTGCATCATTCGGCTTTCGAACCCCGGTCGGCCACCTTGCTGACTCCTCGAGGTGGTTCGGTCAGAAGAGTCCAAGTATCTGTGGGTTCGGTCGTGTGGGTCAACCGCCGGTCTTGAGAGTCGTTTTGGCCGGCTGCCGCGCAAACACCCGATGCCGTTCTTTGGTATCGCCGGGACGGTGTCCTGACCAGAGCAGGATCCAGGTCGTGTCGGACGGGTCGGATCGTAGACGCTATTCGATGGTATCTTCCGCTCCTTGCCTGACGCTGACGTCCCGACGAGCAACAGTTGCGGGCGTTCGGTTGTCGCCGCTTTGTACGCGGCCTCTTTGTTTAACGGAGACTTCATGGCCGACGCACCGCCGCCCAGCAGCGATCCCAAGGAAACCGACAAGAAGATGCGCGAGCGCGTCGACAAGCTGGTCGCGCAGGCCTCCAGCGAGAGCAGCGGCTCGATCACACTGGGTGGGAAAGCGCTCGATTACACCGTCAGTGCGGCGTTCCTGCCGGTCATCGCCGCGGGCCTCGACGGAGTGCTCTGCGAGCCCGAGGCCGCAGTGATGGCGACCAGCTACGTGCGCAAAGGCGCCGACGCGAGCACGCGCCCGGTTTGCTTCGCCTTCAACGGAGGACCCGGTTCCGCGTCGATCTGGCTGCATCTCGGCGCGCTGGGTCCGAAGCACGTCGTGACGCCGAACGACGCGAGCATGCCGACGGCCCCTTATGCCGTGGCCGACAACCCGCACAGCTGGTTCGAGCATTTCGACCTGGTCTTCATCGATCCGCCGCATACCGGGTGGTCGACGACGGCCAGTCTCGACGTGCGCAAAAAAATGCTCTCGGTCGACGGAGACGTCGCCGCGCTGACAGACGTGATGCGGGTCTGGCTGACGCGGCACAAGCGCTGGGGCTCGCCCGTCTACCTGGCCGGGGAGAGCTACGGCACCACACGGGGCGCGGCGCTCGCCGACAAGCTGCAAAGTGCCGGGGTCTCGCTGTCGGGTCTGATCCTGATCTCGTGCGCGATGGATCTGCAGAGTATCGTCTTCTGTCCTGCTAACGATCTGCCGTATTCGCTTTTCCTCCCCGCGTTCGCCAACGTCTCGCAGTATCACGGGCTGCTGAAGGGCTCGATTGCCAAGACGCCCGCCGCCGCGCGTGCCGCGGCCGAAGCTTTTGTGAACGAGGACTACGTCGCCGCGCTTCAGGCTGGCGCCCGCCTGGATGGCAAGGGACGCAGCCGCATCGCGCGCCGCATCGCAGAGCTGACGGGACTGCCGCAGGCGCTGGTCGAGGAAAAGAACCTGCGCATCAGCGAAATGACTTACTTCTTCGAGGCGCTCCGTCCGCAAGGCCGTATCGTCGGCCGCCTCGATGCTCGCGCCACCGGGCCGATGGCCGCCAGCCGCACGCGTGAGTGGGAGTTCGATCCGGGCATCGAAGCCATTGCATCGCCGTACACGATGGCGGCGATGGCCTATTTCGGTGAGCAGCTCGGCATGACCTCCGAGCTGCGCTACGAGGTGCTGGCGACGGACGTGCACAAAGGCTGGGACTGGAATCGCGGCGAAGCCAAGGGCAACAGTTTCGCGACGACCAGCCGCGATTTGGCGCGCGCGCTTCGCCGCAACCCGCATCTGAAGGTGTTTGTCGGCAGCGGACGTTACGACCTCGGGACGCCGTACAGTGCGACCGACTGGTCGCTGGCGCAACTCGACGCACCGGCCGACGTGCTGACCCGCGTCCAGCACCACTACTACGACGCCGGTCACATGATGTACACGCGGGAAGAGGACATGACGCAGCTCAAGGCTGATATCGCGGCATGGCTGGGAACTTGAGTCGACCGCGGCGCTGTACCTAGCCGGCGAAATCCACGCTCGATAGCGGGCGCGCAACTTCCTCGAGCGGCTTCCGCTCGGCTGCGACTCCGAGCCACATGGCGACGGCAGCCGCGCTGAGCATCAGAATTGCCCCCAACGCGTATCCCCACGCGATCGCGGCGGGCTCGCCCGTCCCGATGAGCGCTCCGAACAACCAGGGGGCGCCGATTCCGCCGATCGCGGTGCCCAATGCGTAGAAGAATGCGATGGACAAGGCTCGCACCTCCACCGGAAAGCTTTCGCTGACCACGAGGTAGGCCGAGCTCGCAGCCGCGGACGCGAAGAAGAACACGAGGGTCCACGCCAGCGTCTGCGTGGCTGCGTTCAACAAGCCGGCAACGAACAGAATGGCCGTCAGGCCGAGCAGCAATCCCGAAAGCGCATAGGTCGTGCTGATCATCTGCCGGCGGCCCCAGATATCGAAGTAGCGACCGAGAACCAGAGGACCGAGGAAATTGCTCACGGCGAATGGCAACAGATAGAGTCCCACGTCCTGAGGCTCCACCGCATAGAAGCGACCCAGCACGAGCGCATAGGTGAAGAAAATCGCGTTGTAGCAAAAGGCCTGCGCCGTCATGAGCACTAAACCGAGCACCGCCCTGCGCGGATAATGCCGAAAAAGCGTGACGCCGAGATCCGCGAAGCTGACGGCGCGCGCGCGGATCCGCAGGCGCAGCCGGGGCAGCAATTCCGACGCGGTGGCGCGGCCGCGCACTTCGCGTTCCACCGCGACGGCGATGCGTTCCGCTTCTTCGGTCCGCCCGTGCAGCAACAGCCAACGCGGACTTTCCGGCAGATATCGCCTCAGAAAAAGGATGCCGAGACCGAGTATCGCCCCCAATCCGAATGCCAATCTCCAGCCGACGTCGGGAGGAAGGCGTCCGGGCTGGAGCAACAGGCTGGAGCCGATCGCGCCCAGTGCGGCGCCCACCCAGAAGCTTCCATTGATGCCGAGATCGGTGCGACCGCGATAGCGCGCCGGTATCAGTTCCTGGATCGCGGAATTGATCGCCGAGTACTCGCCGCCGATTCCGGCACCGGTCATGAAGCGAAAAAGCGCAAATGTGGCGAAATTTTCGGAAAAGGCCGTAGCCGCCGTCGCAAGGACATAAACCCCGAGCGTTATGAAGAAAAGGCGCTTGCGTCCGAACCGGTCGGTGAGCCAGCCGAACAGGAGCGCGCCCAGCACGGCGCCGGTGAGATAAGCGCTGGCCGACAATCCGACCTCGGCGTCGCTGAGTCGCAATGAGGGGCTGGCCTTGAGCGCTCCCGACACAGCGCCGGCGAGCGTTACTTCGAGGCCGTCGAGTATCCAGGTGATCCCGAGCGCCACGATCACCAGCGTATGAAAGCGCGACCAGGGCAGGGCGTCCAGCCGCGCGGGGATGGAGCTCTCGACTATTCTTCCGACTTGTCGTGCAGTTCGTTCCATCGGGCGAATGACAGCGTACTACATCGATGCCGGGCCGACTCTCTTCATCCAGGTCAGATCGGGATAGCTGAAGCGGCCGGCGGCTGAACGCCCGGCTCAGATGCAATATTCAACGCATATCGCGCTCGGCCTGTTTCATTCTGCTGTACTGCGCGTAAAATCGCGCGATTCGCAGTTCTTCCTCTGGGGCGCCGCCATGACATTCCGCCACCTTCTGCTCTGCATCGCCGCCGCCGCTCTGGCGCCGGCGCACGCTGAAACGACCGCCGACCGGTGGGATCTGTCCGAGATGTACGCATCGACGGCTGCCTGGAACGCCGACGCGAGCAAGGTCGACGGACAGCTCAAGGAGCTCGCCGGATGCAAAGGTCACCTCGGAGAAAGCGCTGCGCGATTCAAGCAATGCCTCGACCTCCAGGCTGACCTCACCAAACGCTATTACCGGCTGGCCGCGTATGCTGGCGAGCAGGCCGCCGAGGACACCGGCAACGCCGCGTTTCAGGAGCTCGATCAGAAGTCCGACCTTCTCGGCAACCGGGTGACGGAAGGCAGCGCCTTCGTCGACCCGGAGGTGCTGCACATCGGCAAGGACCGGATTGCGCAGTTCCTGAAGAAGGATCCGTCGCTGTCGATCTACCGGTTCCCGCTCGCGCAAACCTTGCGCAAGGCGCCGCACACGCTGGACGATCAGGGCGAG
>Ga0207693_10001111_pt1 | contig 24207 bp, 20 predicted proteins | sample LARL81metaG_FD_184347 | JGI IMG/M metagenome (GOLD analysis project Ga0207693, IMG submission 184347) | Corn, switchgrass and miscanthus rhizosphere microbial communities from Kellogg Biological Station, Michigan, USA - LAR L8-1 metaG... | ecosystem: Host-associated > Plants > Roots >... | reverse complement strand
GCCGTGTGCGCAGCCCTGCCACAGCCACCGCAACCGACACCGCACCGCCGTCGAGCAGGTGTTGGGCGGACGTACCCGGCTGCGAGTGACCGGGCGCAGTCCGATAGTCCGAGCCGAAGACGACGAGCGGTGCGCCGGCTCTCTCCGCCAGCTGCCCCAGGCCCTCGCCGGTGGAGGCGCCGAAGAGGACTTCGCGCTTGGCCCCCGGGTCTCCCAGCATGCCGGCGCCTCGCTCCAGACGCTGCTCCGCGTCATGCTCGGCCAACTCTTCACGCCCGGGGTCGAATTCCTTGGCGTGGCGGACATACGCAAGCACGGGGGTGAAGCCAGCTGGCGCCAGCATCTTGCCCAGAGCAAGGGCGTCGTCGTCGTTTGCGGTTCCGTCGTAGGAGATGATCAGCCCGGTGCCCACGAGCCGGCATTCTCGCTGCCCGCGGCCGGGAGCGCATTGTGCATTCGTCTGAAATTGCTCGCCGTCGATTGGACCTGCGGTGTAATGACGACCTGAAAGCCGCCTCGCCCCGCCAGCCACCCGGGCCCGATGACGCGCATGTACTGCTGGGGTCGGGTCGTGAGAGCGGTCCTGGCCGGATAGAGGAGGTCGTGGACCGGTCAGCGCTATTCGCCGAGCGCGACGACCAGCTCCCGGATCGCTCCCGGGTAGCGGTAGGTGAGGCCGCCGTGCTTGCCTTCGAAGAGCTCGAGGGTGTACTCGGCTCCGATCGCGTCGAGCTCGCGGGCGAAGGCGGTGGCCCCGAGGTCGAGGAAGTACTCGTCGCCCTTGCCGGCGTCGAGGTAGATGCGCCGCAGGCCCTTCAGCGTGTCGGCGTTCTGTGGCGCCATCCGGACCGGGTCCAGCGCGAGCCATTGCTCCCAGACGTCGTCGATCAACCCCCCGGTCTCCAGGTCGAACGGCAGGAGCGCCTTGCCGGGGGTCTCCGGGTCCGGCGAGTACGCGGCCGCGTACCCGTAGGCCTCGATCGGCGGGCCGAACTCGTCGAAGTCGAACCTCTCGGCGCGGGGGAGGCGCTCGAAGAAGACGTCGTATGAGCACTCGAACTTGTCCCGCAGGATCCGGACGACGTCCGGGAACATCTTGACGTAGCAGCACTCGAACAGCGCGTCGCCCGCGTGCGAGGCGAGGGCGCCGAAGACGTCGGGGCGCATCATGGGGACGACCATCGCGCCGTATCCGCCGGAGGACTTGCCCGTGATGCCGCGGCGGTCTCGCTCTGCGGCGGTGGGGTAGCGGTCGTCCACGAAGGCCACCACCTCGTCGCAGAGGTAGTCCTGGTAGGGGCCGGTCGCGCTCGAGTTGAGGAACTGCGACCCGCCGAAGGACGTCCAGCAGTCGACGAAGACCACGATCGCGTCGGGGCAGCCGCCCTCGGCGAACATGGCATCAAGGCGCTCGAACATCGTCGGCTCGAAGATGGTGCGGTTCGCCCACATGTCGATCTGCCCCGTGTAGCCCTGGATCACATAGACGCTCGGTAGCGGGCGCGGGTGGTCCAGGTCAACCCCCGGGGGGCGGTAGACGTGGAGCGGCCGCTGCTGCGGGTCGCCCAGTGGGTTGCCGGCCAGGAGCTCGGATTCGACGACGAGACGGTCGAGGGTGCCGGCCGGCGGTCGCTCCCAGGGTGCGCCCGGAGAGCCCTCGATCTCCGTCAGCGCCATCTGGAGGTGACGACCTTCTTGCGCGTGTAGAACTCGACCGCGTCGCGCCCGTTGGCGTGGAGGTCGCCCTCCATCGAGTCCTTCCAGCCGGAGAACGGGAACCAGGCGATCGGCGCGGCGACCCCGACGTTGACGCCGATCATCCCCGCCTCGACGCCGTATCGGTACTCGCGGGCCGCGTGGCCCGACGTGGTGAAGATCGAGCCGGCGTTGCCGTATCGCGACCCGTTCACGAATTCGAGCGCCCCCTCGAGGTCCGGGACCCGCACGAGCGTGAGGAGGGGCCCAAAGAGCTCCTCGCGGGCGAGCTCCGATTCGTGACCCGCGCCGTCCACGATCGTGGGCCCGAGCATCGTCCCGGCCGGCCCGGGCTCGGTGTTGCTCCCGTCGAGGAGGACCTCGGCGCCCTCCGCCGCGGCCCGCTCCAGCGCTTCGGTGACGCGCTCGCGGGCGTCGGGGCCCACCAGGGCGCAGACGTCGGTGGCGTCGTCGGCCCCGGGTCCCACGTGCAGCTCGGATGCGGCGGCCACCAGCGCGTCGCGGACCTCGTCCTGCCGCTCCTCGTCGCCCACCAGCACGGCAACCGAGCCCGCAAGGCAACGCTGCCCGGCGGCGCCGAACGCGGATCCCATCACGCCCGCCACGGTCAGCTCCATCTCGGCGTCGGGCATGACGACGAGCGAGTTCTTGGCGCCGCCCAGCGCCTGGCAGCGCTTGCCAGTGACGGCTGATCGCTCGGAGACGTACCGGGCGGTCGAAGCCTGGCCGACGAACGAGATCGCGTCGATCCCGGAGTGGTCGAGCAACCCGTTGACGGCGTCCCGGGCGCCGTGGACGAGGTTGCAGATCCCCGCCGGGATCTCGTCGATGCCGTCGACGAGCTCGTAGATCAGCTCGGACGGGCGCGGGTCGCGCTCGGAGGGCTTGAGGATGAACCCGTTGCCGCACGCCAGCGCGAAGGGGAGAAACCAGAGCGGGATCATCGCCGGGAAGTTGAACGGCGTGATCGCGGCAACGACGCCCACCGGCTGGCGGATCTGCTCGACGTCGACGCCTCTCGCGACCCCTTCGAGGTTCTCGCCCTTCAGCAGGTGGGGGATCGCGGTTGCCGCCTCGACCGACTCGATCCCGCGACCGACCTCGCCGCGAGCGTCGTCGATGGTCTTGCCCATGTCGTCGGTCACGAGGCGAGCGAGCTCCTCCCGGTGCTCGACCAGCTCCTGGCGCAGCCGCATGATCGCCCGCGCGCGCCGCTGCGGGGCCAGATCTCGCCAGGCGGGCTGAGCCTCGCGAGCAGCCCGGACGGCGGCGTCGACGTCGGCGGCTCCAGAGAGCGGGACAAACGCGGCGACCTCGCCGCTCACCGGGTCGCGATCCTCGAGGACGTCAGCCGCCGACGCAGATCGCCACTCCCCGGCCACGTAGTTGCGCAGCGCGCCCTCCTCCTCGGCGCCGGCCCGCGGCGCGGCGTGCGACTCGGTCGTAACGGGCTTCACGACTCCGATGCTAACGGGAGAGTGAAAGACTCTGGCCATGGCCGACGAGTGGCGCGTAGAGGTGCATCTGGAGGACGAGGGCCACGGGCTCACGCTTGGGGACAGGTTGAAGTCCCTCGACTTGGACAATGATGCTCGAAAGCGCCTGGGCGAGCGCGTGGTCGTCACCCGTGACGGCGCGCGGATGTTCCTCTACACGGACACCGAGGAGAGGGCGCGCGCGGCGGAGAAGATCGTTCGCGAGCTTGCGGTCGCCGACGAGCTTGAGGCGAAGATGCGGCTCACTCGCTGGAATCCGGATGCCGACGAGTGGGTCGACCCGGGTACGCCGAGGCCCCAGAGCGAGACGGAGCGCGTCGAGGAGCACCGGGAGCACGAGAAGCGCGAGGAGCGCGAGGCGGCGGCGACCGGGAAGTACGACTGGGAGCTCCGCGTCGACCTGGAGTCCCTTTCCGAGACCCGAGAGCTGGCCGACCGCCTCGATGACAAGGGCATCAAGCACCACCGCCGCTGGAAGCACGTGCTGATCCCGGCGGCGACGGAGGAGCAGGCCGCCGAGCTGGCCGACCGCGTTCGCGAGCTGGCTCCAGGCGAGACCGAGATCCACGTCGAGCCGGCCCCGGGCAGCATCCCGCACCCGGCCTTCGTCGTCATCGGCGGCCACACCCCGGGCATCGGGCGCGACCTGGGCCTCTGAGCGCTACGCGGACTCCCGGTGCACGACCAGCACCGGGCGCTCGGCGATCTGGATCAGCCGATGTGCGGTCGACCCCAGGATGGCACCCCTGAGCGGCGACTCGCCATGCGTGCCCACGACGATCATCCGGGCGTCGTGCTCGCTCGCGAGATCGCTCAACGCGTCCGCGCCGTGCTCGGGAAGCATCTCGACCGCATGGTCGACGCCTGAGTCGGCGACCCTCGCCGCCGCCTCGCCCGTGATTCGCTCGCCGAGCTCGTGCACGGCGTCCCGCTGCGCCTTCACCTCACCGCCGCCGGGGCCGTGCGGAGCAAAGCCGAAGACGATCAGAACCGAATCGCCCAGATCCTTCGCCAAGGCGACGGCCTCGTCGAGGGCCGTCTTGGCGCAATCGCTGCCGTCGTAGCCGACGACGATCTCGGGCATCTAGGGCCAGCCCCTCATTCGGGCGTGACCGTGTCGACGGCCGGTCCCCGGCCTTGCTCGAGGAAGTTCGGCGGCGCCGTCTCTCGCTTGCGCCTGAAGAACCGCGGATAGACGATGTTTGCGAACACCATGAGCACCACCCCGACCAGCAGGAGCCCGACGCCGATCGCGTCCGCGGCCCCCAGCCCGAACACGCCGCCGGAGTACGCGGAGTCCACTGGGGCGTTGTCGATGAACGCCTTGACGAATATGTAGGTGAGCATGGCGCCGCCCACGAACGGGACCACCCCCGCCATGAAGAAGTTGCGCGCGCTCCGGAACAGCTCGCGCCGGTAGTAGATCGCGCAGGCGAACCCGGTGAGCCCGTAGTAGAAGGCGATCTGGAAGCCGAGCCCGGTGATCGAATCCCCGAGGACGTTCTGGCTGACGTTGATGATGAAGAGCGTCCAGACGAGCGAGACGCCGCCCATTACCAGCGTAGAGACGCTCGGTGTCAGGTGCTTTGGACTGATCTTCCCGAAGGCGCTCGGAATCGACCCGAAGCGGGCCATCGACAGGGTGGTGCGGGCGGTGGGCAGGATGGTGGTCTGGGTCGACGCGGAGGCCGACGTGAGCACCGTGATGATCAGGAGCTTGTCCAGCGGCGAGCCCAGCACGGGGCCGCCGAGGGTGGCGAGGACGTCGTTCTTGTGGTGCGTGAGGCCCTCGGTGCCGGCGAACGCCTGGGCGGAGGCGGCGACGACGACGTAGATCAGGACCAGCAGGATCGTGCTCAGCACCGCGGCCTTGCCCGGGCCGTTGGCGGAGTCCTCGGACTCCTCGTTGACGCACACACCCGAGTCCCATCCCCAATAGATGAAGACCCCGAGCAGCACGCCGTCGATCAGTGCGCTCGAGCCGCCCGGGAGGCCGAATGGAGAGAACCAGTCGAGGCCGATGTGCATCGACGCGTCCGGTGCCCCGCCCGTGTAGACCTTTACCAGCGCCACGACCGCGAACAGCGCCAGCGTGATGATCTCGATCGACAGCAGGATCCGCTGCGTGGCCGCCGAGAGCTCGATCCCGACGTAACAGATCCACGTCATCACCCCGATCCAGATCGCGGCAACGATGCTGACCGCGAGCAGCGAGTGCGCGGCGCTGTCCCAGTTGAACAGCAGGAAGGTGTACTTGCCGGCGATGTAGGCGAGCGTCGCCATCACGACAACGTCTGCGACGACGATGGCCCAGCCGGTGATCCAGCCCGATCGCGGACCCATCGCGCGCGTCACCCAGGTGAAGCTCGTGCCGCAGTCCGGGTCGGCCCGGTTCATGTAGTTGTAGGCCGACGCGATCAGGAGCATCGGGACGAACGAGACGATCATCACGGCGGGGGCGTGCACCCCCATACCGTCGATCGCGACGATGAACCCCAAGGTGGCGGCGAGGCTGTACGCCGGCGCCACCGAGGCGATCGAGATGACGAGATTCGTCAGGTACCCGATCGCGTTGGCCTTGAGCCCCTTGCCGCCGGGCTCGGCTCCCGCTGGTACCGCCGCCGATGCACTCTCCATAACTGCCCCTTTGCTTCTCGTTGGCGCCCGCCGACCTTACCCGACGGCGACCACCGGCTACTCGCCTTCCTGCTGGGGGCGCATCGCCGACATCCGCTCGGCGCGGCGCTGCTGAATGACCGTGAGGCCCATGACGATCAGGGTCGCGCTGAAGAGGATCGTCGCGACCGCGTTCACCTCGACCGGGATGCCGCGCTGGGCGGCGCCGAAGATGTAGAGGGGGAACGTGACCGTCGTGCCGGAGTTGAAGTTCGAGACCACGAAGTCGTCGATCGAGAGCGCGAACGCGAGCAGGGCGCCCGCGATGACGCCGGGGAGGATCAGGGGGAAGGTCACTCGCCAGAAGGTCTGAATGGGACTCGCCCCGAGGTCCTGGGCCGCCTCCTCGAGGCTGCGGTCGAAGCCGATCAGGCGCGAACGCACCACGACCACTACGAAGCTGATGCAGAACATGATGTGGGCGATCATCAGGGTCGTGGTCCCGAGCGCCGGGGTGCCGAGAATCAGGAAGAACGACAGGAGCGACGCTCCCATCACGATCTCCGGCGTCGCCATGGGGATCACGATGAGGAAGTTCGTCGTGCGACGGCCGAAGAACTGGTAGCGCACGAGGGCGAGGGCCATCAACGTGCCGATGATCGTGGCGACGATCGTCGCGACGAGCGCGATCTCGAGGCTCTTGACAAGCGCGCTGTTGAGGTCCGGGAGGCTGAAGACATCAGCCCAGTGCTTGAGCGTGAACCCCTCCCAGGTGAAGTTGTACTTCCCCGCCGGGTTGTTGAAGGAGAACGCGATGATGACCGCGATCGGGATCAGCAGGTACGCGATCGCAAAGCCCGCGTAGATGTTGAGCGCGCGCTTCTTGAGCCACGCCCACGCCCGCCGCGGCGCCGATTCGCGGCGCACGTACGTGGGGGCCGCTGCAGCTCGGGCTTCCATCAGACCGGTGTCGCCTCCTCGCCCATAAGGGCCTCCGACCCAGCGAAGCGGATGTAGACGAAGACGATGACCATGATCACCGCCATCAGCACGAAGGACAGCGCCGCGGCTGCCGGGTAGTCACGCGTGTTCAGGTAGAGCCCCTGGATGGTGTTGCCGAGCATCGTGTTGTTCGGGCCGCCGAGGAAGAACGCATTGACGTAGTCGCCGGACGCGGGGATGAAGGTCAGGAGGGTGCCCGCGACGACGCCGGGCGCGGAGAGGGGCAGCGTGACCTTGACGAAGGCGGCGCGCGATGACGCGTACAGGTCCTTGGCCGCCTCTATCAGCCTCGGGTCGACCCGCTCGAGGCTGGCGTAGATGGGCAGCACCATGAAGGGCAGGAAGTTGTAGGTGATGCCGGCGATCACGGCGCCCGCAGTAGCGAGTACGTGGCCGCCCGGCGCGAGCCCGATCGCGTTGAGCGCCTTGGTCACCGGGCTCTGGTCGGCGAGGATCGTCTGCCAGGCGTAGGTACGGATGAGGTAGGTGGTGAAGAAGGGCGCGACGACCGCGACCAGCATCGCGTTCTTCCACCTACCTCCCTTGAACGCGATCGCGTAGGCGAGGGGGTAGCCGATCAGGAGCGCGATGATCGTCGCCGCGCCCGCGTACTCGAACGCCCGGATGAACGGGTCCTTGTAGAGGGTGAGTGCGTCGTGGTAATTCGACCACTGCCAGCTGAACTCGAAGCCCTTCTCGATCGTTCCCGAGTCGAGCGACAGCCGTGCCATGTAGTACATGGGCACGACGAAGAAGACGACGAGCCAGAAGACCCCCGGGAATAGGAGCAGGTACGGCGTGAGGCGGCGGCGGCCGGTCGCCATGTTCCTAACCTCCAGCCGCCGCCTGGCTCAGCTCTAGCCGGTGACCACGGCGTTGAACGCGGCGGTCACCTTCGTTTCCTCCGCGCCGCTCAGCGGGGGCGCGGCGTCGCACTTGGCGGTGAATTGCTTGCTCGGGAAGATGAGGTCGCTCTTGGCCGCCGTCGGATCGGTCTTCTGGAGGATCGGCTTGACCCCGCTGACCGGGCTCACGTAGTAGTTGTAGTCCGTGATCTGGGCCTGGTTCTTCGGGTCGTAGACGTAGTTCATCCACGCCTCCGCCGCGGTCGGGTTCGGCGCTCCGACCGGGATCACCATGTTGTCCGACCAGAGCATGCAGCCTTCCTTCGGCATCACGAACTGGATGTCCGGGTTGTCTGCCTGGAGCTGGATCGCGTCTCCGGACCAGCCGATCACCGCGTCGACGTCGCCGCTCGAGAGGTCCTTTGCGTAGTCATTGCCGGTGAAGCGCCGGATCTGCCCGCTGTCGGCCGCCGCCTTGATCTTGTCGATCGCGTTCAGCCAGTCCTGCTCGGTCGCCTTGGCGAGGTCGACGCCCTGGCACTTCATGACCAGAGGCACCGTGTCGCGCATCTCGGTGAGCATGTCGACCTTCCCCTTGTATTTGGGGTTGAACAGGTCGCAGATGGACTTGATGTCGGGCGCCAGGTCCGTCCGGACGATCAGACCGGTCATCCCGCTCTGCCACGGGACCGCGTATGCGTCCTTGGGGTCGATCGGCCGGCCGCGCAGATTGGGCACCAGGTTCTTCTCGACGTTCGGGATCGCGGCCTTGTCGAGGTTCTGCAGGTAGCCGAGGTCGTACATCTTCTGCGCCATCCAGTCGGTGACGACGAATATCGAGCGGCCGCCGGACTCGCCCTTGGCCAGGAGCGGCTGCAGCTTGCCGAAGAACTCCTGGTTGTCATTGACGTCCTCGATGTACTTGACCGAGACGCCGGTCGCCTTCTCGAAGTCGGGGACCGTGTTCTTGTCGATGTAAAGGGGCCAGTTCGAGATCGTGAGATTGCCGCTGGGCTTGCCCGAGACCTTGACAGTCTCGACCTTGCCCTTACCGCCCCCGCTGCTCTCGATCCCGCCGCCGCCGCATGCGGCGATCGCGAGGCTCGCGGCCAGCGCCAGCACGGCGACGACCATCAGCTGCGGCCCACGGGCACGCCGCGCGCGCCCATCCTTGCCCTCTGTCCTTACCCACGCGTTCAGCATCTGCCCCTCCACGCCTCTTCGGCTGTTGGTGCGGTTTGTTCCATCTCAAGCTTGTTCAAGCGAGCACCGTCTCCTGGACGTCCGCGGGACGGGACTCCGACTCGCGGACGACGTGCATGTGATCGGCCTCCCAGCTCAGCCGCACCGGTGCGCCGCCGCCGGGGAGACGCGCACGCTCGGCCTCGCTCGCATTCGGCACCAGGACCGTCATCGAGACGTCGCCAGGGAGGGCGACGATGATCTGGGTGGAGGTGCCGAGGTAGACGGAGCTCTGCACGATGCCGTCCACTCCGGGGAGTCCGCCGGGGGTCACGGAGCCCGGATCCGTGATGCGAAGCTTTTCTGGCCGGACCACCGCGTGGCAGCGTTCGCCGGTCGCCAGCCCGTCGACCCGCGATTCCACCTCGAGCCCGGTGTCGAGCCTGATCATCCCGCGGCCGCCGGTGGCCGACGTGACCGTCCCCGGCATCAGGTTCGAGACCCCGATGAAGCCGGCGACGAACGTCGTGGCCGGCCGCTCGTACACGTTCTCCGGCGTGTCCACCTGCTCGACGACCCCGTTCGACATGACCGCGATCCGGTCGGACATCGTCAGCGCCTCCTCCTGGTCGTGAGTCACGTAGACGAACGTGATGCCGACGTCGCGCTGGATGCCCTTGAGCTCGAGCTGTAGTTCCTTCCGGAGCTTCAGGTCGAGGGCGCCGAGCGGCTCGTCGAGGAGCAGGACCTTGGGGAGGTTGACGAGTGCGCGCGCCAGCGCCACGCGCTGCTGCTGACCACCGGAGAGCTGGTTGGGCCGGCGGTTGATCTCGGCCGCGAGGCCGACCCGCTCGAGCTCCGACTCCACCCGCTGCGCGATCTCGTCCTTGGGGACCTTCTTGCGCCGGAGGCCGAAGGCGACGTTGTCGCGCACGCTGAGGTGCGGAAACAGCGCGTAGCTCTGGAAGACGGTGTTCGTCGGCCGCTTGTAGGAGGGGAGGCCCGCGACGTCGCTGCCCTCGATCAGCACCCGACCGGCGGTGGGCTGCTCGAAGCCGGCCACCATCCGCAGCGTCGTGGTCTTGCCGCAGCCGCTCGGGCCGAGCATCGTGAAGAACTCGCCCCGGCCGATGTCGAGGTCGAGCTCCTTGACCGCGACGAGCTCCCCGAAGTGCTTGCTGACGCGCTCGAGGCGCACCGTCGGATCGCCCGCGGCGGCAGGCTGGGCAGGCTGCGCCGGGTCCGTACCGGTGCCCGGCTCCAAAGTGGCCATCCTCTCCGTTTCCCCTCGGGTGGTAGCGCCGCCCTGTAGTGACGGCAGGTCGAAACCTAACCGCTCCGTCCAAGGAGACTATGCACGGATAGCCACGCACGCAAGGTTCGGAATCCCCAAAACGTCCAAAAGACGTTGTGCGGTTCGTATAAAAGAGGGATAGGATCTTTGAACCTAATCCCGGTTGTAAGGTTAGGCCGGGCCAGATACGGTTATACGGAACGTCGATAGCGGGTGGACACCAAGTCGCAGCCGGGAGGAGGAAGCAGATGGCAATCACTAGCGCAACGGTGACCGCGACGGATTCCGGTCTTCAGGACCTCGCAAAGCGCCACCTCTGGATGCACTTCACGCGTCACGGCGCCTACGAGGATGCCGACATCCCGATCATCGCCCGCGCCGAGGGCGCCTACGTCTGGGACGAGAGAGGCAACCGCTACCTGGACGGGCTCTCCGCGCTCTTCTGCGTCAACGCCGGTCACGGGCTCACGGAGCTCGGCGACGCGGCCGCCAAGCAGGTCGCGGAGCTCGACTTCTACACGCTGTGGAGCTACGCGCATCCGCGCGCGATCGAGCTCGCGGCACGCATCGCAGCACTGGCCCCCGCCGACCTCAACCGCGTCTTCTTCACCAACAGCGGATCCGAGGCCGTGGAGTCGGCGATCAAGCTCGCGCGCGCCTATCACCAGCGCACCGGCTCCCCGCGGAAGACCAAGTTCATCACCCGCGAGGTCGCCTACCACGGCACCACCCTCGGCGCGCTGGCCGCCACCGGCATCTCCTCACTCCGCTACGAGTTCGAGCCGCTGGTCCCCGGCGGGCTCCAGGTACCGAACACCAACAGCTACCACTGGCCCGAGGGCCGCGACCCGCTCTGGGCCGCTGACCAGATCGAGGAGAAGATCCTCTACGAGCACCCCGACACCGTCGCCGCGGTCATCCTCGAGCCGCTCCAGAACGCGGGTGGGTGCATCCCGCCGCAGGATGGCTACTTCCAGCGCGTCCGGGAGATCTGCGACCGGCACAACGTGCTGCTGGTCTCGGACGAGGTGATCTGCGCCTGGGGGCGCCTCGGCTACTGGTTCGGCTGCCAGCGGTACGGGTTCGTCCCGGACATCATGACCGTGGCCAAGGCGATCACGTCCGCGTACGTGCCGATGGGGGGCATGATCGTCTCCGACCAGGTCGCCGAGCCGTTCATGGGCGGCAAGGAGATGTTCGCCCACGGCTCGACGTTCGCCGGCCACCCGGTGGCCTCTGCGGTCGCGATGGCCAACCTCGACGTGTTCGAGCGCGAGGACATCAACGGGCACGTGCTCCGCAAACAGGGCGAGCTGCGGGGAATGCTCGACGGTCTCAAGGACATCCCGATCGTCGGCGACGTGCGCGGCGACGGTTTCTTCCACGCGATCGAGCTGGTCAAGGACCAGGAGACCAAGGAGGGCTTCACCGACGACGAGTCGGAGTGGCTGCTTCGCGGGTACCTCTCCGGCGAGCTCTTCCGCCGTGGGCTCATCTGCCGCGCGGACGATCGCGGAGACCCGGTGATCCAGCTCGCGCCGCCGCTGATCTGCGACACCGAGCAGTTCCAGGAGATCGAGGACGTCCTGCGCCCGGTGCTCACCGAGGCCTGGGAGCGCCTCAACAAGTAGTCGCGAGTATCGCCAATGCTCACAGTCGGCAGCCTCGTTTCCGATTGCGGCCTCGAGTTGATCGCCGGGGACGACGACGCCGAGCGGCCGATTCGCTGGGTGCACATCTCTGAGCTCGAGGACCCGACGCCGTGGCTCTCCGGCGGAGAGCTCCTGCTCACGACCGGGATTCAGCTGTCGAGCCCCGCTCGCCAGCGCCGCTTCTGCGACCGGCTCGCGGACCGAGAGGTGGCCGGCCTCGGGCTTGGGACCGGGTTCGAGCACAAGCATGTGCCCAAGGCGCTCGTGGACGAGGCCTCGAAGCGCGGCATTCCGCTGTTCGAGGTGCCGTACGAGATGCCGTTCATCGCGATTACCGAGCGCGCGTTCGCGCGACTCGTGAACGAGCAGTACGCGGTCCTCGAGCGCGGGGCCCGAGTCCACGAGAAGCTCGAGCGCCTTGTGATCGAGGGCCGCGGGCTCGATGCCGTCCTCAGCTCGCTCGCGGGCGCCGTCGGAGGAACGGCGATCGTCCAGGATGCCGGCGGCCGTGAGCTCGCCCGGCAGCCTGCAAAGGGCGGCCCGCGCGCGGCGGCGATGAAGGCCCTGGGAGCAGAGATCGCGGCCCGGCAGGCGTCCGGGGCGATCACCGCTTTCGAGCCGCGTCAGGGGTCGCTGGCCGAGCGCGCCCTGGCGGTGCCGGTCTCCGGCCGCCGCGGTGGCTCGCCGGTCGCCTGGCTCGTGGTCATCAGCCAGCAGGGCCGACTCGGGGAGTTCGAGCAGCTGACCGCCAGGCAGGGCGCGATCGTCGTCGGCCTCGAGCTCATGCGCGAGCGTGTCGTCCGGGAGACCGAGCGGCGGCTCGCCGGCGACATCCTGGCGGAGGCGCTGAGTGGCCGCCTCGACGCCGATGAGCTGCGCGGCCGCCTCCGTCCCTTCGGGATCGGCGCCGAGGCGGCGGTGGTCATCTTCGACCTGGAGGACACGGACGCCGGAGAGGGGGCACTCGAGCGGGAGCTGGCCGATGCCGGCATCCCGGCGCTGGTAGCGACGACATCAGCCGGCGGGCGCCCGCTGCTCTGCGCGATGATCGACGGGCGGGCGGGCGACCCCGTGGACGTCGCGGGCACGCTCCGGTCGGCGCTTCTCGCCGCCCATGGACCGGTCCGGGTCGCGGCCAGCCGCCGCACTCCGGTCGGGTCACTTCGCCGCGCCTTCCACGAGGCACGCTGCGCGCTCGAGGCGACCTCACTCGCGGACGGGGACGCCCCCGAGGTCGCGAGCTACGAGGACCTCGGCGCGTTCACCCTGCTGCTCTCACTTCAGGACGACGACGCGCTGCGGCTCTACAGCGACGGCCTGCTGGAGCCGATCGAGCGGACCGAGGGCGAGTACGGCGGCGAGCTCCTGCGATCGCTCGAGGCGTACATCGAGCACAACGGCAACTGGGAGCGCGCGGCGCGCGAGCTCTACTGCCACCGGCACACGCTTCGCTACCGCATCCGGAAGATCGAGGAGCTCACCGGCCGCGACCTCTCGCGCGCGACGGACCGCATCGAGCTCTGGCTGGCCCTGCGCGCGAGGGAGCTCGTGGCATGAGGGTCGCGATCCTTGGAGCCGGCGGCACGATCGCCCCCGCGATCGTCCGCGATCTCGCCGAGTCGGACGAGGCCGAGGAGCTCGTCCTCCTCGACATCGACGAGGCGCGGGCCCAGGCTGTGGCCGATCGCCACGGCGGGTCCAATGCCCGCGCCGCCCGGGTGGACGCGCGCGCCGAGCACGGCGCCGAGGGGTCTCTCGCCTCCGTGCTCGAGGACGCGGACGTCCTCGTCAACTCCGCGAGCTACCGCGTCAACCTCGACGCGATGGCAGCCTGCCTGCGCGCTGGCTCCCACTACATCGACCTCGGGGGCCTCTACTGGATGACCGAGCTGCAGCTCGAGCTCGACGACCAGTTCCGGCGCGAGGGCCTGCTGGCGCTCCTGGGCATGGGCTCGGCTCCGGGCAAGACGAACCTGATGGGGCGGATGGCGGCGGACGAACTCCGTGACCCCGCCGCCCCCGGACGCGGAGCAGAGGAGGCGGCGGGCATTGGTTCTGTCGACGCTATGCACGTCTCGGCCGGCGGGCGGGACCTCGACCCGCCCGACGGGTTCAGCATCCCCTACGCCCTCCAGACCCTGCTCGACGAGCTGACGATGAAACCGGTGGTGCTCAGGGACGGATCGCCGGTCGAGATCAAGCCCATGTCCGATGGCGGTACGGTGGACTTCGGACAGCCGATCGGGGAGGCTGAGACGATCTACACCATCCACTCGGAGATGCGCACCTTCGGACCAAGCTTCGGCTGCCGCGAGGCGAGCTTCCGGCTGGGCCTCAAGGCCGAGCTGCTGGACACGCTCCGCGAGCTGACCTCGGCCTCGGAGGACGAGGTTGGGCGCAAGGCCAAAGAGGCGCTGCCGCCATCGGCATCGACGGTCTCGGTGCACCTGGTCGAGGCGAGCGGCGACGGCCGCGCGGTGCGGGTCCGGGCGGTGACCGAACCGATGGAGGAGTGGGGGATCGGCGGCGGCGTCGTCTCCACGGCAACGCCGGTGTCCGCGGCGGTGAGGCTGCTCGCCCGCGGGGAGATCTCCGAGCGCGGCGTGCTGCCGCCCGAGAGCTGCGTGGACCCCGCGGCCCTGTTCGCCGAGCTGGAGCCGCGAGGATGTCGGGTCGAGATCCAGGCTCGCGAGGAGGCGAAATCTTGAAGGTAGGCGTCCCCACCGAGATCAAGCCCGACGAGTACAGGGTCGCGCTGACGCCCGTGGGCGCCCGGGAGCTGAACGAGCACGGCCACGACGTGCTGATCGAGAAGGGCGCCGGCGAGGGGAGCGCCATCAGCGATGCCGACTACGAGGCGCAGGGCGCGCGGATCGTCCCGGTCGAGGACGTGTGGGCCCAGGCCGACCTGATCCTCGGCGTCAAGGAGCCCCAGCCGCAGGAGGTCGAGCTCCTTCGCCCGGGGGTGACTCTGTTCACCTACCTGCACCTCGCCCCGGCGCCGGAGCTGACGCGGGGCCTGTGCGAGTCGGGCGCCACCTGCGTCGCCTATGAGACCGTGGAGGACAGCAAGGGCCGGCTACCCCTCCTCGCGCCGATGAGCGAGATCGCGGGCAAGATCGCTACGCAGGCGGGCGCGTTCATGCTCGAGAAGCCGCTCGGCGGCAGGGGCATTCTGCTCGGGGGCGTGCCCGGCGTCCCGCCCGCGAACGTGATGATCATCGGGGGCGGCGCCGTCGGGATGCACGCGGCGTTCATCGCGATCGGCATGGAGGCGGACGTCTTTGTCTACGACACGAACCTGGACCGGCTGCGCGAGCTCGACGTCGCCTTCGGCGGGCGGGCGTCGACGGTCTTCTCGTCGGTGCTGTCGATCGAGGAGCAGCTGCCGCGGATGGACCTCGTGATCGGCGCCGTGCTGCTGCACGGTGCCAAGGCGCCGCACGTGATCAAGCGCTCCCAGCTCGGGCTGATGAAGCGGCAGGCGGTGCTCGTGGACGTGGCGATCGACCAGGGCGGCTGCTTCGAAACTTCCCATCCCACGACCCATCATGACCCGACCTTCGAGGTCGACGGCGTCATTCACTACTGCGTGGCCAACATGCCGGGCGCGGTCCCGATCTCCTCGACCTATGCGCTCACGAACGCCACGCTGCCATACGTCGTTGCCCTCGCCGACCACGGCATCGCCGAGGCCGCGCGGCGCGACCCCGGGCTGCGGCTCGGCATCGACGTCGCCGGAGGGCACGTCACCCACCAGGCGGTCGCGGAGGCAGTGGGAATGGAATACGTGCCGCCCGAGGAGGCGCTGGGCAGAACTGAAAGCAACGAAAGAGCGAGCGAGCAGACAAGGAGTGGATCAGTTGAGCATGTACGCAGTCGTTAACCCGGCCACCGGCGAGAAGCTCGAGGAGTACCCCGAGATCTCCGACGACCAGCTCGACGCCGCCATAGGCGCGGCATGGGCGGCGCGCGAAACGCTCGCCTCGCTCACGGTCGCCGAGCGCGCCGCGAAGATCAAGCGCGTTGGCGAGCTCCACCTCGAGCGCCGCGAGACCCTCGCCGCAATCGCGGTCAAGGAGATGGGCAAGCCCACCGAGCAGGCGCTCGGCGAGGTCGACTTCTGTGGCGACATCTACGGGTACTACGCAGACCGCGCGGCGGACTTCCTCAAGGACGAGCCGCTCGAGCTGCTTGCGGGCGAGGGCACGGCAGTGATCCGCCGCTCGGCGATGGGGCCACTGCTCGGGATCATGCCCTGGAACTTCCCCTACTACCAGGTGGCCCGCTTCGCGGGACCGAACCTGATCGTCGGCAACCCGATCCTGCTGAAGCCGGCGCCCCAGTGCCCGGAGTCGGCCGAGGCGATCGAGGCGATATACGACGAGGCCGGCCTCGGAAAGGGGGCGTACCAGACGATCCTCGCGACAAACGAGCAGATCGCCGAGACGGTGATCCCCGACCCGCGCGTGCGTGGGGTGTCGGTTACCGGCTCGGAGCGGGCCGGCGCGGCCGTCGCCGAGGTCGCCGGGCGCAACCTGAAGAAGGTCGTGCTCGAGATGGGCGGCTCTGACCCGTTCATCGTGCTCGCGACCGAGAACCTCGACGAGGTCGTCGACACCGCGGTCGAGGCCCGCCTCGACAACACGGGCCAGTCATGCAACGCCGCAAAGCGGTTCATCGTCGTCGACGAGCTCTACGACGACTTCCTCGCGAAGTTGACGGAGAAGATGAAGGCGGTCGAGCCCGGGGATCCGACCGAGGACCCGGCGATGGGGCCCCTCTCCTCGTCGACCGCAGCCGATCGCCTTCAGGACCAGCTCGACCGGGCGAAGGCCCAAGGCGCCGAGGTGGTGCTCGAAGGCGAGCGCAAGGACAACTTCTTCGGCGCCACGGTGCTCGCCGGGATCAGCCCCGACAGTGACGCCTACCGGGAGGAGTTCTTCGGCCCCGTCGCGAGCGTCTACAAGGTCGGCTCGGAGGACGAGGCGGTCAAGGTTGCCAACGACACGCCATTCGGCCTCGGCTCCTACCTCTTCACGACGGACTCAGAGCAGGCCGATCGCGTCGCCAACCAGATCGACGCCGGCATGGTGTTCGTTAACGGCGCCCTTCTCGACGGCGCCGAGTTGCCATTCGGGGGCGTCAAGCGTTCCGGCTTCGGACGCGAGCTCGGTCCCTACGGGATGGACGAGTTCGTCAACAAGAAGCTGATCCGGGTCGTGAAGTAGCGGGCGACCGGCGATGGTGCAATAGGTTGAGGACGATGAGAGCTGCTCAAGGGCGGACTTCGATCTGCCTCGTGGGAACGCTGGTGGCCTTCACGCTTGGCGCGTGCGGCGGGGGAGGAAGCTCCGCGAGCGCGTCGGTCGGCGACTGCATCGACGCCTCCAACGAGGTGGTCGACTGCAGCTCGTCCGGCGCCGCCCAGAAGCTCGTCAGCGACCAGAGTGCGCCGAACGCGATCGCGTGCGTGCAGATCGGATCCAAGCCCCAGACCGAGGTGAAGGTCGGCGGCGGTACCTTCTGCGCGGAGGGCATCAAGTAGCCGTTTTCGGGGGACGGCCTCAACGACAAGGAGGAGCTCCATGAAGACGACTGCTGCAAGTGTGGCCGCGGTCCTGGCGCTCGCCCTGGCCGGCGCGGCCATCGCGGGCACGCCCAGTGGCTACCGCGACGCCACCCAACACCAAAAGCACCAAATGAACGGCGCGGTGGACAAGGCCTCGAGCTCGTTCCAGCTGAACAAGCGGTTCGCCTGGCTGATCCAGAGGTCCGACGAGCGGTTCGGCGTGGTCTGCGGCCACCACCACGGCGTGAGCGGTGACTACCTCAAGCGCCGCCACGGGCACGGCTGGCACGTGCTCACGAACAGCGGCGCGGTCCAGCTCGCCTTCTCGGTCTGCAAGAAGGCACACCACTGACCCGGGCACTCCGCTAGCGGAAGCCCGCCTCGAGCAGCTGGCCGGCGGCCCGCTCGCCGCTTCGAAGTGCGCCCTCCATGAGCCCGTGCCAGTCGCCCGCGGTGTGCTCTCCGGCGAAGAAGAGCGGGCCGAGCGGGGTCGAGAGCTCGGCGTCGCGGAGGGGCGAGGAGACGCTCCGGGCCGAATAGGAGCCACGCACCCAGGGATCGTCGTGCCAGGTGGAGAGCAGCGCTCCCTCGCGGTCCAGTTCCAGATCCGGACGGAGCGCCGCGAGCTCCTCGATCCAACCGCCGAGGCTGTCGGGATCGGCGAGCGCCTGGACCGCATCGCTGGTTCCGGTGTAGGCGGTGACGAAGGGGGCCGGCTCACCGCGTGGATCGAGCTGGGTGTAGGACCAGAAGCGGCGGCGCACGGACATGATCGCGCTCGGCGGGCTCGGAGCTCGAAGGCGGACGAAGAGCTTGGCGTTCTGGCCGTAGCGCACCGAGTCGAGTGCCTCGGCGGTCGGCCCTCGAAGAGCCGGGTCGAAGTCGATGTCCGCGAGCGGGGCCGTCGGTATTGCGATCACCGCCGCGCGCGCGGCGAGCGCGCCACTGTCGGTCCAGACGTTGACCCCCTCCTCGTCCCACCGCAGGCGGCGGACGGGCGAGGACAGGTGGATCCGCCCGCCGAGCTCGCCTGCCAGGGCGCGCGCGAGCTCGGCGTTGCCGCCCGCCACGGTGTAGCTCTCGAAGTCGCCGAAGGTGGCCGCGCCCTCCCCGAGCACGTCCGATCGAAGGTCGTCCGCGGGATGGCCCATCGAGACCTCGAGGCGAGCGCGGATCAGCGCGGCCAACCGCGACTCCAGCTCGAGGCGCTCGATCGCATCGGCCAGCGTGTTCGCCCCCGGCGGCGGCGCGTACCCGTCAGCGATCCGGTCGAAGACCGCCTCCAGGTCGGCCGGGGGGACCGCCTCCGCTCCGCGAGGCTCCCGGCGGCCGTACGGAGTCCCCTTGGGTGCCAGGCGCAGACCAAAGCGCGCGGCCACCGCCTCGATGGTGGTGTTGCAAGGGAGGACGAACTCGGCGCCGCGCTCCACGATGCCACCCTCGAACGGCACCGACCAGACCCTGCCGCCGACCCGATCGCGCGCTTCGAGCACGGTCACATCCACGCCCGCGGTGAGCAGCGCGTCCGCCGCCGCAAGTCCCGCCAACCCCGCGCCGACGACGACGACCCGGGGCATTCAGCCGCGCCTCGTCAGACGGCGGCTCGGCGCCGCCACGGCAGGCGCGAGCGCCGCCGGTCGCGGAGGATCCGCTTGGCAGCGTTGTGGCCGGCCGCGGCCATGACGCCGCCGCCGGGGTGGGTGCCCGCCCCACAGAGATAGAGGCCGTCGACCGGCGTGGCGTACTGCGAGAGCAGTGGCGAGGGGCGCATGAAGGCCATCTGGTCGAGGCCCTGCTCGCCTTGGAAGATCGACCCGTCCACGAGGCCGAAGATCTCCTCGAGATCGGGAGGCGCCAGCACCTCTCGCTCGACGATCGCTCCGGGGACGTTGGGCGCGTAGCGGGCCAGGTGCTCAACGCAGGCGTCCGCATAGCGTTCGCGGGCGTCGCCCTCCCAGGCCTCGGGATCCGGCGGGCCGTACTGAGTGAACATGGTCATCACCCAGCGGCCGTCATCGGTGAGGCTGGAGTCGATTGCCGACGGCAGCTCGGCCTCGACGTACGGCTCGGCTGCGGGACGTCCCGCGAGTGCGTCCTGCCAGGCGCGCTCCAGGTAGTCGATCGAGGGGCAGAGGTTGACCCCCGTCCGCTCGAGCATGTGCTGCTCCTCGGCCGTCACGCGCTCGTAGCGGGGCGGCTCCGAGAGCACCATGTTGATCTTCACCGAGCCGCCGCGGGTCCGGTAACGGCGCATGTCCCGCGCCACGTCCTCGGGGAAGTGCTCGCCGCCGGTGAGGTCGAGGATGGTCGTCTTCGGGTGCGCGCCCGAGGCGACGATGGGCGCTCGCAGCTCGGACCCGTCGGCCAGCGTGACCCCGACGACCCGTCCGTCGCGGACGTCGATCGACGCGACCTCGGCATCGGTCCGGATGACGCCCCCCGCGTCCTCGGCCGAGCGGGCGATCGCCGTGCTGATGGCTCCCATCCCGCCGATCACCTGCCCCCAGCCGCCCGGGATACCGTCGATCTCCCCGAGCGCGTGGTGAAGGAGGTTGTACGCGGTGCCGGGCGTGCGCGGGCCCGCCCAGACGCCGACCACGCCGCTCGAGGCGATCGAGCCCTTCAGGCCATCGTGCTCGAACCAGTCGTCGAGCAGGTCGGCGACCGACATGGTGAAGATGCGGACCAGGTCGTGGACGTCGCGCCTGGACAGCCCGGCGGCCCGCCCGCCCTCGCGCAAAAGCGAGAGGAGGTCGGCGGGCTGGCGCGAGCCGAGCGCGGGCGGCTCGCGGAGCATCATCGGGCGGAGGAACGAGGCGGTGCGCTCGAGCAGGTCCTCGAAGCCCTCGTACACCCGCCCGTCTCGCTCCGAGAACCTCCCGACCGAGGCCGCTGTGAGCTTCGGGTCGTTGTGGAAGAAGATCGGGCCGTCCGTGGTCAGCGCGGCGTAAGCCGGATCGAGGGGGACCGCGCGATAGCCGAACTCCCGAAGGCGCAGGTCCGAGACCACTTTCGGCTGCAGCATCGAGACGACGTAGGAGGCGCGGGAGACCCGGGCACCGGGCCAGACCTCCTCGGTCACGCAGGCGCCGCCGAGGATCGACCGGCGCTCCAGCACGACGGTGTGGAGCCCGGCGCGCGCCAGGTATGCCGCGGTGGTCAGCCCGTTGTGGCCGCCGCCCACGACGATCGCGTCAAAGGAGCTTGGGCCGGTGGCGGCGACGTGGGGCTTGGGGCGAGCGGTTGTCGTCGTGGCCTCGATGTGCGCCAGCCTACCATCTTCGTACGATTGACTACAAGGTCAACGTGTCCGGAAGCGCGCGATCGCGTCCAGAGCGATGCACCCGGTTTCGTGGACCGCGACCGGGTTGAGCTCGATCAGGTCGAGGCCCGACTCGAGCAGCAGGGTCCCGACGCCGGCGGCCAGCTCGGCCACCGCGTCGACGTCCACCGCGTCGCGTCCACGTCCTCCCTCGAGCGCCGGGGATCCCCGAAGGGAGCGGATCGCCTTCGCGACGCGATCCGCGCCGGCGGGCAGGGGGACGATGGCCACGTCATCGAGGGCCTCCGCCCAGATCCCGCCGAGACCGATCACCAGCGCCGGGACGACGGCGTCGGCCCGGGCGGCGACGAGCAGCTCGACCCCGAGGGGTGCCATGCGCTCCACGAGGACTCGCCCCGCGTCGCCGGCCGCGCCCGAAAGCTCTCGATACGCGGACCGCACGGCCTCCTCCCCCTCGACGCCCAGGCGAAGCGCGTTCGCATCGCTCTTGTGGAGCAGCCCCGGGCGAGAGATCTTGACCGCGATTGGGCCTCCCAGCTCCCGAGCGGCGAGCGCCGCCTCTTCCTCGCTTGCGACCACCCGGCTCTCCGGCACCGGCAGCCCCGCGGTCCGCAGGAGCTCCTTGGCGTCGATCTCGTCGACCCACCCGTCGTCTGCTCCGGCGTCGCTTCGTTGAGGCGAGCCGGCGGCGGCCGCGATCTCGCGCAGGCGGCCCGAATCCGCAGGCGGGATCCGGAGCGCCCGCGCGCAGACCAGCGCCGTTCGCAGCCCGGCCACCGCGGGAACCCCCCGCTCGGCGAGCTCGCCGCTCGCCTGGTCGTCGATGAGGTCGGGGAGGGTCGAGGCGACGAGCGTCGCGGCCGTGGTCTCGTCCGCGCCGGCGACTATCCCGGCGCGGACCGCGGCCCACTCGGCCGCCGCCTCGGGCGCGAGGCCCTGCGGATGGTCGTAGAGGATCAGCAGCTGGTCGATCGCCGGGTCGCCCCCGACCGCGACCGTGATCCGCCGCAGCAGGTCCGTATCGCCCCAGATCATGGCCGTGTAGTCGAGCGGGTTGCCGACCGTCGCCGCCGCGGGCAGAAGGTCGGCGAGCTGCTCGGTCGTCTCGGAGGCGAGGGCGGGAAGGTCCGCTCCGAGGCGCCCCGCCTCGTCGGCGGCGATGGTCGAGTCCCCGCCCGAGCAGGTCAGGATCGCGAGGCCGCCGTCGCCACGCGGCCGCGCGCGCGGCTCGGCAAGCACTCGGGCGAGCTCCAGGAGCTCGTGGAAGTCGCGCGCCCAGGCGCCGCCGGCCTCCTCGATCAGCGCTCGGAAGACGCGCTGCTCCCCGGCGACGGCTCCGGTGTGGGCCGACGCGGCGCGTTGCCCGGCCTCCGTGGAGCCCGCCTTCAGCACCGCGACGCGGACGCCGCGATCGGCGCAGAGCGCCAGCGCCTCGGCGAGCCGCGCGCCGTCGCCGTCGGACTCCAGGAACATCGCGACCGAACGCACTCCGTCGCGCTCGCAGAGGGCGGCGAGCCAGTCGCTCGCGTCGAGCGTCGCCTGGTTGCCGGTGGAGAGGACCGTGTGGTACCGGATCCCCCGTCGAGAGCCGAGCGCGTTCACAGCGACGTTCCCACTCTGCGAGATCATCGCCACGCCGCCGGGCTCGAGCGGAGCAACCGAGTCGCCCCACATCGGCGCCCGCGACGGCACCGCCACGATGCCGTTGCCGTTCGGGCCGCACAGGGGCAGCCCGCCCGCGGCGGCCGCCTCGCGCAGCTGCCGCTCGAGCTCCCGGCCCTCCTCGATTTCGCCGAAGCCCGCCGAGAGCACCACCGCGCCGCCGCAGCCCGTGGCCGCCGCCTCGGCGATCACGCTCGGGACCGAGGCCGCCGGGATGGCGACGACCACGGCGTCCACCGGGTCTGGCAGGTCCGACACGCTTGCAACGCAGGGACGGCCGTGCACCTCCTCGCGGCGCGGGTTGACGCCCCAGATCTCGCCCTCGTAGCCGGCGCGCTCTAGGTTGCGCAGCACGATGTCGGCGTAGGAGCCGGCGCGGTCGTTCGCTCCAACGACGGCGATCGAACGGGGCTCGAGGAGGGGAGTGGGGTCCGGGGTTGGGGCCGTGCCGCTCAACTAGTGAAGGATTCGCTCGACGCCGCGGCGCTCGAGGCCCCGGGCGACGATCAGCCTCTGGATTTCGCTCGTCCCCTCCCAGATCCGATCCACGCGCAGCTCGCGGAGCAGCCGCTCGGCGACGTTCGAGCGCCGGTAGCCGCGCCCGCCGAACGCCTGGACGCAGCGGTCGGCGCAACGCCACGCGGCCTCGCTGGTGAACAGCTTCGCCATCGAGGCCTTGTGGTGGACGATCTTTGGGTCCGCGCCCTCGTCCGCGAGGCGGGCCACGGTCAGCGTGAGGAGACGGCCGGCGGCGGCGTCCGTGGCGGAGTCGGCGAGTGGGAACGAGACGCCCTGGTGGTCGAAGATCCGAGCGCCGCCCTGCTCCCGCCCCACGGACCACTCCACGGTCTCGTCGAGGAGCCGCCACATGGCGCCGCCGCACCGGGCGGCGATCCCGAGCCGCTCCTCGGTGAACCACGAGCGCTGAAGCTCGTCGCCGCCGCCGATCCCCCCGATCACGTCGTCCTCGGAGAGCTCCACGTCCCTGAAGAGGACAGTCGGATGGCCCTCCGGATAGTTGTGCGTGTAGGCCGGGTCATCGGCGATCTCGACCCCCGGGCGGTCGCGGTCGACCACGAAGAGCGTCGGCAGCCGGTCGGCGCCGTCGGTCACGTTCGCCATCACCACGTACACGGAGGCGACGTCCCCCGCGGTCACGAACCACTTCTCGGCGTTCAGCCGAAAGCCGGAGGCTGTCGGCACCGCCGCGGCCACGATCGCCGAGGGGTCCGAGCCGGCGTCCCGCTCGGTGACCGCGTAGGCGTCCTTCAGTTCCCCGCGCAGCGCTGGTCGCAGGTACCGGTCGACCTGCTCGGGGCTCGCATGGGCCCAGACGTTGTACGCGTTTGGCACGTGCCAGTGGAGGGCGTTGGTGGTCCGCCCGTACTGCTCCTCGACGAGTGCCCATTGCAGCCTTGTCCAGCCTTGCCCGCCGTGCTCGACCGCGTGCATGCCTCCCTGAAGGCGCGCATCGATGGCCCGGCGCTTCAGGTCGGCGACGACGTCCTCGGGCACTTGCCCGCCGCTCCGCTCTGCCTCCTCCTCCAGGGGCATGAGGACCTCCTCGGCGAATCGCCGGGCGCGCTCGGACACCTCGAGCGCCTCCTCGGCGAGGTCGAGGGGCGTGGCGCCCGCGGCGGCCCGGGGCGGAGGCGTCGACTTGACCTCCATCGGTTGGGCAGACTAACATGCGATTGACTACAAGGTCAACGCACGATCGGGTCCCGAAGGAGGCCGAGCTTGGCACCGAATGCGCAGTCAGCGCTCAACCTGGATCTCCACGACGTGGAGGCGACCCTCGAGCCGGTCGAGCGAGCGACGATGCTCCCGCCGCGGGCGTTCGTCGATGAGGGCGTCTTCGAGTGGGAGCTCGACCGGATCTTCCGC
>Ga0207693_10001110_pt1 | contig 24219 bp, 23 predicted proteins | sample LARL81metaG_FD_184347 | JGI IMG/M metagenome (GOLD analysis project Ga0207693, IMG submission 184347) | Corn, switchgrass and miscanthus rhizosphere microbial communities from Kellogg Biological Station, Michigan, USA - LAR L8-1 metaG... | ecosystem: Host-associated > Plants > Roots >... | reverse complement strand
CGGCAAGTTGTCGGACGGCCCCATCAGTCTGGTTCCGTTTCAGGATCCGAACAAGAAACTCACCAAAGTGCTGGAAGCAGCGCTGGCCAAGGCCTTTCCCGGAATCAACCTGAGCACCAACCACGTCTACACGTTTGAGGCGCTGTTGATTGCCGCCGACGGTTACAAGCGCGCCGGAACAAGCGATCCGAAAGCATTGGCCGACGCCATCCGCACCACCAACATCACCGACAATGTCAGCATCGGCCCTGGCATCCAGTTCAACGCCAAGGGCCAGAACGACAAGCTCAAGTGCGGCACGATCCAGAACCGCGCCGGCAAGCTCGTAGTTCTCACGCCGAAAGCTGCGGCAAACGCCAAGCCGGAATGGCCGATGGCGCCTTACCAGAACCGCGCCTGAGGCCGGGCGGTGCCGATCGATGTCTATCTGAACGTAACCGTCGAAGGAATTTTGACGGGCCTGGTTTATGGCCTGATGGCGCTCGGCCTTTCCGTCATTTTTGGCGTCGTGCGCGTGGTCAATTTCGCCCACGGCGAAATGATGTCGATCGCAATGTATCTGACGGTGTTGTTGTTCTCGAGCCTCAATCTCGATCCACTGGTCATGCTTGTGCCGATCGCGGCGGTCCTGTTCGTGTTCGGTTATGCGCTGCAAGCCGGATTGATCAATCCTTTCATCAGCCGGCCCGAGCACAGTCAGTTCCTGCTCCTGGTTGCGCTCGCTCTCATCATCGTCAACACGCTTTTGATCATTTTCGGTCCAGACGCGCGAACGGTACAGACCTCCTATGCCTTCGATAGTTTCCAGCTCGGCGCGCTGATCGTCGACGCAACCAAGCTCTATGCCGGCGCTGCAGCGATCGTCGTCGCGGCGCTGTTGTTCGCGTTTTTTCGCTTCGCGCCGCTCGGCAAGGCGATACGCGCCTGCGCCGATAATTACACTGGCGCGCTTGTGGTCGGTCTCGATGTCAAGCGGCTCTATGCGCTGACCTTCGGCATCGGCGCCGCCTGCGTCGGCGCCGCCGGCGTGATGATGACTTTGATCGTCGATGTGACGCCGATCATCGGTCCGACATATACCCTGCTTGCCTTCGTCATTGTCATTACCGGCGGGCTTGGCTCGATGGCGGGTGCGCTTCTCGGCGGCCTCTTGATCGGCGTGACCGAAGCCTTGGCCGGACTCCTGTTCACGCCTTCGGCCAAAAGCATGTTCGCCTTCGCCGTTCTCGTCCTGGTGCTGTTGTTTCGCCCGCAGGGAATTCTCGGCAGAAGAACCATCTGATGGCTGCCAAGACCCCCGCTCATGTTCCCGATTATTTCACGCGCCTGACTGCGTCGGTGTTCGCCGACGTTCCGCCCCGGGCGATGATTTTGCTCGTCACTTTCTTGGCGCTGCTTTTGATCGCGCCGTGGCTCATCAACGACTACCTGCTGACCGTGCTGATCGTCGTCCTCTACTTCGCCTTCACCGGTCAGGCCTGGAACATCATGATGGGATTTGCCGGACAGCTTTCGCTTGGCCATGCGATCTATGCCGGGCTCGGCGGCTATATTGCCGCGGTTCTGTTCGCTCGCTTCGGCGTCGCGCCGTGGCTGGGATTTCTCGCCGTCATACCCGTGGCCGCGGCCTGTGGCGCTACAATTGGATTTCTCGCCTTTCGCTTCCGCGTCGCCGGTGTTTATTTCGCGATTTTAACGATCGCTTTTGCCGAATTTGCGCGCATCGGCTTCGATCACTTGGATTTCGTCAATGCCTCAGCGGGTTTGTTCCTTCCGGTCGCGCAATATGCGCACAACGATCTGTGGCATCTGCGCGGCAATCCGACGATGTTCTATTACGTCATCCTCACCGCCGCCGCGCTCGTCTTCGTGCTCTGCCGCGCGCTGTTGAAAAGCCGCGTCGGTTATTGCTGGTTGGCCATCCGCGAAGACGAACAAGCGGCGCGTGCGGTCGGCATCGATAGTTTCCACTACAAGATGGCCGCGGTGATGATCTCCGCCGTCATCACCTCCTTTGCCGGCGTGTTCTACGCCTTTTTCTACAACAACCTGTTCCCTGAGCAGGTCTTCAATATTTCCCGATCGATCGAGATGATTCTCGGCCCGATCATCGGCGGCATCGGCACGCTGTTCGGGCCAATCCTCGGCGCCTTCGTGATCACCGGCCTCGCCGAAGCGCTCAATACCGCACTGATCGCCTTAGGCTTTGATCTGCCGGGTGCGAAGCAGGTTTTCTACGGCATTTGTCTGCTTTTGGTCGTTGTCGTCTTGCCCGACGGCGTGTGGCCCTGGCTGGCGCGGCTGATCGGCGTAGAGGAGGCGCGGCGATGAAGGCGCTGCTTGCTCTGCAAGCTGTGAGCAAACGGTTTCGCGGCCTTGTTGCTGTCGACGCCGTCAGTTTCGACGTTTCGGCCGGGGAATTGTTCGCGGTCATCGGCCCCAATGGCGCGGGCAAGACCACACTGTTCAACATGATTGCCGGTGCGGTCGCGCCCGATGCAGGGTCGATCAGCTTTGCCGGTGAGGCGATCGGCGGCTTGCCTCCCGATGCGATTTGCCGGCGCGGCATCGGCCGTACTTTTCAGATCGTTCGCCCGTTTCCCGCCTTGACCGTGGAGGACAATGTCATCGTTGGCGCACTCCTGCACAATCGCGATGTCGGCAAGGCGCGCGCGTGCGCGAGCGAACTACTGCGCCGCCTCGACCTCTTTGATCAACGCAATCGGATAGCCGCCACGCTGACGCTACCGGATCGAAAGCGCCTCGAGGTCGCACGGGCACTTGCGACCGAACCGAAGCTGTTGCTGCTCGATGAAGTCATGGCGGGTTTGCGCCCGACCGAAAGCGAACGCATGGTCGCGATCTTGCGGACGCTTAACCGTGACAGCGGATTGACGATTGTTCTGATCGAGCACGTCATGCGCGCGGTGATGGCGCTGGCGTCCAACGTCTTGGTGCTCGATCATGGAATCGCAATTGCGCAAGGCAAACCGGAAGCGATCGTCCGCGATCCCGCCGTCGTGCAGTCCTATCTCGGTGCGGAGCCGGTCTGATGCTGCATGTCGAGCAACTCGATGTCTTTTATGGCGACGTGCAGGCGCTCGATGGCGTATCGCTCGATGTCGAAGATGGCGCGATCGTCGCCATCATCGGCGCCAATGGCGCCGGTAAGACGACGCTCATCCGCGCGCTCGCCGGGATGAACCGATCGGCGGCCGGCCGGGTGGTGTTTCGTGGCGAAAATATTCTGGGCTGGCCGAGCCACCGCATCTGCAATCTGGGCATCGGGCAGGTTGCCGAAGGCCGCCAGATCTTTCCGACTTTGACCGTCGATGAGAACCTGGACATCGGCGCCATGCTGCCGCGCGCCCGCGCCGGTAGAGCCAAAAACCGGGCGCGGGTGCTGGCGCTGTTTCCGGTGCTGGCCGAGCGCCTGCACCAGCCGGCCGGTACGTTGTCGGGTGGCGAGCAGCAAATGCTGGCCATTGCCCGCTGTCTGATGGGTGCGCCGCAACTCATCATGTTCGACGAGCCCTCGCTCGGGCTCGCGCCGGCCATCGTTCATCGATTACTCGACACCATTCGCGACCTCAATCGCGATGGCGTAACCTGTCTGTTGGTCGAGCAGAACGTCGCGCTGTCGCTGAAGCTCGCTAGCCGCGCTTATGTTTTGGAAAACGGGCGGGTCACCTTGAGTGGCGCCGGGGCCGAATTGCTGGCCGATGACCGCGTCCGCAGCGCCTATCTCGGATTGTGACGCGGTCGTTCATTGGGCCGGCCGGCGAATCCTGTCCATCAACATGGCAAGCGCGCCGACGCGCGCACTCAACGGCGCGAACGGGAAAGCCTGCCGAACGCGGCTGTACACGTCCGCTGCCGTCGTCGATTCATCGTCCGCTAGCGCTGCGGCCATGGCGCGGGCCATTTCGGCTTCCGAGCGGCCGCTCAGGGATGCCGGCACCATGGTCACGTCGCCGAGCGGAAGCGGCGATTTTACGCGCAAAGTGATGCGATGAGCGGCGCCCATGGATAACCTCCCGGTCCAGTCGAGCGTCCCGTCAACGCATCATCCCGGTTCCCGGTTCCATCGCCGCGGCCGAGCGCGGCGGAAAGCCCGGGCTGGCGCCCCTTTTGTGCCGCGTGGTGCGCGTTACTTTAGCGGCTCGCCAATGGCGACGCGCAGCGCGCCGACGCCCTCGATCTCGCACTCGATCTTGTCGCCGGCGACCGTTGCGGCCACGCCCGACGGCGTGCCGGTCATAATGATGTCGCCAGCCGCGAGCTCCACCATTTCCGACAGTTTGGAAATGATCTCCGGCACGTTCCAGATCATCTGATCGAGATTGCCGTCCTGGCGTACCTCGCCGTTGACCTTGAGCGTGATGCGGCCTTTCCCGAGGTGACCGATTTCCGCGGCCGGGCGCAGCGGTCCACAGGGCGCCGAAAAATCGAACGCCTTACCGATTTCCCAGGGCCGCTTGATGTTGCGCGAGGCGATCTGCAAATCGCGGCGGGTGAGGTCGATGCCGACGCCGTAGCCGTAGATGCAGTCGAGCGCCTTTTCGGTCTTGATGTTGCGGCCGCCGCTTTTCAGCGCCACCACGAGCTCGACTTCATGATGCATGTCATTTGTCAGCGATGGGTAGGGCACGGTACCGCCGTCCGCAACGATCGCGTCCGCCGGCTTGGCGAAGAAGAACGGCGGCTCACGGACGTCCTGTCCCATCTCCTTGATGTGCTCGATGTAATTGCGGCCGACGCACCATAGCCGCCGGACCGGAAAATATTTGCCGGTGCCGGCAACCGGAATGGCCGCTTGCGGCGGTTGCGGAACGACATAGGTTTTGCTGTCGGTGCTCATTGGTCTTTTCAACTTGAAGGAAGGGAAATTGGCGGGATGGACGCTCCGCTTATAGCGCCGTCGCCGCGCCGTCAATCGAACTCCACCGCGCGGCTCAGTGCGATGACGCCGCGATCGGCTCCCGCTCCGCAAGCGGTGGCGACTGCTCCTTGAGCTGCAGCCGGTGGAACGATGCGTAGCGGGTGCCCTTGCGCAGCAGTTCTTCATGCCGGCCGGACTCGACCACGACGCCATTCTCGACCACGAGAATACTGTCGGCGTGCATGATGGTGGACAGTCGGTGCGCAATCATCAGAGTCGTGCGGCCCTTGCACAATTCGGTCAGCGCCTCCTGGACATGGCGCTCCGATTCCGAATCAAGCGAGGCGGTCGCTTCGTCGAGCAATATGATTGGGCAATTCTTGATCAGCGCCCGCGCGATCGCGACGCGCTGGCGCTGGCCGCCGGAAAGCTGCAAGCCATGCTCGCCGACCGGCGTGTCGTAGCCGGCCGGAAAGCTCATGATGAAATCGTGGGCGTGAGCGGCCTTGGCGGCTGCGACAATCTCGGCATCGGACGCGCCAAGCTTGCCCAGCGCAATGTTCTCGCGAATGGTGCCGCGGAATAAATGGACAATTTGGCCGACATAAGCGAGCGCCCCGCGCAGCGAGCCGCGCGAAACCGACACAATGTTCTGGCCATCGATAAGCACGCCGCCGCCGCCGGCGTCGTAGAAGCGCAACAGCAGGTTCAGCACGGTCGACTTGCCGCCGCCGGAAGGTCCGACCAGCGCCGTGACCTTGCCCGGCTCCGCGACAAAGCTCATGCCGCGCAGAACCGGGGTGTGATCGCGATAAGCGAAATCCACGTCGGCAAATTCGATGCGCGCTTTCGTCAGCTTCAGCGGCGGCAGATTCTCGTCATTCGGCTCGCCCGCCGGGCTGTCGATGACCTCATAGAGGACCCGCACGCCGACGAGGTTATTGTTGAGATCGATATTGAGCCGGGCCAGCCGCTTGGCCGGCTCATAGGCGAGCAGAAATGCCGCCAGGAACGAGACGAAGGCGCCCGGCGTCGCGCCAGTCTCGATAACGCGGTAGCCGCCGTAGATCGTGGCGAGCGCGACCGCAAAGCCGCCGAGCATTTCCATCAGCGGGCTGGCGCGGTTGGAGACCCGCGCCATTTTGTTGGACTCGTGCTGCACGTCGGCGACGCTCTGACCGAGCCGGCGCCGCATCTCGTCTTCGAGCGCGAATGCCTTGACCATGCGCAAGCCCTGCAATGCCTCTTGCATGGTCTCGATGATCCGGGTGCCCCCGGTGAATTGCATGCGCGCGATGTTGCGCACGCGGCGGATGAGCTTGCGCAGGACAAAGAACGCGGGCGGCGCCATGACGAAGCCGATCAGCGCCATGATCGGATCTTGAATCACCATGACGATCGTCAATCCAATGAGCGACATCAGATCGCGGCCGATCGCGGTGATCAGGAGACTGATCACTTGGCTGACCGCGGCGGCCCCGGTGGTGAGCCGCGCGATGAATTCCGATGAGTGCCGATCGGCGAAAAATCCGATGTTTTGCTGCAACAGCTTGTCGAACAGACGCCGCTGATTGCCGGCAATGATGCTGTTGCCGATCCACGACAGCATGACGGCCGAGCCATAAGTGGCAAATCCCTTGACCGCGAAGATCCCAGTCGCGATGACGCCAATGACGACGATGCCGTGGAAATTGTGATTGACATAAGCTTCATTGGTCATCGTGCCGAGAAGATAGGCGGTGAGCGCGGTCGCCGCGGCAGTAATTCCCATCAGCAGGAAAGCGATGGCGTAGCGCGGCCAATAGCGAAGCGCTTCGTCGAGCAGAAGACGCCGCACCAGCGCATAGGTCGAATAGCGCTGCGATGCCTCGGTCACGTCGATTGTCATGCCCAGTTCCAGCCCCGTTGCGGCGGCAGCGCGCAGTCTAGCGTTGCATGCCCCGATAGTGTGGAGTTTTCAAGGGAATTTCAGCGATGGTCCGCCATCTCTCTACGCCGCGGGAACAAGCGGTGGGAACGACTGGCGAACCGCAGCCAATACGTCCTCCGGCGGAATGTCACGCATGCAGCGGTGATGCACGAGCCGGCAGACCGGCTTGTGGCATGGCCTGCATTCGACTTTGTTTTTCGTCTCGATCGTCGCCGCAAGCGGGTTCAATGGCGCCCAATGCCAGGGGCTGGTGGGGCCGAAAATTCCAATCGCCGGAGTTCCCAGCGCGGCGGCGACATGCAACAGCCCTGAATCATTCGACACCGCGACCGCCGCCGCCGCGAGCGCGAGGATCGCGTTGCGCAGATCGTGACCGGTCAGATCACGCGCCGTCGTGTCGCCAATGATTTCAGCGGCGACCGACTTCTCCTCGGGTCCGCCGACCACCCAGACACCAAATCCCTCCGCCATCAGTCGCCGCGTCAGGGTGGCATAGGCACTTGCTGGCCACCTCTTCGATGGCCCCACCGCGCCAGGAGCGAGTACGATCACCGGTCTGGCCTCGAAGGCTAATCCCCGCTCGCGCCGCCAGCTTTCAATCTCCGCACGCGTGACTTTGAGCTCGGGCATCGGCCATTCGGGCGGCAACTCGGCGGCCGGCGGCAGCGCCAAGGCGGCGCAGCGATCGACCATGCGCGGCAGTCTTCGCTCGCCGTAGCGCAGATCATTGAGTAGCGCGAAGCGCATCTCGCCGACAAACCCGGTACGCTCGGGAATCCCGGCGAAAAATGGCGCCAAAGCCGATTTCCAGGTGCGCGGCATGATCAGTGCACTGCCGTAATTTTCGCGTTTGAGCCGCCGCGCCAGCGCCCGCTGGTCTTTCAGAGCGATGCGGCTGCGGGGAAGATCGACGACGATCGCGCGGCGGAGCCCCGGCATATAGTCGGTGAGCGGCGCGCATAACGTTGTGGACAGGACATCGACCGGCCGGTCCGGAAAGCGCGCATTCAACAGCCTGATGACGGAATGGCAGCGGACGAAATCGCCGATCCACATATAGGGTACGACGAGAATGGGACTGCTGTCGTGACTGGCGTCGCGATTCATCATGCCGACGGGCACTTCAGTTTGACGGCGGTTCGCCCAGCGCGAGCGACAGCGATAACACGTCTCATCGGTCGGCGCGCTAGGCCGTCGCTTCCGGCACTGGTGCCTCGATAAGTTCCCCGAAGCATCGGCCTTTTTGCTGGAAAATCAGGCAACGGCGACTGGTTAATAACATGAATCGTAATTCATTTTTACTCATTTGCCGGTCGCGAGTTGCCCGCCGCGCCAGTCTGGGGCAAAGCTTTGGCAACGATCGGGAGGGGCCGATCCATCCATCAAACCGGTCTTGCACTATCGATGTTGCTGGTCACCGGCGGGGCCGGATTTATCGGATCGAACGTGGTCGCCGACCTCAACGAGGCCCGACGCGCCGATGTTGCGATCAGCGATGTTCTCGGCAGCAACGACAAATGGCGCAATCTGGCGCGCCGCCAGATTGCCGATTTCGTGCCACCTGCGGAATTGCGGCAATGGCTTGAGGGACGAAAGCTCGAAGCGGTCATTCATCTCGGCGCGATCTCCTCGACCACGGCGCGGGACGGCGATGAAATCATGGAAAACAATTTCCGGCTGTCGCTGCGGCTGCTCGACTGGTGCACGGCGACGCGGACGCCCTTTATCTATGCTTCCTCGGCCGCGACCTATGGCGATGGACAAGAAGGCTATTCCGACGACTGGACCGACGGCGCCCTCAAGCGGCTCAAGCCGATGAACCTCTACGGCTGGAGCAAGCAATTATTCGACCTCGCGATCGTCGAGCGGGTTCGCCGCGGCGACAAGCTGCCGCCGCAATGGGCGGGACTGAAGTTCTTCAACGTGTTCGGCCCGAACGAATATCACAAAGGCGAGATGATGAGTCTCGTCGCCAAACGCTTCGATGAAGCAAAAGCCGGTAAGCCGATCCGGCTGTTCAAATCGCATCGCGCCGGCATCGCTGACGGCGAGCAGAAACGCGATTTCATCTACGTCGAAGACGCGATTGCGGTCGTGCGCTGGCTGGTCGAGACGCCGGCGGTGTCGGGCCTCTTCAATGTCGGCACCGGCGTGGCGCGCAGCTTCCGCGACCTGATGCATGCGATGTTCGCCGCGCTCGGCCGGGCGCCGGCGATCGAATATATCGACATGCCGGCCTCGATCCGCGACAGCTATCAATATTTTACGCAAGCGGAGACCGCAAACTTGCGGCGCGTCGGCTATAATGCGGACTTCACGCCGCTGGAGGCGGCGGTGAAGCGCTACGTCGACTGTTATCTCGATCGTGCCGATCGCTATCGCTGAGCACGCTCGGGGATTCAAAGGGCTCCGCGGCATTAAAGATGTTCGATTTTGATGAAGCGCTAAAGCTTGTGCCGAAGCAGACCGTGCTCTGCGTCGGCGATCTCATGCTCGACGACTTTGTGTACGGGGATGTGAGCCGGATTTCGCCCGAAGCGCCAACCCCGGTGCTCGCGGTTGCGCGCAACGAAATCGAGATCGGCGGCGCCGGCAATGTCGCCCGCAATATCGGCGCGCTTGGCGCGCAATGCATATTCGTCGGGCTGATCGGTAAAGACGACGCGGCGCGCACTTTGTCGGAAACGTTTGCCAAACTTAACGGCTCGGTCACTCCCCATCTTGTTATCGAAGCGGGGCGCCACACCACGCGCAAGGTACGCTTCGTCTCCGAACATCATTCGGCGCATCTTATCCGCGCCGATTGGGAAACCGCGCGGCCCGCGACGGCGGCGAGCGAAACGGCGGTGATTGCGCACGCCGAAGCGGCGCTGCCGCATTGCGGCGCGGTGGTTTTGTCCGACTATGCCAAGGGAGTTCTCACCCCGCGCGTCATCCGCGCGATCATCGATCGCGCGCGTGAGCTCGGCAAGCCGGTGGTCGTCGATCCGAAGAGCCACGATTACAGCATCTATCGGGGCGCGACGCTGATCACCCCAAACCGGCAGGAGCTCGGCACTGCCGTGCATCGCCCGGTTGCCACCGAGGCCGAAATCGCCAAAGCCGCGGCCGAGCTTGCCCGGATCGTCGGCAGCGAGGCTGTGCTGGTCACGCGCAGCGAACAGGGGATGACCCTTCAGGTTGCCGGCGATGCACCGCTTCATATCCCCGCTTATCCGGTCAAAGTCCGCGATGTTTCCGGCGCCGGCGATACGGTCGCCGCGGTGATGGCGATTCTCTTGGCCATGAAAGCCCCGTTCGATGCGGCGATGCGAGCCGCTAACGCCGCAGCCGCGGTTGTCGTCGGCAAGCGCGGCACCGCGACCGTGACCGTGACCGAATTGCGCCACCGCATTTTGCCCGCGGCCTCGCTCGCGCCCGAGGACAAGATCGTGTTTGACTGGGGAATGCTCGACGAGCGGCTGCGCGAATGGCGGCGCCATGGCCTGCGGATTGGATTCACCAATGGCTGCTTCGATCTTCTCCATCGCGGACATGTCAAGCTGTTGGCGGAAGCGCGGGCCGCTTGCGATCGGCTCGTGGTCGGTCTCAACAGCGATGCGTCCACCGCCCGGCTCAAGGGCAAAGGGCGGCCGATCAATCCGGCGGAGGGGCGCGCCGAAGTGCTGGCAGCGCTCGAAGCGGTCGATCTCGTCGTCGTCTTCGATGAAGACACGCCGCTCGAATTGATCAAACGGGTACGGCCGGCAGTGCTCGTCAAGGGCGCCGATTACACCCGTGATGAGGTGGTGGGTCGCGAGGTTGTGGAAAGCGCCGGCGGCGATGTGGTTCTGGTGGATCTGGTGCCCGGCCACTCGACTACGGCCATGGTCGAGCGGGCGCGCCCGGTGAAGCAGCCGGTGGAGGATTAAGACAATGCGCAGCATTGTCTTATTGCGGGTCGGCGGCGAAACGTGAGCAGCAGCTTTCTCATTTCGGTTATCATCACGACCTACAACCGCGAGGACGCGCTGGACGTCGCATTGCGAGCGCTAGCCGCTCAGACGGACCGCAATTTCGAGATTGTCATCGCCGACGACGGCTCAGGGCCCGATACCGCCCGCCTGGTCGAAAACTGGAAGCCGCGCCTGTCCATCCCGCTCAAGCATGTCCGCCACGAACACCGCGGCTTTCGCGGTGGCGAGATTCGCAACCGCGGCATTCGCGCGAGCGACGGCGCGCTTTGCATCTTCCTTGACGGCGATTGCCTGGCCAGGCCCGATTTCATCGCCACCCACCGGCGCCTCTATGAGCCGGGCTGGTTCGTGATCGGCAATCGCATCCTGTTGTCGCGCGAACTCACCGCGGCCATCCTGGCGCAAGGATTGGCGCCGCAGACATGGACGTTCGGCACTCTTGCGCGACGACGCTTGAGCGGCGGCATCAATCGCTTGCTCCCGGCGGTGCGTCTGCCGCTTGGGCCGTTGCGCAAGTTGCAAAAAACGAGTTGGCGCGGCGCCCAGACCTGCAACTTCGCCGTCGCAAGGAGCGATCTCGATCGCGTCGATGGCTTCGACAATAGCTTCGTCGGCTGGGGATTTGAGGATTCAGATCTGGCGGTACGTCTGATGCGCGCCGGCGTGTGCCGCAAAGACGGTCGATTCGCCACCGGCGTTTTTCATCTTTGGCATCCGTGGAATGATCGCGCGCAGCTGTCGGCGAATCGCGAGCGCCTGGACGAGACCATCGCCAGCACCCGCACCGCTGCCTTGCGTGGCCTGTCCGCGCTTGCCACGGAGGACGAAATGTCCGCGCATTCGTCAATGGCGCAGCGATGAATCCGGTTCGCTTGCGGCATGATGCGCGAGTGCTGGTGGTTATCTTGCGCCGCCTCGGCGACGTATTGCTGACGACACCGCTTATCCGCAGCCTCAAGCGCGCCTATCCGCAAGCCACGATCGACGCACTGGTGTTTGCCGGAACGGAAGGCGTTCTGGCGGGCAATCCCGACCTCGCCGAGGTCATCAGCATGCCGGCGCGTCCACGCCTCGCCGACACCCTGGCGCTCACCGCGCGTCTGTTCCGTCGCTACGATCTCGCGGTGTCGGTGCAGACGGGCGATCGGCCGATCGCGTTTGCACTCATCGCCGGCCGCCACAGCGTTGGGCCGGTCGAGCCGGAGGGACTGGCCAGCACCATCAAGCGCGTATTGCTCGGTCGCAGCTATATTCGCGATCGCAGCGACCATCGCGTTGTCGACATTCTACGTTTGGCCGACGTGATTGGCATCCCCGCCCTTCCCGATGTCGTCTGTCCTCCGCCGGCGCCGCGGGCGCAATTGGCGCCGGCACAGCCTTACGCGGTGATCCACGCCGCGCCGATGTTCGTCTACAAGCGCTGGACGGCCGCCGGCTGGGGCGCGCTCGCTGCGGGCATGCGCGAACGCGGCTTTGCCGTGGCCGCCACCGGCGCGACATCCGATCGTGGCTATCTCGACGCGGTATGGCGCGATGCGCACGTCGTGCGGTTGGACGGTAAGCTTTCTTGGCCGGAATTGAGCGCGCTGATTGCCGGCGCGCGCGTCTATATCGGTCCGGACACCGCGATTACTCACCTTGCCGCGGCGGCCGGTGCGCCGACCGTTGCGCTTTACGGCCCGACCGATCCGCGGCTGTGGGGGCCATGGCCGCGTGGCGGCCTCGAAGCGACGTGGCAGGCGGCCGGCACAATCCAGCAGCGCGGCAATGTGTGGCTTGTGCAAAATCCGCTGCCTTGCCTGCCGTGCCAGCTGGAAGGCTGCGAGCGCCGGCTCGACAGCCATAGCCAGTGTCTCGACGAACTGACGGTGGAACAGGTACTCGCCGCGGTCGATCAGGCGCTGGCGGTTCGGCAAGCGGCCTGACAAGCGGTCTGACAAGCGGTGCTCACGCCCGCGTCGCATGATGCCTTGCGGGACGGCCGACGAAGAACGCAACAACAGCCAATGTTTGAATGAAAGCCACCGCCAGAAAACAACCACGGTGCGGCGCCGGCGGAGGCCGCGCCCCAGTGCGGCGCGAGTTCGCGAATGAACCCGAACACGGCCGGCACAAAGGCATAGGTGCCTTGCCCGATCGCGACGATCAGCGGGACGACACGCGTCACGTCCTCCTTCGAAAATTCGGCCTGGGCGATCATTGGCGGCAACGACGTTGTGTTGCCGATTCCCGCACCGAATAAAAAAACACCCAACCACAGGAGGGGGATGGTGTCGCCCGCTGCAAACAAGAAGGCGAGCGAGCCTAAAATCTGCACGAGGTAATTGGCGCTGCCGAATAGGCGGCGGTCGGCACGAGCGGGCATCAGCCAGCCGACCCAGGTCCGGCCCAGTATCGCCGCGGCCGTGGCGCCGCCCGCGGCAAATCCGGCCAACTGCGCGCCGAGCGCCGGCACGAGAAGGGAGAACAAATGCGCCAGTAACCCGATCTGGGCGAACAATCCAAGCGCCATGCCCACCGCAAGAGTGGCGAGCCGCCAGTCCTTCCAAACCTGCGTCTTCGGCAGCGGCTTGGCCGGCGACACCGGGAGGGTTGTGGCCACAGCTTGCGGTGCATCGCCATCGGGATGCAGCCCCATCGATTCCGGCGTTTTGGAATAATAGAGGTCGGCCAAAATCCAGATTGTCGCGACGACGACGAGACCGATGGCAATCGCCGCCCACGCAAAGCCCAGTAGTCCGATGGCTGCCACCCAGAGCGGCGAGAAAACAACGCCGCCGATGCTCGAGCCGTTGTAGGCCGACGCGAGCGCCGCCGGCCGCATGCGCATGAACCACGGCGCGACTATCGCATTCACCGCGGCGGCTCCCATCGTCACCCAGCCGCCGCCGCTGAACAGCGTCGCAATAAAAAGCTGCCAGGGTTCTTGCGCCAGCGCCCAGCCCACGACCCCAATCGCCAGCGCCAGCGCGCCTGCCTTGGTGACGCGAGTCAAGCCAAAGCGGCGATATAACCTTGGCAGATTGGCAATGACGATCGCGCCAAACAGAAAGTGGACCGTACCGCCGTCGAAACGACGTTGAGCGACCAGCCGCGTAATTCATGCAAGGCATGCAGGTAGACGGGCGGGCCGTAAAAGCCGAGGCCACATCCGAAAGTGGCAAGCACAAAGACTGCGGCGACAACATGCCAGCCGTAAAACGTCGCTTTCATCCCGCTGGCCATGGCGGGGCTCGATGCTGCGGTGCTCATGCCGGCATGCTGGAAGAAAATTAGCCGCGATGTTACGGAAAGCGCCGAAGTATCGAGACGCCAGCCGCGCTAGAAGGGACGTGTTCAACGGAGCGAGATGAACATGGCGAATAACGCGCTGTTTGCGACAGTTGCCGCTTTATCGGGCGACCCCGCTCGTGCCGCCATGCTGCAGGCGCTGATGGATGGTCGGGCCTTGACCGCGAGCGAACTGGCGCGGGTTGCCGGCATCACTCCGCAAACGGCAAGCGGTCACCTCACCCGCATGACCGCCACGGGTTTATTGAGCGTCGAAAAACAGGGACGTCACCGCTACCATCGGCTGGCAGCACCGTCGGTCGCCCGTATGCTCGAAAGCATCATGCAGGTGGCGTCGGAGCTTGCGCCAGCGGGCCGAAAACTCTCAATTGGCCCGAAGGACGCCGCGCTTCGTCGCGCGCGAACCTGCTACGACCATCTGGCTGGTCAGCTCGGCGTATCGATCACCGACGGGCTTATGCGAGACGGCTATATCGAACTCGCCGGCGATGCCGGAATTGTGACGGACGCCGGCATTGCGCGTCTTGGCGCGATCGGGATGGACGTCCGCAGAATCCTGGAGCGGCGCACCAAGCATTCGGGGCGGGTTCTGTGCCGGCCGTGTCTGGATTGGAGCGAGCGCCGACCACACCTCGCCGGCATGCTCGGCGCGCTCATTTGCCAGCATAGCATGCAACATGGATGGACCCGCCGATTGCCGGGAACCCGTGCCGTACAGCTCACGCCGGAAGGGGAGCGCGCCTTTCGTGAAGGCTTCGGCGCCCAGCTTGCGTAGATCGGAACGCTAGTACAGCGGCGGCTGTCGCGGCGCGGTCGGCCGGCCGAGCACGCCCGTGACCACGTCGAACGGCGTGTAAGATTGCGATCCGCAGGTATCCAGTTGAACGGCGTAGCGCCCGTCGATCACGGCATCGTTCTGTATGAATAGCGCATAAGTCCGCAAATGGCCGTGATCGACAAAATGCACGCAAGCCAGCCAGCTCCACCCTTTCAGCCCATGCACCCACCGCAATTCGGAAATCTCGAAATTCTCGAATGAGGTGCGATCCGCCATGGTTTCGGAAAAATATTTGGCGGCCAAAGCGGCATAGGCCGGCTGTTGTGCGGGCGGCGTGGCGGCGTCGCCCGGTTGGGCGATTTGCGCGCATCCCGGCGACGTCAGCAGCATTAGCGCCAAAACTGTGCGCGACACCGCATGTCCTGCCGAGGAATAGTTAAAGCGCATGCGATTTCAGCACCATAGTCCCGCCACGAATGGCCCCACGAATGCTATCTATCCCGACGGACTGGGATATAGACCCTCGCGCCAGACATCCGGCAGCCTTATGGCCTCCAGGCGGCTCATCACAGCGGCAACTTTGCTCGGATTTGGGCTTAATCTCGCGAGCTGCGGCGGCTTTGTCGCCGATCATTGGCCGCATTGGGCCGGCGGGCTGCCCGCCGACGTGCCGCCGCGGCCGGGCACCCCGGGCTATGCGGACTTCGTCGCTCACGGCCAGTCCAAGCCGGACGCCAAGCCGGAACCCAATCAGGAGCCTGCGGCGACGGCCGCGGCAGTTCAAAGTGGCGCGCAGCAAGCTCCCGTTGCGCCGGTGTCGGCCGCGCCGGCGCCAGCGGCGCCGGTCCGCGGCGGCGCGCCCGGCGACGATAGCTCGCAAGATTCCAGCGTGGTGAACGGCGGCCTCTACTAGCGCGATCAGGCGACGCCGGCGCGCAATAAATCGTGAAAGTGGACGATGCCGATCGGACGGTCAGCGTCGACCACGATCAGCGCGGTAATTTTTGAAGCATTGAGAAGCTGCAGCGCTTCGCTGACCAATTGATCTGGCCGGACGGTTTTGGGTGACGCGGTCATCACCGCATCCACCCTCGTTTGCAACAGGTCGGCGCCCATGTGGCGGCGCAGATCGCCGTCGGTAATCACGCCGGCGAGCTTGCCGCTCGGCTCGGTGACGGCGACGCAGCCAAATCCCTTAGCCGACATTTCCACGATCGCTTCGGACATCGGCGCGCCGCGCGCAATCAGCGGCACGGCAGTACCGGGGTGCATCACGTCGCGAACGAATTTCAATGCGGCGCCCAATTTGCCGCCCGGATGAAAGATTCCAAAATCGACAGCGGTAAAGCCGCGGCTTTCAAGAAGCGCGATCGCCAAGGCGTCGCCGAGGGCAAGCTGCATCAATGACGAAGTCGTCGGCGCCAGGTTATGCGGACACGCCTCGCGCGCCGAGGGAACCGCCAAGACGATGTCCGCAGCCTTGCCGAGCGTGCTCTCGAGATTGACCGTCACGGCGACGAGCGCGATGCGGAATCGCCGCGAATAGTTGATGAGATCCTTCAGCTCTTCGGTTTCCCCCGACCACGACAGCGCCAGCATGACGTCGTCGGACGTGATCATGCCGAGGTCGCCGTGGCTGGCGTCGGCGGCATGCACGAAGAAAGCCGGGGTTCCGGTCGAGGCCAGTGTCGCCGCGATCTTACGCGCGATATGACCGGATTTGCCCATCCCGGTGACGATCACGCGCCCGCGCGCAGCCCGGATAGTGTCAACGGCAGCGGCGAACGGCGCCGCGAGGCTGTCGGCCATTGCGGCAGTTAGCGCGGCGAGCCCCTCCGATTCCGTATCCAAGGTGCGAAACGCGGAAGCGAGATACGGGTTCGAAGCCGGTTTTGGCTTCCTCGCGTCAGACGCGCTCATTGTTATTCTCCCAGCCGAACGCCACGACAATAAACCCGGCGGCGTCTGTTTGCCCGGCGTCCTCTATTTGCCCCAAGCGGCGAAGGCATCCGCGAAAGCGCGGTCCCCCGACGGACCTTTTTCGAGCGCAAGAATGGCTCGGCCGCCGTTGTTGTAAACGACCGGAACATCGAACCAGGGCCGATCTTTGAGCAGCTGCAAGTTACGCTGCACATCAGCGTCCACGGCCGAAAGGCCGATCAGAAAGAAGCCATTGGTGACCTTCACGGCCAGGCCCGCGAGGGGCACGCCGCGCGCCTGCTCCGATTCCTTCATGAGAACGCCGGGGACATTGGAGATGCCGCCGCCGGGAAAATCCGGTGGCAGGTTGAACATGATCTCGATCGTGTGACTGGCCGGCAGCGCTTGGTCGGTGTTGCGACGCAGCGACCAGGTGACCGTCATGTTGCGCTCGGGAATCGAGACATCGGCGCGAATCTGCACCTCCGGAGCAAGCCCGCTGCCGGGCGAGACAGTTTCGGTTCGCCACGTCGCCGAGCCGATATATTGCTTGCCCTGCGGATTGCCCGGATCTTCCTCATAGAGCACCACGCGCTGCGCGGTCGCAGGTGCGTTTTGTGCGTTGGGAGTGGCGGTAGGCGGCTGCGGGCGCGTTTGCTCTTGCGGCACCCGCCCGCCAAATTTCGGTTCGCCGGCCGGTTGCTGGGCGGTTTGGCTCTGGCGCGAGCGCAAATGGGAGAGGAATTGATAGACGCTGTTGATATTCGACCACTGCCAGTAAACCACCGTGCAAACGCCGAGCAGGATAACCAGTGCGGTAACAAGCTGGGCGAGCCCGCGATAGGAGCGCGGCGGCCGGGGCTCGCGGTAATGATCCGCCGGCTCGATCGGACGCCGCACTGGCGGCCGTCCCGGTTGGATGCGTTGCTCGTTGTCGAGGTCGTAGGCCTCTTCGAGCCCGTGCATTGGCGCGGAGCCGTCCTCGATCAGATCGTGCGAGTCTTCATAGTCGGCCCGCTCGGCATGGTCCCATGTCGTCTCGCGCCCGTCTGAGAATTCGTGCGGCGGGGCGCCGCGGTAATCGTTGTGCGCGTCGCGGGATGGCGCTGCCGTTTGCGGCGGCGCCATGTCCAATTCGTCCGCGGCGGCAATCGGCTTACGAAAGAACTTGAGGTCTTGCGGCGGCCGCTCGGAGAAACGCGCGCCAAGAAGCCGGCTGCGCGCGCTGGTGGGCTGCTCCGCCGGCCGCGGCGACTCGGTCGATGCGGTCTTTGCGGCGCCAGCCTGCGGCGGCTCTCGTCGCGGCAGATCGGATTTTGCTTCAACGCGCGGCGGCGCTGCATCGCCTGGCGTTCCGCTCTGACGATCGCGCCATGCCGCCGCGGCCGGCGTCGCCGCTGCAGCGCCGCTTACAGGCTGGCGGTTTTGCGCATTGATCGCTCGCGGCGCTACCGGAGCGGGCCGCGGTTCGGTACGGGCCTTGCGCACCGATTCGGCTTCGACTTTGCGGATCGCATCTTCCAGCGCCAGGCGTTCCCGGGTGATGTCGGCTTCGGACAGCGGCGGGTCGATGCCGCGCAGCTGCGCCACTAGCGCCGCGCGGGCTCGCTCGTAGAGCGTTCGCCGGGCTTCAGCGGTATTATTGCTGAGCCCTTCTACCGCGCGTGTGATCAGTGGATGATAATCTGTCATTTGGGGAGTTTACGCTTGGCTCGCTGAACTTGCATCTTACGCTTCGAACGGATTTTGCATGAGGATCGTATCCTCGCGCTCCGGACTGGTGGACAGAATTGCGGCGGAACAACCGATCAACTCCTCCAAACGACGGACATATTTGATCGCTTGGGCGGGCAGGTCCGCCCACGAGCGGGCATGGGCCGTCTTTTCCCGCCAGCCGGCTATCGTTTCATAGATCGGCTCGACGCGGGCCTGGGCGTGCTCGCTGGCAGGCAGATAGTCGATCTCGCGGCCATCCAGCCGATAAGCGACGCAGACCTTGATCTCCTGAAAGCCGTCGAGGATGTCGAGTTTGGTGAGCGCCAAGCCCTGAATGCCGCTGGTGCGCACAGCCTGACGCACCAGAACGGCGTCGAACCAGCCGCAGCGCCGCGGCCGTCCGGTGACGACGCCGAATTCCTTGCCGCGCTCGCCGAGCGTTTTGCCGATCTCATTGGTCTGTTCGGTCGGAAACGGTCCCGCGCCGACGCGGGTCGTGTAGGCCTTGCAGATGCCAAGGACGTAGTCGATTGCGCCCGGGCCCATACCAGAACCGGTCGCCGCTTGCGCCGCCACCGTGTTGGAGGACGTGACGAACGGATAGGTCCCATGGTCGATGTCGAGCAGCGCGCCTTGCGCGCCTTCAAATAAGATGCGCTTGCCCTCGCGGCGCCGTTCGTCAAGCAAGGCCCAAACGGAATCCATAAACGGCAACACTTTCGGGCTGACGGCGGCGAGCTCGTCGTAGAGGACGCGGGGTGCGATTTCTTTCATGTCCAGACCCCGCCGCAGCGCATTGTGATGCGCAAGCAGGCGCTCGATCTTGCCGTTGAGCATTTGCAGATCGGCGAGATCCATCAGCCGAATGGCGCGCCGTCCGACCTTGTCCTCGTAGGCCGGCCCGATGCCGCGGCCGGTCGTGCCGATCGCACCTTTGCCGGAGGCGCGTTCGCGCACGACATCGAGTTCCTGGTGCAGCGGCAGGATCAGCGGCGTGTTTTCCGCGATCCGTAAGTTGTCCGGCGTGACGACAATGCCCTGCTTCTTGAGGTGCGCGATCTCGCCCAGCAGCGCGTGTGGATCGAGGACCACGCCGTTGCCGATGACCGACAGCTTCCCGGGCCGCACCACGCCAGATGGCAACAGCGACAGCTTGTAGGTCGTGCCGTCGATCACCAGCGTATGGCCGGCATTGTGGCCGCCTTGGAAGCGGACGACGATGTCGGCCTGCTCGGAGAGCCAATCGACGATCTTGCCTTTGCCCTCGTCGCCCCATTGAGAGCCAACCACGACGACATTTGCCATGAGGGAAGCGTCCTCAAACGGCCGATCACGACTCGGATGGTCCGGATTCCGGCTGCAGCCGCTCGTTCCGATACTGGATGATGCCCTGCGAAGCAAGAAAAACTGGCTGTCATAGTCTGCCGGCCAATCGCGGCAATTGTCTGTTTTACTTAAGGAAATCGCATCGGCTGCCCGTTAACTGACTTTGGCCATAAACCTTCTGCGGATCGGGCCGCCACCGGGGCTGCGCTGACCAACCCATGCGCCGCCATAGCCACAGCGCGCCGCACCCATCGTCGCAGGCTTGCCCGATCAGTCATGCGGCCTGCGCCCTAGCCGCCTGGTTCCCATCGCGGTAGCTCAGCCGTGTTTTGCTGTTCACCGCCGGAACCCAGATGATCCCGCCGGGCCAGTTTCAATATCCAAAAACGCGCGGCGATCGATCGTCCAGTCAAGGCGGCGATCCGGCTCATAGCGTGCACGATCTCGATCGTGATCGCACGCGCACCGGCGCGCGGCTATTCCACGAAGCCTATGTGCTGTTGTCGCTCACCTCCCTGTTTTGGTCCGGCAATGTGGTGCTCGGCCGTTTTGTCGCCGCCTATATCCCGCCGATCATGCTGTCGGTGATCCGATGGGGCGGCGCCTTCTTCATCTTGCTGCCGTTTGCCGCCCGCCACCTGGTGCGCGACTGGCCGCTGATCCGGCGGCATTTCGCTTTCCTGACGCTGCTCGCGCTGACCGGCTTCTCGGCCTACAACACGATGGCCTATTACGGCCTGCACTTCACCACCGCGATCAACGGGCTGTTGTTACAATCGGTCGCGCCGTTGTTTGTCGCGGTATGGTCGTTTGTCTTGTTTCGCGATCGCCTGTCGCTGCGTCAGGGCGCCGGCATTTTGCTGTCGCTCGCCGGCGTCATTGTTATCGTCTGCCACGGCAGCCTCGAAATCTTGTTGGCGATCGCGTTCAACCGCGGCGATCTGTGGTTCGTCGTTGCCCTGCTGATCTACGCTTTCTACGCGGCCATGCTGCGGATGCGGCCGCCGCTCCATCCGTTGTCATTTCTGGCCGTCGGCATGGGCGGTGGCGCCGTATTGCTGTTACCGGCGCTGGCGCTGGAAATTGTCGCCGGGCAATCGATGGTTTTCGACACCGTTACCGCGTTGAGCCTGATCTACGTCTGCGTATTTCCGTCGCTGCTCGGATATCTGTTCCTCAACCGCGGCATCGAGCTCATTGGCGCCAACCGGGCGGCGCCGTTCATTCATCTGGTCCCGGTCTTTGGCTCGGTACTGGCGATTGCATTGTTGGGCGAGCAGCTGCAATTCTTTCACGCTGTCGGCTATCTGCTGGTGCTCGCCGGCATTACGCTGGCGACGCGGCGCTAAGCTTTTTAAAACTGCAGCGGCTTGACCTGTTGCACGTTCACAATCTGCCGCACCCTGGCGAGCACATCGGCGGGCACGCTGCCATCGATCTCCACCAGCGCGATGGCGTTGCCGCCGGGCGATTCGCGGCCGAGATGGAAGGTCGCGATATTGATGCCGGCTTCGGCAAGCAGCGTAGCAAAGCGACCGACAAATCCCGGCTTATCCTGATTGGTCACATACAGCATCGATGGCGCGAACTCGGCGTCCATCCGGATGCCTTTGATGTTGACAATACGCGGGCGCCCATCGGCATACACGGTACCCGAGACCGAGCGCGTCTGGCGGTCGGTGACCACCGCGAGCGTGATCAAGCTGTCGAAGTCGCCCTCGGCGTCGCGCCGGGTGTCCTCGACGATAATGCCGCGATCCTTCGCCACGATCGGCGCCGAGACCACATTGACCTCCTGCAGCATTGGCCGCAGCAGGCCCGCCACCGCGGCCGAGGTCAGCGCCTTGGTGTTCATCTGCGCGACCGCGCCCTCGTAGGTCAGCCGGACCTGCTTGATGCCGCTTTCGGTGAGCTGCCCGGCGAAGGAGCCGAGCTTTTCGGCGAGCGCAATGAACGGTTTTAGCTTCGGCGCTTCCTCGGCGCTGATCGAGGGGAAATTGACTGCGTTCGATATCGCGCCGCGCAACAGATAATCCGACATCTGCTCGGCGATCTGCAGCGCGACGTTTTCCTGCGCCTCCATGGTCGAGGCGCCGAGATGCGGCGTGCAGACCACATTGGGAAGCCCAAACAGCACGCTTTGGGTGGCCGGTTCCTCGCGAAACACGTCGAGCGCGGCGCCGGCAACCCGACCGGATTTAAGCGCCGCGGCAAGCGCGGCTTCCTCGATCAGTTCGCCGCGTGCGCAATTGATCAGCCGCACGCCGCGCTTCATCTGCGCCAGTGTCTCGGCGTTGACGATGTTGCGGGTCTTTTCGGTGAGCGGGGTATGCAGCGTGATGAAATCGGCGCGCCGCCACAGCTCGTCCAGTTCGACTTTCTCCACGCCGAGCTTGATCGCGCGCTCGCCCGACAGAAACGGGTCGTAGGCGATGACCTTCATCTTCAAGCCGAGTGCGCGGTCGGCGACGATCGAGCCGACATTGCCGCAGCCGATGATGCCGAGCGTCTTGCCGAAGATTTCCACGCCGAGAAATTTGTTTTTCTCCCATTTGCCGGCGCGGGTCGAGCTGTCGGCTTCCGGAATCTGCCGGGCCAATGCCAGCATCAGCGAGATCGCGTGTTCGGCGGTGGTGATCGAATTTCCGAACGGCGTATTCATCACGATGATGCCGCGGGCGGTCGCCGCTGCAATATCGACATTGTCGACGCCGATCCCGGCGCGCCCGATCACTTTCAGGTTCTTGGCATGCTCCAGGAGCTTGCCCGTGACCTTGGTGGCGGAGCGGATCGCGAGCCCATCAAAACCGTTGATCGTGGCGGCAAGCTTGTCCTTGTCCTTGCCGAGATTGGGCGCAAATTCCACGTCCAGCCCGCGATCCTTGAAGATCGCGACGGCCGCCGGCGACAACGCATCGGAAATAAGGACTCTCGGCGCCATGCGTTTTTGTCCTCTCAGGGAGGGGCGATTGTCATCACGCTGCCGCGGCAAGCGCGGCCTTGGCCTGGTCGCAGGCCCAATCCAGCCACGGCGTCAGCGCTTCGACATCGGAGCGTTCCACGGTCGAGCCGCACCAGATGCGCAGGCCCGGCGGAGAGTCGCGATGGGCATCGATGTCGTAGGCGACGCCTTCTTTTTCCAGCACCGCCGCGATGCTTTTGACGAATGCCCTTTGCGCGTCGGCGGCCAGCCGGGTCACGGCCGGATCCACGACCTTCAGGCACACTGATGTGTTCGACCGCAGCGCCGGATCGCGGGTGAGAAAATCGATCCAGGACGTTCGTGCTACCCAATCGGCGATGGCTTTTGCGTTGGTGTCGGCGCGCGCCTGCAGCGCTTCTAATCCACCAATCGATTTCGCCCATTGCAACGCGTCGAGATAGTCTTCGACGCACAGCATCGATGGCGTGTTGATGGTCTCGCCGACAAAGATGCCTTCGTTGAGTTTGCCGCCTTTGGTCATGCGGAAGATCTTCGGCAGCGGCCATGGCGGCGTGTAAGTTTCGAGCCGCGCCACCGCGCGCGGCGACAAAATCAGCATGCCGTGCGCGGCCTCGCCGCCGAGCGCCTTCTGCCAGGAGAAGGTCGCAACGTCGAGCTTCGGCCAGTCCAAGGCTTGCGCGAAGGCGGCCGAGGTCGCATCGCAGATCGTAAGCCCACTGCGGTTGGCGGCAATCCAGTCTGCATTCGGCACCCGCGCGCCCGACGTGGTGCCGTTCCAGGTGAAAACGATATCGCTTGCCGGATCGATCGCGCCGAGATCTGGCAATTCGCCATAGGGCGCGCGCAGCACGGTTACATTTTTGAGCTTGAGCTCCTTGGCGACATCATTGACCCAGCCTTCGCCGAAGGATTCCCACGCCAGCATTGTCACCGGCCCCGCCCCCAGCAGCGACCACAGCGCCATTTCGATGGCGCCGGTATCGGACGCCGGCACGATACCGATGCGATAGTCCGCCGGCACCTGTAACACTTCGCGCGTCAGGTCGATGGCGTATTTAAGCTTGGCTTTGCCGGCTTTGGCGCGATGCGAGCGGCCGAGAAATGCGCCGGCAAGATTTTGCAGGTTCCATCCCGGGCGCTTGGCGCATGGTCCAGACGAAAAATGCGGCACACGCGGCCGCACAGATGGCATCGATGTCGTCATGGCCTATCCTTCCAGATAGTCGCCCCTCGGTGGGGAGGGGTGTCCCGCCGCCGGAAATAGGGGAACGGGCGAATAAGTCAAGTCACCCGTTATTGCGAGGAGCGCAGCGACGGAGCAATCCAGTCTCAGCCTGGATTGCTTCGCGCCACTCCGTGTCGCTCGCAATGACGAGGCGTTCTCGCGATGCGGCTGAGCATCCGAGCTATGGGAAGGAGCGAATAGTGAGGCGCGAGTGGCGAATGAAAGTCCATTCGCACTTCGCAATTCGCCAT
>Ga0207693_10001109_pt1 | contig 24225 bp, 24 predicted proteins | sample LARL81metaG_FD_184347 | JGI IMG/M metagenome (GOLD analysis project Ga0207693, IMG submission 184347) | Corn, switchgrass and miscanthus rhizosphere microbial communities from Kellogg Biological Station, Michigan, USA - LAR L8-1 metaG... | ecosystem: Host-associated > Plants > Roots >... | reverse complement strand
TGGCTGAAACATTTCCTGTAAATTTCCTGTTGTTTACAGGGAGCCCAAATTACGCTCTACTACTGGTTGTGCGCGCAAGCCCGACCGGCCCCCATCGAAGGCGTCGTCGAACCGCCCGCTGTCCAGCTCCGCCTTGGAATGATTTGTGACATGCATCTGGATAGCTCCCCTCCGCCTTGAGGGCGACGAGCGGACAAGGCGGAAAATGTGGACCCCGCCTGGCTTGCCTCGCATGCCTTGCTTTACTTGGATAACGCGATCAGCATAAACAAAAAGGCCCCCGCCGAGGGCTCCGGCTGGCCAAATCGCCCGCGCGAGAACAAAATATACAAACAGGGAGAAAGCGAGCTCACCATGCTTGCGGCACAGCAAATTCACGCGACCAGGGGCCGCTGGTACATCCTGCTCCTGATCAGCCTCATGTATCTCATCACCTATCTTGATCGGGTGAACATCTCCACCGCGGCGCCGGTCATCAGCAAGGAATTCGGCTTCGACAAGATCACGATGGGGGCCATCTTCAGCGCCTTCGTCTGGGCTTATGCCCTATTCCAGGTTCCCGGCGGCTGGTTGGGCGACCGGCTGGGGCCTCGCCGCATCTTGACGGCCATTGTCACCTATTGGTCGGTGATGACGGCAGCGACCGCGATGGCAGGCAGCGCTCTATCCTTCATGGTCGTTCGTTTCCTGTTCGGGATCGGCGAAGCGGGCGCTTTTCCAGTTGCCACGCGTGCGATGCAGCTTTGGTATCCGCGCGAGGAACGCGGCTTTGTTCAAGGGATCACGCATAGCGCGAGCCGCGCCGGCGCAGCGATTGCGCCGCCCATTGTGGTCGCCATCATGTCTACGCTGGGATGGCAATGGGTCTTCTACATCTGCGGTGCCGTCGGTCTCGTTTGGGCTGCGTTGTGGTACTTGTCCTACCGCGACCTGCCTGAGGACCATCACATGGTGAATCAGATCGAGCTCCAGCGGATCCGCGGGCTTGACCAGGCGGGCAACATCAATCAGCCCATGACCGAAGCGGCGGCGAGCGTGCCTTGGGCGACTTTGCTGCGGGCCCCGAACATGTGGGCGATCATGTGCGCCTACTTCACCTACGTCTATTGTCTCTGGATCTTTCTCAGCTGGTTGCCGTCCTATCTCGTAGAGTTCCGGGATTTCACCTTGATCAAGGTTGGCATCTTCGCCTCGCTGCCGCTATGGGCTGGCGTGATCGGCGATACCGTCGGCGGGCTCGCCACCGACTGGCTGCTGAAAAGGACCAGCAGTGCCAAGCTCGCTCGGCGCACCGTTGCCATCGTCGGCATGCTGGGCTGCTGCGCCTTCATAGTACCGGCGGCGTTGACGGAAGATGCCTACACAGCAGTCTACTGCTTGACAGCGGCGCTGTTCTTTCTCGAGTGCACGATCGGGCCTTCCTGGGCGGTGCCGATGGACGTGGGCGGAAAATATTCTGGGACCGTGTCCGGCATGATGAACATGGCGGGCAACATCGGCGGTGCATTGTCGCCGCTGGTGTTTGGTTTCCTGGTGCAGTACGGAAACTGGCAGGCGCCATTCATTGTGGCTGCCAGCCTCCTCGTGCTCGGCGCGGCGGTGTGGGCGTTCTGGCTCGATCCCGACGTATCGGTGCTCGAGATGCAGCAGCGGCCGGCGACAGCGCCAGCTGCGGCCGCATGAGGGCAGATCAGCTGTCGGTCTTGCGCTCGCTCTCTCCTACCCCGCCTCCTCCCCGGTGGCCCGTCCATTCCCTTGCGACCCCGGCCGCAAGGAGACCCACGACGACGAGTGAGGCGAGCCTGCGCCAGCCGATCGCGTCTCCGATCTGATATCCGATCGATAACAGCTTGGGATCGAGCAGGTTGACATTCGCCGCCTTGTGCATCTCCAGCTCGCGTTGGGCGCGCTGGATGTTGCGCCGTCGAACCATCGCACAGGCAAAGAACGCGATGAGTGCAAGGACCAGAAAAAAGATGCCAAGCGCCAGGCTGGCAATCGTGATGCCGTAGTGATGGGAAAGCCAGACGAAAGCAGCGATCACCAGAAAGATTGACGCCACCCCCGACGCCGCTGCCGCCACCACGCCCCAGATTACGATCTGCGCACTCAAGCCGGCACGAACCTGTGCGCTCAGCGCAAGTTGACGCAGCCAGCCGCCCATGCGTTCAGCTCATCAGCCGACAGCTCATCGCCGCCAAGTGGCGCCAAACAGGAATCCGATGCCGACCGCGATGGCAAGTGTGGTGTAAGGCCGCTTTCGCAGGGAGTCGTCGATCGCTCCGACCATCGTGTCGCCCACCTCGCGAACCGCATGCACGGCTTCCTCCCCCTTGGCCGTGGCATCGGAGACTACGCCCTCGATATTCGATCGCGCGCGGCTCCACGCCGCATTGCCTTTCGCGGTCACGATCTCGGTGATCTGGTCGGTGAGCCGCCTGACCTCGTTGCGCAAGGAATCAAGGTCGGGCTGCATGTTGCTGCCGGCCTCGGACACTGCCTTGGCGCTTTCGCGCACTGCGTCCTTGGCATCCTTTACCGTGTCGCGAACCGTGTCGCGCATCGAGCCCTGCGTGCTGGAAGTGCCGTATGTGCTGGACATGTATTCCTCCACTGCTGCTAATCGCAGCTTCGCCGCGCGCGCAACCGGAGGCAAGCGAAAAGATAGGCGGTCGCCTCGGGGTCTACATCGGCAGCCTGCTCTCGTCGGGCGGGAAAATATGATGCAGCGTCACCAATCCCATGATGGTCAGGGGTACCGCAAGAAACGTACCCATCGGGCCCCAGATCCACGACCAGAAGGCAAGCGCGAGCAGCACGACCAGAGGATTAAGCGTGAGTCGGTGACCCAGGATTGTAGGGGTAATGAACTGGCCCTCGATCGTGGCGAGAGCGACGAACGCGGCCGGCGGCGCGAGGGCGTAAGTCAGCGATGAAAAGCTCACGAGGCCGATCGCAAACAGTACGGCTGTCATGCACGCAGCTCCGAGGTAAGGGATGTAGTTGAGCGCCATTGCCAACAGCCCAAATAGGACAGGGCTGGCAAATCCGAACATCCACGCACCGAACGCCACCGTCGCGCCAAGACAGAAATTGATGACGGTTACAACCAACACGTAGGACGCAAGATTTTGCTCCACGTCGTTTGTGATGCGAATGAAGCGGAGTTTGGCATCCCGTGTCGAGAAGAATGAAACCATGTAACTGCGGAAATCCATTTGCGCCGCGAGAAAGAAAATCAAGACAACGGAAAACAACACCAGTTGCGCGACCGCCGGTGTGACGAATGCGAGTACTGGCGTGACAATGCCCAATTGCGAGGGTTCGACCCCAATGGCCGTCCCGGTCGCAGGCAGAAAGCTCTCCTGGACCTCGCGGATGGCAGCCAGCGGCCGACCCAACCAATAGAGCTTCTCCCGCAGAATGGCGCCGATCTCAGGCGCTCGAGCGATCCAACTCGTGACCGGGTTGGCGAGAAAGGTCACTCCGATCGCGGCGGCTACCAACGCGGTGACACCGATGGCACCTGCAGTCAGCCAGGGCGGCACGCCGCGACGTGCGGCGATCTTGACGACAGGCGCAAGCGTAACCCCGATTACGACCGCTGCGACAATCGGCACGAGAAGCGGGCGACAAACGTAGAGGCAAAAGCCCAGCAGCATGATGAAGATCCCGACAGTCGCTATCTGCGCGGCTGGTGCCCAGATGTTCACCAGCGTGTCAGGGCTCTCTTCGTCTTTTGTCGGGATTACTGGTTGTGTTGTCGCCACGGGTGCTGACCGCTCGGATTTTCGACAGAGCGGGATGCAAATGGCGTGATCGGCCTTCGCATTCACGCCTTGCGGCCCAAGCACCAACTCAACGCGCCATAATTTGTCAAGTTCCCAGCGGCGTGGGGACCTGTCCATCACATGGGGCCATGCTCCGGGTCGACTCCGAAGTCGATAACGCTTCGCTCATTCCGGCGGCTGCATCGGCAGGGCACGCCTTTTCCCCCGAAAGGTGATCTGCTACGAACGCGTCATGATGGGACGCCTGTCAGAGGCTTCCGTTCCAAGCCAGGCTGATCGGCTTATTGGACGCCCGGCTGCGCCTGGCCTCTCCGTCGACGCAGTCAGGATTGCCTCTCGTACGCGCTAACCCGATTTCATGTAGACCGCCATGAGCGATGCCCCCCGCGATTACAGCGAGACTCTATTTCTGCCCAAGACTGATTTCCCGATGCGGGCCGGGCTGCCGCAGAAGGAGCCCGAAATCCTCGCACGTTGGCAGAAGCTCGATATTTACGGGAAGCTGCGCGCAGCCTCGTCCGGCCGGCGCAAATTCATCCTTCACGACGGGCCTCCCTATGCCAATGGCAACATCCATATCGGACATGCGCTCAATAAGATCCTAAAGGACGTGGTGACCCGCTCGCAGCAGATGCTCGGACACGATTCCAATTACGTCCCGGGCTGGGACTGCCATGGGCTTCCGATCGAATGGAAGATCGAGGAGGACTACCGCGCCAAGGGCCAGAACAAGGATGCTGTGCCGCTGATCGAATTTCGCCGCGAGTGCCGTGCCTTCGCCGCACACTGGATCGATGTCCAACGCGAGGAGTTCAGGCGCCTTGGGGTCGAAGGGGATTGGGCGCATCCCTACACGACAATGGACTTCGCTGCAGAGGCACAGATTGCGCGCGAGCTCATGAAGTTCGCGGAGAATGGCACGCTCTACCGCGGTTCGAAGCCGGTGATGTGGTCGGTCGTCGAGCAGACCGCACTAGCCGAAGCGGAGGTCGAATACGAGGATTATGTCTCGGATCAGGTCTGGGTGAAATTTCCCATCGATTTTTCCGCCGGGCAGTCGGGAAGTTTGGTCACCATCCCGGATCCTGACTTGAAAGACGCTTCCATCGTAATCTGGACAACCACTCCATGGACGATTCCGGGGAATCGCGCGATCAGCTTTTCTCGTAGAATTCGATACGGTCTCTATGAAGTGACCGATGTTCCGGATGGCAATTGGCTGCAGAAAGGTGAGCGCTTAGTACTCGCAGAAAAGCTCGCCATTGACGTTATGCGGCAAGCGCGCGTGCTAGCTTACAAGCAGCTCCGTGAAGTCAAGACGCACGAACTGTTGCACATGGAGTGCCGTCATCCCCTTAGGAGCTTTAACAGGGGATACGGGTTTCGTGTCCCTCTCTTACCTGGCGAGCACGTGACCGAGGACGCTGGCACCGGCTTTGTTCATACCGCCCCCGGGCATGGCCGAGATGATTTTGACGTTTGGACAGCCGAATCAGCAATGCTCACTAAACTCGGCCTCGACGGCACTATTCCCTACACCGTCGATGCCGATGGCCGTTTCACCGAGCAGGCGCCGGGTTTCACGGGTAAACGTGTGCTGACGGAAAACGGGGACAAGGGGGATGCCAACGAGGCGGTGATCAAGGCTTTGATCGATGCCGGCACGTTGATTGCGCGCGGACGGCTCAAGCACCAATATCCGCATTCCTGGCGTTCGAAGAAGCCGGTGATCTTTCGCAACACGCCGCAGTGGTTCATCGCCATGGACAAACCGATTGCAGACGGGCGAGGTCAGGCAGCGCCGGGCGATACCTTGCGCCGGCGTGCGCTGGCAGCGATCGAGCAGACGCAGTGGGTACCCCCGCAGGGTGAGAACCGCATCACCGGCATGGTCGAGAGCCGGCCGGACTGGGTCATTTCACGCCAGCGCGCCTGGGGTGTCCCGATCACGGTGTTTGTTCGGGAACAACGCGACGGCAGTGTGGAGATCCTGAAAGATCAGCGGGTCAATGAGCGGATTGCGCAAACGTTCGAGCAGGAAGGCGCGGATGCCTGGTATGCGGACGGCGCCGCCGCTCGTTTTCTTCTGCCGGAACATGATCCTGCGCAGTGGCGCAAGGTCGATGACATTCTCGATGTCTGGTTCGATTCGGGCTCGACGCACGCCTTCACACTCGAAACGCGCGACGACCTAAAGGTCAGGCCTCGTCGCGAAGGCGGGCCTGATACTGTCATGTACCTGGAAGGATCCGACCAGCACCGCGGCTGGTTCCAGTCGTCGCTGCTCGAATCCTGCGGGACGCGCGGGGTCGCGCCTTTCGACGTGGTGCTCACGCACGGTTTCGTCCTGGATCAGGATGGACACAAGATGTCCAAGTCCTTGGGCAACGTCACCGCCCCGCAGGATGTGATCAAGCAGTCCGGGGCGGACATCCTGCGCATGTGGGTGTGTGCATCCGACTACGCCGACGATCTGCGCATCGGGCCTGAAATCCTCAAGACGACGATCGATACGTATCGCAAGCTGCGCAATACCCTGCGCTGGATGCTCGGCTCGCTGGCGCACCTGCGCGAGGACGACCGGGTTGCCTTTGCCGATATCCCTGAGCTCGAGCGACTGATGCTCCATCGCTTGTTCGAACTCGATCGGCAGGTGCGACAGGGATATGCGGAGTTCGATTACAAACGCATCTTCGCCGCACTCAACAGCTTCATGACCAGCGATCTCTCGGCCTTCTATTTCGATATCCGCAAGGATGCGCTCTATTGCGATCCTATTTCCTCGACGACTCGGAGAGCCTGTCTGAACGTGCTTGAGCATCTGTTCCAATGCACGGTGACATGGCTTGCGCCGATGCTGCCCTTCAGCGCCGAAGAGGCTTGGCTCGCCCGCTATGCGTCGGCAGTGCAGAAGCGGCAGGGCAAGGGAGCACGCGAGCGGCATGCTCCTCAAGAGTCGGTTCATTTGGAATTGTTTCCGAACGTGCCCTCCTCATGGCGCGACGACGAGCTGGCTGAAAAATGGCGCAAGGTTAGGCTGGTGCGTCGGGTGGTGACGGGAGCTCTCGAAATCGAGCGCGCACACAAGCGGATTGGCTCGTCGCTGGAAGCGGCAACGGTCGTCTACGTCTCCGACCTTGACCTGTTTGCGGCCCTCGTGGATGTCGATCTCGCGGAGGTATCCATCACCTCGGCCGCGACCATCATCGAAGGAGCGGGACCGCCGGATGCGTTCCGACTGGATGAGGTGGCTGGAGTAGCCGTCGACGTCCAGCTTGCGCAAGGGAAGAAGTGCGCGCGCTCGTGGAAGATCCTTCCGAGCGTCGGATTGGACCCGGCCTATCCCGATGTTTCTCCCCGCGACGCGCGGGCTTTGCGCGAATGGGAAATCATGCGCAGGGCGGCCGAATGACAGCAGACTCCAACGGCGGATCGGTCGCGGCGCCCGCCGAGCGCTTCCGCCTCTGGGGCCCGCTCACGCTGCTCGGACTCGCGGTAGCTGTCGCGGCGGTAGTGGTGGACCAAGCGACAAAGCTTTGGCTGATCTTCCCTGCCGATCTCGGTGGGCGCGGAAGGGTGACGCTTACTCCCTTCCTCGACCTCGTCCTCACCTGGAATAAGGGCATCAGTTACGGCCTGTTTCCCCAGGAAGGGCCCTTGGGGCAATGGGCGCTTCTCGCGCTCAAGGCAATTGCGGGCGTTCTGCTCTGGATCTGGCTGGCCAGGGCGACCTCTCGCCTTACCGCTGTGTCCCTCGGCCTCATTGTCGGCGGAGCGATCGGAAATGCAATTGATCGACTGGCTTATGGCGCGGTCGCCGATTTCGTCTTGTTCCACATCACGACGCAAAGCTTCGACTTTAACTGGTACGTTTTCAATCTTGCGGATGTGGCAATCGTCGCGGGGGTGGTAGGACTTCTGTACGAGACGCTGGTCGGGCCGGGTGCCGCAAAAGCGCCCTGATCCGTGACCACAATCGGCTTGGGGAACGGCATATTTTGCCGTAATACGAGGGGGATAGCCATGGGGAACCGATTCTCGAAGAGGCAGCGCCGCGCTGCCTATGCCGGTCTATTGGCCGTGGTCCTGGCAATGTCCGCCGGAATGGGCGCTGCATTCGCCCAGGACGACGATGATGAGGACGTGCCGATTGACACCAAAATATTGCGACGTTTCATGAAGGAGATGGGTTTCAAGCGCAGCGAAGACGTGGGAATCGAATACCGCGAGCGTGCGCCGCTGGTGGTACCGCCAAGCCGTAACCTGCCGCCGCCGCAAAGCGAAGGTTCCGTGGCGCGCAACCCGAATTGGCCGAAGGATCCCGATGTTGCACGCCGCAACGAGGCCAGTGCAGCGGAAAAGGCGAAGCTCAGGCGTTCGGCCGATGCCGCTCAGGACGAAGCCCGGCCGTTGCGGCCGGACGAGTTGGAGAAAGGTCCCGGTGGCACCGCAACCAGCAGCATAGGAAACACCCGCCCGACAGGCGAGGATGCCGCGCGCCCGCTGCCCCCATCCCAGATGGGCACCGGCAGCAAGAACATGCTGGATGCGATCTTTTCGTCGATCGGGCCGCAGAGGCCGGAAAGCGCGCCGTTCAATGGCGAACCGCCGCGCGCGAGCATGACGGATCCGCCGGCGGGCTATCGAACGCCCTCACCCAGCCAAGTGTACGGCATATCGCCTACCAAGGAGCTGCCGAAGGCCTCTACCGTCGAATCGCGGATGGAAGGCACGAAATAGGAGCGCGCGCTTAAGCCGCTTCCTTGTCAGTTGATCCGGCCGCGCTTTCGGGCTACGGCCAAGATGGGTGCGATGCGGGGCGGCTCCAGCAGAGAGAATTCGTGTTGAAACACATAGGTGCGCTTGCGGCGGCTGCCCTCACAGTCGTTGCCGCGACGGGATATGCCGCGGCTGGAACCGAGATCTCCCATTTCGCCTTGCCCAACGGACTGGAAGTGGTGGTTATTCCGGACCAGCGCGTCCCGGTCGCGACGCACATGGTCTGGTACAAGGTAGGCTCGGCCGACGAGACGCCCGGAAAATCGGGGCTGGCGCACTTTCTCGAACATCTCATGTTCAAGGGCACGGTCAAGAACCCGGCAGGACGTTTCTCGCAGGTGGTGGCCACAGTGGGCGGTCAGGAAAATGCGTTCACGGCCTCCGACTATACCGGCTACTTCCAGCGCGTACCGCGCGATCAACTCAAGACGATGATGGAGTTCGAGGCAGACCGCATGACTGGCTTGGTCCTTACCGACGAAGCAGTGCGGACCGAGCTTCAAGTAGTGCTGGAAGAGCAGAATATGCGCGTCGCCAACAACCCGGGGGCCCGCCTGGGCGAGCAGATGGAGGCGGCGCTTTACCTCAACCATCCCTACGGCAGACCGGTCATCGGCTGGCGCCACGAGATCGAGCAGCTGGACCGTGAAGATGCGCTCGCGTTCTATCGGCGCTTCTACAGTCCCAACAATGCCATTCTGGTCGTCGGTGGCGATGTAACGGTTGATGAGGTCAGGAAGCTGACGGAGGAGACTTACGCGAAGGTGCCCCGGGTCACCGAGACCAAGCCACGGCTGCGGCCGCAGGAGCCGGCACAAGAGGCGCCGCGGACGGTGACCCTTGCCGATCCCCGTGTCGCCCAGCCGAGCGTCAGCCGTTATTACCTCGTGCCATCAAGCGTAACGGCGCGGCCCGGCGAGAGCGAAGCGCTCGAAGTGCTTGCGCACATCTTGGGTCGCGGCTCGAACAGCCGGCTTTATCGGACCCTCGTATTTGATCGAGGGATCGCGGTGAATGCCGGGGCAAGCTATAGCGGCACCGCCGTGGATACGACCCATTTCAGTGTCTATGCAACACCGAAGCCCGGCACCGACCTGCAGCAGATGGAACAGGCTCTCGACGCCGTTCTGGCCTCGATCACGGAGCAAGGGATCAGCGATGAAGAGCTCGCCCGCTCGAAGAGCCGCATGATCGCCGATGCGATCTATGCCAACGACAATCAGCGGGTGATGGCGCAATGGTATGGCGCAGCCTTGGCGACGGGTTCAACGGTCGAACAGGTCACGACTTGGCCGGACCGCATACGTGCAGTGAGCGCAGGGGAAGTGCGCGATGTTGCGCGTCGGTGGCTGGATAAGCGTCGCTCCGTGACGGGTTATCTGGTGAAAGATGTGCGTTCCGAGGAGAAACGCTCGTGAGTGCAGTGGCCCGCTACAGAACGCTACTCAACTGCCTCGCCGCAGCATGGCTGCTTGGTCTCTTTTTCCCGGCTCTCCCCGCGAGCGCGATGACTATTGAGCGGGTCGTCAGTCCCGGAGGGATCGAAGCTTGGGTCGTGCACAGTTCTGCTCCCATGATCGCGCTCGAATTCGCGATGCGGGGGAGCGCGGATCAGGATCCGCCGGATAAGCCGGGTGTAGCCAACTTGGCTGCCAGTCTGCTCGACGAAGGCGCTGGCCCCTATGATGCCATGTCCTTCCACGCTCGGCTCGAGCGCAGCGCGATTGAAATCGGCTTTCACGCTGGTCGCGACTACTTGCGCGGGAATCTGCGCGCGTTGCGCCAGAACCGAGACGAGGCCTTCGACTATTTGCGCCTTTCGCTCACGCAGCCCCGTTTCGATGCCGAGGCGGTGGAGCGAATGCGAACGCAGATCATGTTGCGCCAGCGCCGCGAGGCCGTCAGTCCCTCGGACCTTGCGAGCCGCAATTGGTGGGCGACAGCTTTCCCGCGCCACCCGTACGGACGCCCAGTCGAGGGTACCCTCGAATCCGTGCCGCGGATCACGGTGGACGATCTACGCTCCTACAGCGCCCGCGTGCTGGCCCGTGATACTCTGAAGGTCGCTATCGTGGGCGATGTGGACGCGGAAACCGCGGGCCTGCTGCTCGACCGCACTTTCGGCAGCCTTCCGGCCCGCGCCGAGCTCGACCCCGTAAGCCGGGTAGCTGCGCAGGGTATGGGCCGCCGGATCGTGATCAAGCTCGATGTTCCCCAGGCAGCAGTCAGTTTCGGCGGCCCCGGTGTGAGCCGCAGCGATCCGGATTTCATGGCGGCGTACATTGTCAATCATATCCTCGGTGGCGGCTCCTTCTCGTCGCGCCTCTACCGCGAAGTCCGCGAGAAGCGGGGGCTGGCGTACGGGATCTCCGACAGCCTCGTCTGGCTCAATCAAACAGCCCTGATGATCGGCCACACCGCAACGCGGGCGGACGCGACCGACAAAACCATCGAGATCATCGAGCAGGAGACTCATCGGCTCGCCGAAGAGGGACCGACGCAAGAGGAGCTCATGAAGGCCAAGAGCTACCTCAAAGGCTCATTCGTCCTGGGGCTGGACAGCTCCAACGCGATCGCGAGCCAGCTCTTGCAGATGCAACTCGACGATCTGGGCATCGATTATATTGAGCGGCGGGCCGGCCTGATCGATGGGGTGACTCTGGCGGATGCGAAGCGCGTAGCAAAACGCCTGCTCGACAATGGCCTACTCATCACGGTCGCCGGCCGTCCCGAGGGGCTCGCGCCGAAAGAGGGCGAGTAGCGCATTTCCTTTGCGGATCATGCGCCTGCCGGGCTTCATCCTCCTTGCATTCCTGGCTGGGGCCCCTGCTCACGGCGAGGAGCGCTCCACGCGTGTCTCGGTCGGCACTCTCCAGATGACCGGCTGGGGGGCCGTTCAGCCGCCGATCCCCCGCGCCCGCGCCGTCATCGATGCTGCGCGGCGAGACGCGGGGGCTAAGCAGATCCATATTTCCGTTGGCACCTTGCACATGACCGGCCGACGCCAGGCGAGCCACCCATGAACACGGCCAAGACCTCGTTGCGCGACTTGGGCCTCGGGCTTTTTTCAGCGGTTGCGGTGCTGGCGGCGCCAGCCGCGTCAGCCGCGCAAGACGAGACCTACGTCTTCGACGTTGCGGTGAATGTCACCAACTTGGCGCCGGAGGTTCAAGCAATCGGGGCCAGCTGTAGCGTGTGCGATGCCTATCAGTGCGATAGGCGAGCGAGAAATGCGGTCGGAGGCGAAAACGCGCACTATTTCGGTGTGGACGAAACTCGGAGCTTCACTGGCACGATCTCGGTCGAGGTGAAAAAGCCGACCATCTGGAAACCGCTCGGCTATATCTGCACCCTTAGCCTCAAGCTCCCCGGCTTCGATGATTTTGTGCCGGTCGAGCTCAATGCGGACGCGCTCCCGCAAGCCCAACCCCAGCCTAACACCCCTTTTGTCCCCAAATTGACGGGTCGGTTGCCCGCCTCGCGTGTCGCACGATGATCACGTGATTCGCTCATGCCGGGGCGCGGGCTCTGCTTTTGGTAGCTAGGCACCACCGTTCCGACATGCTTGGAGCGCAGCTCCGGTATTTCGGCTCAATGCGGCGGCACGGGACTCACAGCCCACTTGGCCATATATTCCTGTGAGCAGCCGGACGAGCGACCCAGGACGCAAGCATTTCGTTTGACGGCTACCCTAGAAGGGTATTTTTTCAGCCATGGATATGGCGACCTCGCAAGACCTTCCGGCAAGACCGCTCGCGCTCGCGAACCTGCTCACCTTTGCCCGCATCGCGGCGGTGCCCACGGTGGTCGCCTGCCTCTATTGGCAGGACATTCTGCAGGGTGGTGTATGGCTGCGCTGGGTGGCGCTGGTCATCTTCATCAGCGCGGGCGTGACCGATGTTCTGGACGGATATTTTGCGCGCAAATGGGGGGAGCAATCATCCTTCGGCCGCATGCTCGATCCGATTGCGGACAAGTTGTTGGTGGCCTCATGCCTGCTCATGTTGGCGGCGGACGGTACCATCCGGGGATGGTCCCTATGGGCAGCGATCGTCATCCTGTGTCGCGAGATCCTGGTTTCCGGCTTGCGCGAGTACCTTGCCGAACTGCGTGTGAGCGTGCCGGTCACTCAGCTGGCCAAGTGGAAGACCACGCTTCAGCTTGTTGCCGTGGGTTTTCTCATTGCAGGCAAGGCAGGTGACGCGATCTTGCCGATCGTGACGCCGATGGGGCTCACCCTCATTTGGCTGTCCGCGCTACTTACGCTTTACACGGGCTGGGATTATTTCCGTGCCGGGGTGCATCATCTGATCAAGGACTAATCAGCCATGCCGTGCTCTGCCAGCAAGTTCGCATCGCAGAGAGTGCAATCGGCACGCTCTCTCGCGGAACCGCCGTCGAAAGGATTGCACTCGTGAAGCTTCGATATTTCGCGTGGGTCCGCGAGCGCATCGGCAAGCCGGAAGAGGAGATCGATCCGCCTGCCGGTGTTGCGACCATAGGCGAGCTGATGACTTGGCTCAGCCAGCGTGGAGAGGAATATGCCCACGCGTTTGACAATCCGAAGGTGATCCGTGCAGCCGTCGACCACACCCACGTCAAGCCTAACGCTGCAATCAAAGGCGCGCGCGAAATCGCGTTCTTTCCACCGATGACGGGGGGCTAGCTGCGGTGGCCGGTACCGTTCGCCTTCAGCGTGAGCCGTTCGAAGCCGACGCCGAAGCGGCGAAGCTCATGCGTGGCCGCACGGATATTGGAGCCGTCGTCACCTTTACCGGGATTTGCCGGGGCGAGGACTCCGGCAAACCGATAGTCGCCATGACGCTCGAGCATTATCCCGGCATGGCGGAGGCCGAGATTGCTCGCCACGTTGAGGCGGCCGAGAGGCGCTGGCCGCTTCTTGGCGTCACCATCATCCACCGCGTTGGCCGGCTCATTCCGGCTGAGCCGATCGTGCTTGTTGTCACGGCTGCGGCACACCGGCAGGACGCTTTTGCAGCCGCCGAGTTCCTGATGGATTACCTTAAGACCCGCGCGCCGTTCTGGAAAAGGGTCGAGAGCGCGGACCGATCCGCCTGGATCGACGCCAAGTCCTCCGACGATGATCTGGCCGCTCGCTGGGCGGCCCCTGGTCGACGCGAGGCCGCGGAATAGCTAACTCTTGGGGTGCAATGCCGTGCCACGATAAAGGTCGGAGAGCTGGCAGCGAAAACCAAACTCGTCGATTGCGATCACGTCCTCCGGACGTGTCAGCACCTGCTCAGTCCAGAGGTCAACACCGCGGCGTCGGTCGAGCCGCACTTCCCAGCCATCCTGTTGCGCGATGAGAATGCACGTGCACGTCTTGTGCAGCTTGTATATTTCACGTTTTTTCTGAACCCAATTGCGGTCAGTATCAGACACGATCTCGGCCGCCAGGTAGAAGCGATCGACGTAACGTCTGTCGGGGTCCTGGCTTGCGCTGGCGTCGACGATGGCCACGTCCGGCTCGGGATCATATTGGTCGATCCCCGAACCAAGATTCACTCCGAGCCGCTGCAACGCCGTGAGCGCCGGGACGTACCGATCGAGTGCACGGTCGAGCAGCAGGTGCAGGTTGCTGGCGATGCGTTGATGCGCCACCGTGGGCGGGGTCATCATGGTTGCCACGCCATCGATCAGTTCCCATTGCTCCTCATCGGGCCGCTGCGCGCAAAACGATCGGAATGCCTCGATGGACATCTGCGACGACTCCCGTTGCGGCGCGCCGGACATGATCATTCTCCTGCAGCAGAACGGTGCGCAAGCGTGCAAATCGCCTTTGCGGCCGTCATGCCGCCGCCTTCTTGCCCTTCGGCTGCACTTCGGCCGTATAGTCCGCCATCAACTGCTCGGTGATAATGGTTGGCTTGAACCGCCACTGCGCGATCTCGGACACAGCCGTCACCTCTGCCGCGCTCCCGGTGATGAAACATTCTGAGAACTGGGACAACTCCTCGGGCAGGATGCGGCGCTCGATGACTTCCAGCCCGCGTTTCCTGGCCAAGCCGATGACGGTACGGCGGGTGATCCCATCCAGAAAGCAGTCGGCAATGGGAGTGTGAATTGCGCCTGCCTTGACAAAGAAGATATTGGCGCCTGTGCACTCCGCGACCCGGCCCTGCCAATCGAGCATCAGGGCGTCCGCATAGCCCTTGCGCTCGGCGATGTGCTTGGAGATGGTGCAGATCATGTACAGGCCGGAGGCCTTGGCGCGTGCCGGCGCGGTCGCGGGATCGGGCCGCCGGTACTCAGCGAGATCGAGGCGAATACCGTGCAACCGCTGCACCGGGTCGAAATAGCTAGGCCACTGCCACGTCGCAATGGCGAGGTGGATCTTGTTGTTCTGCGCGGAGACGCCCATCATTTCCGAGCCGCGCCAGGCGATCGGCCGCACATACGCATCTTTTTGCCCGTTCTTTTCCAGCACCAATCGCTTCGCCGCATCGATCTCAACAACGCTATAGGGGATTTCAAAGTCGAGCAGCCGCGCTGAGTTTTTCAAGCGCTCCGAATGCTCGGTACACCTGAAGATTTCTCCGCCATACGCGCGCTCTCCCTCGAACACCGAGCTCGCGTAGTGCAGGCCGTGGGAGAGGACATGCAGCGTAGCGTCTCCCCAAGGGACGAGCCTCCCATCATACCAGATCACCCCCTCCAGCCGGTCGTAGGGTTTTTCAGCCATGACGCTCCTCCTGAACACCTCTATCTATGGTGGCCACCCGCGATTCGTAATTCTTTGCCTAGCCGCGCGGCACCCATTATCATCAGCTGCCCATGACAACGCGGTTGCGCATCGGGCGCAACCGGGAAAGTCGAGGCCCTGAGCACGTTACGCACGTGCCGCCTTGCTTTCGCATAACAATCGAACCAAAATATGTCAATATGGCTGACCTAAATCTGCGAATTTCCGATCGCTACTCCAGGTCGGACCCCACGATCCGCGAAGAGCCAATTTGGAACGTCATCGAGCTCTTGTTCTTTGCGTACCGTGACTTCATCAGCGATCCGGACGATGTGCTGGCCAAGCTGGGATTTGGCCGCGCGCATCACCGGGTGCTGCATTTTGTCAACCGCAATCCCGGAATGAAGGTTGCGGAACTCCTGGATGTTCTCAAAATCACCAAGCAGTCGCTTGCTCGGGTGCTCAGGCAGCTGATCCAGGAGGGCTATATTCTGCAGAGAGAGGGCGCGAACGATCGCCGACAGCGGCTCCTGTACGTCACTCCAAAAGGTGAGGCGCTTGCCATGAAGCTTGCCGGATTGCAGACAAAGCGGATCCTGCGGGCTCTTGCCGAGCTCGGACCAACGGGGCATGAGACCGCAGGCCGATTTCTCGCCGCAATGCTCAACAGTGAGCATCGCGAGTCCGTCCTGCGTTTCATTGCACGTGCCGACCGCGGACGACGTTCCCGCGCCTGAGGCAAGGCGATGGCAGCAGACCTTGATCCGGGCTGCGACGTTGTCGCCGACGATGCCCCTCATTTGCTGGTGGTGGACGACGACCGGCGCATCCGCGATCTGCTGTCCCGCTTCTTGCTGTCCGAAGGGTACCGCGTCACCACCGCGGCCAGCGCCGACGATGCACGCGTCAAGCTGCAAGGGCTGCGCTTCGATCTGTTGATCCTCGACGTCATGATGCCGGGCGAGACCGGGTTCAGCCTCGTGCAGGACCTGCGCTCGTCATCGAATGTTCCGATCATCATGCTGACCGCCCGCGCGGAAGCGCAGAGTCGAATTGAGGGTTTGGCAATGGGCGCCGACGACTATCTCCCCAAGCCGTTTGAGCCGAAGGAGCTATCCCTGCGAATCGCAAGCATCCTGCGACGTACCAGGCAAGCACTCGCGCCCCCTTTAGCCGAAACGGTACTGTTCGGCGATTTCAGCTTCCATATGGTGCGTGGGGAGCTCAAGCGCGGCAATGAGATCATTCGCATCACCGATCGCGAGCGCGAGGTGCTTCGCCTGTTGGCGGCAAAGCCTGGGGAGACGGTGCCCCGGCAGGCGCTGGCCGGCGACCAGGTGAGCGCAATCGGCGAGCGCGCGGTGGACGTGCAGGTCAACCGGCTACGGCGCAAGATTGAGCACGATTCCACCAATCCCCGATACGTGCAGACAGTGCGCGGGATCGGGTACCGACTGGTGACGAGCCCATGACCGCTCTGGACGCCGGATTGGCGACGTTGCGCACCAGCGTCACGGCTCTGCGCTCCTTGGCTGGCCGCTGGAACACGGCATATCAACCGTCGTCGATCGCGCTGAAGCGATATATGCCGAAGGGCCTTTTTGGCCGCTCACTCATGATCATCATTGCACCGATGGTGCTGCTGCAATCGGTGGTCGCCTACATGTTCATGGAGCGGCACTACAATCTGGTGACCCAGAGGCTCTCCGCCGGCGTGGTGCAGGACATCGCCACGTTGATTGAGGTCTATAAGTTATTTCCGCAGGATCCCAATCACACCCAGCTTCGCCGCATCGCGCAGGATAAGCTTGGCCTGGTGATCGACTTTCTGCCGGTCAATGAGCTGCCGCCGCCCGGACCAAAACCCTTCTTCTCGCTGCTCGACCAGGCGCTCTCGGAGGAAGTCCGCAACCGCGTCGGTCGGCCGTTCTGGGTCGACACCGTCGGACGCTCCGCATTGTTGGAGATCCGCATCCTGCTTGATGATGCAGTCATGCGCGTATTCGCCCCGCGCGGCGCAGCCTACGTTTCGAACTCCCACATTTTCTTGGGTTGGATGGTGGGCACCTCGCTCGTCCTCATGATCATCGCAGTGCTGTTCCTGCGCAACCAGATCCGTCCCATTCTTCGCCTCGCCGATGCGGCGGAAGGCTTCGGCAAGGGACGCGAGCTGCCGGATTTTCGCCCACGCGGCGCAAGCGAAGTGCGGCGCGCGGCGCTGGCCTTCATAGAGATGAAGCGCCGGATAGAACGGGCGCTGGAGCAGCGCACTGCCATGCTCGCCGGCGTGTCGCACGATCTGCGCACGATCCTCACGCGCTTCAAGCTGGAGCTCGCGATGCTTGGCAATGCTTCCGAGCTCGATGCGATGAAGAAAGATGTCGATGAGATGGGCCGCATGCTGGAGGCCTATCTCGCGTTTGCGCGCGGGGATCTTGGCGAGCACTCGGCCCCAACTGACATGGCCGCCTTCCTCGAGGAGCTTAGGATGGACGCAGAGCGCCACGGCCATGCCTCCAAAGTGAGCTTTTACGGGCATCCGATCGTCACTGTGCGCCCGGCGGCGTTCAGGCGCTGTCTGGCCAATCTCGTCGCCAACGCTGCGCGGTACGCCCCCTCGATATCGATCACCGGCCACCGCGACCATCGCTGGCTCACGATTACCGTCGATGACGACGGTCCAGGGATCGCACCGCATTTGCGCGAAGAGGTATTCAAGCCATTTCTGCGGCTCGACGACTCGCGCAATCAGGACGAAGGCGGCACCGGGCTGGGTTTGGCTATCGCGCGCGATATCGCTCGCTCTCACGGCGGCGACATCATGCTCTCCGACAGTCCACTCGGAGGGTTGCGAGCCACCGTCCGGGTTCCGGTCTGACCTAAACAGCAACTGCCTCCTCGCCGGTCTCGTCATCGCGATCTCTGCGCGGACGACGGATGCGGGTCAGGCATTGCGGAATCCGGCAGAGATCAGCGAGAAAGCCCGACCAGCGCTGGGCACGTGCCAGGGCGCGATCGAGGGCCGCCATGGTGCGCGCATGTCCGGGATCATCGTCATGCACCCAGACGCGCAGCACCGACGCAAAGAGGAGCGCAAGTCCCTGCGCGCGCACCGCACCCGGCGGGCCATGCGCAGGAATATCGGCCGCGGTCAGCATCCATTGTTGCGAGCGCACCGCCAGGCGGTTGAGCGCCAAAGCCAAGCCGGGATTGCGCCTGCACGAGCGCATCAGCGAGCGCACCGCCGCCTTGCGCGGCTCAAGCAGCTCGATCCGGCGCATGAGCACATCGAATAACCGTTCGCGGGGCGATTCCTCCGCCATATCCGCGTCGGCGCCAGCCAGCACTTCCACGTCGATCTGCCTCACATGGGCCGCAAGGATGTCAAACGTCGAGCCGAACATCGCGCGCAAGTCCGCGAGCCGCGCGCCTGCCTGGCTCGCGATTTCGGCAAGACCGATGTCCTCCATCGCCTTTTCGGCGAGCAAGCTCATAAAGGCATCGATCACCCGCGCGCGATCGGATTTGGCTCCGGGCTTGGCACCAGGCTTGGGAGCCGAATTGCGCTCGCTTACAGCTGATGAGGCGGCTCGCCTGCCCCCTCGTTTTCGCGCCATGGCTGCTCTCCTGAAGGGATGCTGCTACGCTTGTAGAATGAATGTAGGCGCATGCGGGGACCGGTTCCAGTTGCGCTTGCCCACTGCCTCATCCTGCAAGCTCCCGCGAGCGCTTGGCAGCGGCCTCGATGGCCTTCGTCATGAGCTCCTGCAACCCCTCCCGAGCCATGAGCACGTCGAGTGCGGCCGCGGTTGTGCCGCCGGGGGAGGTGACGTTCTGCCGTAAAGTCGTCGGGTCGAGCGAGGAGCGATGCAGGAGCTCGCCGGAGCCCGCGACGGTGGCGCGGGCCAATGACTGCGCGAGGGCCGCCGGAAGACCTGCCGCGCGCCCGGCCTGTGCCATGGCTTCGGCCAGCAGAAATATGTAGGCCGGTCCTGAGCCGGACAGAGCAGTGACCGCATCCATCAACGCTTCATCAGCGATCCACTCGACACTGCCAACCGCGGACAGAATCGCGTGGACCAGCTCGCGTTGTTGCGGGGTGACGCGCGCGTTGGGTACGGCGACGGTAATTCCGCGACCGATCGCGGCAGGCGTGTTGGGCATGGCGCGGACCAGTGCGGTATCGGCAAGCCCTCTCTCGAGAAAGTGCAGCGTACGCCCAGCCATAATGGAAACGACGACCGTGTCGTTGCCGACAAATGGCTGGAGCGCCGGCATGACTTCCGGCGCGACCTGCGGCTTGACCGCAAGCACGAGCGCGCCGATCTCCGGGGCGAAAGGTCGAGGCGGATTGAGATGCAGACCTCGATCCGTCAAAGCAGTGATTTCAGGGGAAGGCTGTGGCTCGATCACCGCGAGCTTGTCGGCCGCCATTCCGAGCGCGAGCCAGCCTTCCAACAGGGCGCTACCCATCTTGCCGCCCCCCACGAGCAATATGTGCCCCTTCAGCTCGTGCAATGAATTGCTTCGCAGCCGCGGATCCGGTCCGACATTCATCTCTGTGTTCCTCCGGCGCGGTAGAGCTGCCAAGATCGGTTGCAGCCCCGGTGGTTTTAGACCAGATTGCTTTCCATAGTCAGCCTATGCCCAGCGCTGAACCGGTGAGCTGCACATGGTTGGACGCAGAAAGCTAGGAGCTCTCGAGGTTTCAGCCATCGGTCTTGGCTGCATGAGCATGACGCCCATCTATGGCGTCCCTGACGCGGACGAAGCCATTGCCACAGTGCATCGCGCACCGGAGCTCGGCATCGACCTCATCGACACATCGGACGCTTATGGGGCGAATGGCGCAAACGAGGAGCTCGTCGGTCGCGCGCTCAAGGGCCGCCGGGACAAATATGTCCTCGCGACCAAGTTCGGGAACATTCGTCTTCCTGATGGCAAGCCGGGGGCCAAGGGCAATCCGGAATACGTGATCGAGGCCTGCGACAAGAGTCTCAAGCGTCTCGGGACCGACTATATCGATCTCTACTTCATCCATCGGGTGGATGAAACCGTGCCGATCGAGGATACAGTCGGTGCGATGGTTCGCCTGAAGGCGCAGGGCAAGATCCGGCATCTCGGGATTTCTGAAGCGGGACCGAACACCATTCGGCGCGCGCACAAGGTGCATGCGTTGGCCGCGCTGCAGACCGAGTACTCGCTATGGAGCCGGGATGTCGAGCGCGAGATCCTCCCGCTCTGCAACGAATTGGGTATCGGTTTTATGGCCTACGCTCCGCTCGGTCGTGGTTTTCTGACCGGCGTCGTGCCGCATGGCGATGCGCTGCCCCAGAGCGATCGCCGTCGTGACATGCCGCGGTTTCAGGGCAGCAATGCGCAGTCCAATCAAAAGCTCGTTGCAATGCTGAAAGAGCTCGCGGCGCAAGAACGCTGCACTCCGGCACAGCTTGCGATCGCTTGGCTGCTGTCCCGCAAGTCGCAAGTGGTGCCGCTTGTTGGAACGAGCAAGCGAAAATGGCTGGAGGAGGATGCCAAAGCGGCCGACGTGAGGCCATCCGCGGCTCCTCTCGCGACCCTCGACAAGACTTTTGCGCCTGGGATGACCCAGGGCGACCGCTACCCCGCCGCGATGATGGCGCGCTTGGGATTGTAGCAGCCTTCACCTCGCGGCAATCACGGGCAGCAGCACGTGCGCCGGTCGATTCGGGCCGGTGTGGAGCGTCACGTCGCCCCCGAACACCCCCGGCGGACGGTCGCGGGGATCATTGTGGGCGAAAGGGCCGACCCCCGTCCACACTTTGCCCAGGGTCTCCAGGCCTGCGCTCGGCCCTCCTGGATAAACGTAGTCGGTGCCGCGCACGGACAGGGCCAGCCGATATCCCTTCAGGAGCACGATGCAGGTCGGCCAGATCTCGACATCGACCTCGTAGACCTGACCAGGCGTGAGCTTTTGCTCCTCGTCATGGGTGTGATAGGGCCGGTAAGGGAGTGTCAGCGTGCGGTCGAGCTTCCGGTGGGAGCAGCGCAGCCAGCCCTGGGCGATAGGCGTATGGGCATCGAGCGCCCCCTGAAACGTGACCTCCTTGAGATCGGGCGCGAAGGCGCGCACAACCACAAACAGATCAGCGTCCTGCGTCGATGAGGAAACCCACAGCTTCGCCGCGATCGGCCCCGTGATCTCAGTCTCGTCTTCGAGCGGCTGCGTCAGGAAGGTAACCCCATCGCTGAAGCCGCCATATGTGACTGCGGCGTCTGATTTCTGAGGCGCAGGCGACATCGTCATGTCGGCTGCATGCAGATAAAATCTCGTCCAATCGGTGCGTGCGAGCGGCCACTCGTTCTCGTGCCGGGCAACGAATTTTTCGCCAGGATGGCGCACCTGCAGCAGCACTTTCGGCTGCTTGTCCCAACCGGTGTCCTCGCCCTTGAGGAAATGGCCGAAGAATTTCTTCTGCAGTTGGAGTCCGTAGTCGGTATAGAAATGCGTCCAGTGCTCGCTCCCGTGGCACTCCAACCATTTCTCATTCGAGGCAGCCCGCACAAACCCTTCAAAATTGCCGCGGGGGTGCAGCCCCTGGCCGCCCCAGTTGGCGGCCGACAAGAGTGGCGTCTTGACCTTGCTCCAGTCAGGCATGCGCGAGCGCCAGTACACGTCGCTATCGAGCTTGCGTGAGATGCAGTCTTCGTAGAAATCGCGGCGATTGCCCCCGAGTTGCTCTTCCGACAAAGTCTCCGGGCCGGACACCCAGTCGCCGTTCATGCGGCTCTTGAACCCCCGACGACCCCGCCCGTGCTGGACCGTGTGAACTTGCGCTTTTGACCAGTCCTGCACGAAGCCGCGGCAGAAGATACCGCCGTGATGCGCCATGTCCCGATAGAAATCAGCGGCTCCCTCCCAGATGCACATTGCCGCCAGATGCTGGGGCTGCAGTGCCGCCGTCTGCCACTGGTTCTGGCCGTAATAGGAAATGCCGTTGAGCCCGATCCTGCCATTGGACCAGGGCTGCACGCCGGCCCAATCCACGCATACCGCCAGATCCTGCGCTTCTCGCAAAGACCAGATATCGATCACGCCGGGAGAGCGACCCGCGCCGCGACTGTCCACGCGAATGCAAACATAGCCGTCGGGCACCCATTTCTCCGGGTCGACCACCTCCCAGCACTGATATTTGTTGGTCGAGCCGGTGGGGACCTCCGGGTGGTCGGCGCACATGCGCCGCCACTGGTCCCCGTACAGGTCCTCGAAATGCAACCACTTGCCATACGGCCCATAGGTCATGATCACGGGATATCTGCCATCCGCAATCGGGCGGTAAACGTCGCATCGCAGGACTAAGCCATCATCCATCGTGATCGGCATGTCCCAATCGATGCGCATCCCGTCGCGGATTTCCCTTTGCTCGCGATACTCCATGCGCCCTCGTTCAATTCTCAAGAAATTTGGGCACCGCGGATCTGCATTCCGTCCGTACCAAACAGGTAGAGGCGCCGCGGATCGAGCGTCAGCGCCAGGCGGGTGCCTGTCCTCATGCCGGCAAGGTCCAGGCCCGCTGCCACCGCGATGAACGCCCGCTCGCTCCCGGCGTCGAAGTAGAGCAACGTATCCCGGCCCAGCGGCTCGACCAATCGCACTGCAAGCTCGATCCCCCCGTTGCCCGCCCTGGCAACCCCGACGTGCTCGGGCCGGATGCCGAGTGTAACCGGCCCGGGCTTTGCTGCCTGGAAACGCTGAGGCAAGGCAACGTGCAGGGATGTCGAGTGAAAAAGCGGGGTCCCATTCACGGGCACGATCTCGCCGGGGATCAGATTCATCGAGGGCGAGCCAAAGAAATCGGCGACGAAATAACTGGAGGGATCGGAATAGATCTCCATGGGTGACCCGGTCTGCACGATCCCGCCCGCGCGCATGACCACGATGCGGTCGGCAAGTGTCATCGCTTCTTCCTGGTCGTGGGTGACGTAGATGAACGTGCGCTTGAGCGTCTGGTGCAGGCGATCGCACTCCGCACGAAGCTCGCGCCGCAGCTTTGCATCAAGGCTCGACAGCGGCTCGTCCAGAAGAAAGGTGGATGGATCTGTCACGAGCGTGCGCGCGAGCGCAACGCGTTGCGACTCGCCCCCCGAGCATTGGTTCGGCATCTTGTCGAGCAGGCGCGAAACGTGGACCATTTCCGCGACTTCGCGGACGCGCCTCGCCCGTTCCGGCACCGGGATTCGCTTCATGCGCAGCCCGAACTCGATGTTCTGGCGCACCGTCTTGTGCGGAAACAGTGCGTGCGTCTGGAATACCATGCCGAGCCCCCGGTCGCGCGGCTCCAGGTCGTTCACCACCCGCCCGTCAATGCGGATCTCGCCGGCGCTAGGATCCTCGAAACCGGCGATCATGCGCAGTGCCGTGGTCTTGCCGCAACCGGACGGCCCCACGAACACGACGAATTCGCCGTCCTCGACGGTGCAGCTCAGGTTCTTGACGGCCTGCACCGGGCCGAATGTCTTGGAGAGACCAAGAAGCTCGATGCGCGCCAAGGTTATCTCCGCACCATCCCGAAGCTAAATCCGCGGGCGAGATGCTTGCGGATGAGCAGACCGACGACCATCAGCGGAATGGTGATGCCGACCGCGAGTGCGGCCTGGCGGCCGTAGACGCGACCTTCGGTCGTGCCCTGATACTTTGACAGTTCGATCGGTAACGTGGTGACCTGGGTCTTGGTGATGATCAGCGCCAGCAGATACTCGCTCCACGTCAGTATCAGGATGAACAGAAAGGTCGCGACCAAGCCGGAGCGGATGAGCGGCAGCAAAATCTCGAATAAGGTACGCCAGCGGCTGGCCCCGAGAATCTCCGCAGCCTGCTCGATCTCGCGGGGGACCTCGTCGATGAAGCTTTTGGTCATCCAGACGGCGTAAGGCAGCGTGGTGAGGAAATAGACCAGAATGAGACCGGTTCTC
>Ga0207693_10001108_pt1 | contig 24245 bp, 19 predicted proteins | sample LARL81metaG_FD_184347 | JGI IMG/M metagenome (GOLD analysis project Ga0207693, IMG submission 184347) | Corn, switchgrass and miscanthus rhizosphere microbial communities from Kellogg Biological Station, Michigan, USA - LAR L8-1 metaG... | ecosystem: Host-associated > Plants > Roots >... | reverse complement strand
TCCATCCCGAGCGGCTCTTCCTCGGCCGGCACAAGTTCTACCACTTTCGGATCTGGTACCGCGATGCTCTCGCCAAGTACGTGCAGGAAATGCTGTTGGACCCGCGCACACTTTCCCGCCCCCATTTGGAGCGGCGTGGTCTCGAAACCATCGTGCGCGGGCACCTCAAAGGGAACCGGAACTACACTGCGGCGATTCATAAAGTCTTGACGTTGGAGTTAGTACATCGTCTTTTCGTGGACCCCAGATGACTCTGCGCCATGCTACAGGAAAGTTTATAGGAGTTAGCAAATGCCGCCGCCGCTGATGGCGTTCCTTTGTGTTGTCGGAATCGCAGGCCTCTTTGTCCTCGACCGTGACAAAGGTGCTCGGCCTTCGAAGGCCTTGTGGATTCCGGTAGCCTGGCTATTCATCAACTGCTCACGCCCTGTTTCCCTGTGGTTAGAGGCATTCGGATTGCGGGGATTCTCGGTGGCACGCACCGCCCAAATTTACATTGAAGGTAGTCCCGTCGACGCGGTAGCTTTTTCGTTCCTGTTGATTGCTGGTTTTATCGTCCTTGTCCACAGAACCCAGCAGCTCTTACCGCTGTTTGCCAAGATGGTGCCGATCCTGATCTTTTTCTTATATTGTGCCCTCAGCATTCTCTGGGCTGACCATCCGCTGGTCGCTTTCAAGCATTGGAACAAGGGTATCGGCGATCTGGTAATGGTCCTGGTTGTGTTGACCGATCCCGAGCCTGCAGCCGCATTCAGGCGAGTATTCAGTCGAGTTGGCTTTGTACTCATCCCGCTCTCTATCTTGTTCATCAAGTATTACCCATCCCTTGGAAGGTCCTTCACTCCTCTCGGCTTCACCGTTTATAGCGGTGTCGCGTTGCAGAAGAACACTCTCGGAGTAATCTGTCTGATCTTCGGACTCGGGTTCCTGTGGCGTTTTCGTGCCGTGTACCGGGACCGGGAAGTCGCCCGCCGAACCCAGTTACTAACCGCTTACGGAATCATCCTCGCAATGACACTCTGGCTGCTCCGGATGTCCAATTCCATGACTTCTATTTCCTGCTTTGTCATGGCAAGCGCACTTTTGGTGTTGGCAAACCGGCCGGTGATGACCCGAAGGCCAGCAGTGGTTCACATTGTGGTGGCGGCGATGATCGGGTTTTCTTTGTTCGCCCTGTTCTTCGATACAAGCGGCGATATTATTAAGGGTCTAGGCCGAAACCCGACCCTCACCGGCCGGACGGCGATCTGGAATGCTGTTCTGCCGTTCGCCGGCAACCCACTGATCGGAACGGGTTACGAGAGTTTCTGGGTCGGGAAGCGAGTCGAAGAATTTTGGAGCCGCAATGAGGGGGTCCTCAATGGGATTACAGAAGCCCATAACGGTTATCTCGAATTATACTTAAACCTCGGATGGATTGGTGTCGCGCTGCTAGCAGGCGTGATCGTGGGGGGGTACCCGAAAGTAATTGCTACGCTCCGTGCTGATCCGCAAGCAGGCAGTCTCGGGTTAGCGTTTTTTGTTGCCGAGATAGTGTACAACTACACTGAAGCAGGGTTCAGAATGATGTTTCCCTTATGGATTTTCTTCCTTCTGGCGGTGTTGGGCATCCCGACAACTCCCCCTCCGCAAGAACCCTCGACAATTGAAAACGATTTCTTCGATGACGTCATTGCGCCTGAGACAGATGTTGACCAGGTCCTCGGCGTTGCGTCTCACGAGGATACCATTTCAGGCCGTTCGGGTAATTACGTTCTCAGGAACCGATGAGGGCTCCTCTGCGAATCGATCATCCCCGGAGTAGTGGTAATGACAACTGGCTCACCTAGAGGTTCGCTGCGTATTTTATGCGTTAGCCCCGTATTTGTTCCAACGGCCGACCCAGAAGCATTCTGCGGGGCGAAAATGGTGCAAGCTTTGATGCAGCGCGGCGCTGCAGTCACGGTGCTATGCAGCAGCAATTTCAGAGAGAGGCCTTACGACGACTCGGCTCTATGGGATGGCGTAAAGAAAGTGACTGTCGACGTACCAGTGCCTCCGTTGGTAAACCGGATGCAATCGGTTACCGCAGCCAGCCGGTTCCAGACACTTTCGCATCCACGTTGGGTCCGTGCCGCGGTTCAGACAGCAAAATTGCTGCACGGTGCGAGGGAATTTGATTTGGTCTACACACGTTCGCTGCCCACGACCTCTCATATCGCTGGATTCTGGTGTGCAAAGATCCTGAAGCTGCCGTGGATAGCGAATATTAATGACCCTTGGGCATCTCAATTCTTCCCCGTCGACGGCGGCCCCCAGCTCTCGCATTTTTGGACTACTGAGAACCTGTTTTGGCTGCGAAGGACGATTCGAAGCGCAGATCTGATTACGTTCCCCTGCAGACGCCTGATGGACTTTCACCTCAGGCTCGCTAAACTAAATCACCCAGCGCGGGTCATCCCGCACATCGGCTACAAGTCGAAACGTGCGGATCAAAGGTCGGATGGGCACTTTCGGCTTGTACATGCCGGGAGGTTACTTGCCTCGGAAGGACGCTTCGGTAGTGCGCTGCTGGTGGGACTAAAGGCGTTTCTCGATTCGTCCGCCGAGGCTGCGGCGGATGTGAAACTGATTCTTGTCGGGCCGGGAGACGGGGAAACGGAGAAACTGATCTCGGAGATGGGTCTTCAGCAGAACATTGAAATCGTGGGAAGAGTTAACTATGAGAGCAGCCTGGATTACATCGCCTCTGCCTCTGTGTGCGTGCTGATCGAATCCCGCGTGGATGAAGGCATATTCTTCGCTTCGAAACTCGCCGACTATCTCGCTCATGGTAAGCCAGTGCTTGCCCTGAGTCCCGGAATTGGTACGGCCGCGGATTTGGCGAGTCGTGGTGAGCTGATTCGCGTCGATCATAACCCGAACGCGGTGAGGGAGGCGATAGCTGCACTTTACGCAGATTTCAAAAGCGGAGCGTTAAGTTTACGGAATCCTAGTGATCAATTGCAGGCGGAACTGCGGGGACACACCGTTGCTGATCATTTTCTGGCTACATGTAGGGCCCTGATTTCCACCCGGTCGGAGGGGCGTGAAACTCGGCTGGAGCGACCTAAGCAACAGGAACCGCTGATTGAGAAGTTTTTCTGAAGTCACAACTTGATTTAAATGGCTGCCAGTAGCGCGGCGGCGAATGTGCGGAGCAGAGGAAAGATGCTTTACGAAATCCCCAAGCGGATCATTCAGACAGGCAGACACGCCGTCCAGCCCTTGCATATCCGCGCTATGATGGCGAATATAAGACTCCTAAATCCGGATTATGAGTATCTGTTTTTTGACGAAGAACGGGTACAGGCATTTATGGATCAGGAATTCCCGCAGTACCGTGCGGTCTTTGATTCCTTTAAGTTTCCCATCCAGCGATATGATTTCTTCCGGTATCTGGCGGTTTACCGGTACGGTGGCTTCTATTTTGATCTGGATGTCATGTTGGCTTCAGGCCTTTCGGATCTTCTGAAGTTCGGTTGCGTGTTTTCCTTCGAGGGACTCACCCTCAGCGAGTACTTGCGAAATCATCTTAGGATGGATTGGCAGATTGGAAACTATGCATTTGGTGCCGTTGCCGGACACCCCTTTCTTACCGCCATCATCGAGAACTGTGTGAGAGCTCAGAAGGAAGCAAGCTGGGTTGAGCCCATGATGCGCGGGTTTCCACCCCTTCTCACATCGGAATACTTCATCCTGAACACGACCGGTCCTGGATTGATCTCTCGAACCTTAGCTGAGAATACAGAAGCAGCCAAGACGGTCACAGTTCTGTTTCCCGACGATGTGTGCGAACTTAAAAACTGGAACCGCTTTGGCGATTTTGGCACCCATTTCATAGAAGGTTCCTGGCGTACGCGAAGCAGCTATGTACTCCGCCGAGTGGTGCAACGCTGGGAAGGCCTGATAATGAAGCGACTTTTGAAGCAGAGTCGCAAGCTCGGAAGGACAAGGCAGCACGTCCGACGCGCGGATTCCAGTGTGGCGGTGCCAAAAACCTACTCAACCGACGCACAAGAACCACTGGTATCAATTCTTATCCCGGCCTTCAACGCACAGGAATCAATTGGGGACACACTCCGGTCAGCCACCGCACAAACATGGGGACGAAAAGAGATTATTGTCATTGACGACGGCTCGACGGACCAGACGCTAGAAATTGCCAGGCAGTTTGAATCGCAAGGCGTCCGTGTCTACTCGAAGCGCAATGAAGGTGCAGCCGGTTCCCGGAACTTCGCGTTTCTTCTCAGCCAAGGTGATTACATTCAGTGGCTGGATGCCGACGATCTTCTGGCTCCCGACAAGATTGCTCTCCAGATGAACTCGCTGCGCCAACAGGAAAGCAAGCGAGTGCTGCTTTCTTCCGCTTGGGGGAGGTTCATCTATCGATACAATCGGACGGAGTTCATTCCGACCGCCCTATGGTGCGATCTCTCTCCGTTGGAGTGGCTGTTGCGCAAGATGGGGGACAATCTTTTCATGCAGACCGCTTCGTGGCTTGTCAGTCGCGAGTTGACAGAAGCCGCGGGCCCTTGGGATGCGAGACTTTTGTCTGATGATGACGGTGAATATTTCTGTCGAGTTCTCCTCGCGAGTGACGGCGTGAAGTTTACGCCTGAAGCGAAGGCTTATTACCGGGGACCGGGATTAGCGTTTCGGGGTCTCAGCTACATCGGTCGCTCAAGTCGAAAACTCGATGCCCACTGGCTCTCGATGAAACTGCATATCGGTTATCTGCGTTCGATGGAGGACAACGAAAGGGTTCGCGCTGCTTGTTTGAATTACCTGCAGACCTCTCTGATTTACTTCTACCCGGACAAACCCGATATTGTCCAGCAGGCGGAGCAGATGGCTAGGGACCTGGGAGGGCAACTGGGCCCCCCGCACTTGTCTTGGAAATATTCCTGGATGAGAACGATTTTTGGTTGGCGTGCAGCCAAGAGTGGTCAACGTGCGCTTTTGAAATCCAGGTGGTCAGTCGAACGACGTTGGGACAAGGCGCTGTTCCACCTGGAAAACAGGCAGCAGAAGATGAAGTCTTCAGGCACGAGATGGTCTACAGAATAGAAAGTCGAGCCCTGTGGTCCGCTCGCTCGGGCTCAGCGACTGCTGTGCAACTTTCTAAAGGGAGTTGTTAGGCCATTGGAAAGACTATTGGACAATGGCCGCGAGATCCTTTGGAGCTGCAACTGTCGAATGCGAGTAGCACGCGCTTGCGTTAAAACTTAGAGCAGGTCCGCTTCCGTCGGGTGGCCCTCCCATGGCATTCAGGTAGCAATCCATTGCAGGGTTGCTATTCGCGTGGCCTCCCGCGTCGGAAGCTGTAAAAGTTCCACCGGTGCAGACGGAACTCGATGTGGCCATGTTGTAGGGATAGGTTCCGCCGTTGCACAAGCCCAAGTTACCGCTGGAGACATCAGGGCCAATCGGAGGCCAGGTCTTGCCACTGGGCCACCAGCTTGGAGTTGATCGATAGTAGAACGATGGCGGCAACGAAGTGCTTGAAGGCACCGCATTAGCGTACTGCGAGAGTCCGGTCGGTACTTCTGATTTGCCTGCACAATTAGTCGTCCATCCGGGACCAGATGAGTCACCGCACCAGCGCACATCGCCAGTTACCGTGTCATAATTCCCCCACCGGAGCAACGTGGAGGATACGAGAGAATCGCTCGGCACCGTCACCGCTCCTTCTGTACCTCCGTGCCCGAGGGAGTAAACGGGCGGATTCGTGCCGTTCTCGTAGGATTTGTGCATCCCGGTCGTCCCGAGGACGTTGCCAATCGCGTTCTCAGCTCGGTTATATGAATCGAGACGTAAAGCGAAATCGCCTCCCATGGTGCAGACTCCTCCGGTGCATTCATGTCCGTTCCAGCGGTTGCGGAAGAATGTGTTGGCACCACCGGTACCGTGGAAAATGTCACCATAGAAAAACGCGCCAATATTCCCCTCGAACAAATTGTAAAGCACACCAGCGTCGTGCGCAGAAACCTGCATGGATAGGAATGTCGGCAAGTTAATGTAATTGTTGATTGAAAAATTATAAGCGTACACAGATCCTTGATTGTTGCCGACCATCATGGGACAACTAACCCTCTGAAACACGTTGTTTACGATAAGATCATCAGTTGTCCCGAAAGATTCTACGCCGTAGCTCTTAGAAGCGGCCTTTTTCGTTCCGTAGAAATAGCTGTCCTGCACGGTAATATGCGTGGCTAGAAGAAGCCAGACGTGGTTTCGGTTTCCATTTAGCGATCGAATGCCTCTCACCCAGCAATTGGCTGCGTTGGAGAAAACGATTCCCCCAATACCGGGGGCGTTTATATTATCCACCGAAAGATTCTCTACACCCGCATTGGTGATTGTAGTGTTTGGCCACCAAGCCGCCGGGCTCTTACTTCCGCTCCACCGGATGCCGTACAATCCGGGGTCAATGGTGTAGTTGTTCCCCTCGATTTTCGCAATCTTAACGATCTGAATCTGGCTGCGGTACACTCCGCCAGTCTTGCGACCTGCGCCCGTTGCGCTCTCTAGCGAACATGGCGGACTGGCGGTGTTAGAGTCACAGACGAACAAAGTTCCGGGGTCCGACACATCGTTCGCTTGGTCGAGATATATGTATTGGCCCACAGACAAAGGTTTGCTAAGTCCGGTGAGGGTGATGGAAGTTGTCCCTAGTGCATAACCCCCGGACCAAGTTGCGGTGTTCATATAGGCGTAGCCAAACCAGGTCGGGTCCTGGGAGAAACATATCCAGCCCCAACTACCATTACAGCCGTTGGTTCCTGTCATTATGAGGAAAGTGGAGTTCGCCCCCGAACCCCTCAGAACCACGTTGCTCTTCATTAAGATACCGGTCGAAAGGTTGAAAGTGCCCGGTCCCAGCAAGACATAAGTATTCGGTGGGCATCCCGCAATCTGCTTGTTGATTGCGGCTGCGGTACCGGTGGAAGGTGTGAGGGTAGAACCGCATTGCGCCCAATTAGCATCGGGGATCCCGCCGACAACTCCTGCCTGCGTCCAGTCTGTTGCCCGCGAGGGGCTGATGATGCCAGACCACAATTGTTGAGCTTGGGTAAAGCTAGGGCAGCCAAGCAGGATCAACACAAACAACAGCGACTGCAGGTGGCGCATCTCAATCTCCTCATATCTCATCAAATCCTAGCACAGCAGTCTGAGAGACTGGCTACCCCGCACCACTCGAGGATCCTAGTCCCCGGAATCGTGTTGCTGGTGCGGGCCGATTCTGTGTGAGCAATGAACCTCGCGAGGGCGAGTCCATTGGCATCTTGAGCGGCCTATCCGCCATGCTTCTGGCGGAGTTATGCACACGAGAATTGTCAAATGAACGCGTGGAGAGTACTACTGGTCGCGAGTACCAACGTGGGACAGGTAGGTCTACCCATCCTTTAGACCCGCTTGTCGTTCCATCTGAACACCCTACCGTGGCCACAAGACTTCCTAACACGATTCCCGTTACAAAGACCTGAAGGATTTCTGCCAATGCGCTAATCTATCTAAGATAGAGGTGGACTTTAAAGAATCGACTCCGTGGAGGAGTCTTGTTGCTTTCAGGAAGTACATTGCCGTTTCCACCGAGCTTGCCGCCCCTCATCTCTCGAGGGAGGGCTCTGGGTCGATGAGAGTATGCATGCTGGTGTACTCGTTCTATGAGAACGATAACCGCGTTCGCCGCTACGCGGAGACCTTAGCCGCGCGAGGGGATGTCGTAGAGGTCATAGCACTTCGCCGGCCTCATCAGAGTAGTGAGGATGTCGTCCGGGGCGTTCGTGTCTTCCGGATTCAGCGGCGGGAAAGGAACGAACGGAGGAGATTGTCCTATATCTTACGATTACTTCTCTTCTTTTTCAGGTCTGCCATCTTTTTGTCATGGAGGCATCTTCGGAACCCCTATCAGTTAATTCATGTTCATTCCGTTCCGGACTTTGAGGTGTTTGCAGCGTTCCTTCCGAAACTGACGGGCTGCAAGGTCATTCTCGACATACATGACCTTGTCCCGGAGTTCTACGCCAGCAAGTTCCAAGTCAGCGAGCATTCCCTGCTGATCAAAGCGCTGCTGATAACCGAGCGAATGGCCGCAAGGTTTGCCGATCACGTGATCATTGCCAATCACATTTGGAGGGAAACTCTGCTCTCGCGGTCCGTTCCTGACGCGAGGTGCACGGTAGTTTTGAACTGGCCGGACCCGACAATTTTCGCCCGTCATGGCAGGATTCGGACGGACAATCGCTTTGTCATGCTTTATCCTGGAACCCTTAACCATCATCAAGGGATTGACATCGCCATTCGTGCCTTTGCCTCGATCAAGGATGCGGTTCCCCATGTGGACTTTCACATCTACGGCGAGGGCAGTGACAAGGCAAATCTCGACAAACTGATTGAGGAGCTTTCTCTCCAAGGGCGAGTCGTGATGCGCGAGCCGGTACCATTGATCGAGGTACCCGGCCTGATCGAAAATGCCGACTTGGGAATTGTGCCGAAGAGAAAGGACTGCTTCGCCAACGAGGCCTTTAGCACAAAGATTCTTGAATTCATGATCATGGGGATACCCGTGATTGTGTCTGACACTAAAATCGACCGGTATTATTTCGATGAGTCTGTGCTCAAGTTCTTCCGCGGTCATGACGAAAAGGATTTGGCGGAGTGCATGCTCGAGTTGATCAAAGACCCCGAGGTGCGCGTGCGACTGTCCTCTAATGCCCTCAAGTTTGTCGCTGATAAGGGCTGGGACGTAAAGAAGACGGAATATCTGGATCTCGTTGACCGCCTGGCAAGCAACGCGTCCGGGCGCGAGGTCGTTCCCGGACAGAATTTGCCGTAACGACAGCAGGCCAGTACGATCGCGATGACGCAGTTCTTAGGTGAGCCTGCCGTGAAGGGAGCTAAACTTCTTTGAGAAACAATGATCCTTGCTCGCAGCGTGTGTGTACCTCGTGGGATCGCACACCGACAAGATGAGTATCCCTGCCGGTATGACGGAGGCAGTGCAGAACAGTACCCGGCACGTTGTGACTTGGGTTGAAGAGCACAACTATCAGGCGTACGACCCAGGTGATGGTGATCTGTCTTTTCTGCGCTACTTCACCTTTGATATCCATTTCCTGCGACGGCTCCTGACGGGAGCTGTTCTGCGCGTGCCCTTCCACATTAGGCCGCTGATTGGCATTAGGCCGCACACGTCCACGAAGGGAATGGGTTACATGGGATGGGGCTATGTGAAAATGTATGCCTCGACCGGGGAGGAAAACCACCGGCGTCGCGCGGAGTTCTGTTTTGATTGGTTAATGGAGAATCGCTCGAAGAACTGTAGGCATTACTGCTGGGGGAACCACTTTTCATTCGCGACGCGAGGGGGCACCATACCCGCGCATACGCCCACAATCGTCTGGAGCAGCCTGATCGGTTTGGCCTTCCTGGAAGCCTACGAGGTATTGCAAGAGCCGAAGTACCTGGGCGTCGCGACTAGCGTCAGTGAGTGGGTTAAGACTTTACCGCGAGAGCGGACCAGCCGGGGAACATGTTTGAGCTACGTGCCCTTCAAGCAGAGTTCAATTCACAACTCAAACATGTTGGGAGCGGCCTTGCTCGCGCGGGTTGCGGTCTACACGCACGATCCGGAGGCTCTCGAGTTGGCGAGAGAGGCCATGGCCTACAGCTGCGCGAGACAAAACGCAGACGGCGCGTGGTTTTACGGAGAGGCCACGAAATACCACTGGATCGACAATTTCCACACTGGGTACAACCTGGACTGTCTGAAGCGTTACATCGATAGCACCTCGGATCGGCAATTTGAATCGAACCTTGTGAATGGTTTTCAGTATTTCAAACTTCATTTCTTCGAACCCGATGGACGCGCAAAGTATTACCACGATAAACCTGGGCCAATCGACATTCAGTGCATTGCCCAGGCTATCGACACGCTAGCCTTCTTTTCAGATTCCGATCCCGAATCACTTGAATTGTCTGCGAAGGTTGCGCACTGGGCAATTAACAACATGCAGGCCGCGGACGGGCATTTCTATTATCGGGATCTGGGATGGAAGAAAGTAAAGACGCCGATGCTTCATTGGGGCCAGGGAACCATGTTTAAGGCGCTGGCACATCTTCTGGCCAAAATGAATGAGAGATCGCGCATCCCGGAAAATCACGATGCAGATGGCCGGAGTGAGCTACGAATTCCGGAGAACGGCCGGCGCTGATCTACAGCGAATCAATATAGCCGTCGACCACGAAAGGCTGCCGTCTCTTCATGAAGTTTCATGAGACCAAAGTACACGGTGTCTTCGAGATTCACATTGAGCCTATTGAGGATGAGCGTGGGTTCTTCGCCCGTTCGTGGTGCCAGAAAGAATTCGAAGCTCAGGGGCTCAATACCAGTTTTGTGCAATGCAACGTTTCCTTTAGTGCGCAGAAGGGAACACTACGAGGGATGCATTATCAGACCGAACCTTATTCGGAGACCAAATTAGTTCGCTGCACTCAGGGCGCGATTCACGATGTGGTGGTTGATCTTCGGCTGAACTCGCCCACTTTCAAGCACTGGACCGCAGCGGTTCTCACGGCCGCAAATCGCCACATGTTGTATGTGCCGAAAGGCTGCGGGCATGGCTTTCTTACATTGGAAGATGGCACCGAGGTGTTTTACCAAATGTCAGAATTCTACAATCCGCAAGCCGCCCGCGGGGTGCGATGGGATGATCCTGCGTTGGGCATTGTTTGGCCTGGCGAAGTGAAGGTCATTTCTGAACGAGACCGCACCTATCCCAATTTTGAGTAAACGATGAGGCTACTTAAGGAAATCGATCAGAAGAGCCCGGCAGAAATCGGCGAACAGCTGCACGGGTTCGCTGCCGAGCTCTTCCCGATTTGCCGAAGCATTACCGGGAACGGCCTACGACAAACGCTGGCCATGATCAAGAACCGGATTCCGCTGGAAACGTTTGAGGTGGCAAGCGGGAGCCAGGTCTTCGATTGGATTGTGCCCAAAGAGTGGAATGTCCTGGATGCCTACATAAAGGATCGAACTGGAAAACGAGTGGTGGACTTTCAGCAAAGTAACCTGCATCTGATGAATTACAGTTCGCCGGTCCACGCGACAATGCCTTTGGGCGAACTCAAGCCCCACCTGTTCACTCTTCCGGAGAGCCCGGATTGGATCCCCTACCGAACGTCCTATTACCGTGAGGACTGGGGATTCTGCCTTTCTCATAACCAGATGCTGGCCCTTCAGGGCGGAGATTACGAGGTGTACATCGACTCGTCTCTTCGGGATGGCCACCTAAGTTACGGAGAATGCTTTCTACCCGGGCGTTCCTCCAACGAGATTTTGATTTCTTGCCACGTCTGCCATCCGTCTCTGGCGAATGACAATCTCTCCGGTTTAGTCGTGGCAACTGCTCTGGCACAGTTGTTGTCCGGCAAAGATCTGCACTACTCGTATCGGTTTCTTTTTGCGCCCGGCACAATCGGCACAATTACCTGGCTGGCCCAGAACCACGCGTCAACAAAGCGAATCCACCACGGCCTGGTCTTAACTTGCCTTGGCGATAGTGGCCGGTTTCACTATAAAAAGAGCCGCCGAGGTGATGCCGAGGTCGATCGCGCGTCGGCACACGTCCTTTCCCATTTGACGGAAGCTCCCGAAATCCTGGAATTTTCTCCCTACGGTTATGATGAGAGACAGTATTGCGCACCGGGATTTAATCTCCCGGTTGGCTGCCTGATGCGCAGCGTGTGGGGTAGTTTTCCGGAATATCACACTTCGGCCGACAATCTTGATTTTATCAAGCCCCAGGCACTTGTCGGTTCTTTGCGCGTTTGTGCAGCCATCATGGACGTGCTCGAAAACAATGGGCGTTATTGCAACCTGAATCCCAATTGCGAGCCACAACTGGGACGCCGAGGATTGTATCGCAGCACGGGTGGTGATGGGATTGACGCAGAGACCAATGCGCGCCTTTGGGTCTTGAACTTTTCTGACGGCGATCACGCGCTGCTGGACATCGCCGAACGATCGAACCTCCCGTTTGCTCAGATCAGCGATGCTGCAGAACTTTTGTGCACGGCTGGTCTATTGTCAAGAATTGTGGAACCTGAAGAATGACGGTGCACCGCAAACTTGGGCGTGACTCTGTTGATTTTGGTATCGCAGCTGTGAACCTCCTCATACCAGGAGTCGTATGCGGATACTTTTGACGGGACACAAAGGTTACATCGGGGCCGTTGCGGGGCCCATTTTGCTTGCTGCTGGGCACGAGGTCGTAGGACTCGATGCTGACCTGTTTGCGGGCTGCGACTTCGGACCGGCCAGTCCGGCGATTCCTGAAATCCGTGCGGATCTTCGTGACGTGAAAAGCGCAGACCTTGACGGTTTCGATGCCGTGGTCCATTTCGCCGCATTGTCCAACGACCCTTTGGGCAATCTGGATCCCCAGCTTACGCACGAGGTGAACCATCTTGCTTCGGTGCGGCTCGCTGAATTTGCCAAACTTGCAGGCGTACAGCGTTTCGTCTTTTCTTCCTCGTGCAGCACCTACGGGGCGGCCGGTGATCAGCTGCACGACGAGACTGCCCCACTCAATCCGGTCACGGCCTATGGTGAATCGAAGGTTCTCGCCGAGCGTGACATTGCTGCCCTGGCCAATGAAGGTTTCAGTCCGACGTTCATGCGCAACGCCACAGCTTATGGTGTATCTCCAAAGTTGCGATTGGACATTGTTCTAAACGACTTTGTGGCTTCCGCTTTCACAACGGGCCGTGTGCTCATAAAAAGCGATGGCACTCCCTGGCGGCCCATCACCCACATTCGAGACATTATTGGGGGTGTCCTCGCAGTTCTGGGCGCTCCGCGACAGGCAATTCACAACGAAATCTTTAACGTCGGGAGGACCGACGAGAACTACCGCATTTCGGAATTGGCAGATATCGTCGCGGAAGTCGTTCCTGGTTGTCGCGTTCAGTATGCCCCAGGGGGAGGCCCCGACAAGCGTTGCTACCGTGTCAGCTGCGAAAAGATACGCCGCGTGTTGCCGAACTTTCGGCCGCAGTGGACCGCGCGCAGAGGTGCCCAAGAGCTTTATGACGCATACCGCGCATGTGGTCTTACCCGGGAGGACTTGGAGCACGGCCGCTATGTTCGGATGAGCCAGATCCAGCGCCTGCTAGACACGAGAGAGTTGGAAAGTTCGCTGCGTTGGAAGCCGTTAGCCGAAGGGAATGCTCTTTCGATAAACAGCGGCGAATCGTCCGACCCCAAGTGTTTCTGTTAGTCGCGCCAAACCCTTATTCCCTGCGATAAAATGCTGTACGTTCAATATTTTACGGACTTACTGGAGGCTCGACTCCGTGGGCAAGGAGTTTGAAATTGGCAGAGCGATTGCCTACTATTCCTACGGGGAATGGAAGCCGTTGTGTGATTAGCAGGGCGGTAGCCTATCTACACCTGCTTGAGTTCCATCTCTCACAGAGTTCTCTGCGAAGTGGGTGCCTCGGCACGCCATATGCATCACGGCACAACGTGACTTGTTGATTGCTGTCTCGATTTCTCGGGCGCCTTAGAGCCAAAATGTCCACTACGATGCAACTCGCTGGAACCCGGCAACAACTGGTATCCCAGACGTGCCGCTTCTGCGGTGCCGCTCTTCGGCGGATCTTTGTCGACTTGGGGATGTCGCCGCTTTGTGAAACCTATCCCTCCGCAGCGGAGCTTAACCAGCCCGAGACGTATTATCCGCTGCATGCCTATGTTTGTGAGACCTGCTTCCTGGTTCAACTCGATCAATACGAGGGCGCAGAAAAGATTTTCGGTGATTACCCCTATTTCTCCTCTTATTCGGATTCGTGGCTTAAACACTGCGAAAAGTATTGCGAGAGCATGCGGCAGCGGTTTGGTCTGGACGAACAGAGCTCTGTCATTGAAGTCGCGAGCAATGACGGTTACCTTCTGCAGTATTTCGTCCGTCACCGCGTGCCGGTGCTGGGTATCGAGCCAGCCGTAAATGTGGCCAAGGTCGCAGTCGAGAAAGGCGTGCCCACGCTTGCCCGCTTTTTCGGCACAAAGCTTGCCGCCAATCTCGCAGGCCAAGATAACCTCGCGGATCTGATCATCGGAAACAACGTCCTGGCGCAGGTTCCCGATCTGAACGATTTTGTGGAAGGGCTAAGGATTCTGCTCAAGCCCAATGGGGTTTTGACACTGGAGTTCCCGCATCTTCTGCAATTGATCGAACGCAACGAATTTGACACTATCTACCATGAGCACTTCTCTTACTTTTCATTTCTCACTGCCGTTCGCATTCTTGATTCGCATGGTCTGAAAGTATTTGATGTCGAGGAACTGCCAACCCACGGCGGTTCGCTTCGCGTTTTCGCTTGCCGGACAGAGGGTAGCTGGTACCGCATCGAGCCGAATGTCGCGAAGTTACTCGAGCAAGAGAAGACGGCCAAATTAGATTGTGTTGAGGGTTACGAGACATTCGCATCGCAAGTGAAAGAGGCGAAGTTTGCGTTGGTAGAATTTTTGGTAAATGCCGCGCAACGAGATAAGACCGTTGCGGGATACGGGGCCCCGGGGAAAAGCGCCACGCTCCTGCATTATTGCGGAATTGGAAAAGACCTTATCCCCTACACAGTGGATCGCAGTCCTCACAAGCAAGGCAGGTTTCTGCCTGGCAGTCACATCCCCATCTATCATCCCGACCGGATTCGTGAGACCAAGCCGGACTATGTTGTAATTCTGCCGTGGAACCTGAAGGATGAGATCATCGACCAATTGCGTTTTATTCGGGAGTGGGGCGGCCGGTTCGTCGTGCCAATCCCCAAAGTTACCATCTGTTGAGTCGGTGGCAGGAAGGTGATGCATGAAAGTCGTTCTGTTTTGTGGCGGTGCGGGCATGCGGCTCAGGGGCTACTCGGAAGATGTACCGAAGCCCATGGTAACCATTGGATCGCGCCCCGTGCTGTGGCACGTGATGAAATACTACGCGCACTTCGGCCACAAGGACTTCATCCTCTGCCTTGGTTACAAGGCGAGCGCCATCAAGAACTATTTCCTGGAATACGAGGAATCAGTTTCCAACGATTTCGTGTTCTCGCAGGGTGGCAGGAAACTCGAGTTCATGCAAAGAGACATCGACGACTGGAAGATTACGTTTGTCGACACGGGGTTGCACACCAGCATCGCGGACCGATTGCGTCTTGTTGAGCCGTACCTGGAGGGCGAGGAAATCTTTCTGGCCAACTACAGCGATGGCCTCACGGACTTCTATCTTCCAAAAATCATTGACGAATTCTCGCGTCGCGACAATTACGCCTGTTTTCTTTCCGTGCAACCCCGATCCAGCAGCCTCGACACGGTTCAAATGAACGAAGACGGCTTCGTCCGGTCGATCAAGTGCATGAAAGACTCGAACATTTGGGTCAACGGCGGATATTTTGTGTTGCGAAAAGACGTGTTTCGCTACATTAAGCCCGGAGAGGAACTCGTCTATGAGCCGTTTCAGCGAATGATCTCCGAAGGCAAGGTGTGGTCGCATCGATACGAGGGATTCTGGCAGTGCATGGATACCTTCCGAGACAAGCAGATTCTCGATGAACTCGAGGCTTCCGGCAAAGCTCCGTGGTGCTTGTGGAAGAATGGTCATCCGGCGGCAGGAGTGGTGGCTTGATTCAACTCGGTCTTCCGTCGAATACGTCGAGCCCGCTTCAGATCTTGTGCCTTGGCGCACATTCTGACGATATCGAGATCGGCTGTGGAGGGACAATCCTTCGGCTGGCGGAACAGTATCACGGCTGCGTGTTTCATTGGGTCGTCTTCAGCGCCATAGGGGTTCGAGAAGCCGAAGCGCGGCGCGGCGCCTCCTTGTTTGTTGGCGCCAACAAGCTCACGGGACCACTGCTGAAAACTTTTCCCGACGGATTTATGCCCTTTGTGGGCGCTGACGTAAAATTGGTCTTTGAAGAACTGAAGAAAGAAGTTTCCCCGGATCTAATCTTTACCCACAACCGCATGGATGCGCATCAAGACCATCGTCTCATCTCGGAATTAACCTGGAATACGTTTCGCAACCATCTCATTCTCGAGTACGAGATACCCAAATATGACGGTGACATGGGCCAGCCGAATGTATTCGTACCGCTGGAAACGGAGCTGGCGCAGAAGAAGGTTGGCGACATCATGGACACTTTTCACTCGCAGCAGAGTAAACCCTGGTTTCAGCCCGATACGTTCCGGTCTCTCCTGCGATTGCGAGGGATGGAATGCAATGCTCCTAGCGGCAATGCTGAGGCTTTCTATTGCCGCAAGCTGATACTGTAAAGTGGGCCACCGGAAGCATGCATGTCACGGTCATTATCGTTACTTACAATCGCTGCCAAAGTCTGGCTAAGACCTTGGAAAGCGTGGCACTCTCTTCGCTACCCACGTCAGTCGAATGGGAAGTTTTGCTCGTTGATAACAACTCCAGCGATCAGACGCTGCAAGTTGCGGAGGACTTCCGCGCCAGGTATCCGGGTCGCTTTCGCTATCTGCGCCAACCAAATCCGGGCAAATCGTTTGGCCTCAATGCCGGAATCCTCGCCTCTCGGGGAGACATCCTGGCCTTTATCGATGACGATGTCACCGTTGAATCGACTTGGCTGCAGAATTTGACGGCAGCCTTGCAGCACGGGGAATGGGTGGGCGCGGGAGGACGCATTCTTCTCGAGCGTAACTTCTCGCCGCCGCGTTGGCTGGCACTCGAGGGACCGTGGAACATGGGAGGCATGCTGGCCGGGTTCGATTTGGGAGATAAACCTGGCGAACTGCATGAGGCCCCCTACGGCACCAACATGGCCTTTCACAAGAAAATGTTCGAAAAGTATGGCCTTTTTCGTACCGACCTAGGCCCGAGCCCGAACCGCGAAGTTCCTCGGCCTAATGAAGACACGGAGTTCGGGCGTCGTCTGATGGCGGCCGGGGAGCGCTTGCATTACGAACCGAGGGCCGTTGTGCATCACCCTGTTCCGCAGGAGCGGCTCAGAAAAGAATATTTTCTAGCTTGGTGGTTCGATTATGGGCGCGCTCGAACTCGAGAAAAGGGAAAGGGCGCACCGGTTTGGGGAATTCCACGACACTTCTTCAGTATTCCGAAAATGATCGCAACGCATCTGTCGACAAGAGTATGGCGATGGCTGTGGACTCTGGATCCGCAGCAGCGATTCTTCCGCAAGGGTGTGGCGTGGATGTCAGCGGGGCAGATCGTGGAAACATACCGGCTGGCACGCGGCGATAAGAAGCAACGGACCGGTGCCCCGCAAGAGACTAAGATAGGCCTCAATGCCAGAACCTGATGCCGGCCAAAACGATGGCGTAACGTGGCGCCTCAACACCATCACGGTAATTTTGTGCACCCACAACCGATGCCAGAGCTTGTCGAAAGCGCTAGAAAGTGTCGCGGCCTCAGAAATGCCAAGCTCCACAGTCTGGGAAGTTCTCGTGGTGGACAATAACTCACGCGATCAAACCCGCGAAGTGATCGAAGACTACTGCCGTCGGCATCCGGGCCGGTTTCGATACTTGTTCGAGCCAAAGCCTGGAAAGTCGCACGCCCTAAACGCGGGAATCCGTGAGGCGCATGGAGAAATTCTAGCTTTTATTGATGACGACGTTATTGTAGAGACAAATTGGCTGCGCAACTTGACCGCCTCCCTGAATGGCAATACGTGGGCCGGCGCGGGAGGGCGCATATTTCCTGAAAAAAACTTTTCGCCTCCACCTTGGTTGCCACTCGATGGACCCAACAACATGGGGGGCATTCTCGCGCTGTTCGATTTAGGTGCTGCGTTCGTTGAGCTCGACCGACCGCCCTTCGGCACGAACATGGCTTTTCAGAAAAAAATGTTTGAAAAATATGGCGGTTTTCGACTCGATCTGGGACCGCGCCCGGGTAGTGAGTTGCGCAACGAAGACACGGAGTTTGGCCGGCGCTTGCTCGCGGCCGGAGAGCGGTTGCGCTATGAACCTTCGGCGAAGGTTTACCACCGGGTCCCAGAGGAGCGCTTAACGAAGGGATATTTTCTTAAGTTTTGCTTCGATCATGGGCGTGCCTTGATCTGCGAAGCTGGAAAACGACCTGACATTTGGGGGATCCCTCGGCGCTATCTGACACTGCTGAAGATAGGAACGCTTTTCGTTGGAAGATCGCTGCGTTGGATGTGGACCTGCTGGAATCGCAAACTGAGGTTCCATCGTAAAGCGATGGTATGGATGACGGCTGGAGAAATCGCGGAAGTCTGGTTTCAGCGGCGCGAGGAGAAGAAACAAGCCGGCAATCCTGCGCCAGACGCAGAGAGACAGTTGCATCCTCGAACGTGATGCGGATAGGAACTTTGAGCTCTCTATTTGGACAAAGTGAGATCCTCGAAGATCATGAACGTCACGGTCATCCTGTGTACGTACAATCGCTGCCAGAGCCTAGCTAAGGCCCTTGCAAGTGCTGTAGCCCTACGAGTTCCCGAGTCCGTCGAGTGGGAAGTGTTAGTGGTGGACAATAATTCGCGCGACCAGACCTGCGAAGTCGTCAGGGAATTTTGTGATCGATATCCAGGCCGCTTCCGCTACCTGTTTGAACCGCAGCCAGGTAAGTCTTATGCGCTCAATTCCGGGATTCGCGAAGCTCGAGGAACGGTATTGGCGTTCATGGACGACGACGTTACGGTTGAACCGTCCTGGCTTGCAAACCTGACGGCGCCTTTGCACGGCGAAGAATGGGCGGGCGCGGGCGGGCGCATTCTCCCGGAGAAGATACTTTCGCCTCCTCGCTGGCTTTCGCTTAAGGGTCCACGAGGCAGGTATATATTAGCTCCCCTAGCCCTATTTGACGTCGGCGAGCATGCCGGTCAACTTGCTGAACCACCGTTCGGCACGAATATGGCTTTTCGAAAAGGGATGTTTGAGAAGCACGGCGGCTTTCGCACCGACCTGGGTCCTCGTCCCGGCAGTGAAATCCGCAATGAGGACACTGAGTTCGGGGCTCGGTTGTTGGCGGCGGGAGAGCGCATACGCTACGAACCCTCTGCGGTCGTATACCACAGCGTGCCCGAGGATCGCGTCCAGAAAAAATATTACCTGGATTGGTGGTTCGACAAAGGCCGCGCCAACATTCGGCAATTTGGTATTCCCGCCAGTTCCTGGTGCGTTATGGGGATTCCTTTATACCTGTTTCGTCGCCTTGCCGTGTGGACGCTGCGTTGGATGGTGACTCTCGACTCGCCGCGGCGTTTCCACGGTAAACTTGCAGTTTGGGGCAAGGCCGGGGAAATCGTGGAATGCTATCGCCGCTCGCCAAATGAAATGAAAGCGCAATGAGCAAAATTGATAATTCGGCGAAACCGGGAACGGACATGACATTTGCCGAATCGCGACGGCTTCAGGAAAAAAGCCATGCCATCATCCCGGGGGGCGCGCACACTTACGCGAAGGGGGACGACGAGTATCCGGAGACAGCTCCCGCGTTTATCGTGCGCGGTGAGGGATGTCACGTTTGGGATGTCGATGGAAACAAATTTATCGAATATGGAATGGGACTAAGGGCGGTTACCTTGGGACATGCGTTTGCCGCGGTCGTTGAGGCGGCGCAGCAACAAATGCGAATGGGTGCGAATTTCACGCGTCCGGCAAAAATCGAGGTTGAGTACGCAGAGGAACTTCTCGGGGTCCTGACCAATGCCGACATGGTCAAGTTCGCAAAAAACGGGTCTGACGTTACGACTGCGGCGGTAAAGCTGGCACGCGCCTACACCGGACGCGACATGGTCGCGGTCTGTGCGGATCACCCGTTTTTCTCCTGCGACGACTGGTTCATTGGAACGACGGAGCTCAAAGCAGGAATTCCGCGACCTTACCGGGAACTCACCGCATCGTTCCACTACAACGATTTGGAGAGCGTCAAGGGTCTGTTCGAGAGACATTCCGGGCGGATCGCATGCCTGATCCTGGAACCGGCGACCGCTGAGGAGCCGCGCAACGATTTTCTTCGTCAACTTAAGGTGCTCTGCGAGAAGCACGGTAGCCTGCTGATTTTGGACGAAATGATCACCGGATTCCGCTGGCACATCAGTGGAGCCCAGGAAATTTACAATGTTGTTCCTGATCTCTCCACCTTTGGAAAGGCTATGGGCAATGGATTTGCCATTGCCGCGTTAGCCGGGAAGCGCGAGATCATGAAACTCGGCGGCCTCGATCACGCCGGTGAGAGAGTATTCCTGCTTTCCACAACGCACGGGGCGGAGACCCACGCGCTAGCCGCTGCCCGGGAGACGCTGAATATCTACCGCCGGTGCCACGTCGTAGAGCACTTGTACCGACAAGGAGAACGACTACGGGCGGGTGTGAATGCCTGCATTGCACGCCACGGAATTGCCGGCCGGTTCGAAGTTCTGGGCCGCGCGCCCAACTTGATCTATGCAACGAAAGACGCGGACGATAAGAGTTCTCAGGGATTCCGTACGTTGTTTCTCCAGGAAATGATTCGTGGCGGAATCATCGCTCCCTCGTTTGTAGTCAGTTTTTCTCACTCCGACGAAGTCATAGATCGCACGATTGACGTTGTCGATCACGCGCTCGGAGTATACGCGCGAGCTCTCGCCGAAGGGCTAGAAAGATATCTGGTCGGACGCCCCGTGAAGCCCGTCAACCGGAGATTCAATTGAGAGCGCAACTCGGCGAACTCTACAAGTATCGCGAACTGCTGTACATGATTGTCATTCGTGATATCAAGGTCCGCTACAAGCAATCGGTGATGGGATTTCTCTGGGCGATTCTTATGCCTGTGCTGATTGTGTCCGCTGGCGTTCTCGTTCGATACGCCTATGGCATCGCATCCCACAAGCCATTAGCAATGTCCGACGTTGTCAGCGTGGCAACAAAATCCATTCCATGGGCGTTTCTCGTATCCTCTATCAAGTTCTCCTGTCAGAGCTTGCTTGCCAACCACAATCTCGTAACCAAGGTATATTTTCCCAAAGAGATTTTTCCGATTGCCGCGGTGCTGGCGCAACTGTTCGACCTGTTCATTGCCAGTCTGGTCCTCGTGATTCTATTCGTGGTCGCCAAGGTCAGCCTAAGCTTGCAACTTCTTTGGGCGGGGCCGCTGCTGGCCTTAACCATCGCATTGGCCATTGGCATCGGACTCATGGTCTCCGCGGGCAGCCTGTTTTTCCGCGACGTCAAGTACATCGTAGAGGTGTTTCTCACCTTCGCCATTTTTTTCACACCAGTGTTCTATGACGTGAGTATTTTCGGTGCCAGAGGCAAATGGTTGCTGTTGAATCCAGTGGCTCCGGTTCTCGAAGGATTCTCCTCGATCGTGCGTGGCCAGGCGCCAAACTGGAATTGGCTGATCTATAGCCTCACCTTTGCCACCGTCATGGTGCTGTTGGCGTATGGCCTATTCAAAAAGGTTGAACCTGCGTTTGCCGAGAACATCTGACGGAGTTTTGGACCGCATGCAGAACGAGGGTCATTGATGTCCAGTGTCGCTGTCCGTCTGGAACATGTTTCGAAGAAATTTCGCAAGGGCGAGCTTCATGATTCTTTGCGGGATTTGATTCCCGCTTTGGCGGGTTTATTGTGGAAACGAAAATCGGATGATCCTAGAGATCGCAGCGAGTTTTGGGCGCTGGAGGATGTTACCTTTGAGATTCCGCGCGGGGAAGCGTTTGGCATCGTGGGGGCCAACGGGGCCGGGAAGAGCACACTGCTCAAGCTAATCAGCAGAATCATGAATCCAACCAGCGGCTCAGTCGAAGTTCACGGCAGGCTCTCGGCCCTCATCGAGGTCAGTGCCGGCTTCCACGCCGACCTTACGGGACGCGAGAATATTTATCTAAGCGGCACGATTCTGGGCATGACCCGGCGCGAGATCGATGCCAAGTTCGAAGAAATCGTCGAATTTTCCGGCCTGTCTGAGTTTCTCGACACGCCGGTGAAGCGCTATTCGTCTGGGATGTATGCGCGCCTCGGTTTTTCCGTTGCCGCGCATGTCAACCCCGATGTGCTGATCGTTGACGAGGTTCTCAGCGTTGGCGACTATGTTTTCCAGCGGAAGTGCGTCGACCGCATGAAAGAAGTGATCAAAGCAGGAACGACGGTCCTTTTCGTCTCGCACAATCTAAAAACAATCGCGGAGTTCTGCCAGCGCTGCATGTTGCTGGAACGCGGACGGCTACTGAAGATTGGAACGCCGAATGATGTCATCCAGTCTTACATGAACAGCACGCGCGTCTCTCGCGCCGCGGATGTTTCCAAGTCCATCGCCATCTCCCTGGTGCGCATACGTTCGCGACATGGAGAGAGCGTGCGGTTCGAGTCCGGAGAGACGGTGTGGGTCGACGTTGAGCTAACCGCCCGGCGCCCTTGCGTCAAAATGGCTGTCGTCCTTTATGTCACCGACGAGGCTTACTATGAGGTGTTCAATACCTCGACCGAACGGCTGGGCTGCGGCAATTTCAATCTCGCGCCTGGTGAAACTTTTTCCTGCAGCTTTGAGCTGCAATTGAACTTCGCCGATGGCACGTTTCATCCGTCAGTGCTGGTCTATCGGTACGATACGGAAACTGAATACGACCGCTGGGAGTCTGCGTCCAGCATCTACGTCGGATCCGCGAGCGATGTCCGCGGCGCGGTGAACTGTTTCCCCAAAGTGGTCAAGCACGAAATCGTGAAGGCCTCTGGCGTGCCGCCTGAATTGGAAGAGCAGGGATTGCTACGTCCCGGCATCGTTGCCAAGGAAGACTTGTGAAAGTTGCTTTGCTGACGCCGTACGACGGGGGCAACCTGGGTGACGCTGCCATCCAGGAGGCCTTGATTGGTAATTTCCAAAAATATGACCCGCAAGCTCAGTTCTACGGAATCACGTTGCACCCGGAAAACACCGCCGAGCGACACCACATCCCGTGCTACCCATTGGCGGCGATTTCACGTCCGTATTACCACGCAAAAAAGGAGCCATCAGTTTCGCCTGCCAATTTAAGTGCAACTTCGCCGCTTGGAAAGAGCGTCGAGGCTCCGACTTTTTTTGAGCGTGTTAAGAGTGCTCTCCGCGGCTTCCTTTTTCGGACCGGTCTTAAGCCGTTGGTTCGTTTTGTTCAAGAATGTGTTCACATCCTCCGAAGCTACCGCTTGCTCCGAAATGTGGACATGCTCGTGGTCGCGGGCGGCGGTCAACTCGACGAGGAGTGGGGCGGCAGTTGGGGGCACCCTTACGCGCTGGCGAAGTGGGCAGTCCTCGCTCGGGCAGCACGAACCGCAGTAATGTTTCTAAGTGTGGGCGGATGCCGCACGGATTTGTGGCTTACTAACCGGTTCCTGAAGGTCGCGTTGTCATTGGCTTGCTATCGATCCTATCGAGATGAAGGCTCGCGGCAAATAGCTCGCGCGATCACGCCAACCGCCGATGGCCCGGTGGTACCCGATCTCGCGTTCAGCCTTTCCTTTATTACCCAGCCGTCCACGGCCACCACTAAATCGACGGGATTGCGCGTGGGCGTGAGCCCGATCACCTATGCCCGTACCGGCATGTGGCCTACCGAAGATGCTGCGCAATATGAGCGCTACATGACCGAACTGGTTTTGTTTGTAGGCGCTCTCCTCAAACGCGGAACTTGCGTAACTTTATTTTCTTCCTCTTCGCCGGATGAGCAGTTATTCGATGATCTCCGTGACCGCGCCTGCGCCCACGGTGTGGCCGCCTTCGCGAATGGCGAAGCGCAAACCCTTTTCGAGAGCTACCGGGGTGATAAGTGTGACTTCGCAGCTGACGTTGTCGCCGGGCATCACCATTTCAACGCCTTGCGGCAGCTTCACGTCGCCGGTGACGTCCGTGGTGCGGAAGTAAAACTGTGGACGGTAGCCGGTGAAAAACGGGGTATGGCGCCCGCCTTCTTCCTTGGTCAGCACGTACGCTTCGGCTTTGAACTTGGTGTGCGGCGTGATCGAGCCCGGCTTGCAAACGACCTGCCCGCGCTCCACGTCTTCTTTTTCCGTGCCGCGCAGCAAGAGGCCAACGTTATCGCCCGCCAGGCCTTCGTCCAGTAGCTTGCGAAACATTTCCACGCCGGTAACTACTTTCTTCTGCGTGGGGCGGAATCCGACGATTTCGATTTCTTCGCCAACTTTTACCTTGCCGCGTTCTACTCGCCCGGTAACTACCGTGCCGCGGCCGGAGATG
>Ga0207693_10001107_pt1 | contig 24247 bp, 18 predicted proteins | sample LARL81metaG_FD_184347 | JGI IMG/M metagenome (GOLD analysis project Ga0207693, IMG submission 184347) | Corn, switchgrass and miscanthus rhizosphere microbial communities from Kellogg Biological Station, Michigan, USA - LAR L8-1 metaG... | ecosystem: Host-associated > Plants > Roots >... | reverse complement strand
GCGTCCGCCGCCAAAGAGCGCGGCAAAGATCTGCTCGCGGGCGAGCCCGAGCACGCGGCTGCACAGCACCGCGAGCCCAACAACCCCGGCGGCCCGGGTGTTCAGTCGTTCGGCGTGGTTATTCGCTCCGGTCGTGGCCGCCGGTGTATCGCCTGGTGGCATGCAACCACCAAGCTACCATCCGGCGGCACGACGCGCGAGTCACTATCGGTGACCACGCCACGTAAACGTAATGCCGACGGTCCGCGGACGGAACGTCCAGGCATTCTGCTGCGGCGTGTAGGTGCCGTCGGTCTGGCCGAGCGAGTAATTGTTGACGGTGTGCGAATCAAACAGGTTGTCGCAGAACGCCGCCAGTTGCCAGTCGCCAAAAGTCACGCCCCCGCGCAAAGAGGTGAAGCTGGTCGACGGCAACGTGTAGGAATAGCCGAAGTTGTAGGTTCCATCGTTATGGGGATCCTGCACGGCCGCCAGCCATTCATTGCGGCTCTCGTACTGCCAGTCAGCGCGCACGAAGGCATCTCGCTGCCCTAGCTTGAAGGCGTACTCGACACCGAGTGCCACCGTCCACGGCGGGCTTGACCCCGGGGCATAGTTGATGCCTTCCTGGCCGGAGATGGCATTACCATTGCTCGCCAAGCACGGAATCTCTGGCGTCGGGGCCACCTGCGTCTGGCAGCCGACCGGCGCGTCCTGGCTGAAGCGCGCACTGGTGTAGCCCGCCGCCAGATCGACGTGCACCGGTCCGAACTGCATCTGCGCCTGAACGTCACCGCCCCAGGAGACCGCCTGACCCAGATTATCGGTGAACTGCAGTCCGCAGTTGCCGGCCACGTACAGGCTCTGTTGGATGTCGTTCCACTTGATGTAATAGACGCTGGTCGCGATCTTCAGCCAGTTGCTAACGGAGTTCTTCGAACCGATCTCATAGTTTTGGGTGGAGTCAGACTTGTAGGTGAGGGGTGCCCCGTTCGGATAGCCGGCATTCGCGAGATCCTCGTTGCAGTAATCCGGCAAGGGCGCGTTGCCGCCGCCGACGCGGAACCCCTTGGCGTAGCTGGCATAGAACAGGTTCTGCGGATTGACCTGGAAGGCGAGAGTCACCTTGGGCGTATTCGAGGTCTCCGACTGGTCCGCATGTGCAGGATCGGGCCCGTAATTCTCGTACCCGTCCGCGTAGTGGTCGAGCGAGAATGAGGTGCGGGCGACGCGCTCGCCCACGGTCAGGCGCATCCAGTCCGTGAATGCGTAGCTCACCTCGCCGAAGGCGGCGATTTGTCGGTCGAAGGTCGTGTTGCTGTTGTAGTAGATGTCACAGGCCGGGATCGACGGATAAGCAACATTGGTCGGGCATGAGTACAACGTGGCGCCGTAGAAGTCCGTCGGAGAGAGTCCGAACAAGTAGTTAAAGACACCATCGATGTTCGTTGAGCGCAGTTCCTCAACGCTGCCCTCCTTTGCCAACTGCCAGAAAATTCCTGCCGTCCAGTTCCACCTTGACGCCGGATCATTGGACTGCCAGCGCAGCTCCTGCGTATAGCTCTCCTGTTTGTTGGTCATGATGTTCGGTGTCTGCGTTCCGCGCAGTGCCGCGGGCAAATGGATGCCATTCGCATCGAGCAGCGGGAACCACGAGCAGCTGGTCGCGTCGTCGGGCGCCGAGCATTTCGGAGGCTGCGGCGACTCGTCCGGGCCGCCCAGCGCGGACGGGATTGTTTGCCAGTAACTTAGGTCATAGACGGTGCCCTGGTAGGCGGTCAGCTGTTTGCGGTGGAAATAGGAGGTGTTCGAGATAATCTGGGTCTTACCCAAGTCCCACACGATCTTAAGTGCTGGCAGGTAGTACTCGTCCGGGCCGCCGATGCGCTCGGGGGTCGCCGTATTGAACTGCCCCTCGCCCGGATTGGAATACGCCGGCCAGTAGGTCGATTCGTCGTGCTTGTCCTGCCTCTGGTAGAGGATGCTCGGCGTGAGGATAAGGTTGCTGGTTGGCTGCCAGGCCGCCGCCAACCGCCCCATTATGGAGTTGGAGTAGTTGACGTTGTGGTTGACAGTAGCCCCGGTGCCCGGGTCAACACGATCGATCCAGCCGCCGTCATAGCGGTACCAAATACTGGCGCGCACGCCGAAAACGCCGTCTACCACCGGCTGACCGTGCGCGATGCCAAACTCGCCGCTCGGCTGGCCGTACTGGGTGTAGGAGACCTCGCTGCGTACGTAGGTGTCCGTCGTCGTGACGCTGGGCTGCGTGAGGATGTAGCGGACCGCGCCACCCTCGGCGCCGGCCCCGAACAGGGTGCCCTGCGGGCCACGCAGCACTTCGACGCGCTCCAGGTCAAAGGTCTTCGGCAGCGTGTCATCCGGGTTGAAGCCGACTGAACGCATCTGGATCGGCGTGTCGTCGATGTAAATGCCGGTGGTACCGGCGCCGCCCGAGGAAGAGATTCCACGAATGGAAATGGCGTTGGTTCCGGAGTTGTCGATCGTCACGCCGGGCGTGAAGCGGGCGACGTCCTGGAAGTCCTTGATGCCCAGCTGGTCCATCGACTCCTGGGTCAGGGCGGTGACGCTGATCGGCACCTTGCTTAAGGATTCCTCGTGGCGTGTCGCCGTCACCACCACTTCCTGCAGCCCGGCCACCGTCTGCTCGTCGGCGTACGCGTGCGGCCCGGGCATTGCCGCGAGCGCAGCGGCCGCGAGCAACAGCACGAACTTGCCGGCGGAGATCCCAGTTGTATTCCTCATGTGCCCACCCCTTCTACTTTTCGAATATTATTAGGACTGCAGCAGCACCGCTGCATCCGCACTCCAGCTCACGAACACCTCATCGCTCCAGTCGATGGCCGCCTCGGACGTGCGTCGTTCGTTCTGTGCAAAGACCGTCACTAGTTTGCCGGTCGCCGTGCGAATGCGATAGGTGGAGCGGTTGCCCAGGTAACCGAGCTCCCAGACGGTACCGCGCAGCTGGTTGACGCCCACCGCGCTGACCGGTTGCTTGGCCAGACGCACCTTTTCGGGGCGTAACGCCACCCAGACGCGCTGCCCCAGGGCGAACGTCCCGGCGTCGTCGACCAGCAGCTCGCCGCCGGTCTCGGCGCATTGCACCCGCACCAGGCCCGGCTCGCAGGAGCTCACCGTGCCTTCGAAGAAATTGGTAGTGCCGACGAAGTCCGCCACGAAGCGGCTGCGCGGGAATTCATAGATCTCCGCCGGCGTACCCACCTGCACGACCCGGCCGCGGTCCATGACCGCGATGCGGCTCGCCAGCGCCATGGCCTCATCCTGGTCGTGGGTTACGACGATGAAGGTGATGCCGAGCTTGTACTGCAGGTCCATGAGCTCGAACTGCGTCTGCTCGCGCAGCTTCTTGTCGAGCGCCGAGAGCGGTTCGTCGAGCAGCAGCACCTTGGGCCGGCGGATCAGGGCGCGGGCGAGAGCCACGCGCTGGCGCTGCCCGCCGGAGAGCTGATGGGGCTTGCGCTGCGCCAGACCCCCGAGCTGCACCATGTCGAGCGCCTCCTGGATGCGCTGCTTCTTGGCGGCCTCCGCCAGGGGCAGGCGCCTGAGGCCGTAGCCGACGTTGCGCTCCACGCTCATGTGCGGAAAAAGCGCATACGACTGGAACATCATGTTGACGGGACGTTCGTGCGGGGGTACCACCCCCATGTCCACGCCATCGATGAGTATGCGTCCGTTGCTCGGGTGCGCAAAACCGGCCAGCATGCGCAGCAGCGTGGTCTTGCCGCAGCCGGAGGCACCCACCAGGGCAAACATCTCGCCCTTGAAGATGCTGAGGCTCACCGTGTCTACCGCGGTGTGCGTGCCGTAGGTCTTGCTGACCCCGTCAATGAGGATCTGCGCAGTCGCGCTGGGATCGAGCCAGGGCCGATCGGCGAGAGGTTTTGACTGCGTTGCGAGCATCGGCCGGGGCTAATTATGCGTCAGAAATCCGCCGGTGGCGTGGCCCGGCGCCGTGCGGGCGCAAAGAAAGGCCGCTCCACCACCCGCGCGCGCACCATGCGCCGCTCCCAGACCAGTTCGCGATTGAGATAGATCTCGGCCCACACCGTGGAGCCGGGTGCGATGAACGGCGCCTCCAGCATCGCCAGCGCGAGATTGCGCTTGCAGGTGGGCGACCAGATCGCCGACGTGACGCTACCGGCCTCGGTCTTGCCGGAGCGCCCGGTGTAAAGAAGCGCATTCAGGGCGGGTTTCGTGCCCTCGACGTCCAGGCCCACGAGCTGGCGGCGCGGCCCGCGCTGCTGCTCGGCCAGCAGCGCCCGGCGCCCGGTGAAGTGTCCTTTCTTGAAATCGACCAGCCACGCGAGCCCGAGCTCCAGCGGCGAGCGCTCGGTGCCCACGTACAAGGTGTGCGCCGCGGAGACGAAATCAAGATTCGGCAGGATGAAGCCCGCCTCGATGCGCGCCATGTTGAGGGCCCTGGAGCCGACGGGTCGCACGCCACGGGTGCTGCCCACCGCCATGAGCGCGTCCCATACCGCTTCCGCGTCCGCAGGCTGCATCCACAACTCGTACCCCAGATCGCCGGTGAACCCGGTGCGCGAGACCATCATGGCGGCGGCGGAGGCGCCGCGTGGCATCGAGAACTCGCCGTGCTCGAACGGCTTCAGCCGCTCAACCCCGGTGAGGCCGATGGCCTTCAGCAGTTTGCACGACGTCGGCCCCTGTACCGCCAGCGCGGCCACCTCCTCGGTGACCTCGCAGATCTCGACGTCAAAGCCGATCGCCGAGGCCGAGAACCAGTCCAGCTGCCGCTCGCCGGTGCAGACGCGGTACTCGTTCGGCCCCAGGCAGAACACCGTGCCGTCATCGATCAGCTGCCCTGCGTCGTTGCACCAGAGGGCATAGGCCACCTTGCCAGGCGCGAGCCTGCGCACGTCACGCGTCACCAGGCGATTGAGGAAGCGCAGCGCGTCGGCACCCGAGACGCGGTACTTGACCATCGGCGTCAGGTCGTAGAGCGAGCTCGCGTTGCGAATCGCGAAGTATTCCTGCTCGACGCTCGTGAACACATCGACCGTGGTATAGCCGGCCCACGGCACAAAGCTGTCCAGCTGGCTCAAGGCGCGGGAGCGCTCGTGGAACGGGGTCTTCAGCAGCGGCTGGCGGTAGTGCGGCTCGCTTTCGGTCAGCATTACGCAGCCTCCCGGATGACCTGCCGCGCGGCGTTGCGGCCCGCAAGTCCCATGACACCGCCGCCCGGATGACAGCCGGCGCCGCACAGGAACAACCCCGGCACCGGGGTCTGGTATTGGGCCGCGCCCGGCACCGGCCGCACCATCAGCAGCTGGTCCAGGGCGAGTTCCGCGTGGTGCCAGTGTCCACCGGTGATGCGAAACTCGCGCTCGATGTCCGGCGGCGTCAAGAGTTCGCTCCCCTGGATGCAATCGCGCAGCGCCGGTGCATGCGCCTGGATGGTATCGATCACGCGCTCGGTGAAGGCCTGCCGCTGCGCCGGCCAGCCCCCTGCCACGCTGTAGGGCGCGTACTGCACGATTACCGACATCACATGCTTGCCGGCGGGCGCGAGGGCCGGATCGGCGAGCGTCGGGATCGTGATCTCCAGCATGGGCGCGCTCGAGAACTCGTTGTACTTGGCGTGGTTGTAGGCGCGCTCGATGTAGTCCGCCGACGGCGCCACCAGCAGTCGCCCGCGCAGGGCCTGCTCGCCGAGCCCGGCAAACTGCGGCAGGCGCTCCAGCGCCAGGTGCAGTTTCGCGCTCAGGCCGCGCGAGCGTACCTGGGCGACGCGACGCACGAACCCGGCATCAAGATGCTCACTCCCCAGAAGCCCGAGGAACGTGGTCTTGGGATCGGCGCTCGAAATCACGTTGCCCGCGAGGATCTCCTCCCCGGAGGCCAGCACCACCCCGGCCGCACGATCCCCGCGCACCAGGATGCGCGTTACGGGCGCGCCGGTGCGCAGCTGCGCGCCGGCGGCGCGCGCGGCACCCGCCAGCGCCTCGGACACGGCCCCCAGGCCACCCTGCGGCAGTGCCAGCGCGTCGGCTCCCTGCGAGGCCGCGACCCGATAGAGCAGCGACAGGACCGTGCCGGGCGAGCGCGGGCCGTAGTTCGTGCCGAGCACTGCATCCAGGGCGAGCGCGCCCTTGAGCAGGGGCGTGCTGAAGCGGTCCTCGAGCAGATCGTGCACGCACATGCCACCGATGCGCAGCAGTTCGCGCAGGTCGCGGCGCCCAAGGCGTCGTAGGCGCCAGCCCAGTCCCAAAAGCGCCGCGCGGTCACGCCAGGCGTCGGTTCCGAGGCGCGGCGGCGTGGCACTGAGCACCGGGTGCAGTGCCCGCGAGAAGCGCCTGAGCTGTGCCTGCCAGTCGCGCAACGCGGTGGCATCGGCACCCGAGCGCTGTTGCAGGGCGGCGAAGTCCCCCGGGGCGTACGCAAGATGCCGTCCGTCCGCGGACAGCGCGACGGTCGGCAGTCCCTCGGCGGCAAACTTAAGCCCGTGCGCCGCCAGACCCAGCTCCCGCATCAGGGTCGCGGGCATGAGGTGCAGCAGATGAGCGCACGCGGAGACCTTGAAGCCGGGCGCGAACTCGCGCGTGACCGCCGCGCCGCCCAAGCGCTCGGCCGCCTCGAGCAGCAGGACCGAGCGTCCTTCGCGCGCAAGGTAAGTCGCGCACACCAGCCCGTTGTGGCCGCCGCCGACGATGATGCTGTCGAACTGCGCGCGCGCGGGTGAGCTCACTGGAGGCGTCCAAGGTCGCGCAGGATGGCTTGCGCGCAGTTGGCGCCGGGGGCTCCCATGACGCCCCCGCCCGGGTGCGTGCTCGAGCCGCACATGTACATGCCACGCAGCGGCGCCCGGTACTGGGCATAGCCGGGAATCGGACGGTTGAACAGCAGTTGATCGAACGTCAGTTCGCCCTGGAAGATGTTGCCCTCCGTCAGCCCCACCTCGTCCTCGATATCCTGCGGCGTACGGATCTCGGCGTGCAGGATCAGGTCCTTGAAGTCCGGGCTGTGGCGGCCGATCGCATCGATCACGGTGGCGCCGAAGGCCTGGCGCTTCTCCGCGCTCCACTCCCCGTCCGCCAGCCGGTACGGGCAGTACTGCACGAACACGGACATGTAGTGCTTGCCGTCGGGCGCCATGGTCGGATCGATCTGCGTCGGGATGAGCATGTCGACGTAGGGGGCCCGCGACCAGCGCCCCTCCTTCCAGTCATCGTAGGCGCGCTCGACCATCTCGAGCGTGTCGGTGATGTGCATGTCGCCGCGCGTGCTGGGCGAACCCTGCGGGATGGACGGAAAGTGTGGCAGACCGTCGAGGGCAATGTTGAGCTTGCCTGAGGAGCCACGGATCTTGAAGCGCCGCACCTGCTCGATGAACTCCGGCGGCAGGTGCTGCGGCGCCACGGTCTTGAGGAAGGTGCGCTTCACGTCCAGATTCGAGACCACGATACCGGCCGAGATTTCCTCCCCGCCGCTCAGCACGACTCCCGTGGCACGCCCGTTGCGCACCAGGATCTGTTCCACCGGGGCGCTGGAGCGCACCGTGCCACCGCTCGCCCTGAGGGACGCCGCCAACGCCTGGGTGATGGCGCCCATGCCGCCGCGCGCGAACCCCCACGCGCCGACGGCCCCGTCGATGCTGCCCATGTAGTGATGCAGCAGTACGTAGGCGGAACCGGGGGAGCGCGGCCCGAGTGCCGTGCCGATGATCGAGCTGCCAGCCAGGTGCGCCTTGACGATCTCGCTCTCGAAGTATTCCTCCAGCATGTCCGCGCAGCTCATGGTGAAGAAGCGCATGGTGTCGTACATGCGTGCCTCGCCGAGCTTGTGGAAGTGTTTCCCGAGGTACAGCAGTTCCTGCAGGTCGCGCGGCTTGAACGAGGTCGGATCGGGCGGTTCGCGCAGCAGCAGCGGCTTGATGAAACGGCAATGCCGCAGCATGTCCGTCACGTAGCGATCGTAGGCCTCCGCATCGCGGCGCGAGTGGCGCGCAATCTCGCGGCGCATGGCGTCATGATTGTCGTACACCGCCAGGTGTCCGCCGTCGCGCATCATCGTGCAGCCACCCTCGTAGGGGATGATCTGCAGGCCGAAGGACGGCAGCTCGAGGCCGCGGATGATCTCCGTGCGCAGCAGGCTGCACACGTACGAGCAGTTCGAGTACGTGAAGCCCTCGTACAGGCTGCGACTGACCGCCGCTCCCCCGATGTACGCATTGCGCTCCAGCACCAGCACCTTGAGCCCCGCGCGCGCGAGGTAGCAGGCGTTTACGAGCCCGTTGTGACCGGCCCCGACGACGATGGCGTCATAGCGGCCGGCCGCGTGCGCGTTCATGCCAGCCCCTGCTGCCGCGGAGGGTTCAGGCGGGCACCCGGCGGGTCGTCCCCTGCGAGGCGAGCGTGCGATCGATCGCCACTTCGAATCCCGTCAGCGTGTCCTTCAGACACGAGTCATCGTGCGCCGCAGACATGAACCACGGCTCACGCGAATCCGGTTCGCACAGCACCAGCTCCTCGTGCAGCTCCTTGGCGACGGCGTCGTAGAAGCTGTAGTCGCTGCCCTTCCAGTCACGGTAGGTGCGCGGCGGGTTCTGGGCGAAGTACAGACCGGTCATGGAGGGGTGTCCGACGAAGCTGTGTGCGATGCCGCGGGCCTTGAGGATAGCGCTCTTGCCGTTGCGCAGGCGCGTGCCATAGCCGGCGAGGCGCTCGAGCGCGTCGGTCTCGGCGAGGATCTCCAGAGTCTTCTCGGCCGCGGCGAGCGACACCGGGTGGGCCGTATAGGTGCCCCCGTGCGCCACGCCCTTACCGAGCTTGCGCATGATGTGCTCGCGCCCGGCGAGCACCGAGATCGGGTAGCCGTTGGCCAGCGCCTTGGCAAAGGTACACAGGTCGGCCCGCACCCCATAGAGCTCCTGCACGCCTCCGCGCGCCACGCGGAAGCCGGTTTTCACTTCATCGATGATGAGCACGACGCCGTGGCGGTCGCACAGCTCGCGCGCGGCGCGCACGTAGGCGGGCTCGGCGGCGATCCCCAAGCAGTTGCCCATGATCGGCTCGATCAGCAGGCAGGCGATCGAGTGGCCGTGGCGCTTGAGGACGTCCTCGAGCTGATTGGCGTCGTTCGCCTGCACGAAGTGCGCAAAATTCCGCGTGGCCAGCGGCACGCCTTCGCTGTAGGGAACGACCTGCGGATCGCCAACCTGCGTCCACTTCTCCATCGGGGTGTACCACATGGCCGCGTCGAACAGGCCGTGGTAACTGCCCTCGAGAATGACGTAGTTGTCCTTCTTGGTGTAGGCGCGCGCCAGCCGCAGCGCCGCCATGACCGCCTCGGTCCCCGAATTGGAAAAGCGCACCAGCTCGGCCGCCGGCACCATCTGCGAGATGCGCTCGGCGACCTTGTATTCGCGCTCGGTGGAGAGCGCGAACACGCCGCCCACTTCCATGCCCTGGCGGGCTGCTTCATCCACACGCGGATCGGCGTAGCCGAGGATCGCCGGCCCATAGCCCATCCGGTAATCGACGTAGACGTTGCCGTCGAGGTCGGTTACCCGGGCCCCGCGCCCCTCCCTTACATAGATGGTGCGGTCCTCGCCCCAGAAGCGGAAATTGGAGGCGACGCCAAGGGGCAGGCGCTGGAGCGCCCGCCGGTAATGTTCGTGATTCCGGGTGAGGTTTCTGGCCATGGGAGCGCTCACTGAAGAAGGGCGAAAAAATCAGCCTGAGCGGCAACTTACCACTCAGCCGCGGTCTATTCTATATGATCATATAATTTTTTGCGGTAGAATTATACGACCGTATATTCCCCACCGGAAGCACGCCCCATGAACGCCACCGCCGCCCGCCCGGTCGAGACGCCTGCTGCGGCTGTGGTCCGTGCCCTGCCGGCGTGGGTCTACAACCATCCGGAAATGACGCGCCTGGAATACGAGCGCATCCTGCGTCCGGCCTGGCAGATCATCTGCCACGTCAGCTCGCTCAAGAAGCCGGGCGACTACCTGACCCTGGATCTCGGCGGCGTCGACAACGTCGTGGCGCTGCGCGATTCCCAGGGTGAGATCCGCGCCTTCCACAACGTGTGCCGGCATCGCGGTGCGCGCCTGCTTGACGGAGCCGGCAATTGCCCGGGCGCCATGACCTGCCCGTACCACGGTTGGTCCTACCGTCTGAACGGGGAGCTGCTCGCGATCAGTGCCCGGGACACCTTCCCCCCGCTGGAGCGCTCGCAGCTGGGTCTGAAGCCGCTGCGGATGCAGGTCCTGTTCGGCTTCGTATTCGTGTGCCTTGCCGGGGATCCGAAGCCGCTGGAGCAGATCTTTGCCGGGGTCGCGGGTGAGTTTGCCCCGCACCGTTTCGAGCAGATGGAACAGCTCGGCTCAACCTACATCGAGCACTGGGACTGCGACTGGAAGATCGCGATGGACAATTACCTCGAGTCCTACCACGTGCCGATCGGACACCCGGGCCTCAACCGCATGTTCACGCCCGACTACGACGACCAGCGCAACTTCGAGGGCGTCGCACGCGGCATCAGCTGGCTGCGCGAGCGGCCCTCCTCGCGCTGGAGCGAGCGCATGTACCAGCAAATGATCGAAAAGGTGGCGACCGATCTGCCCGAGCCGCACCGCCGGCGCTGGAGCTTTTACAGCCTGCTGCCGAATCTGGGCATCGACGTGTTCCCGGACCAGATGGATTTCTTCCAGGTGCTGCCCCGCGGTCCGGGCAAGTGCACCATCCGCGGCGCGTCCTTCGGGTTGCCGGATGAGCGGCGCGAGATGCGCATCGCGCGCTACCTCTCGGCCCGCATCAACCGTCAGGTGCAGCGCGAGGATGAGTCCTTGTGCCGCCGCGTGCAGCAGGGACTGGCCTCCCCCAGCTACGAACCCGGCCCGCTGTCACGCCTGGAGAACTGCATGCTCGAGTTCCACAACCTGCTGCGCGAGCGCATTCCCGAGGCACGCCTGCCGAGCGCGCCGGCACGCTTCACCTAGCCGATAGCGCGTGCAGGAGCGGCAGGAGCGCTTCGCGGAACTGCGCGAGCGCCGGCGTGATCGGACCCGGGTCCCCCGGCTCAGCCGCCGCCCCCATGAGGCCGCTTTGCGTGGATTCGGCCACCGCCACCTGTGCGCCGAGCCAGCCGTCGATCTCGCGCCGCCAGCCCTCGCGGACCGCGCGGGAGGTGCGTTTGTCGGCCTCCTGCACCGCGAAGTCAAAACGACGCAGGCGCGAACGCCCCGGCGCGATCGGGATCACCTGCAAAATCACGGCACCTGCGGCCCGCACATCGAACAGCTGGTTCGGCGGCAGAAAATGCTGCTGCGGCTGCGGGTCCTCGAGCCACTGTTCGACGAGCACCTTCCAGTCCGCCGCCACCTCCTGATCCGTGACCTCGCGCGGCAGCAGCGCGGCGAAGGCCTCCCACGGGGCTGCCGGCATGGGCGTTTCGGCCGGCGGGGCCGCCGCGCGCGCGAGCAGCAGCCGTCCGCGTCGTGTGAACTCAAGCCGCGTCAGGTCCCCGGGCGTCTTGCCCTCGACCAGCTGGCCGTCAAAGGTGTAGGTGAGGCCGTGGGTCGCGCAGTGGATCGCACTTTGCAGCAGGCCGCTCCTTTCGCTTACGAGGGCATGGGGGCTGCGGCGGCAGGTGTTGCGAAAGGCGTGCAGCCGGCCGCGCTCGGCACGCACAAGGAGCACGCGCTCGCCGCCCAGGTCCCCGCTCAGGTAGTCGCCCGCCACGCGCAGTTCGGCGTCATGCCCCAGCAGCTGCCACGCCGGGCGCAGTAGTTGTTCGCGCTCGGCGGCAAGCAACGAGGGGTCCGCATACGCGCGCGCCGGCAGCTGAGCGCCGGCCGCCACCGCCGCCGCGCCATTGTAGGTGGCCGCGGGGGCCGCGAACTCCCCGGGAAACACCGAACGCAGATAAGCCAGCGCACGGCTGACTACCTCGCGACGGTCGATGTTGGCCTCGCTCTGGAAGGCAATCCCCTGCCACAGGACCTCGAGCACGCCAATCAGCCCGAGCGCCACGCCGTCGGCATCCAGGTGCACAGCACCGCTCGCAGTGATCAGCCGCTCGATCAGCTCGCGCACCAGCACGGCGAAGTCCTCGTCCTTCTTGCCGCAGATGTCGAGATACTCCTGTCGGGAGCTGGCCTCGCCCCAGAACGAGTACCACACCGACACCTTGCGCGGGCTGGCAATGTCCGCATCCAGGTACAGCTCGACCAACAGGCGCAGTGCCTGCACCGGCTTGGCCTTCAGTTGCGTCACCGGCGCCAGCACGCGTTCCTCGAACTCGCGCGCCAGGTGATCGAGCGACGCCACCAGCATCGCCGCCTTGGAATCGAAGTAGAAACGCACGATGCCCGGTGACAGATCCGCAAGCGCGACCACTTTCTCGACGGTCGTGCGCGACGGGCCGTAAATATGCAGTGCCGAGATGCAGGCATCGATCAGCCGTTGTCGCTGCCGCTGGCGGATACGCGAACCGCCGCCCGGGGCCGCTACCGCTGTCTCTGCCGAATTTCTGGGAGCCGCCACATTTCCCGCCGCACCCGCATGCGGCCGCAGGACCGCACGGGCAATAGTTGTACCGGGCCTAAGTTTATCGCGCACAATAGCCCGCGAGCACGGGCAAAGCACATGACATGAAACCGACCTGGCGTCCGGGCCGCTGGCTCATCATCCTGCCGCCCCTGATCTTCCTGTTGATTTTTTTCCTGATCCCGTTCGCGTTCGCCTTCAAGATCAGCTTCGCCGAGGCGGTGCCGCGGGTGCCACCGTTCAGCGACGTGATCTCCTTCACCGCGGACCATCACCTGCAGCTGGCGCTCCACCTCGGCAACTACCGCTATCTGCTCACGGACGAGGTGTACGGGGTCGCCTACCTGTATTCGCTGCGCACCGCGTTCTTCTCGACCCTCATCTGCCTTGCGATCGGCTACCCGATGGCCTACGCCATCGCGAGAACTCCCAAGTCGGCCCAGAACCTGCTGCTGCTCGTCATCATGCTGCCGTTCTGGACTTCCTTCCTGCTGCGCGTCTATGCGCTCGAAGGCATCATCCGCGACAACGGCTTCCTCAACACCGTGCTGCTGAACCTCGGGATTATCCGCCAGCCGCTGCACATCATGCGCACCGGCCTTGCGGTCTACATCGGTATCGTCTACTCCTACCTGCCGTTCATGGTGCTGCCGCTGTTCGCAACCCTGGAGAAGCTCGACCCGACGCTGCTCGAGGCCGCGGGGGATCTCGGCAGCACCCCGCGGCGCGCGTTCCTCGACGTCACGCTGCCGCTGTCGCTGCCTGGCGTAATCGCCGGTTCGATGCTGGTGTTCATCCCGGCGGTGGGTGAATTCGTGATTCCCTCGCTCCTGGGCGGCCCCAACAACCTCATGATCGGCCGCGTGCTGTGGGATGAGTTCTTCGGCAACCACGACTGGCCCGTGGCGGCGGCGGTGGCGATTGCATTCCTGCTGCTGCTCGCAGGACCGATCGCCGTCTACCAGTACTACAACGTGCGCCAGATCGAGAGCTGAACGCAGGCCATGGAACGACACTCCTCGGCGGCTCTGCAAACGGTGCTGTTCTGCGGCATCGCGGTGCTCTACCTGCCGATCCTGGTCCTGATCGGGTACTCGTTCAACGCGTCCCCGCTGGTGAACGTCTGGGGCGGATTCTCCACCGCGTGGTACGGCACCTTGCTGCACAACCGCCAGTTGCTGGAGGCCGCACTGCTGTCACTCGAGGTCGCGGTGGCGGCCTCGACCGGCGCGGTGATCCTCGGCACGCTGGCCTCAATCGCGCTGGTGCGCTTCGCGCGTTTCCCGGGCAGGCTGCTCCTGACGGGCATGGTGAATGCGCCGCTCGTCATGCCCGAGATCATCACGGGTATCACGCAATTGCTGCTGTTCGTGTCGATGGTGCAGCTGTTCGCCTGGCCGCATCGGGGTTTCACCACCATCGTGATCTCGCACGTCACCTTCTGTACGGCCTATGTGACCGTCACGGTGCAGTCGCGGCTCGCGGCCGCGGACCGCTCGCTCGAGGAAGCGGCGATGGACCTCGGCGCAAGCCCGGCGCGCGCTTTCTGGGAGGTGACACTGCCGATCATCGCGCCCGCCATCATCTCCAGCTGGCTGCTGTCCTTCACGCTCTCGCTGGATGACCTGGTGATCTCAAGCTTTGTCGCCGGACCGGGCGCCAGCACGCTGCCGATGGTCATCTATTCGAAGGTGAAACTGGGAGTGAGCCCGGACGTGAACGCGCTGGCGAGCCTGATCGTGTGTGCCGTGGGACTCTGCGTCCTTGCCGCCGGCTACCTGATGGTGCGCACCGACCGCCGCAAGGCGCTCGAGGCACGGCTGGCAGATCGCTAGCGGCCGGCGCGGCGCGATCTACAGGCCGGTCTTGATGCGCGTCCAGGTGCGGGTGCGCAGCCGCTCGAGTGTCGGCGACGCCTCCTCCGCAATGTACAGCCGTGACTCGACCGCAGGGGGTGGGTACACCGCCGGATCATTCAGGATCTCCGGAGCGACGAACGGATTGGCGGCCGCGTTGTCGTTGGCGTAGTGGATCTCGTTGGTGATTGCAGCGATCACCTGCGGCTCGAGGATGTAGTTCAGGAACAGATGCGCCGCGCGCGGGTGCGGCGCATCTGCCGGGATCAGCAGTGCGTCGAAGGCAAAGTTCGCGCCTTCCCTGGGGATGGTGAAGGCCAGCGGCACGTCGACGCCGGCTGCCTTCGCCCGCGCCCGCGAGGTGGCGTAGTCCGCCGACCATGACATCGAGATGCAGAAGTCGCCGGTCGCCAGGCCGTTCATGTACTCGGCCGAGTCGAACGCGCGGATGTACGGGCGTACCGCAAGAAGCAGCTTTTCCGCCGCGGCATAGTCCTCGGGACGCTGCGAGTTGGGATCCAGGTGCAGGTAGTTCAGCGCCAGCTGCAGCATATCCTCGGCGCCATCGAAGAACGTCACGCCGCAGTCGGCGAAGTGCCTGATGACCTCGGGCTTGAAGACCATGTCGAGGCTGTCGACCGGCGCATCCGGCATGCGCGCCCGGATCATGTCCACGTTGTACGCGAAGCCGTTGACGTGCCGCAGGTAGGGCATGGCGTAGCGGTTGCCCGGGTCCGCCCTCGATTCAAGCTGCAGGATATGGGGGTCGAGATTGTTCCAGTTCGTCAGCAGGGCCTTGTCAAGCGGACGGTAGATACCCGCCTTGATCTGGCGACTGAAGAAGTCAGTGGAGGTGCTGACCACGTCGTAGCCAGAATCGCCGGCCATCATCTTGGCCTCGAGCGTCTCATCGGAGTCATAGGTATCGTAGACGACCTTGATGCCCGTGCGCGCCTCGAAATCCTTGATGGTGCCCTTGGCGATGTAATCGGCCCAGTTGTAGATGTGCAGCACTTTGGCCTCGGTCCCGGCACTGTTGGGACCGTGCGGGCGCTGTTCGCACGCGGCGAGCAGTGCGAGCAGCGCGACACCGACGGGTGCGGCGGCCTGCACCCAAGGCCGGGCGCCCGCGCCCACCTCTACAGCTTCACCATGATGTGGCGCACCACCGTGTAGTCCTCGAGAGCGTAGACGGACATGTCCTTGCCGTAGCCGGATCGCTTGAAGCCGCCATGCGGCATCTCGTTCACCGTCGCGAAGTGCGTGTTGATCCACGTGACTCCATATTGCAGCTGCGCAGCCACCTCCATCGCGCGCGAAACGTCGCGCGTCCACACCGAGGACGCCAGTCCGTACTCCGAGTCATTCGCCCAGCGCACCGCCTCGGCCGTGTCGGCGAAGGGCGTGATGGAGACCACGGGCCCGAAAACTTCGCGCTGCACGATCTCATCCTCCTGGCGAGCACCGGCGATCACCGTAGGCTCGTAAAAGAAGCCGCTGCCCGTGCGCGCCGCGCCGCCCGTGGTGACCTCGATGTGCTTGCTGGCGCGCGCGCGCGCTACCATCGCCGTGACACGCTCGCGCTGCACCGCCGAGATGAGAGGTCCCATTTCCACGCCCGCCTGCTGCTGCGTGCCGACCTTGATCGTCTTCACGGCGCTCGTCAGATCGGCAACCACCCGCTCGTAGACCCCGCGGCCGACGTACAAGCGGCAGGCTGCGGTGCAGTCCTGACCGGCGTTGTAATAGCCAAAGGTGCGCACGCCCGCCACCAGCGCCTCGATGTCGGCATCATCAAATACGATCACGGGCGCCTTGCCGCCCAGTTCCAGATGCGTGCGCTTGAGATTGTCCGCCGCCGCGGCAAGTATCTTCTGGCCCGTGGCGATCGACCCGGTCAGGGAAACCATGCGCACGCGCGGGTGACTCGTCAGCAGCCGTCCCACCGGTTCGCCGCGTCCGCAAATGATATTCACCACCCCGGGGGGCAGCAGTTCCGCCAGCAGCGCGGCCAGCTTCAGCGCGGTCAGGGGAGTCTGTTCCGAGGGCTTCACCACCAGCGTGTTGCCCGCGGCGATTGCCGGGGCGATCTTCCATGCGAGCATCATCAGGGGATAGTTCCAGGGCGCGATCGAGGCCACGACCCCCACCGGATCGCGGCGGATCATGCTGGTGTGCCCCGGCAGGTATTCCCCGGCCGCCAGCCCCTGCGGGGCGCGGCACACGCCGGCGAAGTAGCGGAAGATGTCCGCGATCGGGGGCAGCTCGTCGCTGAGCACCGCCGTCAGCGGTTTGCCGGTATTGCGCGACTCGAGCGCCGCGAAGCCTTCCGCGTCGGCCTCGATCCGGTCGGCGACCTTCAGCAACAACGTGGCGCGCTCCTTGGGGGAGGTGCGCGCCCATCCCGCGAAGGCACTCTCGGCGGCCGCGACCGCCTCCTGCACCTGGCCGGCCGAGGCCTCCGGCACGGTCGCAATCTGCGCTCCGGTGGCCGAGTCGAGCACCGCCTCGGCGTTGCCCTCGCCCGTCACCAGCCGTCCCGCGATCAACAACTGCGTCTGCATGAGCGCCTCCTCGGCAAGCGGACGTCGCAGCTTGCCGCTGTATGCCGCCACGTTATATTATTGTCGCCATAATATTACCACGTCATCCGACCCCGCCGCGAGACCACCATGAACTCAGACGTTCTCATCACCTGCGCCATCACGGGGGATGACACCAAGGTCACCAAGAGCCCCCACTGTCCCGTGACGCCCGAGCAGATCGCGAACTCGGCGATCGAAGCGGCGCGGGCGGGCGCTGCGATCGTGCACATCCACGTGCGCGACCCGGAGACCGGGGAATTCAGCATGGCGACGAAGCATTACCGCGAAGTCGTCAGGCGCATCCGCGAGAGCAAGGTTGACGTGCTGGTGAACCTCACCTGCGGCATGGGTGGCTATATCTGCATCGGCAAGAACGGCCTCGAGGATACCCCGGCCGCCGGTACGGATTTCGTGACCCAGCGGGAGCGCATGCGCCACGTCATCGAGCTGTGCGAGGAGGGCTTGTACCGGCCCGACATTGCCACGCTCGACTGCGGCACCCTCAACTTCGGCGACGGCAACCGCGCCTACATCTCGACCCCGGAGTACTGCCGCGAGGGTGCCGCGATCATGCGCGATCTGAAGGTCAAGGTGGAGATGGAGGTCTTCGATACCGGCAACCTGTGGTTCGTGAAGCAGCTGATCAAGGAAGGACTGGTCCCAGGACCCGCGATGATCCAGCTGTGTATGGGCATTCCCTACGGGGTTCCGGCGGACGTCGGCCATCTGCTGGCGATGGTGAACTCGCTGCCCGAGAACTGCGTGTGGAGCTCCTTCGCCATCAGCCGCATGCAGATGCCGTGGGTGGCGCAATCGATCCTGCTCGGCGGCAATGTGCGCGTCGGGCTTGAGGACAATCTGTACCTGAGCCGCGGGGTGTACGCGAGCAATGCCCAGCTGGTTGAGAAGGCACGCACGATCATTGAGGCGATGGGTGCGCGCATCTTGAGCCCGGCGCAGGCTCGCGAGCGTCTGCAGCTGCACTGACGTGGCGGGCGTACGCATTTTCGAGTCGCCGGTCCGCGCCGAGTGGATCGACTACAACGGCCACTTGCGCGACGCCTACTACGCGGTGATCTTCAGCGAGGCCATTGACGTACTCATGGACCGCGTCGGTCTGGATGCGGCGTATCGCCGAAGTACCGGTGGCACCTTGTACACGGTGGAGATGCATCTTCACTACCTGCAGGAGGTCAAGCAATCCGACACCGCGGTCGTGACCCTGAGGATCCTCGGCCTCGACGCCAAGCGCATCCACGCAGCCTTTGAGCTGCTGCGTGCGGGGCATACCGAGGTGGCGGCCGCGGCCGAAGTGATGCTGCTGCACGTGCGCCAGCACGAGGGCACCGTGCGCACGGCACCGTTTCCGCCAGCCGTACGCGCGGCACTTGGCGCGCTGCAGACCGCAGCCGCCGGCATGGAAGCCGGGGCACCCGGGTCACGGCGCATGGAGCTGCCAGCGGCCACTGCCCCATGAGCGGGCGTGACCTGCAACGCCTGCTCGCCCCGCGCAGCGTGGCGCTCATCGGCGGCGCCTGGGCCGACGCCGTGCACGCCGCGAGCCGCCTCATCGGCTACCGCGGGGAGATCTGGCGCGTCCATCCGGCACGGCCGTCGACGGACTCCCAGCGTTACTTTCGTAGCGTCGAGGAACTGCCCGCGAGCCCCGACGCCGCCTTCATCGCTGCCCCCAATCATGACGTGCCTGGGATCGCGACCGCCCTCGCGCGCCGCGGCGCCGGAGGCTTCGTGTGCTTTGCCGCCGGCTTTTCCGAGACCGCTACCGAGGAAGGCGCGCGCCTGACGCAGGAGCTGGTTCACGGCGCGGGCGAGCTGCCGTTCCTCGGGCCCAACTGCTACGGCTTCATCAATTTCTTCGATGGCGCGGCGCTGTGGCCCGACCAGCTCGTCGGCCGCCGGCGCGAGCGCGGGGTGGTCCTTATCTGCCAAAGCGGCACGATCGCCCTGAACCTGCTGTTCAATGACCGCTCGCTCCCGCTGGGCGCCGTACTCACGGTTGGCAACCAGACCCGGCTTGCGGCCGAGGATCTGATCGAGCTGTTCGCGGCTGATGAGCGCGTCACTGCGTTCGGGCTGTACCTCGAGGGCATTCAGGACGTCACGCGCTTTGCCGCCGCCGCCGCCCAAGCACGCGCCGCCGGCAAGCCGATCGCGCTGATCAAGACCGGACGCACCGCAGCCTCGACTGCGACCGTGCGCACCCACACCGGCGCGCTCGCCGGCGCGGATGGCGCATTCGATGCGTTCTGTGCGCAGGCCGGTATCGCACGCTGCGAGTCCCTCGCCACGCTGTGCGAGACACTCAAGATCTTCCACACCGGCGGTCCCCTGCGCGGCCGCAAGCTGCTCGCCATGGGAGCCTCCGGCGGTGACATGGCGATGACCGCGGATGCCGCGCGTCACCTTGGGCTACAGTTCGACCCGATCCCGCCGGACGCGCAACAGAGCCTGCGGGAAATACTCTCCGACCGCGTCCACATCTCCAATCCGTTTGATTTCCACACCCACATCTGGTTCGACCGGGCGGCACAGCGGGCGATGTTCAAGGTCGTACAGCACGCCGGCTACGACGCCGTGGGCTTCATGCTCGACTGTCCTCCGGCAGAGGCGGCCGACGACCGGGCCTACGTGAGTGTAGTGGAGGAATTTTCCGCAGCGCTATCTGGCAGCGCGAGCCGCGGCGCGGTGATCTGCTCACTGCCCGAGTCGCTCTCCCCCGCGACGCGGGAGCTGTGCTTCGCCGCGGGCATCGTGCCCCTGCAGGGCCAGCGCGAAGCGCTCGAGGCGCTCAACCTCGCCGGCGCGGTCGGGGAAAGCTGGGCCGCCGGGGCGCAGGTCGAATTGCGCCGACCGAGGCGAGCGGGCCTGCTGGCGCATGCGCTCGCCGAACACGAGGGCAAGGGCGCGCTCGCCGCCTTCGGCGTGCCAGTGCCGCGCTCTGCCGTGGTCGCGGCTCGTGATGTCCCCGACGCCGCCGCCGCGCTCGGCTTCCCGGTGGTCATCAAGGCGGCCGCGGCGGCCCTCGAGCACAAATCGGACGTGGGTGGGGTGATCCTGAACGTGCGCACCGCCCGGGACGCCGCTGCGGCGGCGCAGCGGCTCGCGCGCCTGTCCGATACGCTCCTGGTGGAGGAGATGGTGAGTGATGGCGTCGCCGAGGTGCTCGTCGGCATCTCCGTGGATCCGCAGTTCGGTCAGCTGCTGGTGCTGGGTGCAGGGGGCGTGCTCACCGAACTGCTGTGCGACAGCGTGACGCTGCTGCCGCCGTTCAGCGCAGCCGCCATCGGGGAGGCCCTCGCGCGGCTGCGCATCGCACCGCTGCTAGAGGGCTTTCGCGGCCGGCCGCCCGCGGATGTGCCGGCGCTGATCGAAGTGGCACTTGCCTGCACCCGCTACGCAGCCGCCAATGTTGAGCGGCTGGCGGAACTGGACCTGAATCCCGTCATCGTACGCCCGCAAGGCCAGGGCGCCGTGGCCGTCGACGCGCTCGTCCGCCTGCGCGAGGAGCATTGATATGTCTGATGGAATCAAGACCGTCACCAACGGCCCCATTCTCGAGGTGACCATCGACCGCCCCAAGGCGAACGCCATCAACCTCGCCGCCAGCCGGCGCCTGAACGAGGTGTTCTGCGCCTTTCGTGACGATCCGGCCCTGCGCGTGGCGATAATCACCGGCGCGGGCGACCGCTTCTTCAGCCCCGGCTGGGACCTGAAGGGCGCCGCCACCACGGAGGAGTCGGATTCTGACTGGGGGGTCGGCGGCTTCGGTGGCCTCAACCACCCGCGAAATCTGAACAAGCCGCTGATCGCCGCCGTGAACGGCATCGCCTGCGGCGGCGGCTTTGAGCTGGTGCTCGGCACCGACATCATCGTCATGGAGGAGCACGCGCGATTCGCCCTACCGGAAATCAACGTGGGCGTTCTCGCCGATGCCGGCACCATCAAGCTGCGCCGCCGCATCCCGTACCACGTGGCGGTCGAGTTCCTCATGACCGGGCGCTGGATGGATGCCACCGAGGCCAAGCACTGGGGACTGGCGAACCACGTCGTGCCCAAGGGTGAGGGCATGAGCAAGGCGCGCGAGATCGCCCGCCAGCTCTGCGAGGGGCCGCCCCTGCTGTTCCCGGCAATCAAACAGCTGCTGCGTCACACAGAGATGGTGGCCGAAGGCCCGGCGTTCGAGCTGCACGACAGCCTCGAGGCGGTGCAAAAGGTGATCCGCTCCGAGGACCTGAAGGAAGGCGCGCGCGCCTTCGCCGAGAAGCGCAAGCCGCAGTGGAAGGGTAAGTAGCTCCGCGACCGGTGCCCGTAGGTCTCAGCCGCCGAGCGGCCGCAGCAGGGCGCGCGAGATAATGTGGCGCTGTATCTCGCTGGTGCCATCCCAGATGCGCTCGATGCGCGCGTCGCGCCAGATGCGCTCCAGCGGCAACTCGCTCATGAGGCCCATGCCGCCGTGGATCTGCAGCGCCTCATCCGACACCATCGCCAGCATCTCACTCGCCTTGAGCTTCGCGATCGCCATGTCCATGTCGGTGGCGATCTTGTGCTCGAGTTTCCAGGCGGCCTCCAGGGTAAGCAGTTCGGCGGCGCGCAGCTCGACTGCCATGTCGGCGAGCTTGAAGCTGACCCCCTGGAACCGGCCGATCGGCTGACCGAACTGCACGCGCTGCACGGACCATTGTTTGGCCGCTTCCAGCGCCCGCTCGGCGCGCCCCAGACAGGTTGCCGCGACCTGCAGCCGCGTGGCGCCGAGCCAGGTGTTGGCGACCTCGAACCCCTGATGGACCGCTCCCAGCACCGCGGACTGCGGTATGCGGCAGTCATTGAACTCCAGAATGCTGTTGGTATAGCCGCGGTGTGAAACATTGCGGTACCCGGGCCGTACCTGAAAGCCCGGGGTGCCCATGTCGACGAGAAAAGCAGTGATGAGCTTGCGCTTGTGGCGCGCGGAGTCCTCCTCGCCGGTCGCAGCGAACACAATCACGAAGTCCGCGTGGTCGGCGTGGCTGATGAAATGCTTGGTGCCGTTGAGGATGAAGTCATCGCCCTTGCGCAGCGCGGTAGTCTTCATGCCGCGCAGATCCGAGCCCGCCCCCGGTTCGGTCATCGCCAGGCAATCAACGCGCTCGCCGCGCACCGCCGGCAACAGGTAGCGCTCACGCTGCTCCCCCGTGCAGGCCAGCAGGATGTTGGAGGGGCGTGCCACGCAGGAATATTGCAGGGCATAACCGGTGTAGCCGAGTTCCTTCTCGTAGAGGATCCAGCTCACCGCGTCGAGTCCTGCCCCGCCCACCTCGGTCGGCATGTTCGCGGCATACAGCCCGGCGGCGATGGCCTTGGCCTTGAGCTCGCGTAACAGCTCCTCGCGCAGCACTCCGGTGTCCTCGACCTCCTGTTCGTGAGGCACGAGTTCCGCACGCACGAAGTCGCGCGTGGTCTTGATGATGAGTTGCTGTTCTTCGGTGAGCGCAAAGTCCATCGTGACTCCTCGTTAGGCGGAAGCCTTGCTGCCGCCCTTTCTCAGTGCCGCAGCGCCGACGCCGCCCGTCGCCCAGCCGTGCAGCAGTTCCAGCTGCAGCCGCAACTGCCCGACCTGCCGCTCGGCCGGCCAGTCGCCCCGGCTCGCCACCGTGCTGGCGGTGATGCCGTTGATGAAGGTAATGACCGAGCGCAGCACCTGCTCGCGAGTGGCCGTGGGCCAGTGTGCCCAGTCCTGCCAGCCTTGTGCGAGACAGCGCTCGAACAGGCGCAGGTACTCGCGGTGCAACCAGGCGTTGATGCGCTTCAGGCGCTTGTCGGCCGGCACCTGTCCCCAGAAGGCGATCCAGAAAGCGCACTCGATGTAGCGGGTCTCGTCCACCGGCAGCGCTTCGGTGAGCAGTGCCAGCAGGTCCGGCTGCCCCTCGCCCGGCGTGAGCCGCTCCTCGATGCGCCGCAGGATCAGCCGCAGCGCCGCGATCACGATGTCCTGCTTGGTATCGAAGTAGTGCGCCACCATGCCCGTGGTGTAGCCGGCCTCGCGCGCGATGCGCACGATGGTCGCCTGATCGAAGCCGTATTGCGCCACCACGCGGCAGGCCACCAGCGCGATCTCGTTGCGGCGCTCTTCGTGGTCGACGATTTTCGGCATGGGTGCTCCTTGAGGTTCGTTTCGGCGCCTCAGGGACTCGGGCGCATCCGGACGCGGCCGGACTTGGGCGGCACGGGCAGCTGCGCCTGGGCCACCTGCACGCGCGTCAGGCGTTCACGCACGCCCGCATCCATCGGCGTTACCTCCCCGGCGCTCACGTGCAGGTACAGCTGCTCGGCGGTGGCTACCAGTCGCTCATCGCGCCGCCGGTGCAGGCTGTGGAACAGCCGCACGCGCTTCTCATCCACCTCGAGCACGCGCGAGGTCACGTAGAGCGGCTCGAGCGCGGCTGCCTCGGCCTCGTGGCACACGTGGCTTTCCGCCGTAAACAGGGCGCGACCGCTCTTACGGTAGGCCTCGTCGACGCCCGCGTAGCGCAGCAGTGCGTCGGTCGCGTCACCGAAGACCTGCAGGTAACGCGAGTCGGTCATGTGTCCGTTGTAGTCAATCCACTCCGGTCGCACGTCCACTTCGAGGAGCCTGAGGGGAGCCTGCAGTGCGGCGTCGCGCTCCAGCGAGATGGCGATGTCGGCGCGCGCCCCCGCGCCGGCATCCGCGTAGAGACGCTCCTCCAGCGCCCGCAGCGTGGCGCCCGCGCCGATGTTGAACTGCTTCAGCACCTGCTGGATAGCGACCAGGTAGCCATCGCGCAGCCGTTCGAGCTCACGGATCGAGCGACCGGCGGCCTGCTCCTGCGTGCCCGCGACCATCTTGTCGATCAGCGCCTCGGTCAGCTCCGGGGCTTCGAGCTTGGTCCAGGGCCACTTGAGCGCAGGTCCGAACTGCCGCAGCATGTGACGCATGCCGCTCTCGCCGCCGGCAAGGTGGTAGATCAGGTTGGTGCCCATCGCTGCCCAGCGCAGGCCCGGGCCATAGATGATCGAGTCATCCAGTTCGCCCGTGCTCGCCACATCCTCGTTCACCATGTGCAGGATCTCGCGCCAGATCGCCTCCTGCAGCCGGTCGGTGAGGTGTCCGGGGACCTCACGGCGTACCCTCAGCGCGTGCATGCCGATGTAGGTGAAGAAGCGGCCAGCGGCGGCGAGCGCGTCTGCCGAGGTCTGGCGGCCACCCACCAGTTCCACCAGCGGCAGCAGGTATACGGGATTGAACGGATGC
>Ga0207693_10001106_pt1 | contig 24252 bp, 22 predicted proteins | sample LARL81metaG_FD_184347 | JGI IMG/M metagenome (GOLD analysis project Ga0207693, IMG submission 184347) | Corn, switchgrass and miscanthus rhizosphere microbial communities from Kellogg Biological Station, Michigan, USA - LAR L8-1 metaG... | ecosystem: Host-associated > Plants > Roots >... | reverse complement strand
GCCTGAGTTCCCCGATTACGCCGTCGCCGTGGACAAACCGGCCACCGGAACCGCTGAAGCCACCCGCGTGCTCGGGACGTTCCTTCGCGACGTGATCGCCCGCAACCCCGACAGGTTCCGCTTGATGGGGCCCGACGAAACCGCTTCGAACCGGCTGTCGGCGGTGTTCGAGTCGACCGACAAGGCGTGGCTGGCCGAGACCGGGCCCGACGACGAGAACCTCGGGCCGGAGGGACGCGTGATGGAGGTGCTCTCCGAGCATCTGTGTCAGGGCTGGCTCGAGGGCTACCTGCTCACCGGCAGGCACGGGTTGTTCAACTGCTACGAGGCGTTCGTGCACATCGTCGACTCGATGCTCAACCAGCACGCCAAGTGGTTGAGCAGCAGTAGGAGCCTGGCGTGGAGGCGGCCGATCGCATCGCTGAATTACCTTCTGACGTCCCATGTTTGGCGTCAGGACCATAACGGCGCATCGCATCAGGATCCCGGCTTCATCGACCACGTCGCCAACAAGCGGCCCGAGGTGGTGCGGGTGTACCTGCCGCCGGATGCCAACACGCTGCTGTCGGTGGCCGATCACTGCCTGCGCAGCCGCCACTACGTCAACGTGATCGTGGCGGGCAAGCAGCCGGCGCTGACGTATCTGGACATGGAATCGGCGATCGCGCATTGCACACGCGGGCTCGGCATCTGGGAGTGGGCGGGCAACGCTGGCGGAGGGCAGGTGGGCCCACGGCCGCAGGTCAGGGGACGAAGCGACCCGGGAAGCAGCCTGGGCGCGCCCGATGTGGTGCTGGCATGCGCGGGCGACATCCCGACCCTCGAGACGCTGGCCGCCGCGGATATCTTGCGCCGGGAACTTCCGGATTTGGCGGTTCGTGTCATCAACGTCGTCGACATCATGCGGTTACAACCGGAATCCGAGCACCCGCACGGGCTGTCGGATCACGAGTTCGACTCCTTGTTCACCATCGACAAGCCCGTGATCTTCGCCTATCACGGCTACCCCTGGCTGATACACCGGCTGACCTACCGGCGCGCCAATCACGCGCAGATGCATGTGCGCGGGTTCAAGGAGCGGGGCACCACAACCACCCCGTTCGACATGGTGATGCTCAACGACCTGGACCGGTTCCATCTCGTCATCGACGTCATCGACCGCGTCGAGGGGCTGGCGAACCGGGCGGCGATGTTGCGCCAGCGGATGCTCGACGCCCGGCTCGCGGCCCGCCGCTATACGCGTGAGCACGGCGAGGACGACCCGGCCGTCTCGGGTTGGACGTGGGACCCGGACTACCGCTCGAACTCGAAGTATTAAGGACCCGCTCAGCAAGAACGGCTGAAATCGCCGGTAAACTGGCCTGCAATGTCCGAGCACGCGGTGGCCCCGCATCCTCATCCCGTAGTGGGCCAGCTTGCCGCACTGCATCATTTCCGTACCTACGTCGATATCGGCGTGGTCGTGGTGGTGCTGGCACTCACCAACCTGATCGCGCACTTCACGACGCCGTGGGCCAGCATCGCCACCGTTCCCGCTGGCGCGATCGGGCTGCTGATCCTCGTTCGTTCGCGCGGCCTGGGCTGGTCCGAGCTCGGGCTGAGCCGTGAGCACTGGAAAGCCGGCGCGGGCTATGCGGTGGCCGCTGTCGGGGTGGTGTTGTCGGTGATCGCGGTCGGCATGCTGCTGCCGTGGACCCGGCCGATGTTCATGAACAACAACTACGCGACGGTGTCCGGCGCGCTGATCGCGTCGATGATCATCATCCCGCTGCAAACCGTGATCCCCGAGGAGCTGGCGTTCCGCGGTGTACTGCACGGCGCGCTGAACCGCGCATGGGGTTTCCGCGGCGTGGCAGCGGCGGGCTCGGTGCTGTTCGGGCTGTGGCACATCGCCACGTCGCTCGGCCTGACCAGCAGCAATGTCGGCTTCACCCGGCTGTTCGGCGGAGGCTTGCTCGGTACCGTCGCCGGTGTGGTGCTGGCTGTCGCGGCGACGGCGGTTGCGGGATTCGTGTTCACCTGGCTGCGCAGGCGCAGCGGCAGCTTGATCGCGCCGATCGCGCTGCACTGGTCACTGAACGGGCTGGGCGCGCTGGCCGCGGCCCTGGTGTGGCACTTGTCGACCTGACTGCCCGGGTCAGCGCGCCTTGCTCCTGGCGCGGAACGCGCGGTTCTTCAGCTTGTTGCCACACGTCGACATCTCGCACCACGTGCCGCCGTGGTTGCGGGACTTGTCGTAGAACGCCCACTGGCATTCGTCATTAGCGCAGGCCTTGAGCAGCGTCCAGGTGCCGTCGAGCTGGGCATCGCGAACGATCAGCAGCAACTCGACCAGTCGATCGCGCACCGAGTCGCCATGTGCGCTGAGCCGCACCTCGCCGTCGTCGCGGAGATCGGCGCGCGCCGCGCCGCCGTCCGCAACCGACCGCAGCACGGCCAATGCCGGTTTATTCGGTGGCGGGCCGCCTGCGTTGTGTACCAACATCGCACGTAGCGACTCGCGCACAGCGCGGACAAGATCGAGGTCCGCATCGGACAGTTCGGCGTGCGGCGCCAGTAGGTGGTTGTCGACGAGCCACGGACGGGCGTCGGCGATCTCGGCGAGGCGGTCCGAACCGTCCGGCCGTTCGACCGTATTGATCAGCGCTTGAACCAGCATCAGCCGTCCGGGCGCGGGTTTCGACTCGTCGTCACCGGGCCACTGCATGGGCCGCGTGCTCATGCGGTCATGCTACCCGCGCGTGACCGGTATATCAACTTGACTGGTCACCATGACCACTGTAACGTTTTTGGTGGTTAACAGAATATCCAAACGGCTCAAGCAGTTAGAGATAGATGACCATGCCAAACAACAAGATCTCCCCAGACCTCTTTTCCAGCGCGAGTGACGTCCGCCGCCGGACAACCGCTCCGCGGCCATCGCTGGCGGCGCGCGTGACGGCGCGGCTGCGGGCCCACCACCACGACCGGCAGCTCGCTGTCGGTGTGCCGGCAGCGGCCGGAAGCGCGCTCGCAGTCCATCAGGCGCGGTTGACGTCGGTTGCGGAGCGGGAAGCCGTTGCGCGGACGCTGCGGCGGGTCGTAACCGAGGTCCACGCGGGTGGCGGACCGCTGTCATCGCGAGTGGGGTTGCATACCACCAATATTGAGGCGGCTGAGGATGTGATCGACGCAATCACGCTGCGGCTGCACTCACCGCGGCCCGTCGGCGCGCGCGGAATGGCGCGGCTGCGCATTGTGCTGTCCGACGGCTGCGGACCCATGTACCGATTCGGCCGGGGCGACCTCCGCGGCCGGCTCGGCGCGGCGCTCGCAGCGCTCTAAATCAACAACACCGCCGCCCCGGCGATGCGGCCCTCACTCAGATCCGACAGGGCCTGGTCAGCGCGGCCGAGCGGATACTCCGGGCTGGTCACGTCGATGTGGTGCTGCCCCGCGAACGCGAGAAACTCGCGCGCATCAGTACGGGTGTTGGAGGTCACCGATCGCACCTGGCGCTCCTGGAAGAGGTGGCGCGCGTAGTTCAGTGCGGGAATGTCGCTGAGATAAATGCCGGCAATGGCCAGTGTTCCGCCGCGGTCGAGTGCCTCCAGGGCGGGCAGCACCAGATCGCCAACGGGCGCGAACAGGATCGCGGCGTCCAATGGCACCGGCGGCCGATCGGCGGCCCCCTGCGCCGACGCCGCCCCCAGCGACAGCGCCAGTTCGCGGGCTCGCTCACCGCGTGTCATGACGTGCACCTCGGCGCCCTGCGCGAGAGCCACCTGGGCGGTGAGGTGTGCACTGCCGCCGAAGCCGTAGATGCCCAGCCGGCCACCGGCGGGCAGGTCGGCCCGCAGCAGTGAGCGGTAACCGATGATGCCTGCGCACAGCAACGGGGCCAGTTCGGTGTCCAAATAGCCTTCGGGCAGATGGTGCGCGAACGCCGCTGGGACGGTGGCGAATTCGGCGTAGCCGCCGTCGGCGTCCCAACCGGTGTAGCGGGATTCGGGGCAGAGGTTCTCCTGTTCGCGGACGCAGAATTTGCAGTGCCCACAGGTGTGTCGCAGCCACGCGATGCCAACGCGGTCACCAATCGCGAACTCGTCGCCCGTGTCTGGGCCGATTGCCGCGACCTCACCGACCACCTCATGGCCCGGGACCACCCCCGGCCGGTGTACCGGCAGGTCGCCCTCCGTGACGTGCAGATCGGTGCGACACACACCGCAGACAAGCACGGCGACGAGGAGTTCACCCGGTCCGGGTTGAGGAACGTCGACGGTGACCCGGTCGAGCGGATGGGTAGTCATTGGGCCCGGTTGTCGGACCCGCCACGCGCGCATGGTTGGGGCGGCCATCTCCCTATGGTGCTCGCCCGCCCAGTGTTATGCGCCCGCTACGTCTTTCGCTGCACCATTCCGACGATCCACAGCAGGATCACCGAACCGAGGATCGCGGTGAACAACGTGAACCACCAACCGCCTGCCCCCGTGTCGAGGAAGAAGCTGAGCAGGAAGCCGCCGATCAGCGCACCGATGACCCCGATCACGATGTTCATCAGGATGCCCGAGCCGCTGCCCTTGACGAGCTTGCCGGCGATCCAGCCGGCGATCGCTCCGATGATTATGTAGCCAATCCAGCCAACGCTTGTCAGCGTCGTGGAGCGGGCGAGAAACTCGGTTGCCGCAATCACGTCCATCGCAGATCTCCTGCCTGTCGCCGGCCGTGGCCAGCGGGCTGCTGGACCACGCTTGAAGGTATACCGGACGTGGGTAACGGTTCGGGGTCTGAAATGGGCACGAACGTTAATTGTTTCCGCAGGTCATCGGCCTTCATCCGCCCGATTGCAGGGGTGAGCAGCGGATCTGGACGCGAAATCCGTAGGGAAATCCGGATTCCCAACCGGTCACGGCGGCATAACCTAGAGATAACTGTTAGCTGCGGCGCGCTTGCGCCAGAGCACCGTCTACGACTTGGTACCGACACAGGCCAGGTACAGCGAAGAAGGGGTGAAAGGATGAAAGCACTTGTTGCACTAGCGGTCAGCGGACTCGTAGCCAGCGGTATCGCCCTTGCCGCCCCGGCCGGCGCAGGGTGCCAGGGCGGCTGGACGCCGTGGGGCGGCGGAACCACTTGCGATGGACCGATTGCCGGCGACGGAACGTTTCAGCGCTGCGTGACCGCGGGCGCCATGGGGTTCGGCGGCACCAATTGCTTCCTGGCCAACGTCAACAACCTGGAGGGTCAGGCGCCGTACGTCGGTCCCTGAAAACCCAACCGCGAGTTAGCCCTTAGCCCGGCGGCATCATTCCGGGCGGAACGCTGTTCGGGTCAACCGGAACGGGCACACCGACGTTCGGGTTCTGGCCGGGCGTATTCGTGGCGCCCGCAGGTGGCGGAGGCGCGTTGGGATCCGGCGGCGGCGGAGGCGGCGGCGTCCACGGGCGTATCGACTGCGCCAAGGTGGCGGCCTCTCCCTTGGGCACTGGGTTGTTGGCGGTGCCAAGCCAAACCACGAACCACCGCTCGGGCGTGCGCTGGCCCCGCGGCGTGCCCGCGGGAGTGGGCGCTCCGACGACGCCGGCCCAGATCTGGCCGTTGGGCTTGTTCGTGTCGGTGAACTTCACCTCGTAGTACGACGCGACACCCGTCATGTCGCCCGCGTTGAGCGGGACGGTCTCCTGGTTGATGCGCGTGCCGGGGAACGGCATGAAGAACTCACCCATGTCCGACGCGAGCCGCTGGGCAGCCTTGGTGTTGTCGCTCTCGGCTCCTGCGAACAGCTTCAGGTCGAGCCGGCCGAGCAGCACGCTGGTGTCGCTTGGCGGCTGCGCGGGTTGGCCGTTGGGCTGGACGGCTTCCGCCGGAATCTTGTTGAGTAGTGCCTGCCCGTAAGACAGCTGGGTCGCGTCGGCCACCTTCCAGCCCGCAGGCACCACATAGCTGAAGCCGCCAGCGGCATTGTCGACGCGGCCCGGCTCCGGCGGCGGAGGCGGGGCCGGCGCCGGAGCGTTGGGGTCGGCAGGCGGCGCGTTGGGATCGGCGGGCGGAGGCGGCGGCGCGTTGGGGTCGGCCGGTGGGGGCGGTGCGGGCGCCTCCGGAGGCGGGGGTCCATCCAAGATGGTGTTGCCCGGCGGTGGCGGCGGCGGCGTGGTCGGATCGGCGTTCGCCACCGGCAGCGTCAGCGCCACCACAGTGGCGCCGGTCAGCGCCGCGATCGCCAGCGTCGTCGAGAGGCCCTTGGGGTAGTCAGGAGTCGCGTCCGGCTGATGCATGTGGAAGAAACTACCGTGTTACAGCCGTGACGCAAGTGCGAGTTGCTCAAAAAGTGCTCATCTGAGAGATTGCTGTAGCAAGAAACTCCCTGAAAGTTGCCAGTAGGGTCAATTGCTGACACCACAAGACCCCCGCGCGTAGCGCGGGGTGGTCGAACCAACTTGCGTCCCCGCGTTTTGTGGCCGATTCAGACAGTTGATCGCACCGGCGAACTGCACCGTTACCGGCTCAGATGGACGGTGACCTCCTGGGCCTTCACCGAGAAGTAAACGCGATCGCCTGGCGCCAGTCGCAACTCGGCCGCCGAATCAGCGGTGATGTCGGGGCCCAGCCCCGGTGCGCCGGCGGCCTGCTCGTCGGCTCACCCCAGGATTACGGGTCCGCGATCGTCGAGTTCGGCGACCGTCACCTCGACGGTGTTGCGAGGGCTGCCGTGCGCTTTGTCGCGGTACACGGCGACCGCCGATGGGTTGAACAGCGCCACCGCAACTCATCGGCAACCACGTCGGGCCCGGGCTGCCATGCCAGGTCCTCCCCACTGTGTCGTATCACGCCATCAGCGTGCGCGGTGCCGCCGACCAGGTTCACCCCGGCGAACCGCGCACCGAACCGGCTACGGTTTCGATGATCTGCCCAGTCTCGAGCACGAGCACCCGGTCGACGAGGGTGAGCACATCGAGGAGGTCGTGGCTCATCAACACCGCGGAGCGTCCGTCACGGGCCAGCACCAGCGCCATCGGCACGCCGAACAGCAGGCACAGCGCAGTGCTCGCCCCGGCCGTCTTGAGGCTCAGCACGAGCGCCGTCGTCGACGACTTCCTGGTGATCAACGACCAGAAGTGCGGCTAGTCCACATTGGCGGCGACCGCGATCAGCGGCAGCACCACGAACCGCGCCCCAATCGCCGCGGGCACATAAATCCGGCGGGGCAGCACAAATCACGACCATATGGCAGGTTGATCGAACTGTTGTCGTGTCGCATGCGTGCCGAGTTTCTCCGGCTAGCTACCGTCCAGTAACATGACCCTCACTCGCTGGGGTTCAGCGTTGAACACAAAGCAGGAGGTCCTTGTAATGGAGGTGCTGGTCACCGGCGGCGATACGGATTTGGGACGCATGGTTGCGGAGGGCTTTCGCGATGCGGGTCACCGAGTCGTGATCGCGGGCGCGCGCCGCGACGACCTCGAGGTCGCCGCGAAGGAGCTCGACGTCGACGCGATCGTGTTCGACAACACCGACCCGGCCAGCCTCGAAGAGGTGCGTGGGCAGTTCCCGCACCACTTGGACACCATCGTCAACGTTCCCGCCCCGCGCGCCGAAGCAGGCGACGCGCGCACCTACTCGCTGGCCGACCTCGCCGCGGCATGGCGCAACGCCCTGAATGCAACCGCGGTGTCGGCGGTGCTCACCGTACAGATCCTCGGCGATCATCTGCGCTCCGGCGGCTCAATCGTCAATGTCATCCCCGAGCAGCCCCGCGAAGGCACCGCCGAGGCCGCCGTCAAGGCCGCCATTTCGGACTGGACCGCCGGACAGGCCACACACTTCGGCGCCCGAGGCATCACCGTCAACACAGTGGCGTCCGGCCGCAACGCCGAGCCGGGTTACGACGGCCTGTCCCGCACGCCGGCGCCGGTAGCCGCCGAGATCGCCCGGCTGTCGTTGTTCCTCACCACTCCTGCCGCGCGACACATCACGGGACAGACGCTGCACGTCAGCCATGGGGCATTGGCAAACTTCGGCTGATATTCCCGCGTTCGCCCGAAGCTAAAACGGGGTGACCGCCCCGCTTAGTTGTGGTTACGTAAATGGCGTGACCATCAAACTCGGACTTCAGATCCCCAACTTCTCCTACGGCACGGGCGTCGAAGAACTGTTCCCGACCGTGATCGCTCAGGCGCAGGAAGCCGACGCGGCCGGCTTCGACTCCGTCTTCGTGATGGACCACTTCTATCAGCTGCCCGGGCTCGGCACTCCGGACCAGCCGATGCTGGAGGCGTACACCACCCTCGGCGGGTTGGCGACCGTGACCAAGAACGTCCAGCTGGGCACGCTGGTGACCGGCAACACCTACCGCAATCCGACCCTGTTGGCCAAGGCCATCACGACGCTGGATGTGGTCAGCCAGGGCCGCGCCATTCTCGGCATCGGCACCGGCTGGTTCGAACTCGAGCACGATCAACTCGGCTTCGAGTTCGGCACCTTCACCGACCGCTTCAACAAGCTCGACGAGGCCTTGCAGATCATCCTGCCGATGCTGCGCGGCGAACGGCCGACATTTTCCGGCAAGTACTACCGGGCGCAGGAGGCGATGGCCAACCCGCGGTTCCGCGACCACATCCCGCTGATGATCGGTGGCAGTGGTGAGAAGAAGACAATTCCGTTGGCTGCCAAGCACTTTGACCATCTGAACATCATCACCGGCTTCGACGAGCTGCCTCGCAAGGTGCAGGTGGTCAAGGACCGCTGCGAGGAGATCGGCCGCGATCCGGCCACCCTGGAGACCAGCATGCTGGTGATCGCACTGATCGACGAGAACGCCACCGAGGACGTGATCCCCGACGAGTTCAAACAGAACGTGGTGTTCGGGGGGCCGGACCAGATTGTCGAGCAGATCCAGACGAAGGTGCTCGACGCGGGCGTGGACGGCGTAATCCTGAGCCCGATCACGAGCCTGAACGGATACCAACCTGGCGGCATCACCGCGGTGGCCGAGAAGTTGAAGCCGCTCGTCGTGGCTTAAACCCGCGGCGACGTGGTAAATCTCACGGCGCAGCGGGACTTATGGCGGCTACCGTAGTGTCTGTATAAGTGCACGTGTAGTCCGTTGAGGAGCCGAAAATGAGCCATCCCGGAGCCACTGCAACCGATCGGCACAAGGTCGTGATCATCGGATCAGGGTTCGGCGGGCTGAACGCCGCCAAGGCCCTCAAGCGAGCCGACGTCGACATCAAGTTGATCGCCAAGACAACTCACCACCTGTTTCAGCCGCTGCTCTACCAGGTGGCAACCGGCATCATCTCGTCGGGCGAGATCGCACCCCCCACGCGAATCATCCTGCGCAACCAGAAGAACGCACAGGTGCTGCTCGGCGAAGTCAGCCACATCGACCTGGCCAATCGGACGGTCAAGTCGGAGCTGCTGGGTCACACGTACGTCACGCCCTACGACAGCCTGATCATCGCCGCGGGCGCAGGCCAGTCGTACTTCGGCAACGATCACTTCGCCGAGTGGGCGCCGGGCATGAAGTCGGTCGACGACGCACTCGAGCTGCGTGGCCGCATCCTTGGCGCGTTCGAACAGGCCGAGCGGTCCAGCGATCCCGCGCGCCGCGAGAAGCTGCTGACCTTCACTGTCGTCGGTGCCGGCCCCACGGGCGTCGAGATGGCCGGCCAGATCGCCGAGCTCGCCGACCGCACGCTCAAAGGCGCGTTCCGCCATATCGATTCGACGCAGGCACGGGTGATCCTGCTCGATGCGGCACCTGCGGTGCTCCCACCGATGGGCGAGAAGCTCGGCAAAAAGGCCCAGGCACGCCTGGAGAAGATGGGCGTCGAGATCCAGCTCGGCGCGATGGTCACCGACGTGGACCGCAACGGCATCACTGTCAAGGACTCGGATGGCACCATTCGCCGCATCGAATGCGCCACCAAAGTCTGGTCGGCCGGCGTGTCCGCCAGCCGGCTGGGCCGCGACCTAGCCCAGCAGTCCGACGTCGAGGTGGACCGCGCCGGACGCGTCAAGGTGCTGCCCGACCTCAGCGTCCCCGGGCATCCGAACGTTTTCGTCGTCGGCGACATGGCGGCGGTGGAAGGCGTGCCCGGCATGGCACAGGGCGCCATCCAGGGCGCCAAGTATGCGGCGAAGGCCATCAGGGCCGAACTGAAGGGCGCCGACCCCGGCCAACGGGAACCGTTCCAGTACTTCGACAAGGGATCGATGGCGACGGTGTCAAGGTTCAGTGCGGTCGCCAAGGTCGGCCCATTGGAATTCGGCGGCTTCATCGCGTGGCTGGCTTGGCTGGTGCTGCACCTCGTGTACCTCGTCGGCTTCAAGACCAAGATCACCACGCTGCTGTCCTGGACGGTCACCTTCATGTCCAGGGCTCGCGGGAACCTCACGATCACCGAGCAGCAGGCCTACGCCCGCACCAGGATCGAGGAACTCGAGGAGATCGCGGCGTCGATGCAGGACGAAAAGGCGGCCAGCTAGAGCCTCTCGCCCTGCCAGGTCGACAGGCGGCCGCCGCCGGCGAGCTCGAGCGCAACACCCGCGGTCTCGACTTCAGTTTCGGGATACTGGAATTCGCTGATGCAACGCCATCGGCATCCCGAGATCGTCGTGGGCGCCTTCGAGGAGATGGTCGGTGATCACCGCGACGGCCTCGGGGTGGTTCCAGTCGTACGCCGCGCGCCTGCCGCGCCCATGCGAAAGTGGCGGCTACTCCGGCGGGATGTTCTGCAGCCGGACCTGGCCGCGGGCGACGACGCGGTCGTTCTGGTCTGTGATGGTGATCAGCCACAGCTGCTGGCGCCGGCCCCGGTGGATCGGCGTCGACACCGCGGTGACCGTTCCTGCGGAGATAGCCCGAAGGAAGTCGGTGTTGTTGTTGACCCCGACGACGTGCCCGCCGCCGTTCTCGAGCAGCCAAACCTGCCCCGAGACGCTGGCCAGGCCTTCGATGACGGAGCAGTACACGCCACCGTGCACAATGCCCCACGGCTGCAGCAGTTTGTGGTTGATCTCCAACCGTGCCCGTCCGCCGTCAGGGGTGAGCTCGATGTATTCGAGCCCGAGCTCGCTGTCGAATCCCTTGCCGAGTTCGGCGGTTACTTCCGTCGTCACGCAATTGTGTTTACACGTCGCAGACGGGTCCGCTACGGGTGCCCCGGCGTTATCGTCGGGCATGGCCAAGAGCGTTAAAGACTTAGTGGAAGCCGCCAATGCCGTCGTGCCGCGCATCACCCCGGCGCAGGCTCAGGAGTTGATCGAGAGGGGCAACGCCGTCGTCGTCGACGTAAGAGACGCGCCGGAGGTGGAGAAGAGCGGCAAGGTCGCGGGCGCCGTTCACATTCCGCGCGGCATGCTCGAATTCCGGGCAGACCCCGAATCCCCGTACTTCGACCAGAGTTTCGCAAGGGACAAGACGGTCATCGTGTATTGCGCGGCAGGTGGTCGCGCTGCGCTGTCCGGACAGGCGCTCAAGGAAATGGGCTACGGCGAGGTCTACAACCTCGGTGGGTTCAACGACTGGGCCGAGGCCGGTGGCGCGATCGAGGCGCCGTGAAGACTTGGGAAATGCGGACGGGCCCCGCGCCGAGTGTGCGGGGCCCGTCCTTCGAGTGGACCGGGAGTCTCTGCAGCCCTCAGGACTCCGGCGCGGTCCGGTAGCTTCGTTTTCGGCTGAGATCAGAATAGGCAAGGCTGCCCTAATTAAGCAAGACCTTCCGTGCTGTCATCCCACTGGTGCCGCGCACGGGCAGCCCGAATCCGACCAACGCGTCGAGAACCGCCTGCGCGCGGCGCATGCTCGTCACCTCGCTCGAACCGGCCAGCAGCGGCACCTGCGTCGCGGCGCTGACCACGGCGCCGCCGACGATGTGCCACATCGACGCGACCGGCACGGCACCGCCAGAGACGTCGAAGAGCCTCGCGAACAGCGGCTCCAGTGCGCGGTGGCTGCGGTGAGCGACCCAGGTCGTCAGCGCCGCCTCGCTGGGCAGGGCGACAATGCCGTCATCGGCCAGGTCTGGATCGTCGGGCAGCGCCCGCAGTTGCGGATCGACGACGCCGACCCAGTCGATCGCACCCTCGGAATCCACGTGCACCCAGAGGTTCTCCAGGCCGGTGTCCCAGGCGCGACCCTCGAGTACGACCAGCGGCACGACGCGTCCGACGACGACGTGGGCCAGCGTGGCGGCCAACTGCTGGGCCACCGCCGCCCTGCTGTCGGTCTCCTCGGCGGCGAACTCGAACATCGCCTGCAGGCGATCGGTCGTGACTGCCTCGGCCAGCGGCCACCACCGCCGGCGCGACAGGTCGCCGATCACGGCGACGCCGTAGACGCGCGGACATTCGGGATAGAGCTCGCGCAGCCGGCGGCTGGATTCGTGCAGCGGCAGCGTCCGCCTGATCGCCATGCCCGCGATGAGCGGATCCTCGACCAGAACCGTCATGGCACCTCCCGATGTTGAGTTAGGTTAGCCTTACTATAGTCAGGCGGTTCTGAGGAGCTACCCCCTGTGACTGGACTCACAAGGCCCGGTCAAGGGGCGGTGACCACTGCCGGAACATTGCGTGCCGCCGACGAAGGTTGTTCTGGCACGTTCGATACGACGCAACGTAGTAACGCCGTAGTACCCTTGATTTACTGCCCGTAGGAGATGAACGGAACATGGCCAAGTTGACGCGTCTTGGGGAATTGGAACGCGCTGTGATGGACCACCTCTGGTCCTCCGGCGAGCCCCAAACCGTGCGCCAAGTCCACGAGGCACTGTCGGCCCGCCGCGACTTGGCCTACACCACGATCATGACCGTGCTGCAACGCCTTGCGAAGAAGAACCTCGTCGTACAGCACCGCGACGATCGGGCGCACCGATACGCACCCACGCACGGGCGCGATGAGCTGGTCGCCGGGCTGATGGTCGACGCGCTCGACCAGGTCGCTGACTCCGGCAGCCGCGAAGCGGCGCTTGTGCACTTCGTCGAACGCGTCGGCGCCGACGAGGCCGCGGCACTGCGCCGCGCGCTGGCCGACTTGGAAAGCAAGACCCCGGCGCACGTGAGGAGCGGGCAGAACACCAAATCCTCGCCCGCTAGCAATCCGGGCACCGGCTGAGAAATACTGACAGCGTGTCCGCGCTGGCCTTCACCATCGTCGCACTGGTCCTGTCGGGACCAGTCCCGGCAATGCTGGCGCGAGCGTCGTGGCCGATACGCGCACCCCGCGCCGCGATCGTGCTGTGGCAGTCCATCGCCCTGGCCGCGGTGTTGTCGGCGTTTTCGGCAGGGATCGCGATCGCCAGCCGGCTTTTCGTGCTGGGACCGGACGGCCGCCCCACCGCGACCATCACCAGTGAGATCGACGTGCTGGGCTGGCCTTTGTGGGCGGCCTATGTCATCGTCTTCGCCATCACCCTGGTGATCGGTGCCCGGCTGACCTACGCCGTGCTGCAGGTGGCAATTGCCACCCGGCGCCGCCGGGCGCACCACCGGATGGTCGTCGACCTGGTTGGCAAGTCGCAGGGCAACCACCTGCGGATCCTCAATGTGGCACAACCGCTGGCCTACTGCCTACCGGGTGTACGCAGCCGCGTCGTGGTCAGTGAGGGTGCGTTGAATGCGTTGGGCGACAATGAAATGGCGGCGATCCTCACCCACGAACGCGCCCACCTGCGGGCCCGCCACGACCTTGTTCTCGAGATGTTCACGGCGGTACACGCCGCCTTCCCCCGATTCGTCCGCAGCGGCAACGCTCTCGACGCCGTCCGCCTGCTGATCGAAATGCTCGCCGACGACGCCGCCGTGCGGGCAGCGGGCCCCACTCCACTGGCCCGCGCCCTGGTCGCCTGCGCGTCCGGACGCACTCCGTCCGGCGCACTGGCTGCGGGCGGCCCGACCACGGTGCTGCGGTTGCGCCGCCTCGGCGGGCGGCCGAACAGCCGCGCCGTTGCCGCCACCGCCTACCTCGCCGCGGCCGCCGTGCTTGCGGTGCCAACCCTGGCGCTGGCCGTGCCATGGCTGACCGAACTACACCGACTGTTCCTCGCGTAAGCACGTCAGCTGTCAAAAGACCCCGCCGCCACAACAAAAAAACGAAAGGCCGCCCGAATGAGCTCGTCTGAAAACTCTGATACGACCGGCACCGCTCAGATCGGGGTCACCGGTCTGGCCGTGATGGGCTCCAACATCGCTCGCAACTTCGCCCACCACGGTTACACCGTGGCTCTGCACAACCGCTCGATCGCCAAGACCGACGCCCTGCTCTCCGAACACGGAAACGAAGGCAAGTTCGTGCGCAGCGAAACCGTCCCGGAATTCCTTGCCGCGCTTGAGAAACCGCGTCGGGTGCTGATCATGGTCAAGGCAGGCGATCCGACCGACGCCGTCATCAACGAGCTCGCCGACGCGATGGAGGAAGGCGACATCATCATCGACGGCGGCAACGCGCTCTACACCGACACCATCCGCCGCGAGAAGGCGATGCGCGAGCGTGGCCTGCATTTCGTCGGCGCGGGCATCTCCGGCGGCGAGGAGGGCGCGCTGAACGGACCGTCGATCATGCCCGGCGGTCCGGCCGAGTCCTACAAATCGCTCGGCCCGCTGCTGGAGGAGATCTCCGCCCACGTCGACGGTGTCCCGTGCTGCACGCACATCGGGCCCGACGGGTCGGGCCACTTCGTGAAGATGGTGCACAACGGCATCGAATACTCCGACATGCAGTTGATCGGCGAGGCGTACCAGTTGCTGCGCGACGGGCTTGGTCTGACCGCGCGGCAGATCGCCGACGTGTTCACCGAGTGGAACAAGGGCGACCTGGACAGCTATCTAGTGGAGATCACCGCGGAGGTGCTGCGGCAGGTCGACGCCAAGACCGGCAAACCGCTCGTCGACGTCATCCTCGATGAGGCCGAGCAGAAGGGCACCGGCCGCTGGACGGTGAAGTCCGCGCTCGACCTCGGCGTGCCGGTTACCGGTATCGCCGAGGCGGTGTTCGCCCGCGCGCTGTCGGGTTCGGTCGCGCAGCGGCGTGCGACGACGGGCCTCGCGTCCGGTGACCTCGGCGGAAAGCCAAGCGACGGCGATAAGTTCATCGAGGATGTTCGACAGGCGCTCTACGCGTCGAAGATCGTCGCCTACGCGCAGGGCTTCAACCAGATTCAGGCGGGCAGCGCCGAGTACGACTGGGGCATCAGGCCCGGCGACCTGGCCACCATCTGGCGCGGCGGCTGCATCATCCGCGCGAAGTTCCTCAACCGGATCAAAGAAGCTTTCGACGAGGACCCGAATCTGCCGACGCTGATCACCGCGCCGTACTTCCGCAGTGCCGTGGAGAACGCGATCGACAGCTGGCGGCGCGTGGTGGTGACCGCCACGCAGCTCGGCATCCCGATCCCGGGCTTCTCCTCGGCGCTGTCCTACTACGACGCGCTGCGCACCGAGCGGCTGCCCGCGGCGCTGACGCAGGGCCTGCGCGATTTCTTCGGTGCCCACACCTACGGCCGCATCGATGCCGATCACGACAAGAAGTTCCACACCCTATGGAGCGGCGACCGCAGTGAGGTCCCCGCCTAGTTTTTAGGCGCGAGCAGACGCAAAATTGCACGCCAAGCCGCGAATCATGCGATTTTGCGTCCGCTCGGCGAGGAATCGATTGGGCGTACCAGCGGCTCACCAAACTAAAATCGTTAGTGATGCGATTTCTTGATGGCCAGCAGCCGCCTTACGACCTGACCTACAACGACGTCTTCATCGTGCCGGGACGCTCGGACGTGCAGTCACGGTTCGACGTCGACCTCTCGACGCGTGACGGGTCGGGCACCACCATCCCGGTGGTGGTCGCGAACATGACCGCGGTGGCCGGCCGCCGGATGGCCGAAACGGTGGGCCGTCGTGGCGGCATTGTCGTTCTGCCGCAAGACCTTCCAATCAATGCGGTCAAGCAGACGGTCGATTTCGTCAAGAGCCGCGACCTGGTCGTCGACACTCCGGTCGTACTGTCCCCCGACGATTCGGTGTCGGACGCGACGGCACTGATCCACAAGCGCGCACACGGCGCCGCCGTCGTGGTGTTCGAAGGCCGCCCCATCGGACTGGTCACCGAGGCCAACTGCTTTGGCGTCGACCGGTTCACACGGGTCCGCGATATCGCGGTATCCGATTTCGTCACCGCGCCCGCGGGCACCGACCCCCGCAAGGTGTTCGACCTGCTCGAACACGCGCCGGTGGATGTCGCGGTGCTGACCGGACCCGACGGCGCGCTCGCTGGCGTGCTGACCCGCACCGGCGCCATCCGGGCCGGCATCTACACCCCCGCTGTCGACGACATGGGCCGGCTGCGCATTGCCGCCGCCGTCGGCATCAACGGCGACGTCGGCGCCAAGGCCCGCTCGCTCGCCGAGGCCGGCGTCGACCTGCTGGTGATCGACACCGCGCACGGCCATCAGCTCAAGATGCTCGACGCGATCAAGTCGGTGTCGTCCCTTGACCTCGGGCTGCCGCTGGCCGCGGGCAACGTGGTTTCCGCGGAGGCCACCCGCGACCTGATCACCGCGGGCGCGTCGATCGTCAAGGTCGGTGTCGGGCCCGGCGCGATGTGCACCACCAGGATGATGACCGGCGTCGGCAGGCCGCAGTTCTCCGCGGTGGTCGAATGCGCCACGGCGGCAAGGCAACTCGGCGGCCATGTGTGGGCCGATGGCGGTGTCCGTCATCCCCGCGATGTGGCTCTGGCGCTGGCAGGCGGGGCGGCCAACGTGATGATCGGCTCATGGTTCGCGGGCACCTACGAGTCGCCGGGCGACCTGATGCGCGATCGCGAGGACCAGCCGTACAAGGAGAGCTACGGCATGGCGTCCAAACGCGCCGTGGCCGCCCGCACCGCGGCCGACAGCCCGTTCGACCGGGCCCGGAAGGCATTGTTCGAAGAGGGCATCTCGACGTCGCGGATGGGGCTGGACCCGTCGCGCGGCGGGGTCGAGGACCTGCTCGACCACATCACCTCCGGCGTGCGCAGCACGTGCACCTACGTCGGCGCGGCGACCATCGCCGAACTCCACGACAAGGCGGTGCTCGGGGTGCAATCCGCTGCCGGGTTCGCAGAAGGCCACCCGCTGCCCACCGGATGGTGAGGCCGCCGAGCGGCCGAGACGACTAACATTGGGCATTCATTGCCGACCAAGCGAAAGGGATCACGTGCCGCAGGCACCCGTGGAGGCTCCCGGGTCTGAGCCGGGCTTCGCGGCTCAGCGGCCATCCCACGAGCCGACCGCCGCGAGCGGCGCAGACTCCTCCGACGCGGAACCCTCCCCTAGTCGGCCGGGCAGACGGCCCGGCGCATCTCTGATGAGGACGCGATGAGCGTCGTGTACACGGTCCTTACTCTGCTGGCGTTCGCGGTGCTCACCGCCGGTACCGCGGTGTTCGTCGCCGCCGAGTTCTCGCTGACCGCGCTGGAGCGCAGCACGGTCGACGCGAATGCCCGCACCGGCGGGCGACGGGACCAGCTCGTGCAGCGGGCGCATCGCACCTTGTCGTTTCAGCTCTCGGGTGCCCAAGTGGGTATCTCGATCACCACGTTGATCACCGGCTATCTCGCCGAGCCGCTCGTGGCGCATCTGCTGGAACCGGTCTTCACCGCAACGTCGTTGTCCCCCGACGTCTCGGGCGGCCTGGCGTTGGTGCTGGCGCTGTTGATCGCAACGTCGGTGTCGATGGTGTTCGGCGAACTCGTCGCCCAATATCTCGCCGTAGCCAAGCCGCTGCCGGTTGCGCGTGTGGTGGCAGGTCCGCAGGTGGCGTTCTCCACGCTGGTCACTCCGTTGATCCACATGACCAACGGCACCGCCAACTGGATTCTGCGCCGGCTGGGCATCGAGCCCGCCGAGGAATTACGGTCGGCCCGTTCACCGCAGGAGCTCGGATCGCTGGTGCGCAACTCGGCTCGCCGGGGGTCGCTGGATCCCGTCACCGCGAAGCTGGTGGACCGGTCGCTGCAGTTCGGCTCGCGCACGGCCGAGGAGTTGATGACGCCCCGAACAGAAATCGTGACTCTCGAGGTCGACGACACCGTGGCAGATCTGGTGGAGGCGGCAATCCAGAGCGGTTACTCGCGATTCCCGATCGTCGAGGGTGACCTCGACGAGACCCTGGGAATCGTGCACGTCAAACAGGTCTTCGAAGTACCACCGGAGCAGCATAAGGAGACCCGGCTGGCCAGCCTGATGCAGCCCGTCGCCAGGGTGCCGTCGACCTTGGACGGCGACGACGTGATGGCTCAGCTGCGTGCCGACGGCTTGCAGACCGCGCTGGTGGTCGACGAATACGGCGGCACCGCGGGCATGGTGACCGTCGAGGACGTCATCGAGGAGATCGTCGGCGACATCCGCGACGAACACGACGACGAGCCGCCGGACGTCGTCGCCGCCGGACGCGGCTGGCAGGTGTCGGGACTGCTGCGCATCGACGAGGTGGCAGAGGCCACCGGTTTCCGCGCGCCGGAAGGCGATTACGAGACCATCGGCGGGCTGGTGCTGGAGAAGCTGGGCCAAATCCCCGAAGAGGGCGAGACGGTTGAGCTGACGGCATTCGATCCCGACGCACCGCTGGAGGACCCGGTGCGCTGGCTGGCCAGCGTGCTGCGGATGGACGGTCGCAGGATCGATCAGTTGGAACTGACGAAGCTTGGCCGTCGCGGCGGCGAAGGAGACGGCACCGATGAGCGCTAGCGCGAAGAGCGAGGGCACCGATGAGCGCTAGCGCGAAGAGCGAGGGCACCGATGAGCGCTAGCGCGAAGAGCGAGGGCACCGATGGGTGACTTCCTCGGCGTGATCCTGACCGTGGCGTTGCTGGCGGCCAACGGCTTCTTCGTGGGCGCGGAATTCGCGTTGATCTCGGCGCGCCGCGACCGGCTGGAGGCCCTGGCGGAGCAAGGCAAGCACAGTGCAGTGACGGTCATCCGGGCGGGCGAGAATCTGCCGGTGATGCTGGCCGGGGCGCAGCTCGGCATCACCGTCTGTTCGATCCTGTTGGGCCGGGTGGGCGAACCTGCGGTGGCGCACCTGTTGGAGAGACCGTTCCATTTGCTCGGCATACCCGACACCGTTCTGCACACGGCGTCGTTCGTCATCGCGATCACGATCGTCGTGGTGCTGCATGTACTTCTGGGCGAGATGGTGCCGAAGAACATCGCGATCGCCGGCCCGGAGTCGGCGGCCATGCTGCTGGTGCCGTCGTATCTGTTGTGGGTCCGCGCTGCGCGGCCCGTCATCGCGTTCTACGACTGGTGTGCGCACGTGATCCTGCGAGCATTCGGCGTTGAGGCCAAGACCGAACTCGAAAACACGGTTTCGACCATCGAGCTGTCGGAGATGATCGCCGAGTCGTTGTCGGAGGGACTGCTCGATCCCGAGGAGCACAACCGGCTCTCGCGCGCCCTGCGGATCCGCAATCGGGTGGTGAACGACGTGGCGGTGCCGCTCAGTGAGGTGCACGCGGTGCGCGTCGCCGCCAGTGGTTCCGGCCCGACGGTGGCGGCAATCCAGCGCGCACTGGCCGACACCGGCTACTCCCGCTTCCCGGTCGTGGACCTGTTTGGCCTGTTCATCGGATACGTGCATATCAAGGATGTGCTGCCGCTCGTTGACGACCCCGACGCCGTCGTTGACCTGGCGGTGGTGCGTTCCCTGCCACAGGTGCCCGAGTCGATGCCGATGCCCGACGCGTTGTCGCGGCTACGGCGCGACAACAGCCACCTGGCCTTGGTCACCGGCCCTGGCGGCGTGTCGGCGATCGTGGCGCTGGAAGACCTGGTCGAGGACCTAGTCGGTGCCGTTCGCGACGGGACTCACCGTGACTGAGTTGGTGCTGGGTGAGCTCGACTGGCGTGACCGCGAGCGGATACACCGGAACCGGGTGGACGACTTTTGTGCGCCTCATCGCAGGCGAGCGCAGGCCGGTGACGCCCACCCCGTGTGGGACTTCCTGTTCACCTACTACTGCCTGCGGCCGCGACAGCTGCGGATCTGGCACCCCGGGTTCGGCGTGGCACTGGGCGGCGCCGCGGCGGAACGCTATCTCGGCCGCAGCGGCTACGGCCGCGGGCGTCGCGGTGTGGCGGTGACGCGTGAGCACCTGCTGGCGCGTGCCGACACGGTGCGGTTCATCGCGCGCCTGCTGCGTGCGACGGCCTCGCGTCCGGCGCGACTGAACTGCTTCGGGCTGCACGAGTGGGCGATGGTGTACCGGGCGCCGACGGTGCGCCACGCGCAGGTGCCGCTGCGGCTCGGCCAGGCGGGCACAGACACCGTCGTCGAGTCAATGCCATTGCGCTGCAGCCACTTTGACGCGTACCGCTTCTTCACCGAGCCGGCCACGCGCCGCAACTGGAAGGAACTCACCCGGGACAGCCAAATATCGACAGAACAACCGGGATGCGTTCACGCCGCGATGGATTGCTACAAATGGGCATTCAAGCTCGGTCCCTTGGTGGAGTCGGAGCTGGTGATGGACTGCCTGGAACTCGCCGCCGATGCCCGTGCACTGGACATGCGGGCCAGCCCCTATGATCTCCGCGACTACGGATTTGAGCCGATCGCCATCGAGACGTCGGCGGGTCGCGCCGAATACGTCCGGGCCCAGCAGGAGGTTGCTGAGCGGGCCGCACCACTGCGGGCCAGCCTGGCCGACCGGTGTGACCTGCTGCTCAGGGCAGTACGCGGAGAATAACCGCAGTTACGCATGGGTAAGCTGGATCGACGGCTTTAGGGAGGAAACATGACCGACCGCGTAACGGTGGGGAACCTGCGCGTCGCCCAGGTGTTGTACGACTTCATCACCAACGAGGCGCTGCCTGGCACCGACATCGACCCTGACAGCTTCTGGGCGGGCGTCGACAAGGTCGTCACCGACCTCAGCCCCCAGAACCAGGACCTGCTCGCCCGCCGCGACGACCTGCAGGCACAGATCGACAGGTACCACCGCCAGCACGTCATCGAGCCGATCGACCCCGACGGGTACAAGCAGTTCCTCACCGACATCGGCTACCTGCAGCCCGAGCCGGATGACTTCACAATCACCACCGCCGGGGTCGACGACGAGATCGCCACGACCGCGGGTCCGCAGCTGGTGGTGCCGATCCTCAACGCACGATTCGCACTCAACGCCGCCAACGCCCGCTGGGGTTCGCTGTACGACGCGCTGTACGGCACAGACGTGATCGGTGAGGACGACGGCGCCGAGAAGGGCACCGGCTATAACCCAGTGCGCGGCGACAAGGTCATCGCCTACGCGCGGAAGTTCCTCGACGGCGCGGTTCCGCTGGCCTCCGGCGCGTGGAGCGAGGCGACCGGGCTCGAGATCAGCCAGGAGGACGGGGCAGGTCAGCTCCTGATAACTCTGGGCGACGGCCTGTCGACGGGCCTGGCGACGCCTGAGCAGTTCGTCGGCTACACCGGCGAACTCGGCTCGCCTCAGTGGTCCGTGCTGCTGCGCAACAACGGCCTGCACATCGAGATCCTCATCGATCCGGACTCTCCTGTCGGCTCCACCGACGCGGCAAGCATCAAGGATGTCGTGCTGGAGTCGGCGATCACCACAATCATGGACTTTGAGGACTCGGTGACCGCCGTCGACGCCGACGACAAGGTGCTCGGGTACCGGAATTGGCTGGGCCTGAACAAGGGCGACCTCGCCGAAGAGGTCACCAAGGACGGCAGGACCTTCACCCGCGTGCTCAACCAGGACCGCACCTACACCGCCCCGGACGGCGGGGAGGTCACGGTACCCGGGCGCAGCCTGATGTTCGTGCGGAACGTCGGTCATCTGATGACGAACGACGCGATCGTCGACGCGGACGGCAACGAGGTTTTCGAGGGCATCCAGGACGCCTTGTTCACCAGCCTGATCGCCGTGCACGGGCTGAAGCAGGACTCGGAACCCGGGGGGGCTAATGGGCCGCTGGTGAACAGCCGCACCGGCTCCGTCTACATCGTGAAGCCGAAGATGCACGGCCCCGACGAGGTGGCGTACACCGTCGAGCTGTTCAGCCGGGTCGAGGACGTGCTGGGGCTCCCGCAGAACACGCTCAAGGTCGGCATCATGGACGAAGAGCGGCGCACCACCCTCAACCTCAAGGCGTGCATCAAGGCGGCCGCCGACCGGGTGGTGTTCATCAACACCGGCTTCTTGGACCGCACCGGCGACGAGATCCACACCTCGATGGAGGCCGGGCCGATGATCCGCAAGGGTGCGATGAAGGGCACCCAGTGGATAGCGGCCTACGAGGACCAGAATGTCGACATCGGCCTCGCCACCGGCTTCTCCGGCAAGGCTCAGATCGGCAAGGGCATGTGGGCGATGACCGAGCTGATGGCCGACATGGTCGAGCAGAAGATCGGCCAGCCGAAGGCCGGTGCCACCACCGCGTGGGTGCCTTCACCGACAGCGGCCACCCTGCACGCCATGCACTATCACGAGGTCGACGTGTATGCGGTGCACAAGGAGTTGGAAGGCAAGCGGCGCACCAACATTGACCAGCTGCTGACCATCCCGCTGGCCAAGGAGCTGGCGTGGGCGTCAGAAGAGATCCGGGAGGAGGTCGACAACAACTGCCAGTCGATCCTGGGCTACGTGGTGCGCTGGATCGACGCAGGCGTCGGCTGCTCGAAGGTGCCCGACATCCACAACGTCGCGCTGATGGAAGACCGTGCGACGCTCCGGATCTCCAGTCAATTGCTGGCGAACTGGTTGCGCCACGGGGTGATCACCGAAGACGACGTGAAGGCCAGCCTGCGCCGGATGGCCGCGGTGGTGGACAAGCAGAACGAGAAGGATCCGGAATTCCGGGCAATGGCACCGGATCCTGACGGCAGCATCGCATTCCAGGCCGCGCAGGAGTTGATCCTGTCAGGCGGGGCACAGCCCAACGGCTACACCGAGCCGATCCTGCACCGGCGGCGGCGCGAATACAAGGCAGCAAGCAACGGTGGATGATGCGATGACCGGTCGACGCAGCGAGCGCAAGGGCTTAAGTGGGCAGGCATAGCATTCCCGATCCCGAGGACTCGGCCGGCGAGGACACCCCGGCGGAATCGCCGACCCAGCGCTTCGGTCGACAGCAGCCGGCGGAACCCGACGACGGTCCGGGCTACCGTGAGCCCGGTTACGACGAGTCCGGACACGGCGAAACCGATTACGACGAGCCGGACTATCCCAACGCCGACTATCCCGAGCCCGACGAGGACCACGCGCAGCCGCAGCCGGGGCGCGGTGGCGGGGCCGCCCCGCCGCCACGGTCGTCGGGAGCGCAGCACACCGGTGAATGGGAAGGTGGCGAATGGACGGGCAGCCACCGTGCGGTGGCGACCGGCAGGCGCGGCGTCAGCATCGGCGTGATCGCCGCGCTGGTCGCCGTCGTGGTGGTGGTCGGCGGGTTCATCCTGTGGCGATTCTTCGGCGATGCGCTGTCCCATCGCACCGACGCGGCCGCCGCCCGCTGTGTGGACGGCGAACTCGCCGTCGCCGTGGTCGCCGATCCCTCGGTCGCCGATCAGGTCCGGAAGCTGGCCGACACCTACAACAGGAGCGCGGCGCCCGTCGCTGACCGCTGCGTGAAAGTGGGGGTCAAGCCCGCCGATTCCGATCAGGTCGTCAACGGCTTCATCGGCAAATGGCCTGCCGAACTCGGTGAGCGCCCAGCGCTGTGGATACCGGCCAGCTCGGTGTCCGAGGCCCGGCTCGAGGGGGCGGCGGGAGCGCAGACCGTCACTGACAGCCGATCGCTGGTCACCTCGCCTGTTTTGCTTGCCGTCCGGCCGCAGCTCAAAGATGCGTTGGCGCAACAGAATTGGGGAACGCTGCCGGGCCTTCAGACCGATTCGACGGCATTAGACGAACTGAACCTGACCGGCTGGGGACCGCTGCGGCTGTCGTTGCCACTCAGCGGCGACAGCGACGCGTCCTACCTGGCGGCCGAGGCGGTGGCGGCGGCGTCGGCACCCGCGGGCGCGCCTGCCGGCGCCGGAGCGGGCGCGGTCAACACGCTGGTGGGTAATCAGCCCAAGCTCGCCGACACCAAGGCGTCCACCGCGATGGACGCAATGTTGAGCGCCACCGATCCGGCCACCGCTCCGGTGCATGCCGTGGTCACCACCGAACAGCAACTGTTTCAGCGCGCCGCATCGATGCCGGACGCCAAGACCAAGGTCGCATCGTGGCTGCCGTCCGGCCCGACGGCCATTGCGGACTACCCGACGGTGCTGCTCAGCGGCAACTGGCTG